>Ga0302253_1001845_pt1 | contig 11716 bp, 10 predicted proteins | sample AAG_RA_Trp_MG_FD_193537 | JGI IMG/M metagenome (GOLD analysis project Ga0302253, IMG submission 193537) | Enriched activated sludge microbial communities from anaerobic digester in WTTP, New Holstein, Wisconsin, United States - AAG_RA_Trp | ecosystem: Engineered > Bioreactor > Anaerobic >... | reverse complement strand
GTACTCGGCACCGGAAACGTAGACATTTCCGGCAGCCACGATCGATTCGGGAGTCATGAATGCCGTTGCCATGCCGGGCAAAAGACCGGGCAGCAGGATGAGGAAGGCAAGGACTGCGGCTGTTGTATTGGTTTTCATCTACATTACTCCGATGGTATAGGTCAGGTACAGCACGTAGAGAACGATCGGGATCCCTACGCAGATTGCCGCATCCCGCGGGGAGAGGCCCCGGGCGTGTTTCATCCCGAAGATCCAGATATGGGCGCTCCAGAGCATGAAGACGATGGAAACAAGAGTCGTGATCTGCGTGAGCTCCATCATGGCCGGGTCGTGCATGAAAGCCTTCGTCGCCTCCTGCATCAGTGCCGGATCCTCAAGTGCCGCTTTCGTGAGCGCCGGAACGGTGATTTTCGGGATATACATAATCGCCGCGATGAGCGTTATGAGGGAACCGATGATCTGGGGGAGATACCCGTACCCGACGATTTCAAGGACCCGGTTGAAGGACCCGTTGCCCTTCAGGACGGCCGATATACCGAAAAAAATCCCTGCCACGATGAGCCAGAAGATGAACGTCCCGATCAGAGCGCCGAGGGTGGCGGAGAGGTAGATAATCGCATCCATGCCGGGCATCACGCCCGCCATCATCTGTGCGCTCAGCCCGCCCATGAGATAGCCGTAAACGGCTGCGACGATACCGCCCGCAAGGACGATGAGCGCAGGCATCCTCAGGCTCTCTTTCTCGGAGAGAACGGTACTGAAAAATGCATCCGGGTTGATCAGTATTTCCTGGAGAGATGAACTCATTTTTACACCATGTGTCTGCTGGATAACGATGAGTGTCCTGCCGGAGAACTCGTCAACATATTGATGTTGACACTATAAATGGTTTCTGAGGATGTTTCCACGTCAGAAGGCGCAGGGAAAACCCTTCGTCCCGTGCAGGGCATCCCCTGCCGGGATCTGCCATCCGTACCCGGCCGGTCGACTGTATACAGATACTCGCTGCAGGGTAATAAGATACCGGCAAAAAAACAGGTACTGCCGGGACCAGGACCGGTGCTTCCGGGGGATCACGAGCCGGACTGGGCCTGCGAGAGGGCTTCCCGCGCCTTGTCCACCATGTTCTGAGCTGCCGTGATCTTCGGTTTTATTGTTGAGTACTCTTTCTTGTCGAATGCAGCCTGCGCCTCCTTGTACAGGGCTTCAGCACGATCGATCCGGCCTTTCGGTTTTGTCACGTTCGTGCCTTCGCTTCCTGCCATTTCGATCTCTTCCTGCACGGCAAGGACCTGGCCGTAGAGGTCCTCCAACATCTGGCGGTACTCGTCGGCCTTTGCATTGTCCTCCTCGATCTTCTGCCGGCCTTTCTCCCGTATCGCCTCCTTTGCTTCCTGCTGTCCCTGGATGATGTACTGGAGCTCGTCCTCCACCTCTTTTATCGTCTGTGCCAGGACTGCGGCGAATTCCGTCCGCTCGTTCTTTGACTCCTCCCACCCGCTGTATGCACCGTACGCACCGCCGGTTGCGGCCCCGCCGATGGCGCCGGCAAGGGCATCCCCGACACTCTGGTCCTTCCTCAGGATATTCCCGATCAGGCCGCCAAGCCCGGCCCCGGCAACGGCCCCGGCAACGCCCTTTGATATCTCCTTGCGTTCGCGTTCGACCGTGTAGGTCACCTTGACGTTGTCGTTCTCGACCGCGATGTCCAGTATTCCCTGCTCGTCGGTATGTCTGACATGCATCCGGGCGGTGGTTTCCTTCAATACCTGCTCCGTGATCTCCGTGCCCTTCAGGGCAAGATGGGACATCAGGCGTTCGGTGAAATCCTGGTACTGCGAGGCAACACCCTGGCTGTAGTAGATGAAAACCATGGTTTCTCCTTGTAAAGTACAGGCGTTGTCCGGAAATATATGTTTGAGTTTTCCCGTCCCGGGGAATAAATGTGCATGAAAATACAAAATAAATCAAATTTGTACCATAATGTATATATTTGTACAGGACAAGTACTGAGTATGAAGACCAAGATCCTGCTTGATGAGGAGCAGATGCCGAAGAGATGGTACAACATCCAGGCAGACCTGCCATCACCGATCGACCCGCCGCTCCACCCGGCAACGCATAAGCCCGTGGGACCCGATGACCTCAAGGTAATCTTCCCGATGGAGCTGATCAGACAGGAAGTGACAACAGACCGGTATGTCGACATTCCCGAGGAAGTGCGTGATGTATTCCGCCTCTGGAGGCCCAGCCCCCTGTACCGTGCCCACCGGCTGGAGAAGTTCCTCAAGACCCCGGCGAAGATCTACTACAAGTGGGAGGGCGTCAGCCCGGCCGGGAGCCACAAAAGCAACACCTCCATCCCGCAGGCCTACTACAACATGAAAGCCGGGATCGAGCGGATTGCAACCGAGACCGGCGCCGGCCAGTGGGGGTCGGCCCTTGCGTTTGCGACTATGCTCTACGATCTCGAGTGCACCATCTACATGGTCCGGTCGAGCTATACCCAGAAACCGTACCGCAAGTCCATGATGCATGTCTGGGGAGCCGAATGCATCCCGAGCCCCAGCACGAAGACCAACTCGGGAAAGGCCGTGCTGGACAAGGACCCGGATACCCCGGGGGCGCTTGGGATCGCGATCTCCGAGGCCGTCGAGGACGCTGCAACGCACACCAACACCAATTACGCGCTCGGCTCGGTGCTGAACCACGTCTGTCTCCACCAGACGATCATCGGGCAGGAGTGCCGCGAGCAGCTGGCCATGGTCGATGACTATCCGGATGTCGTCATCGGCTGCGTTGGCGGCGGATCGAATTTCGCCGGCATCTCCTTCCCCTTCGCGGGCGACAAGCTGACCGGCAAACATAAGGATATAGACATTATCGCGGTCGAACCGGCCTCATGCCCCACCCTGACCAAGGGGGCGTTCATGTATGATTTCGGGGATGTCGCGGGCCTGACTCCGCTCCTGATGATGTACACCCTCGGCCACGACTTTGTCCCGCCCTCGATCCATGCCGGCGGCCTGCGGTACCACGGGGACTCTCCCCTTGTCTCGCGGCTCGTCCACGACGGCGTGATGCGGGCGGTCGCCTACCACCAGAGCGAGGCCTTCGAAGCGGGCCAGACCTTTGCCCGGACCGAGGGGTTCATCATTGCGCCGGAGACCTCCCATGCCGTCAAATCGGTCATTGACGAGGCGCTGAAGTGCAAAAAGACCGGCGAGGCAAAGACGATTGTCTTCAACTGCTCGGGGCACGGGAACTTCGACATGTCCGCCTACGATGCGTTCTATGCCGGCCAGCTCGTGGACTACGAGTACCCGGACGAACTGATCCGGGAGGCCATCGGCCGTATTCCCAAGGTATAATAATCCTCATCCATCCCATCTCTTTTCATGAAACGGATAGGCCTCGTCATCAACCCGGTTGCCGGGATGGGCGGGTCAGTGGGGCTGAAAGGCACTGACGGGAACGTTGAGGAGGCACGGCGGCGCGGGGCTGTCCCGCATGCATCTGACCGGGCAAAGGCAGCACTCGTGCACCTTGCAGGAAAGAAGGATCTTGCATTTGTCACGTGTTCCGGACCGATGGGGGCGGATGCGCTCAGCGGAGCCGGTATACCGGATTTCAAGGTTGCCTATCGTTATACCCGTGAAAGCAGCCGGGAGGACACGAAAAATGCCGTACAGGCCTTCCGCGAACAGGGTGTCGATCTCGTGCTGTTCTGCGGGGGGGACGGGACGGCCCGGGATGTCTTCGATGTCACCGGCCGCGAGGTGCCGATCCTTGGCATTCCCGCAGGTGTGAAGATGTATTCCGCGGTCTTTGCCGTTGATCCCGCCAGTGCGGCGGATCTCGTGCTTGCATTCGACCGGGACCGCCTCAGGGACGCGGAAGTGATGGATGTTGACGAGAACGCGTACCGGGCCGGTACCCTGAAAACCCACCTTTACGGGATTGCCCGGACGCCGGCCCTTGCAGGAAAGGTGCAGGCCGCCAAGCAGGTGTACGAGGAACAGGACGAGGAGCGGGCAAAGGCTGCGATAGCGCAGTTCATCGACGAGATCATGCTTTCGGGGACGCTCTATATCATCGGGGCCGGCACGACGACCGAGGCCGTTGCCCGCCGGCTCGGGATCAAAAAAACCCTGCTTGGCGTGGACGCAGTCAGGGACCGGCGCCTTGTCGCAACCGACTGCGACGAGAAGACGCTCCTTGCCCTAGCGGATAAATTCGCGGACACGCGGATCATTCTCAGCCCGATAGGAGCGCAGGGCTTTGTCCTCGGCCGGGGCAACCAGCAGATCAGCGCCGCCCTTGTGCGGAAGGTCGGGATAAAGAACCTCATTATTATCGCGACGCCCCACAAACTCGCGGAGATACCGCAACTCTATATCGATTCGGGAGACCCGGATCTCGACCGGGAGTTCGGGGACTCCATCCAGGTCATCTCGGGATACCGGATCGCCCAGCGCAAGAAGATCCATCACTGACAGGAAAGCCCGGGATTTTCCTGGGACCGCTGGAAAAAAGGTATCAGTTTTTTTCCGGTGCCTTCGGCGGCTTCAGCAGCGAAAACGCGATGGCAAACCCGATCACCGCGAGGGCAGCAACCCAGGGGAATACTCCGAGATAAGACCCGGTCGTGGTCTTGATGAACCCGGCCAGCTGGGGCCCGGCAATGGCACCGGCGCCGTACGCAAGGAAGAGCACGCCGTAGCACCGCGGGTAATCGCAGGTGCCGAAGTAGCTGCCGCATGTGGTCGGTGCAATCGCGAGCCACCCGCCGAGGCAGCCCCAGAGGACAACAAAGGCCAGGAGATAGACCGGCACCGCCGGCGCCAGCCACATCAGGACCGATACTCCTGCAATCAGGATGAAGGACAGCATGGCCGTGTTCCGGGGCGTAAGCCGGTCGGTGAGGGAACCAAAGACCGGTCGTCCGAAACCGTTGAAGATCGCAAAGACCCCGACGAGGATTGTGGCGAGGCCGGCCTCGATACCGATGTCCGAGCCGACGGGTTTCGCAATACCGACCGCCATAAGGCCGGCGAGGCAGCCGATGAAGTAGCATGCCCAGAGCGCGTAGAACGAGGTTGTCCGGACCATCTCCTCGCGCCGGAGCTCGCAGGTGAACGCCTGTCCGGGAGCCGGCGCCGGGGGAGTCCACCCGGCGGGTTTCCACCCTGCCGGCGGGAACTTCAGCGGCAGGGCGAGGAGGACGGTCAGGATGACAAAGGCGATCCCGAAGATCCGGAACGTGGTCATGACGCCGTACGCCCCGATCAGGTACGCTGCGATGTTTGCCGTGAAGAACGCGGAGAACCCGAACCCGAGCAGGGTCAGGCCGACAGCAAGACCCCGCCGGTCGGGGAACCATCGTGCAGAGACCGCAACCGGGACACCGTATGCTATCCCGACCCCGATCCCCCCGACAACCCCGTACAGGACGTAAAGCATCGGTACAGATGTGGCAAAAGACGCAAGAAGCCAGCCGAGACCGGTCAGGATCCCTCCAATGATCGTGACATTCCGCGGCCCGTACTTCTCGATATATTTGCCGGCAAATGCCATGGTGATGGCAAAGAATAAAAGGAAGACAGAGAACGGCAGCAGGACATCGTTTGCCGTCACGGCAAGGCCGAGATCTTTCTTGAAGTAGTCGGTAAGTGGGGAGACAAAGACGCTCCACGAATAGATCGTTCCAAGGCAGAGGTTGATGAGCATCCCGAGGATGACCAGCACCCAGCGCCCCCTCTCTGTTTCCATTCCCATGATCGTTTCAGGTGAATTTTCCGTCATAGTGTCCTCTCGTACGAATTCCGTTTATTGATACAGCTCCTGGCGCGAACCGTTGAAAAACCGGAGGATTTTATTCCTCCAGCGTCGAGATGTCGCCCGGATCGATCCCCATCTCTTTTGCCTTGAGCACCCGGCGCATGATCTTCCCGCTCCGGGTCTTGGGCAGCTTGTCCACGAAATCGATCTCGTGAGGCATGGCGATGGGTCCGAGAGTGGTCCGGACATGGTGGAGCAGGTCCTGTTTGAGCCGGTCGCTCGGCTTGTTGCCGATCCGGAGGATCACGAAGGCCTTGATCGAATTGCCTTTCACGGGATCCGGTTTGCCGATGACTGCCGCTTCTGCGACCGCATGGTGGGAGACAAGTGCGCTCTCGACCTCGGCAGTCCCGATGTTGTGGCCGGCAACGATGATGATATCGTCCGCCCGCCCGAGGATCATGATGTAGCCGTCCTTTCCCTTGACCGCAAGGTCGCCGACCGCATAGACTCCATCGATCGTGTACCAGTACTTTCGGTACCGCTCGTCGTCCCTGTACACCGTCCGCAGCATGGAAGGCCACGGCGATTTGACGACCAGCAGCCCGCCGGTGCCCGGTTTCACGGATTTCCCGTTCTTGTCCACGACGTCCGCAACAACGCCCGGGAGGGGCTTGCCGGCAAAGCCCGGGCGCATGGGCTCTCCGACCATGGTGGTGATCATGATCATTCCCGTCTCGGTCTGCCACCAGGTATCGACAATCGGGCACCGCTCCTTCCCGATGACCCGGTAATACCATTCGAACGCCTCCGGGTTGAGGGGTTCCCCAACCGACCCGATGATCCGCAGGGAGCTCAGGTCGTACTTGTCCGGCCACTCCTCACCCATCTTCATGAACATCCGGATAGCTGTGGGAGCCGTGTAAAAGATCGTGATCTTCTGCTCCTCGATGAGGCTCCAGTAACTGCCTGCGTCCGGATAATCCGGGGTCAGCTCTGAGATGAAAACGGTAGCACCAACGGCAAGGGGGCCGTAAATGATATAGCTGTGGCCGGTGATCCAGCCGGGGTCGGCAGTGCACCAGTAGGTGTCGTTCTCCTTGATATCGAAGACATTCTTGCTCGTGTAATGGGTGCCGACCATGTATCCCCCGCAGGTGTGGACAATCCCCTTGGGCTTGCCGGTGGATCCGCTGGTATACAGGATGAAGAACGGGTCTTCGGCGTCCATGACCTCGGGCTCGCAGGTATCCGGCATCCCCTCCATCATCTCGTGGAAGTCGAGCTCGATCTCCTGGAGGTCGACCAGCGGCTCCCGCCGCCGCAGCACGATGACATGTTCGACCGTGGGGGCATCGACCGTGGCCTCGTCAACGATCGCCTTGAGCTGGATCGCCTTGCCGCGGCGGATTGAGATATCCGCGGTGATGATGACCTTTGCGCCGGCATCGTTGATCCGCATGTTCAGCGCAGCAGAGCCGAAACCGCCAAACACGACGCTGTGGATTGCCCCGATCCGGGCACAGGCCAGCATGGCGATGATCTGCTCCGGGACAAGCGGCATGTAGATACAGACGCAGTCGCCTTTCTTTACGCCAATCTTTTTCAGGGCGTTGGCAAACCGGCAGACCTGGGAGAGCAGCCTCTGGTACGTGAAGATCCTCTCGCGTCCCTCCTCGCCCCGCCAGATGAGGGCCACCTTGTTGCACCGGCCATTGTGGACATGCCGGTCAAGACAGTTGAGCGTGATATTGAGCCTGGCACCCGTGAACCACTTTGCGTACGGATAGTTCCATTCCAGTACCGTGTCCCACGGTTTGATCCAGTCCAGTTCCTTTGCCTGAGCCTCCCAGAATTTTTCCGGGTTTTTCAAAAATTCCGCATAGGCTTTCTGGTAATCCGGCATCCAGGCATTTTTCCGGTATGAGGGATCGGGCGTGTACGATTTCACGTCCTCGACCAGTCTGACATCAAAGTCTTCCGTCATGTCACACCCATTTTACATTATTAATCATGTTGAACATGATATTAAAATTTGTCGAAAATGGTTTCGACAAAATTTCAAGAGAATGATCCGGTTCTGTCCATGCAGGAAAAATGACAGCTCCCTGATCGGGCAATGCGGGTTTCTGCCCGTCCTTACCCTATATAAGAAGGATTATCTGTCAGAGTTTTCCAATAGAGCAATGATGCTTGAGAAATTCACGGGGTGCCTGCTGGGTGCGGCGATTGGCGACGCGCTCGGGATGCCCAATGAGAGCACCTCACCCAATATCAACAAGATGAAGTACGGGTACCGGCGCCCGTACAAGGGTCATCCCAACGAAGGCCTGAACCCGGGGCAGTATACCGATGACACTCAGATCATGATCCTGGTCTCGACCCTCCTTGCGGATGGAAAATACAACGAGGAGCGGTACACGGCGGCACTCCGCGAACTGTATGGCAGGGGAGCACTGCGTTTCCCCGACGGATCGGTCTCCGCGGTCTGCGAGCACGTTGACCGGGAGAATGTGCCCCGGAAAGGCGTCAAGTCGACCACTGCCGGCTGTCTCCCTCTTGCGGTACCCTTTGCCCTCGCGTTCCCTGACATGAGCGAAGCCTGCGAACGGGCAGTCCGGGCCTGCAATGTCACGCATACCCATCCTGCCGCACACGCAGCAGTCTCGACCTTCGTGACCCTCCTGTACCATACGCTCCATGAAACTCCCGATCCGATCGGCAAGGCCCTTGCCAAGGCGCAGGTGGAAGACGAGGTGCTGGGAGGCAAGATCCGCAACGCGCTCGTTCTCGAGAAAGATGGCATGGAGACGGAGACCGCCCTGCTCAAGATCGGCAACGATGTCTCGGTCTTCCAGACCGTGCCGATCGCGTTCTTCCTGATCAGCCGGTATACCCACCCCCCGGATCTTCTCACGGTCGCCGCCAATACCGGGGGGAATACCGACACGATAGCGTTCATCTGCGGGGCATATCTCGGGGCACGGGACGGTGCCGGCAGACTCCCGGAAGACCTGCTTGCCGGGCTCGAGGACCGGCAGCGGATCGAGCTGCTCGGCCAGCGGCTGTATTCCGTGTATTCCCGCAGGACCGGGCAGGCTTAAACCCGTTTTTTATTCCGCCGGCTTTCCCGTCTTCCCGTTAAGAACCATTAAATTTTCAACAATCGGATATTTCTTCATGAAAATCGCGATTATCGGGGCCTCCGGCTATGCCGGTGGTGAGCTGGTCCGCCTCCTTGCTTACCATTCCAAGGCCGAGGTGACGTGCGCAACGTCTCGGAAACTTGCCGGTACTCCTCTCGACCAGATCCACCCCCACCTGAAAGGATTCACGGATCTCGCCTTCACGAATCCCGAAACCGATGCAATCGATGCAGACGTGGCATTCCTCGCCGTTCCCCACACGGCAGCGATGACCTATGCCGGCAAACTCCTGTCCCGCGGGATCAAAGTCGTGGACCTGAGCGCCGATTACCGGCTCCCGAAGGACGTGTACGAGAAAGTGTATGGCGTCACCCATTCGGATTATTTCCCTGCGCCGTTCGGCCTCCCCGAGCTCCACCGGAAGGATTGTATCAACGCGAAGTTCGTCTCGAACCCCGGCTGCTTCCCTACCGGGGCAACGCTTGCAGCTGCACCTCTTGCGAAATACGCGCACACAGTAATCTTCGATTCCAAGACCGGCGTGAGCGGGGCAGGGGACAACCCCTCGGCTACAACGCACTATCCCAACGTGGGCGACAATATCGGGCCGTACAAGTGGACGAGCCACCGCCACCTTGCCGAGATGAAGCAGGAGCTTGCGTTCCTCAAGTCGAAGGCAAAGGTGTACTTCACCCCTCATCTCGTTCCCGTGAACCGGGGAATACTGACCACGGCGCACATCCTGCTGAACGAGCCGATGGAACAGAAGGAGGTTGAGAAACTCTACCGCGACTTCTACCGGGACGAATATTTCGTCCGGTACCAGAAGCCCGTTCTTGCCGCGGTACGCGGGAGTAACTTCTGCGACATCATGGTGGAGAGCGAAGGCCTGCGGATCGTAGCCTGCTCGGCGATCGACAACCTGGTCAAGGGAGCGAGCGGCCAGGCCATCCAGAACATGAACCTGATGTGCGGCTTCAAGGAAAACGACGGCCTTACCGGTGCCGGGATGTTTCCCTGAGGGGGAGAATCCATGCTTGTACAGGAAGCGATGACAAAAGATCCCGTGGTCTGCACCGCGGAGACCCCGCTCCGGCAGGTCGTTGCACTCTTCCGGAAGCACCACATCGGGGGTCTCCCGGTTCTCGAAGGAAAGGAACTGGTCGGTATCATTACCGAGTCCGACCTCATCACCCTGCTCGAGACCGAGCGGATCTCCGACGACCTCTGGCTCCCGTCTCCTTTCGAGGTCATCGAGGTACCGATCCGGGAGTATATCAACTGGGAGAAGACCAGGCATGCCCTGACCAACATCGGGGACATGCCGGCAAAGAAGATCATGACCCGCCGCGTTGTCACCGCAACGGAGGACATGAGCGTTGAGGCGGCTGCTGCCCTGATGCTGAAGGAGGGCATCGCACGCCTCCCGGTGATGCGGGGCAAGAATATCGTTGGTATCATCACCCGGGCGGATATCATCAACGCGATCGGGGCGTCATATTCCGGTGAGGGGGAGGCCTGAGAGCAGATGTCATTCAAAAGTATCTGTGCGGTCCCCGGCGTCAAAGCCTGGGGCGTCAAGGAAGGGAAGTACGGTCTTGCGCTGATCGAGGCACACGGGACAGCCGCCGGCGTGTTCACGGAGAACCTTGTCCGGGCAGCGCCGGTCGAGCTGATGCGCAGACAGATCAAAGCCGGAAAACTCGAAGCGGTCATCGCCAACAGCGGGTGTGCAAACGCCTACACCGGGAAACGGGGCTATGCCGACGCCGTTACGATGACAGAATACGCCGGTGAAGCGCTGGGGATCAATCCCCTGCATGCCGGCGTCGCCAGCACCGGCGTCATAGGCCGGTACCTCGACCTGCCGCTTATAAAAAAGCAGTGCAGTGCGGTTGCGCCGAAGCTCGCCCGCACTCCTGAAGCAGAGGACCTTGCGGAAAAGGCGATCATGACCACGGATCTCGTCCCGAAGCACGCGCTCGTGGAACGGGAAGGATTCACCATCGGCGGCATCACCAAGGGGAGCGGGATGATCGCACCCAACATGGGGACCATGCTTGCGTTCATCTACACCGATGCGGATATCGGGGCAGCGAAGCTCTCCGAAGCCCTGAAACGTGCAACGAAACGGTCCTTCAACCGTGTCGTGGTCGATGGCGACACGAGTACCAACGACATTGCGCTCTGCACGGCAACCGGCGAGGCCGGGAACGTGAACGCACAGGAATTCTCCGCAGCGCTCGAGGAGTGCTGCCGGTCGCTCGCCCGGCAGATCGCTGCCGACGGTGAAGGCGCGAGCAAGCTGCTCGAGATCGTGGTGAAAGGGGCAAGGAAGGAGGACGATGCCGAGAAGGTCGCCCGCACGGTCATCGGGTCCCCGCTCGTCAAGACAGCAGTGTACGGCGAGGACCCGAACTGGGGTCGGGTCGTTGCCGCAGCCGGCCGGGCCGGCGTGAAGTTCGATCCCAATGCGGTCTCGCTCTGGATCAGTGACGGGAGCGACCGGTACCCGCTGGTGAAGTCCGGCGAGATCATCGCTGACCTTGCTGCTGCGAAGAAGGCGATGCACGGCAGGAACGTTGTCTTCATCCTCGACCTGGCAGCAGGAAAGGCGGAAGCGACCGCGTGGGGCTGCGACCTGACGGAAAAATACGTGGAGATCAACGGGAAGTATACAACATGAAGCGCGAAGACGTTCTGATGGAGGCGCTGCCGTACATCCAGCAGTTCCATGGAAAGACCATTGTCATCAAACTCGGGGGCCACGCGATGGTGGATCCTGTGGT
>Ga0302253_1001841_pt1 | contig 11738 bp, 7 predicted proteins | sample AAG_RA_Trp_MG_FD_193537 | JGI IMG/M metagenome (GOLD analysis project Ga0302253, IMG submission 193537) | Enriched activated sludge microbial communities from anaerobic digester in WTTP, New Holstein, Wisconsin, United States - AAG_RA_Trp | ecosystem: Engineered > Bioreactor > Anaerobic >... | reverse complement strand
GGGCCTGCTACATGGCCGGGTTTATCGGCACCGCCACGGTTCCTGCCGAATTGCTCTACGGCATCCCCATATTTGGAACCATGGCCCACTCCTACATCGAGGCACATTCCGATGAAGAAACGGCCTTTCTGAAGTTTGCCGAGGCCAATCCCGGTAATGTGACCCTTTTAATCGACACCTATGACACCATCGAGGGCGCCAGAACGGCAGCCCTTGTGGCAGCCAAGCTGTCCCCTAAAAATATCCGTGTCCGGGCCGTCCGCCTCGACAGCGGTGACCTGCTTACCCTATCGAAGGAGGTTCGGGCCATTCTTGATAAAAAAGGGTTCCCGGAAATCCAGATTTTTGCCAGTGGGAACCTGGACGAGTACAGTGTGGCGGAACTGCTGATGCAGGGTGCCCCGATAGACGGCTTCGGCATCGGCACCAAACTTGACACCTCTGCCGATGTCCCCTACCTGGAATGCGCTTATAAATTGATGGAATATGCCGGAGAACCACGCTTGAAAAAGTCCAGCGGCAAGGCGACCTACCCGGGACGCAAGCAGATCTTCCGTATCGTGCAGGACAAGCAAATAATCGGCGATACCATCGGTTTGGAAACGGAACGCCAGGACGGCACCCCCCTGATCAGAAAAGTCATGGCTGGGGGGAAACGACTTGAGAAACCGGAACCGCTGCGGGAGCTGGCCCGCCGCACGAAAGAACAGTTACACCTCATACCCCCGTCACTTCGACGCTTAACCGGGACAGGAAGCTATCCGGTCGCGATATCGGACGCCCTCATTCACCTGAAAGAAGCGACGGAGCGCCGTTTATCCTGATCCACCCTAGAGAAGAATTTACCCCATTCTTCCGCTTTTCCATCAAGCATGCCGGGCTGTTTCTATCAACCGTAACTGCATAAAAAAAGTGGCTTTTTCGGGTGTTTTTTGCTACCCCAGAGACGTCAGGAAGCACACGGAACATTTTTGACTAATTGCGCGTTTCACCTCTGACCTCCGCGTGAACAGCATCTTACAGAACCGAATATATACAACATATACAAGGAGTTACCATGTTCCAGGAAAAACCCAACACCCCGTTCAGCGGAGCGGCGAAATACGTCCTCGATGACGAACTGGCCCAGATCGTCAACATCTCCATGGCCCTCGAAATGCCCCTGCTTTTGAAGGGCGAACCCGGTACGGGAAAGACCATGCTCGCCCATGCCATCGCGGAAAGTCTGTCAATGCCGCTGCTGGTCCTCAACGTCAAGTCGAGCATGAAACTGCTGGAGGCGCTTTACCAGTACGACACACTGACCCGGTTAAACGACAGCCGCTTCGGCGATTCAAAGCGGGATGTCAGCAATATCGAGGCCTACATCAAGATGGGGAAAATCGGCCAGGCCTTCACCGCCGATACGAGAACCGTCCTTTTGATCGACGAAATCGACAAGGCCGATACGGACTTTCAGGACGACATGCTGGACGTTCTCGATCAGATGCAGTTCGACATCATTGAAATCGATAAAACGATCCGGGCCAAACACCGGCCGGTTATCGTCATTACCTCCAACGCCAAGAAGGATCTGTCGGACCCCTTCCTGGGGCGGTGCAACTTCCATCACATTGCCTTTCCGGACGCAGAAATGATGCGCCGTATCCTGGCGGTTCATTTTCCGGACCAGAGTACGGAGGTCCTGAACGCCTGTATCGAAAGCTTCTACCGCCTGCGGGACATCCGGGGGGTGGAAAAGAAACCGGCGACCCGGGAATTGATCAACTGGATCCGGGCCCTGAAAGCCGACCCGGATTTCAAACCCAAGATGCTGGCGAAGGGCGTTCCCTACCTGGGAGTCCTGTTCAAGAAAAGCGGCGACATGAGCATCGTGTCCCAATCGCTCAATCGCCTTCGGTTCTAGGTGACCGGCTGTGTTTGTCCAGTTTTTCTATACTCTCCGGGAGCGGGGCATTCCGATCACGCCGACGTCTTTTCTGCGCCTGCATAAGGCCATGCGGATGGGACTCATCACCTCCATCGAGGATTTCTACACCGCCGCCCGCTCAATTCTCATAAAGAGCGAACGTTACTTCGATCTCTACGACCAAATCTTTGCCAATCATTTCAAGGGTGTACCCTTGGTGGATCCTCAGGAGGTCGAACTGACGGAAGTGGCCCGGGCGCTCCTTCAGGAATGGCTGAAGAACCCGGCAGAGATCGCCGCGGCCCTGGGGATTGATGAAAAAAAACTCAAAAAGATGACTCCGGAAGAACTCCTTCAGTATTTTATGGACCGCCTCAAGGACCAGACGGAGGAACACCACGGGGGCAACAAGTGGATCGGCACCGGCGGCACCTCCCCGGTTGGTCATTCGGGTTACCACCCCGGCGGTATGCGGGTCGGCGGCTTCTCCCGGAGCAAATCCGCTATTAAAGTCGCCATGGAGCGGCGCTACCGCGATTATTCACTCGACGGTCCCATCACGGAAGCCCAGATGGGGGAAGCCCTCAAGCGTCTCCGCCGGATGGTCCCCCATGGTCCCAAGGACGTGGTCAATGTCGATAAAACGATCTACGAAACGATGCGCAACGCCGGAGAAGTGGAAATCGTCTTTGACCGGCGTCTGACTGACCGCCTGAAAATCATTCTTATGATCGACAACGGCGGCTGGTCCATGGACCCGTACATTGATATTGTCCAGACCCTCTTCAACTACGCCCGCTCCCAGTTCAAGGATTTGAAGATTTACTATTTCCACAACTCGATCTATACTTACATCTGGTCGGACCCACACCGCCGTTATAAACCGGAGCCGGTGGACGAGTTCATCCGGAAGGACCCGGAGACGCGGCTGATCATCGTCGGCGATGCCAGCATGGCCCCATCAGAGCTCATGCACAGAAACGGCGCCATTTACTTTGACCAGCGCGAGACAATCCCCAGCATTGAGCGGCTGAAATTTCTGGCATCGATGTTTCGTCACGCGGTGTGGCTCAACCCGCAGGCGGAAGAAGAATGGCATTACACTTGGACCATCGGTGTCATCGAACAGATCTTTCCCATGTTTGAATTGACCCTGGACGGTCTGGAAAAAGCAGTTAAGCATCTCATGGCGCGTAACTGATCGGTTTCGTTTTAATAAACCTTCCGCCCCATCCCGAAAACAGGCCACAGCCCCCCTGCTTCCGCCGTGTACAGGATTTGGCTTTACAAACTTTACGTATATTATAGTTGCATGGGCCAGGAATGAGCAAGATGTACCGGTTCCTACTGACTGCCTTGATCCTCCTCTGGGGAGGAATCCTCCCATCAAACGCCGGGGCTGAAACATTCCTCAGCAGGCAGACGGAGCATTTCATCCTCACCTTTACCACTCAGGATGAAAAAATCGCGGCACGTCTGATTCATGAAATCGAAAAGATCCGTCAAGCGATCATCCGCGACACGGGCCATGATTTCCCGGGGAAAACCATCGTATTGATAGCCCCCACCATTGAATCCTTCCAGAAGCTCCAACCCGCAGGAGCGCGAATTCCTCTGTGGGCTGCCGGCGTTGCCTATCCGGAGCAAAACCTGATGATCCTGCGCTCCCCCTTTTCCGTAAAGACAGGCCATCCGGATGTCGTCGAAACCTTTGCACACGAGTTCAGTCATATCGCCCTGGGGCAAACTTTACCTGGACAAACGGGACCTTTATGGCTTGCCGAGGGTCTTGCGATGTACCAGGCGCGGGAATGGGATCTTTCCCGTACGGCGGTGTTGGTGCGGGGCGTTCTGACAGGCCGACTGATCCCGCTCCGGCAATTGACGACCGCGTTTCCCTCCGAAAACGAGCGGGCGCAACTTGCTTACGCAGAGAGTTTCATGTTTATCTCCTTTTTAATTAATCGTATCGGGCGGGACGCCTTTCATCGCTTTCTCCTGGACTACAGCCGTCATGGCGACACCGAAGGCGCGCTTCGCAGGGCGACAGGACTTTCCCTTGCAGCACTGGAAGCGAATTGGCTTTTATATCTGAAAATGCGCATATCCTGGTTCCCCATTGTAACCAGCGCAACAACCCTGTGGTTTGTGGCCACGGTTATTTTCATCGCAGGATATATCAGAAAACGGAAACAAGGATTGACGACCCTCCGGCGCTGGGAAGAGGAAGAGAACACGAGTGCCGGAATAAACAAAGGTGAGGTTTAATCATGGGATTTAAGTGCGGCATCATTGGTCTGCCCAACGTCGGCAAATCGACAATCTTTAATGCGTTGACGGCGGCCTGTGCGGAAGTGGCCAACTACCCCTTCTGCACCATCGAGCCCAACATCGGCATGGTCCCCGTTCCGGACCCGCGGCTGACGGCTCTCTCCAAGTTGATCCAGCCACAGAAAGTTACCCCGACCGCCGTCGAGTTTGTCGATATCGCAGGCCTTGTCAAGGGCGCCAGCCGGGGTGAGGGGCTCGGCAATAAATTTCTGGGGCATATTCGTGAGGTGGACGCGGTGGTACACATTGTCCGGTGTTTTGAAAACCCCGACGTAGTCCATGTAGACGGCACCATCGACCCCCTGCGGGACCTGGACATCGTCCAGATGGAATTGATTCTCGCCGATCTCGAAACCATCGAAAAACGGATCGAAAAAGTGGAAAAACTCGCCAAAGTAGGTGATAAAGACGCCAGAAAAACTCTGGAACTATACCACCAAATCCATGAAGGATTGGGGAAGGGCGTTCCAGCGGGCGCGATGCCCAGGCATGAAGATTGGGATGTGTTTCTGACGGATCTGCATCTCCTCACGGCCAAGAAAATGCTGATCGTTGCCAATGTCAGTGAGGCGATCCTGAAGACGGACGGGGACCTGGTTCGCAGGCTGGAGGAAAAAGCGGCTGCGGAAGGAAACCGCGTCATCGCCATCTGCGGCGACCTGGAAGCGGAAATTGCCGAATTGCCTCCGGAAGAGCGGACTGAATTTCTCAAGGATATGGGACTCCAGGAATCGGGATTGGAAAAACTCATCCATGCCGGTTATAAACTCTTGGATTTAATTACCTTTTACACCACCGTCGGTCCCGAACTGCGCGCCTGGACGATTCCTCAGGGGACCAAAGCCCCCAAAGCCGCCGGAAAAATTCATACCGACATGGAACGGGGGTTTATCCGGGCGGAAATCGTGCATTACGACGATTTCATCCAACTGGGCGGTATGCACGGCGCGAAAGAAAGCGGTCGCGTTCACGCTGAGGGCAGGGATTACACCATTCAGGACGGCGATATCGCCCATTTTCGATTCAACGTTTGACGTGGGACAAAGAATCAGGAAAGCGAATCCGTTGGTTTTAAAATAAAAAAGGTGGATGGCAAAAGGGGGGAACCAAAAAACCATCCACCTATATGTAAACTGAAAGGGCTTTTGGGGTGGATCCCTTTCAGGTTGTCCTTAGGGGGGTGGTGGACGGAAAGGAGAGTTAAACCGTCCACCTGATATATTCGCTTAATCATTCTTTCTTCCGGGAGAAGGAGGCTGCTCCCGGTTCCGGAACGCTCATTGAGCTTTTTTCGTGATTTGTTATTTGTATGTTGTCTTAACTATAGCAATGTAAGTGCCAAGCAAGGCACCTTTTTGATAATTCCGGCTGCCACATAAGATAATCAAAGAAAGAATACTATCATTTCAATAATATAAACATTTTACCGCCCTGATAAATCCTCACAAGAGATGGTATACTGAGTTCCCCGAAAGAAGACCTGTTTTCACCAACCGGAACCATGGTGTGCGATATTCGAACGCCATAATCGCCTGATATGCCTATTTGAGGGTATTTGCGCCAAAGACAGGCTTGTGCATAACCCGCACAGCGTGCGTTTCAAGCACAGCGCCAGAAGAAAAATCAGGACACCTGATTTTGCAACCGTTTTTGTTCGCGGATCAACTTATAACGGGAAATCCCCAGCAGTTTGGCCGCCTGGGTTTGATTCCCCCGCGCTTTACTCAAAGCGCGGGCGATGATCTTTGACTTGATATCATTGGTTATTTTTTCCGTCACCGCATCATAATCCGATACTTCAATATCCTCGGGTGAAAACAGCTCAATTTGGGACAGGGGTGGGAACAGATTTTTGCTCTTGTTCTGATCTGCGCTGGCCCTCAATTCCGCCGGCAGATTTTCAGGTTTGATCAGTGAATTGGGATTCTGGAGAATCATGACCCGCTCCATCAGATTCTTCAGTTCTCGAACATTACCGGGCCATGCATAGGACAACAGCACAGCCTCGGCATCCTTACTGAATCCGCGAACCCGCTTCTGAAATTTGTTATTAAATTCATCAACATAGAACTGAGCCAGCAAAAGGATATCATCCCCGCGCTCCCTGAGGGACGGCATCCGGATCGGCACAACGCTGATGCGGTAGTACAGATCCTCCCGGAACGTCCCCTCCGAAACCATACGCGCCAGGTCCCGGTTCGTCGAAAAGATAAAACGGATATCGATGGGGATGTTATCCGTTCCACCGAGTCTGCGAATATATCCGTCTTCCAGCATGCGGAGAAACTTCGCCTGGAGGTGGATGCTCATTTCGCCGATTTCATCAAGGAGCAGGGTCCCGCCGCTGGCCGCCTCCAGCAACCCTGTTTTTCTTTTTTTCGCATCCGTAAAGGCCCCGGCTTCATAGCCGAACAACTCGCTTTCCAGAAGGGTCCCCGGAATGGCCGCACAATTGATATCGATAAACCGCTTATCGCTCCGTTTACTCTGTTTGTGTAAAGCCCGGGCGATCAGTTCCTTTCCCGTTCCGCTTTCTCCTTGGATCAGAACGCTGGTGTCATGGCCCGCGATTTCCTCGATAATGTGGAACACCTGCTGCATCTTTTCGGACTGACCGAGAATGTTGTGGAAGCCCAGAAGGATGTTCTCCCGTTCCTTGAGTTTTTCCACTTCGGTTTTAAGGGATTGCGCTTCCAGTGACAGCATGGAGTGCATAATGGCATTATCGTAGGACGTTGCCGCGTCCTGCGTCAGAATATCCAGCACCTGAATCTGGTCCGGCGAATAGGAGCCGGTTTTTTTTGCCAGATAAAGCACGCCGCGGAATTTATCCTTGACGCTGAACGGCAAGGCAATCTCCGACTCAAAACCCGGAAAAATCGGCGTAAGATCCGCAGCGGCATGTTGCCGGGTGGTGATGCGGTTAGACGACAAGGCAACATTAATGATGCTTCTGTCCACCTGCTGCGTATAGGCTTTGCTTTCATCGATAACGATTTCGCCGCCGAAAGTAACGAGACTCCGGTTTTTCTCCACATCCAGGAAATAGACCATAACCTTGTCACAATGTGTAATCTCCAGGGAACTGCGCGTCAGGATATTCAGGATGTTGTTATCCAGAGCATGGCGGGCATTCATTTCCGAAACAGCTTTCTGCAAGACCATCAGCTGCCTTATTTTCTCGGCGTTGGCCTCGAAAAGCCGGGCATTGTGAATGATAATGCCCATCTGGTTGGCAAAGGTCAGAAAAAGATTGATTTCTTCCGGATAAAATTTCGTCGTCTCCTGACAGGAGGCGGCCATGGTCCCGATGATTTCATCGCCGATTTTAAGCGGTGCGCAGATCATGGAACCACTGCTGTAAACTTTTGCCAGCATGCGGTCCGTTTCGGTGATACGGCCGTCCGATGCGGCATCCTCAATCGCCATCGGCGCACCCGATGTGGCCACTTTGGCGGCAATGCAATCATGCATTTGGACATCGATTGCCACCGAAAAAGCTCTTTCCGCCTCCTCGGGGCTGTAATTCTTCACAACCTGCGTTTCAAGAAACTGCTTGGATTCGTCGAAAAGACGGATGTTACCGATACGGAAGCCAAGCGTATCCACCACTTCGTCCAGAATTTTTTTCAGGATCTCGTTCAGGCTTCTCGACTCGGTAACGAAGGTGCTGATGCGGAAAATACTCTGCAGGAGCTTGTCCTTGTCAAGCATAGGAACGGTCACAACGGCTTCTTGTTGTTTTTCGTCTTCCACTGTATCTTTCCCTGTAAGAGTCTTGAATATTCCTGTTACGTCATCAGCCCCGGTCGTATGCCAGAAATTGCATGGAAAAAACAGCCCGGCCTTGGGTGGCGGACCGCAGGTCCGTTGAATATCCGAAAAGGGATTTCAGGGGAACACGGCAGCGGATTTCGCTCACGTGGCCTTTCTGGGCGATGGACTGCACTTCACCGTGACGGGCGTTGATATCCCCGATGACATCGCCCATAAAGTCTGCCGGCGTGACGATATCGACCATCATGATGGGTTCCAGCAAAACGGGATCGGCCTGTGTGCAACCATCCTTGAAGGCTGTCGCCGCAGCGACCTTATAACCCATGGGCGTCGACTCTCCCTCGCGCACCGAGCCGCCGACAATTTCCGCCCTGACATCGACAACGGGGTAACCGCCCACAACACCACTGGAAGCGGCTTCCTGAATCCCGGCTTCAATCATTTCGCGATATTCGTCCGGCAGAATCAACTTATCGACTTTCCAGACAATCGCGATCCCATGGCCACGCCCTAACGGTTCCAGAAGCAACCGCACATGACCGAAATGTTTCTTGTCGCCCAGTTCCCGTTCGAACCGCCCCTCCACCTCAACCTTTTTCTGGATCGTCTCGCGATACACCACGCGGGGGCGTCCCACATTAACATGGGTATGGAACTCCCGGGTCAACCGGTCCAGGAGAATCTCCAAATGGAGTTCACCCATACCGGAAATGATCGTCTGGGCCGTATCGTCGTCGTACTTGACGCGAAGGGTCGGATCTTCCTCCAGGAGCTTCGCCAGGGCAACGAACAACTTTTCCTGGTCCGCCGGTGTCTTGGCCTCGATCGCCTGGCTGATGACCGGTTCATAAAATTCGATCTTTTCCAGAACGATGGGATGGGCTTCATCACACAGGGTGTCTCCGGTTGTGGTTTCTTTCAATCCCATGACGGCAACGATATCTCCGGCGGCGGCCTGATCGATCCGTTCACGCTTATTCGCGTGCATTTTCAATATGCGAGACAGTTTTTCTTTTTTCTTTTTGATGACGTTATAGAGGTCTTCATTAACCTGGATGCGCCCGGCGTAAATCCGGAGGAAAGTCAGTTTCCGCCCTTCATCCATCATCACCTTGAAGGCCAGGGCAGCCAGGGGTTCCTTTTCGCTGCTGAGGCGGCATTCTTCCTCGCCGGTCACGGGATGATGCCCCTTGACAGGGGGCACATCTTCCGGTGAGGGCAGATAGTGAACCACCGCATCGAGCACGGGTTGAATGCCCTTATTGCGCAGGGCGGCGCCGCACAAAACCGGTACGATCTTAAGGGTCAGCGTTGCTTTGCGGATCGCCTCCACGATTTCCGGCTCCGTCAAATCTTCTCCTTCGAGATAACGATTGGCAACATCATCGTCCACTTCCGCCAGGGCCTCGATCATCAAATCCCGATAATGTTCCACCTCGCCTTTCAAATCGTCCGGCACATCCGATACATCATAGGAGGCTCCCAGGGTCTGGTCGTTCCAGCGCAGCACCTTTCTGGCGATGAGGTCAACAGCCCCTTCGAAGCGCTCTTCCGCCCCCAGGGGAATCTGAATAGCCAGGGGGGCAGAATGAAAACGCTCCCGCATCATGCCGATGGCACCCCAATAATCGGCGCCGACACGGTCCATTTTGTTGATAAAGGCCACTTTGGGCACACCGTATTTGTCCGCCTGATGCCAGACTGTTTCCGACTGCGGTTCAACACCGCCTACAGCACAAAACACAACCACAGCGCCGTCCAAGACCCGGAGACTCCGTTCCACCTCCATGGTGAAATCGACGTGACCCGGTGTATCGATCAGGTGGATTTCGTGCTGATTCCAATCGCAACTGGTCACCGCGGACATGATCGTAATGCCCCGCTCCTGCTCCTGGGGCATCCAGTCCATGACGGCCTCGCCGTCATGGACCTCCCCCATCTTGTAGGACTTGCCGGTATAATAGAGTATTCGCTCGGTAACGGTGGTCTTTCCTGCGTCGATATGGGCGATAATGCCGATGTTCCGGATTTTAGAAAGTCGTGATTTGGGAGCCATTTTTTTGCCTCTTTCGGGAGCAGCGTCTAGATATTCCTGGCCCCTTCAACGATCAGGTCTTTGTCCAGGCGAAAAATCCCCTCGGTGCTGACATGTCCCTTGATGGAGGCAATCGGCTTGTCCTCCACGTAGATTCTGACACCCTGAATAGTCTGGATATTTCGGATCAGTGTATTGGTCAAAGAATAAATGGTCGCGATTTCGCTGGTCGTTCCGCCGGGATGATTCTTAATAAACTCGCTGCCGAAGTTAACCTGAGCGATCTTGTCGGAGCCGATTTTCACGCCCTTGAAGGCAGTTTTCTCGGGAAAAGTATTGATGTGACCCGACTTGCTGCCGTCGATCAAAGCTTTTACCAATCTTTTCGCCTGAGCTTCGGCGTTCTTTTCTTTAATAACGAAGCGTTTCTCCGGCACCAGGAAAAGTTCATTCTTGTCGGAATAATAAAGAACGACCTCCAGCTTTTCCTTTTTGGCCAACGCGCCATCCGTCCCACCCACGGGGGGGTAAACCATATTGAAAATGGAAACGAAGAAGAAAACCAGAAAGCCGAAAACGGCCACGCCGATTGCGGATAAAATCGCGATGCGTTTACCTTTTTTCATCTTTCTAATCTTTGTTTCCGCAGTCCTGCGCTCTTTCTTCGTCGCCATTGCACGAACAGACCTCCCCTCTGAAACGGAAAAGTAAGTTAGGGTATTTTACCCATGCTGTCAAGCAAAGAAGCGGTCGCGGCTCTGACTTTACCAAGCAAGGATAAGGCGTTTACACCTGGCGAAGATATCGACTGGCAACGAGCTACTCATCAAAATAAAACCTATTATATTTATTATAATATTTTACGATCAAACCGCCACAGACCAACCTTGTTGGCTGCCGTCATAGCCATGTGAAAATCTTGGCGGCTGATCCGCCGGTTTATCAATGCATCCCCTGAAGCCCGACCCGCCGGATGGTACTGGGCCATGACATTGACATAGGTAGCCGACGATATCTCCCCTGCCAAAAAGAGCTTAACATCCTCGGTACCGGCAATGCCCCCCGGCATGACCAGATGTCGGACAAGCAGTCCCCGCCGGGCAATGCCGTCCGGATCGATGACGAGATCCCCCACTTGGCGATGCATCTCACGAATAGCGGCACAAACGCGTTCCCGATAATCGGGGACCTGACAGAACCGGTTTCCCCAGTGATTATCCCAGAATTTGAAATCAGGCATATAGATATCCACAACGCCTTCAAGCAGCTGCAGCGTTTCAACCGCGTCGTAACCGCCGGTATTGTAGATGAGCGGAACGGTCAGCCCCTTTTCAATGGCCGGAATCAGCGCCTCCAGGATCTGCGGAACGACATGGGTCGGGGTAACCAGATTGATATTATGACATCCCCTTCGCTGCAGAGTAACCATCATGGACGCAAGTATATCCCTATCTGTCAGATCCCCCTCCATGAGATGGCTGATCTCATAGTTTTGACAGAAGTTGCACAGAAGATTACAGGAACTGAAGAAAATGGTCCCGGATCCGCCGGTGCCGACCAGGGGCGCTTCTTCTCCGAAATGACTTTGAAAACTCGCCACGCGGGCTTCACGACCGGTGCGACAGACGCCAACTTCTCCCGCCAATCGGTCGGCCCCGCAGTGCCGGGGGCAGAGGCGGCAAGTGC
>Ga0302253_1001839_pt1 | contig 11743 bp, 8 predicted proteins | sample AAG_RA_Trp_MG_FD_193537 | JGI IMG/M metagenome (GOLD analysis project Ga0302253, IMG submission 193537) | Enriched activated sludge microbial communities from anaerobic digester in WTTP, New Holstein, Wisconsin, United States - AAG_RA_Trp | ecosystem: Engineered > Bioreactor > Anaerobic >... | reverse complement strand
TCCGGATGGCCTCGATGGTGGCCTGGTCCTTAACCACCCAGGCCGTATGGCCGATGCCGTCATCGGCGATAAAATCGTATTCCGGTGTTCCGGCGACGATCTTGGCGATGATTTGGTCAAAGGATTCCCGGGCCTTGAAGGTCAGGAAAACGGGGCCCGTGTGGGCGCCCACCACGTCGATGTGCCGGGTCCGGTCCATTTCCTTGTCCGTCCGGGTCAATTCATGTTTTTTAATCAGGCCCTTTTCGTATTCCTCGACGCTGTAACCGGCGACGATGCCGTACTGTTCACGGCCGCCCATGGTCTGACGGTAGATGTAGTAACAGGGCTGGTCGTCCCGGATGAGAATCTTCTGGTCGATCATCTTCTGCATATAGGACTTCGCCAGTTCGTGCACGTAATCACCTTCTGATTTTGCCCCCACGCGCAGATCGATTTCCGACTTCTCCACATGGAGAAAACTGGCGGGGTTGCCCTCGGCAAGCTTCTGTCCTTCTTCTACGTTCAGGACGTCATAGGGATAGGAGGCGACATCTTTGACGAGGTCTTTCCTGGGTCTTAAGGCACGAAACGGGATGACATTGGACATGGTGCACTCTCCTCTTGCGAAATTGGCGCCATACTGCCATACTGACCCACCGAAATCAACCGGAAAAGGGGAGATTTTTCTCCATCCGAGTGATAAAAGAAGAGGTCAAATAATTATGATAAATCGGGTATTTATCCACGGACTGGAGAGCAGCAGCCAAGGGGAGAAGGGACAGTATTTCCATAAACGCTATCCCGATATGCTGATCGAAGATTATGAAGGGCCGTTTGAGGTGCGGATGAATAAACTTAACCGGCTTCTTAAGGACAAAGAGAATCTGATCCTTGTGGGCTCCAGTTTCGGTGGCCTCATGGCGGCGGTTTATGCCTGTAAGAACCAGGAACGGGTGAATAAGCTGATTCTTCTGGCCCCGGCCTTGATGCTGCCGCAGTTTTACCCCTGTCAGAAGGTGCGCTTAACCCTGCCGGTCGTGCTTTACCACGGTAAGCAGGACACCATCGTTCCACCGGAGGCAACCCGGAGAATCGCCGAGGACGTCTTTACCAACCTCTTTTACTATGCCGTAACCGACGACCATTCCCTCCACGGGCATTTTGAAAGGATGCCTTGGGATTGCCTTCTGGAAACCCGGACTAATGAATAAACCACTGCGCGAAAAGCCACAGTCACGGAAGAAAAAACCTCAGAACACCGCTGCAGGTGATTCACTTCCTGACATGATGAAGGAACTGGAAGAGCTCTGGCGGTGTTTTGCCCTGGAACAGAGAAAGACTTTTGATCATATCGTTGCGTCGGGGGCAGGTGCGTGCTGTCACGATGATCCATGTACCGAGGTGCGGAACTGCTGGCAGAATTTTGTCCGTGATGAGATTTTACACGGTTTTCTGGTAACGCCGGTTGGTCCTCTCCGGCAGTATCATGAGAAATTCAACCGACTTATGGAAGCCTTTGCCGGGTGGGAAGCTTCCTGCCAGGTGTTTATCACACTGATGACTCAATCCATGACACAATCCCTGGCGGATTTGCAGGAAAAAATCCGGGACCGGCTTTCAGCCGGTATGCCGGTTGATGATCTTTTTCCCCAGTGGGTCCGATTATTCGAAGATCGTTCCCTGGCTCTTTTCCGTTCGGCGGAATTTATGGCGGCCATGCACAAAGCGCTGAAAGCGAAAACGGCGCTGGCGAAAGCCCGGGAGGAATTAATGGAAGATGTCCTGAAGGGCGCCCATATTCCAACCCTAAGCGAAATGGATGATGTATCTCGGGATGTTTATCTTCTCAAAAAGAGAATTGAAACCTTGGAAAAAGCCATGAAGGATCGGCATGGACGGACGCGCTGATTCCTGTCAAAGAATGATAGCCGATTTTCTCCGGCAATCAGCAAAGGATTTAGACCATCTGTGGAGGGCCCCCGGAATTCTCGGAAGAGAGCTGTCTGCGGAGATCGGGGCGACCCCGTACGAGATTGTCTATACCGAGGATCGCATTCGCCTGAAGCATTACAACCCGCCGGGCGGACGGAAGATCGCCACGCCACTTTTGGTGGTTTACGCCTTGATCAACCGGGAAACGATGCTGGACCTGCAGCCTGATCGGAGCGTCATCCGGGGACTCCTGCAGGGCGGTGCGGACGTGTATATGATCGATTGGGGCAGGCCGACCCGCAAGGACCGCTTTCTCACCATCGACGACCACGTAAACGGCTATATGGACCGGGTGGTCGAATTCATTCGCCGGCGGGAAAACACGAATCAAGTCAACCTGATCGGCATCTGCATGGGCGGAACGTTCTGTGTCATGTACGCCGCTCTCCATCCCGGGAAAGTCTGCAACCTGGTTACCTCCGTCAGCCCCATCCAGTTCGATACGGACAAGGGGCTCCTGCACCTGTGGATGAAAGATCTCGATATTGACGGACTGATCGACGCCTGGGGCAATATTCCCGGGGATTTTCTGAACTTCGGATTTCTGCTATTGAATCCCGCTCGGCTGCTTATCGAAAAATATAAGAATTTAATCGATAATATTGAAAATATCTCTTTTGTGGAGAATTTCGTTCGCATGGAGAAATGGATCTTCGACAGCCCCGATGTGCCTGCCGAGACTTTCCGCCAGTATGTCAAGGACTGCTACCAGCAGAATCTCCTGATCCGGAACCGAATGCACTTGAACGGCCGGCGGGTTGATCTGCGGCGGATTACGATGCCTGTTCTCAATTTCTACGGGCGTTATGACCACCTGGTGCCTCCGGAGGCCTGTGCGCCCTTGATTGAGCGAATCAGCAGTCGCGATGCCCAGAACGTTTGTCTTGATACCGGTCATATCGGCATCTATGTCAGTTCAAAGGCACAAAAGGAATTTGCCCCCCGGATTACCCGGTGGCTAATGGAGAGAGAGCAGGGAGAAAAATCAACAGCCGGGAGAAAGCGCCCGCCCCGGAAGAGAAAGGCGCCGTCCCCCGCTGGATAGAGAGGTTATTTACCCTTGGGTTTGTCCATGTTGGCGAAGAAGTCTTCCACCTTTTTGTAACTTTCATCGACAGCGGTTTTGTAATCATCGCGGCCTTTCTTGTAGGCCTTGCCCCATTCGATGATAGCCTTTTTCCCCTCTTCGGGCAGCCAGGTGGCGTTCTCCAGAAAAAGATTCATCATTTTATCTGTCTGGTCCTGGACGGTGCATATGGTGTCAAAAGTGCTGTCAAAGGTGGTTTTGTAAACGCCGAGGGCCTGTTTTAACATTTTGCCTTGGTCCATGGTGGTGTCTCCTTTTTAGGTTAATTTGAATTAATCATAAACATCCGTTGCGGAAAAGTCAAGAAAAAATGTTGCAATGCAACAACATAATTATTTAATATATTCATGTAATTTTGTATTTATTTCTGATAATAGATTGCGGTGTGTCATCATTTTGAGGAGGCGGTTATGGCAGATAAGATCCGGTTGAAGAAATACGCGAATCGGCGTTTGTACGATACGGAACGGAGCGTCTATGTGACGCTGGAAGATATCGCTTCCCTGATCCGACAGGGAAGTGAGGTGGTCGTGACGGATGCGCAAACCAATGAAGACGTAACGGCCTTCATCCTCACCCAGATTGTCCTGGAAGAGGCGCGGAAGAAAAACGTTCTCCTACCGGCGCCGCTTCTCCACCTGATGATCCGCCACGGTGACCGCCTCCTGGGGGAATTCTTCGATAAGTACCTCGAACAGAGTCTGAAGAATTTCCTGCACTATAAGTCCATGGCCGATGCCCAGTTCGCCGAGTGGTTGAAGATGGGCGCCGATTTCTCCGAAAAAACCACCGATTCCATGCCCGGTGGCAATCCCTTGAAGAGCTTTTTTGATCTTCTTGGCATTGTGCAACCAGCTAATGATTCCTCCCCTGTGGACAAGGGATCCGACAAGTCCGGAAAAGGGAGAAAAACGTAAAGGTAATTGGAGGATCACTTCTGCATGAATGAAAGTCCATCGGATGAAGAATTGCTGCGAAAAAGCGAGGAACTGTTTCGCTATACATTTGATCAAGCAGCCGTGGGAATTGCTCATGTCTTAACGGATGGCAGTTTCCTAAGAATTAATCGGTGTTTTTGCGACATTGTTGGATATTCCAACCAGGAGTTGTTGTGTTTAACCTTCCAAGACATCACTCACCCGGATGACCTATGCTCTGATTTAGACTATGTGAATCAGATGCTTAAGCAGGAGATTAGCAACTACACGATGGAGAAACGTTACATTCGCAAGGATGGTTCTATCGTTTGGGTCCATCTGACCGTGGCTTTAGTTCTTAACTCATTAGGTGAACCGAATTATTTCATCTCAGTTGTTGATGATATTTCTCGACGCAAGCAGGTAGAAGAAGAACTCACCTTTAAGACCTTGCTTCTCGAAGCCCAGTCGGAAACTTCCATAGATGGCATTCTGGTCGTGGACAGTGAAGGACACGTTCTCTTCTCGAACTCGCTTTTCGCTGAAATATGGAGAATACCCCCAACGATTCTCGACAGTAAGCGTGATGAAATATTGCTGAAATATGTTTTGGAACAGTTGAAATATCCGGAAGAATTCAAAAACAAAGTCGATTATCTTTATGAACACCCTGAAGAAAGGAGCAGAGACGAAATAGAATTTGCCGATGGTAGATATTTCGATAGATATTCCTCCCCTATCATCAGCCCCGCTGGGAAATACTTAGGCAGAATTTGGTATTTCAGAGATATTACGGAACGCAAGCAGACGGAGGAAAAACTGCACCAAATGAATTCTTTCCTGGACTCGATTTTTGAGCATATTCCGGACATGATCTTCCTCAAAGATGCCAGGGACCTCAAGTTTGTGCGCTTTAATCGCGCAGGAGAGGATTTGCTGGGTTACACCAAGGATGAACTGATAGGCAAAAATGACTATGATTTTTTCCCCAAGGAGCAAGCCGACTTCTTTACTGCAAAAGACTATGCGGTGTTAGATGAAAAGTTTGCCGTGGACATCCCGGAAGAATCAATAAAGACCCGTCACAAGGGGAACCGTATCCTTCACACAAAAAAGGTGCCTATCATGGATGCGGAAGGCACACCGAAATATCTGTTGGGTATCTCGGAGGACATTACCCAACGCAAACAAGCAGAAGAAAAATTAAGAATAAAGGAAAAAGAGCTCCTTGCTAAGACAATAAATCTCGAAGAAGTCAACACCGCCCTGAAGGTTCTTTTGGAATGCAGGGAGAAAGACAAAGACGAGATGCAGGATAATATCATGGTGAATATCAAGCAACTTGTAGAACCCTTAATTGACAAATTAAAAATATGTGTTTCAGGTCCACGAGAAGCCGCTTATTTGGATGCCTTGACTTCGGCCTTACATATTATTGTTTCGCCCTTTGCCAAGCGGCTGGCATCGGAGACCTTTAAGTTTACTCCCAGAGAAGTTGAAATTTCCAATTTTATCAGGGAAGGCAAATCAACGAAGGAGGTTGCTGATATCTTAAATTTGTCGATCCGCGCTGTTGAGTTTCACAGGGATAATATCCGTAAAAAATTAGGCCTGAACAAAACCAGTAAAAATCTCAGAACCTATTTGCTGTCTCTTTCTTGATATCAGTATAGAACTGATATTAAACTAAGGTTCATCTCGTATTGTCAATTCATCTCTACTGAAATAGACTAAATCAAATTTTATGAGTCACAAGCAGTGATGACACGACCGAAGGCTACCGAATGCTCACATCCTAAAACAGGAAGCAATTCATAGATTATCGTTCACATGTTGACCGAATGTCGTTCTGATCACAGCATGAAAGAAAGTTGAGGATAATCCAATGAAAACGGACGCCATCGATATTTCTCTGGAAAGTATTATTAATCACAGCGAGCTCGCTTTAAATGCGGTAGGTGAACTGAACTTTTCAATTTTAAATTTAAATCGGCTGTCTAAACAAAGTTCCCGTTATCAGGTCTTCCACAAACAAGTATTCAATTCTATAAACGTATTTTTAAGTCACGCTTACACAATCTGCAATATTCTGTGGCCTGAAACCGGCAAAAAGGGGGAAAGCGACAACCATTCAGCAAAACAGATCACCCGGGATGTAAAAAAAAGATTAGGGCATGCCAGCAGACAACTGCTCAAAAACATAATTTTAAGGGATCATTTTCCACAACATGAAAATTTTGATTTAACAAACATCGAGCTTGTCAATGCGTATGAAATGGTGGATTCCGCCACCTTTGCGGCCTATTCCTCCCCGGATAAAAAAATACGGTATTACAATCCCGTGTCCAGGGATTACTATGTCAACGGTAAGACATTAAATATACAGGATACCGCAGCCGTTATTTTCAAATTGATGTTTTATGCCCGTGAAGAACTTCAAAAACAAAGAGCGCTTGCTCGAGTAGAGCTTTGTGCCAACGAGCAATTCTCACTGAGAAATCGGTTTGGCCTTCATGAAGCAACTGTTAGGCCTTAGCGATCGTTATATGTCGGCAATGTATGTTTAAACCCATGGCTGATTTTCGCCGGTTTTTGATCAATTCATTCAGCCATCAATTCACGATACCAGGAGGTAACAAGATTTATGTTTCAGTGGTGGATAAGAAAACCGATCATGATGGCCGGCAGTTGTCCCACGAATCAAGATCTTCTGTGTCTTTATGGAAAAGGTTTCAGGGTCGTCATTTCTCTTCTCGATGAATCTGAACAGCCGCCAAACTATGATCGTAGAGCTATTTTAACTATGGGATATTCCCGTCACAACATTCCCGTATCAGAAGGACGTTTTCCCACGATGCGCCAGATTCGGCAATTTATGGAAATTATATGCCGGCATGCAGACGAAAAGATCATTGTCCATTGTCTGAGTGGTGATCAACGAGCCGGGGCAATGGCGCTCTCCTATTGGATCGCCGATGGTTTGTCCGATCAGGAAGCCCGGACAAAGCTCTTCATAAACCGAAACGGTTCGCTGTATGCGGGTCGTTCAAAAAATAATATTGATATGGAATGGAGGATAAAGACTGATTATGAAGATGCAGGAAATCAAAGAAATCGCAAAGAAATGGGATGTGAACACGAGAATTGGCCGGACCAAGGAAGCGATCATCCGAGATATTCAATTGCAGGAAGGCAACACACCCTGTTTCGGGACTAAGGAGGTTTGCGAAGAGACTCAATGCCTCTGGAGAGCAGATTGTCTACGCTAGAAATTTTACCGTGGTGTGCTTTTATGGATACGATTTTGTTTCTATAAAAACGAACGGGTCTTTTATATTGTTTTTAATCTGGAACTTCGATTTTTGCTTGTCTGTTTTCCTCGGGTAGAATGTTAGTAGGAAAAGCGTGATAAATGCAAAAAAACAAAGCATTCCGCGCAAGGCCGATATAACTTTAAAGAACGGAACTCACAAAAGGCCATCCAAACACAGAACGATGTCGAGCCGTTCTAGTCTCGAGACATACTGCTGGGTTTGAAACGCTTTCCTTGCGTATTTCAACTATAACCCTCTACTCTCTGCAAGGTCTCTGGGGTGTGGACTCGCTGGTGTTGTTGTTTATCAGTCCAGGAAGGATATCTGAATAAAGCTGGCGATTTGCGTGTGCCCCGGGTACAATAGCGCCCAATTCTCCAAGGAGACGTTTGTTTGAAATCGCAGATTGTTGGCATTGATATCGGGTCCGTCGCCTTGTCCCTGGTGCTTGTGGATAAGCAGGGGGCGGTTCTCCACACCTCTTACCGGTTTCATCAGGGGCAGATCCGGGAAACCCTTCGGACTATGCTTTCCCAACTGGACTGCCGCCGTGTCGGCGCCGTAGCCGCCACAATGTCCGGCCCCGATATTTTTCACCGGGTCAGCCGTTACGACACCCAGATTTCTACCATTGCCGCCGTCCGTCATTTTTATCAGAAGGTGGGCAGTATCCTGTTTGTCGGCGGGGAGAATTTCGGTCTCATCACCTTCAACGACGAAGGCGACTATGAACGTTACCTGACCAATACCTCCTGCGCCGCCGGAACGGGCAGTTTTCTCGACCAGCAGGCGGCCCGCCTGAACTTAAAGAGCATCGACCTCCTCAGTTCCGTCGCATTTTGCAACCAGGACAGCGCCCCCAAGATTGCCACCCGCTGCGCAGTCTTCGCCAAGACCGATCTCATTCATGCCCAGCAGGAAGGTTATTCCGTGGGACAGATCAGTGACGGCCTCTGCGAAGGTCTTGCAAAAAACGTGATCGACACCCTGATGCCGGATCAGGAGGTCCGGAAACCTTTGGTTCTGGCCGGCGGCGTATCCATGAACCAGGCGGTGGTGAAGCATTTTTGCAAACTGCTGCATGTCGAACCCCTCATCAGCGAACACAGCCACCTCTACGGAGCGATCGGCGCCGCCCTGCTCCGGATAGAGGAGGGGATGCCGGAAGATTTTCAGCCCGAGCGGTGGGACGAGCTGTTCAGCGACGAAACCCATGAGAGAAACTATGCTTATCCGCCCCTGGAGCTCAAGGAGTCGCAATACCCGGATTTTTCGAGCTGCGAGAAATATCTCTATGAACCCCGGAACAATTTCCCGGCCATTGAAGTCGATGTTTACGCCCCGTTGCTCAGTGTCGAAGCTGTTTATTTCGGCATCGATATCGGTTCTACCAGCACGAAAGCCGTTCTGATCAACGAGAAAAACGACGTTCTGATCAGCCTTTACACCGGTACGTCCGGTCAGCCGGTCAAGGCGGTGCAGGCCCTGTGCGAATGCATCGATGATATCGCATCCCGGAAGGGTTGCCGCTTTGTTTTCAAGGGTGTCGGCACCACCGGTTCGGGTCGGAAGTTCATCGGCCGGATCATCGGCGCCGACATGATGGTCGATGAGATTACCGCACATGCCCGGGCGGCGTTCGAACTGAATTCCGAAACCGACACGATCATCGAAATCGGCGGTCAGGATTCGAAATTCACGACCATGAAAAACGGCATGGTGACCTCGTCGATCATGAACAACGTCTGCGCCGCAGGGACGGGAAGCTTCATCGCGGAGCAGGCCCGGAAACTCGGCGTACCGCTGGCGGAATATGCCGACCGGGCCATGAACATCCCGGCGCCCATCGCCAGCGACCGCTGCACGGTTTTCATGGAGCGGGACATCAACAATTACCTGGCCGACGGTTATTCGATCAACGAAGTCCTGGCCAGTGTCCTCCATGCGATCTGCGAGAACTATCTGGCCAAGGTTGCGGTGGAAGCCAATATCGGAGACCACGTTTGCTTCCAGGGGGCGACGGCCCGTAACCGGGCGCTTGTGGCGGCCTTGGAGCATCGGCTCAAAAGACCGATCTTCGTTTCGAAGTTCTGTCATTTGACCGGCGCCCTCGGGGCGGCCCTGATCCTGGCGGAGAACCGCCTGCAGACCTCGTCTTTCCGGGGCCTCGAAATATATCGGGAAGAAATCGCTATTGAACAGGAGATCTGCGAACTCTGCCACAATCACTGCAAAATCCGGAAAGTGACCGTTCAAGGGGAAACGGTAGCATTCGGCTTTCTGTGCGGTCGGGATTACGACACGAAGAAATACATCGGTCCGGAGCGAAGAAAGTACGATCTCCTGCGGGAGCGGGGAAATATTTTCCGGACGGTGAACGAACAGGATACAATCAAACACCCGATTACCATCGGCATCCCAAACGCCCTTTATCTGGCTGAGGAAATGCCTCTGTGGCGGCACTTCTTCCATACCCTTGGTGTCCGGACGGTTACGACGGAGAACCTGAAGGGCGCGGTAAAGGCCGGCAAGAAAGTCTCGGGCGCCGAGTTCTGCGCCCCCATGCAGGCCTTTTTCGCCCACGTGCAGGAACTGGCGGACAAGTGCGATTATGTTTTCCTGCCGTTTTACCTGGAAGCAAAGGAGCCGGACCGGGACGCCTTCCGCTACTACTGTTATTCCACGCAGTTTGCCGTGTCGCTGGCCCTGGGACTCCGCCGTCTGAATCTCGGACAACGGGCCATTACACCGGTTGTCGATCACCGCTCCTTCCAGTCCAAGATTGAACTCTTCATGATGCTCCGGTCGATCTTGGGCTCCGGATACTGGGAAATCTACAATGCCTATGAAAACGCTCTGTCCTTTTACCACGACAGTCGGGAGCAGCTTGGTCATGTCTTCGAGCGTGAAAGTGTGACTGACACTGATTTCAGTGTTGTGCTGCTCGGACGCCCCTACACGGTCTTGGACCCGGCCATGAACAAGGGCATCCCGGAAATCTTCGGCAATCTGGGGATCAAAACCTTTTTCCAGGACATGCTGCCCGAAGACAAGGAAGAACTGGCCGAAATCGATCCCCTGTTGGACCGCCTCCACTGGAACTACGCAGCCAAGATTCTGAAAAGCGCCCTTCATACGGCGAAAACGGATGGACTCTATCCCGTGTATATCACCTCATTCAAATGCAGTCCCGACGCCTGCATTCTCGAATATTTTCGGCGTATTATGGATCGCTACGGCAAACCATACCTGATTCTGGAGATCGACGAACACGACTCCAGCGTGGGATACGAAACACGGATCGAGGCTGCGATCCGCTCCTTCCGAAACCATTGCCGGCGGAAGGAATCACGGGCGGTGCCCCTGCGCAGCCTGCCGTTGAATTCCGAGTGCGTCTCCAAGATCAAGGGCAAGACGCTCCTTTTTCCGTGTATCGACCCCCTGAACTCGAAGCTGGTCGAGGCCGTACTCATTAAGGAAGGAATTGACGCCCGCATGGTGCCGCTGACGGAAAAAATCGTTCAGCACGGTCTGCGGACCAACTCCGGCCAGTGCCTGCCGGTCAATCTTATCGCCCAGAGCTACATGGACTACATCCGGAAGAATTTACTTGATCCGGATCACACGGCCGTCTGGGTCTTTGAAAGCCATGTTCCCTGCAATATCCGTCTGTACCCGCAGATGATCAAGAACTTGTTCGAATCCAGCGGCGGGGGGCTGGAAAGGGTGGATGTCTATATCGGTCAACTGAGCATGATCGATATTTCAATCCCCGCGTCAATCGAGGCGTACTTCGCCCACATGTTCGGCGGCATGCTCCGCAAGATCGGCTGCCGAATTCGGCCCTATGAAAAAGAAAAGGGGATGACGGACACGATCATCGCCCAGTCCTTGAATATCTTTTACAATACCCTGTTGGGCGGTCGGAACAAGGACGACGACATCGCCAAGGTGATCGGACTGTTCCGGAAAATCGAGACCACACCCGGCAGGCGGCCCCAGGTGGCCGTCTTCGGCGACATGTACGCCCGGGACAACGATGTTTTCAATCAGGACCTGATCCACTGTATTGAGGACTATGGCGGCGAGGTCATCACGATGCCTTTCAACGAATTCGCAAAGCTGATCGCGAACCCCTATATCCGACGCTGGTTTCTGGAGGGGGACTATCTGGATGCCTTCCTGACCAAGTCGATCATTGCCCTCGTCAACCAGTTGGAGAAGAGTTATTATAAACAATTTAATGAGTTGCTCGACGAGCCCGCCCTGGAAATGGATTTCGATTACGCTGAAGTCCTCGCAGCCTACCACGTCAAGATCCAGCAGTTCGGCGAGTCGGCGGACAACCTGATCAAGATCGCCGCCCTCATGCGGCATTATCCGGATATTTCGCTCTTCGTCCAGGCGAACCCAGCCTTCTGCTGCGCCGGGCTGGTCACGGAGGCAATGGC
>Ga0302253_1001838_pt1 | contig 11749 bp, 8 predicted proteins | sample AAG_RA_Trp_MG_FD_193537 | JGI IMG/M metagenome (GOLD analysis project Ga0302253, IMG submission 193537) | Enriched activated sludge microbial communities from anaerobic digester in WTTP, New Holstein, Wisconsin, United States - AAG_RA_Trp | ecosystem: Engineered > Bioreactor > Anaerobic >... | reverse complement strand
CACGACCCGAAGAGCGACGATGATTCCGGTGATTTTCAGCAGTTACAGCAGGGTTTCAGCAGTTTTTCAGCAACTGCTGAAAATGAAAACGGTGCTTCCAGCGTTCCCGGTTCCAGCAAAGAAGATGATTGTACAAATAATTTTGTACTAAGAGAAGGATGTTTTCAGCAAAACCGGAATTATGGAGGGGGCCCGGAACCGGAAATAAGTTCCGCTCAGTGTCTGCAAAAATCGCGATCTGCTGAAAACGAAAACCGATCTCCGCCCGGGGCCACCGGATCAGGGAAAAGCACCGCAAATCAGGCCCCGGGCTCTATCAGCGACCGTACGAAAGATGCTGAAAATGTGCTGAAAACCGGATCCGGTGCTGAAAAGCCGGACCGGCCCCGGCCCATCCGTGCCAAGGATTACAAAAAACTCGAGGTCCCGGAGCCGAAGACTCCGTGCTATGCCTGCGGGATGAAAGGCTCCAGGTATGTAGAGAAATATACGGCAGAACGGCGGGCCCGTCCCAAGGACCAGCAGCAGGCACGGAGGATCTGCCGCTCGTGCTACAATGGGGCGGTGAAAGCTGAGCAGACTGCCTCGGTCCCGCTGCATGGGGCGGTGGAGATCTCCCGGTGCAGCCGGGTGACGGCGGATATCGGGAAGTGCTCGGTCTGCGGGGTTGCGAAGGCGGTATGGCTGGACCGCGAGGCGGGAGTGAAGCTCTGCGAGCATTGTTACGGGAGAGGGTTGAGAAAAGAGGCGGAGGAGGCCGGTGTCGTGTGACGGTCCCGCCGGCCAAGAATTTATTTAAAAAAATCAGAATATTTTTTCCACTTCCTCTTCGAACTTTCTCGAATTGTAAATTAGATCGCCTTTTGCTGCAGGCTTTTTCAGATTCAAATCTGTCTTTGTGATTACATTCATAAACCGAGGTAATTGAAACATTCCAACTGCCCTGAATAATTCGACGCTTCGTTCACATTTATCCAAGCGGAAATCCTGTTGCGTGTTGAGATAACGAGTAAAATGAGCATCTGTGAGAAGCTGGGCCAGTTCCTGAATTTTTTGTTCCAGTGTTGCTTTTCCGAGTTTTCTTAGGAGTTTTATTCTTTTCTTGTCTAATTCTTTGATTTCTATAGAGGTCCGGTGGGGATTTCGTTCATCGAACATATCGGAATTAACCTTTACAAGGTCCTTAATATAATCCGGAACGTGGGTGTTAATTCTCTCGGTCAGATGCACTCGTGCAGTTACAGGGAATTCCTCAATATCAATATCAGAAAATCCTAATTGGAGTGATTCCGGGCTTTTGAGCTGAGCAGACAGATGGTAATGAATCCTGTCTTCAAAAGTTTCTACTGGGGCCCGGGCTCGTACGAGGTTTTTCACATACTCGCTATCCATCTTCAGTCCAATTTCGATACTGAAAAAATCAAACTTTAATGCTGGACTAAGATCAATGATCAGATTCTCCCCCTCTCTGGTAACGTTACGGTAAATCTCTTCAGGGAAAGGAGAATGTCCGACTGTCTTGACAGAGTAGACCTTTGATGAAGGAAGTACCAGATGACCTTTCGTTAGGTTCGTATACCATTTTTGGAATATACTGTCAATCTTGAAATAGTGAGTATGATAGCCAATCCCATTGTTGCACTCGATTCTCAAGCTGTTTTTTGTCTCTGCGCTCCTGATTTTATCAGACAGTGATTTTGCATAATCAAAAAGTTCTTTCGGAGTTAAAGGAACCTCAGTCATCGTATTTCCTCTCGATAGTAAACAGATCCTTCACCGGGGATTGATAATTTGATTCAGATTTTACCGTAGTTTTGATTTCAATCGGCTTTCCGCATTCGCCTTTATTCAAATCAAATGTATGAATTCGGATTGCAAAACGACAGGATTCGCATTTATTAACATAAATATGCAACAACGGATTGGTAAAATATGCCTTATTTGATGAATAGGATTCAAAATATTCTTGTAGTGAATTTATTAGGCTTTTCCGGCTTTCGATATGTTTGGTCACTGTTGTGAAAATTACCATAAGTACATTTTCTGCAAATTCCTGATCCTCGAACGATTTTTCGATTTTCTCGAGGATATCCTCAGTGAGGCTCTCCACGGATTGTTTTGAGTTCTCCAATTCGAGGATTAATTCCAAGGTATCCCGATGTTGCGGAAACCTGATTTCCAGTTCTTTAAATCCGCTCGCGATATCGATTCTTACCTTTTCTTTTAATTCTTTCAAGTCCTGGGGCAGATCGATTTTACATTCGTTTCCTTCAAGTTCTTCGATCTCAAAAAAGACGGTTGTTTTTCCCTTTAACTGCAAATGAAATCTCTCTGGATGAGCCTCGGATATTAATTGAATCGATTTCGGAGCATCGCTCATTTTCACCGATGTTGTGTACAAATTCCGGGATTCATCAAATTTCGAGATGGCCCCATCTTCAGGAATGAACCTGATTCGAATTCGTCCGACGATGAGTGGTTTTTTCGTTATCTTTGTGGATATTAGTCCGCCGAGGTAACCGTTGATATGGAATTTTTTTATTGTATATCGATTCTTTTTATTGGTGTATTCTGCGACGTTGTGAAATTCTTTTACAGAGTCAAAACCGGAAATTTCCAGATCAATTTTCTTTGGATTTTTCCCATCCCAGAGAAGATAAAAGGGGACATCCTCTCCCTGAAGTATATCATCGGCAAGAAAAAATTCCATAGTTAAAATACGAGAACTTTAGTATATAGGACTATCCCGAATGAAACTCTCTCAATAGAACAAAACTCCATTTTTATAACTATTTATTCAATGACGACATATCCACTTCCATCGAAAAATATATGAGCTGATCCTCTGTGGCCCGACAAACATCATCATCTCAAAATGGAGCCAGTCTCGGCTTTGAGTCGGAGTGCTGGAAGATGGCGGACAAGCTCCGCAACAATATGGATGCTGGTGAATACAAACATGTAGTTCTCGGCCTTATTTTTTTGAAATACATTTCAGATGCCTTTGAGGAGAAATACCAGAAAATTGTCAAGGAGATTGATCAAGGGGCAGATCCGGAAGATCCAGATGAATATCGTGCACCTCCTGACCCAGCCTTCTGGGTGCCATCAAAGGCCAGGTGGGCATCTCTTCAGGCACAAGCGAAACAACCCACAATCGGGAAAATAATTGATGATGCGATGATTGCTATCGAGCAAGATAATCCATCTCTTAAAGGCGTCCTTCCAAAAGACTATTCGCGACCATCTCTCGATAAACAGCGCCTCGGTGAACTAATCGATCTTATCGCAAGGATTCCTCTGATCGATAAAGAGAGTCGTTCGAAAGACATTCTCGGGAGGGTCTATGAATATTTCCTCTCGCAGTTTGCGAGCGCTGAAGGTAAGAAAGGCGGGCAGTTTTATACACCACGGTGTGTTGTCGAAGTTCTCGTCACCATGCTTTCACCGTACAAAGGACGGGTATTTGATCCCTGCTGCGGATCCGGTGGAATGTTCGTCCAGAGCGAGAAGTTTGTCGAGGCACACGGGGGTAAAATCGGGGATATCAGCATTTACGGTCAAGAATCCAACCCCACGACATGGCGTCTCGCAAAAATGAATCTTGCAATTCGGGGTATCGATAACGATCTCGGGAAAGAACATGCAGATAGCTTTCACCGTGACATGCACCCGGACCTGAAAGCGGATTTCATTCTCGCGAACCCACCGTTCAACATGAGCGACTGGGGAGGTGACCGGCTCAGGCAGGATGTGCGGTGGAAATTCGGTGTGCCCCCGGCGAACAACGCGAACTTTGCATGGGTCCAGCATTTCATCTATCATCTTGCGCCCACGGGAATAGCCGGATTTGTTCTTGCCAATGGTTCGATGTCTAGTAATACCTCAAATGAAGGTGAAATTCGGAAAAATATTATCGAAGCGGACCTCGTAGACTGCATGGTGGCGATGCCCGGGCAGCTCTTTTATTCCACTCAGATTCCCGTCTGCCTCTGGTTCGTTTCCCGTAATAAAAAGAATCATAAATTTAAAAACCGGCAGGGAAAAATTCTCTTCATCGATGCCCGAAAACTTGGTGTGTTGAGAGACCGGGTTCACCGGGAACTTACCCCACAAGACGTCGTTAAAATCGCGGATACTTACCACGCTTGGCGGGGAGACGAGGGGGCAGGAGAATACGCCGATATCCCCGGTTTCTGTATGAGTACCCCGGTTGAGAAGGTCAAGGAAAATAATTTCGTTCTCACACCAGGCAGGTACGTTGGTGCAGAAATTGTTGAGGATGATGGGGAACCCTTCGATGAGAAGATGAAACGACTGACGGCAACACTTGGGGGACAATTCGCCGAGTCAGATCGACTGGAGAAAGTAATCCGAGAGAATCTCGCGGGGCTAGGATACCGGTTATGAATGATGCTGTTAGCTCATTCCGGAAACAATGCGGGCGAGGGAATGGTTGTGAAGATATTTCGATTTCTCCTCAATTTTTCGACAGGTCCGGGCGAAATGTCGATTCGGTCGACATATTGTAAAGAGGAAAGCAATGGTAAACGAAGAAAAACCCCAGGATATTAAAAAGGATCTCGAAATGAGTGTCGGCGATTACGCTCATGCGGGAGTGAAGGCCGGACTCTCAACAGCTCCGTTCCTTGGGGGTCCACTAGCAGAATTTTTTTCAGTGGTAGTTGCCCCACCACTGGAGAAGAGACGTACCGCGTGGTTGATTGAAATTTTTTCCCGGTTAAAAATGCTGGAAGAAAAGGTTGAGGGATTCAAAATTGAAAATCTTGCCCAAAATGAGGTTTTTATCAGCACATTGCTGTATGCGACGCAGGCAGCGATGCGGACGCATCAGGACGAAAAACTCGCTGCATTAAGAAATGCCGTTATCAATTCAGCCATCAGGCCATCCATTGACGAAAACCTGCAAGTGATGTTCCTGAATCTTGTTGACCGGTATACCCGGTGGCATCTGATTCTCTTACATTTTCTCCATGATCCCCGGCAATACGGCGTACGAAATAAAATCTCATATCCCAGCTGGTCGATGGGCGGGACTTCGGCAGTGTTGGAATTTGCAATGCCCGAATTAAAAGGGAAACGAGAATTTTATGACCAGATTGTGAAGGAGCTGTATTCAGATGGATTACTTAATTCAGATACCTTCATGCACACGACAATGACCGATCAAGGAATGTTTGCTTCCCGAACAACAGAGATGGGAAAGCAATTCCTGGCATTCATCTCTCTGGAAACAGGATGATGTGATGAAAATGACTACGTTGCTCTCTCTAGATAATTCAGGTGTATGGGAGATTAAAAAGACAATAAATAATTTTGGATTTCAGATATGACTTCATCGATTGAAAAAATCTACGGTGATTTGCCTTCGGATTGGGACTATATTTCTCTGGGGGATTTAATATCTCAGGGAAAAGGGGATTTACAAACCGGTCCTTTTGGAACGTTACTACAAGCATCTGAATATCGATCATCTGGAACACCTGTAATTGCAGTTCAGAATATTGGGGATAATAGAATAAACCGAGGAACGATCCCAAAAATAAATGATGAAACCCTTTCGCGTCTGGCCGGATACAAGTTATGTCTAAATGACATTCTTTTTTGTCGTAAAGGAAACATTGAGCGTCGTGCGATCATTCGAAAAGAGGAGGTAGGATGGCTTCAGGGGAGTGATTGTATTCGTCTCCGCTTCAAGAATACAATAGATGCAAGTTTTATTTCTTATGTATTAGGGACTCCTGCATATCGTTCTTGGATTCTACGTCATGCACAAGGTGCGACGATGCCTTCATTAAATCAAGAAATTCTTAAATTAATTCCATTACCTCTCCCCCCTCTTCCGATTCAGCATACCCTCGCCCAGATCCTCGGCTCGCTCGATGATAAGATCGAGCTCAACTGTCAGATGAATGCGACACTCGAAGTAATAGCACGGACCCTCTTTCAATCTTGGTTTGTGGACTTCGATCCGGTCCGGGCGAAGGCAGATGGAAGGCAACCGGAAGGGATGGATGCAGCGACGGCAGCACTGTTCCCGAGCGAGTTTGAGGAGATAAATGGACTAGAAGTCCCTAAAGATTGGAAAGTTAAACCGATTGATCACATTGCAACCTTCCTGAACGGTTTAGCATTGCAAAATTATCCCCCCGAAGATGACGATTATTTGCCGGTTATTAAGATCGCACAACTGCATAAAGAGGATACTGAGGGATGTGACAAGGCCAGTGTCAAAATTCCTCCAAAATATATAGTAGATAATGGCGATGTGATTTTTTCATGGTCAGGGAGTCTCGAAGTCGTTATCTGGTGTGGTGGAAAAGGTGCATTAAATCAGCATCTCTTCAAGGTTTTTTCTGAAGAATATCCCAAATGGTTCTATTATTTCTGGGTCAAATATCACCTGCCAGAGTTTCAGGCAATAGCATCAGGTAAAGCAACCACGATGGGTCATATTCAGCGTCATCATCTTTCGGAAGCACAATGCATCATTCCATCTCCGACGATTTTCACGCAAGCTGATAAAATCATGGCACCTTTAGTGGCCGAAATAATAAAAAACAAAGTCGAGGCTCGCTCATTGGCCGCAATCCGTGATACATTGCTGCCGAAACTGATGTCGGGGGGAATCGATGTACAAAATATCAAGCCGGAGACTCCTGCATGAGTCCACTTGAGCGTCGGGGCGATATTGTCTTTGTCCCCCTCCCCCCTGGGGATGAGGGCTATATCGGTAGAACATGTCCAAACCCGGAATGTAAAAAATATTTTAAAATTCTTCCTAGGAGCGAACTCGAAGGTGATGCCTTTTGTCCTTATTGCGGGCATAAAGGAGATATCAGGACTTTTCCGACAATGGATCAAGTGAAGTATGCAGCGTCTCATGTCATACGGGAAGCAATGGAAAATTTCTCTCAAGAACTCAAGAAACTTGAATTTGATTCGAAATCAAGCGGAACATCCGGTTTTAGTGTCAGTATGAGGTTTGAACCAGGAGAACCGTACCCGATTCATTCCTATCAAGAAGAAGATCTTGAAACCTATATTCAGTGTTCGAATTGCCGATTGAGATATGCCGTTTATGGCGTTTTTGGATTCTGTCCGGACTGCGGGCAACACAACTCCCTTCAAATCCTTCAGAATAATCTCACCCTTATTCAGAAAATGATGGATCTTACGAAATCGGCGGATGCAGAAATATCAATAAAAGTTATGGAGAATGCTCTAGAGGATTGCATCTCCGCTTTTGATGGTTTTGGCAGAGAATTATGCAGGATCCATGAAAGCAAATCGAAATTCCCGGATAGGATCAATAAAATCAGCTTTCAGAGTCTGGAGGGGGCAAAAGAAGGAATAAGAAATCATTTTGAATTTAATCTCGATAATGGCCTGAGTAATGAAGAGTGGCGAGTCGCTAATATCAGCTTTCAGAAACGCCATCTCCTCGCACATAAGATGGGAATCATCGATGAAGAGTATGTGAGACGATCTGGCGATACAGCAGCTATCATTGGCAGGAAGATAGTAATTACCTCTGATGATGTGATTAGCCTTATTCCGATCATTGAAAAATTAGCAGAATTTCTGGTCGAATCAATGAATAAGGTGAGTACTGACGTGGCGGGTAAAGAGTGAGTTGAAACAATGAGCGATGAATCAACTTCCCATTTCATAATGCACGGTGCACGGGAAGTAATTGATTCTGGGGCCGAACATATCACTCAACAAGTCAGCGCAATCGAAAATGCTGTCATGGAAAATAACTCCGGGATGGTTATTGATCTTTCAAATTCTTTGATTGAATCAGCTTGTATCACAATTCTCAAGGACCGGGGAAAACCCGTACCTGATAATAAGAATCGCCCATATCTGTTCAGAGATACTATCAGTTGCCTGCGACTTGTATCGGCTGATCATCCCAATAGCGAAGAAGTAGAAAGGAGCATAAAAAAGACGATCGGTTCTTTTCTCACATTAATAACCGCAATTAGTGAACTGCGACGACTTGAGGGAGCGGCATCTCACGGAAAAGATGCATACAAACCACAAATCGATATGGTGCATGCGCAACTTGTCGCCCGATCGGCTGATACTATTGTAAATTATCTATTCAACACGCATCGGATGCCTTTCCAGTATGACCCTGTCAGATCCCATTACGCCGATCTTCCAGATTTCAACGAATTTATCGATGAAAATAACGAGGCCGTAAAAATTTTTGATCTGACATTTGATCCTAGTGAAGTTCTGTATTATACCGATAACGCAGCATATTTCGATAAATTCAACGAATTTTCTGGAAGGGAGGCTGCTGACACCGAATCTGAAGCAGAAAAGGAACCTGAAAATGAGGAAAAAGAAAAGAGTACTTAACTATATTGAGGAGTGAGGGATTATTGTGAGCAATAAAAAATTTTCAGAATCTATCGTTGAAGAAGCCGCCCTTGCATGGCTCGAATCTCTCAGGTACAAAATCATCTTCGGTCCCGATATCGCCCCCAGTGAATCCCGGGCTGAACGAAACGACTATCACACGTGTGTCCTTCCTTCCCGTCTCCGTGATTCCCTCAGCTCCCTGAACCCGAAGATCCCCGCAGAGGCCCTGGACGAAGCATTCCGGAAAGTGACCACGCCCTCCTCACCCTCATTGATCACAAATAACCGGAATTTCCACCGGATGCTCACCGATGGTGTCGAGGTTGAATATCTTCGCCCGGATGGTTCTGTCACCGGTGACCGGGTCCGGATTGTGGATTTTGAAACCCCTGAAAACAACGATTGGGTTGCGGTGAACCAGTTCACGGTTGTTGAAGGGCAACACAACCGTAGGCCCGATATCGTACTCTTCGTGAATGGTCTGCCACTAACTGCAATTGAACTCAAGAATCCTGCTGATGAAAACGCAACCCTCACCTCTGCGTTTAAACAGTTCCAGACCTACAAGCACCAGATCGGCTCGTTCTTCACATTCAATGAAATGCTGATTATTTCGGATGGCATTGGTGCCCGGCTCGGCACCGTCTCGTCGAGTTGGGAATGGTTTATGCGCTGGCGGACGATCAGCGGGGACGATCTCGCCCCTGCCACAATGCCGGAACTTGAGGTCCTGATCAAAGGTGTATGTGACAAACGCCGGTTCCTCGACATTATCCGGCATTTTATCGCGTTTGAAGAGGACACTCACGGGACGATTGTTAAAAAAATGGCCGGATATCACCAGTTCCACGCGGTCCAGAGAGCTATTGACACGACCCTCGCTGCAACCCGGCCTGGGGGCAACCAGCGGTGCGGCGTTGTGTGGCATACGCAAGGCTCGGGAAAAAGCCTGACAATGGTCTTCTATGCCGGACAGGTCGTCTTGCACCCGGCGATGGAGAACCCGACAATCCTTGTCATCACCGACCGGAACGATCTCGATGATCAGCTCTTCGGAACCTTTTCCCGCTGTCATGAAATCCTTCGCCAAAATCCGGTCCAGGTAACGGACCGGGACGACCTCCGCCGGAAGCTTGCCATCGTATCGGGGGGTGTTATCTTCACGACGATCCAGAAGTTCCTTCCTGAACGGGAGGAAGCACGCTATCCGATAGTATCGGATCGGCGGAATATTATCGTTATCGCGGACGAAGCCCATCGGAGCCAGTACGGATTCGGGGCTAATGTCAACAGCAAAAGCGGTGAGATCTCGTATGGATTTGCCAAGTATCTCCATGACGCTCTTCCACATGCATCATTCATCGGATTCACGGGAACACCTATCGAGATCGCGGACCGGAGTACGAGAGCCGTTTTCGGGGATTACATCGATATTTATGATGTTCAGCAGGCAATTGAAGACGGTGCAACGGTCCCCATTTATTATGAAAGCCGGCTTGCGAAGATTGAGATTGACCAGAAAGAGCGACCTCATCTTGACGCAGATTTTGAAGAAGTAACTGAAAGCGAAGAAGAGAGCGTCAAGGAAGAATTGAAGAGTAAATGGGCAGCACTTGAAGCGGTCGTCGGTTCAGGGAAAAGAGTAGAACTTATCGCACGCGATCTTGTCACCCATTTTGAAGAACGCGACAAGGCTCTGGCAGGAAAGGCAATGATCGTCTGTATGAGCCGGAGGATCTGTGTCGAACTCTACAATGCAATTGCACAGCTCCGTCCGGCCTGGTGTGACGATGCAGATACCGACGGGGCTCTCAAGGTTATCATGACCGGATCAGCATCCGATCTCGTTACCTGGCAGCCACATATCCGGAACAAGCAACGGAGAGAGATGCTTGCAACCCGGTTCAAAGACCCCGCAGATCCGTTCAAGATCGCCATCGTCCGGGACATGTGGCTTACCGGGTTTGATGTTCCCTGCCTCCATTCGATGTACATTGACAAACCGATGAAGGGCCACACCCTCATGCAGGCAATTGCCCGCGTGAACCGTGTATACCCCAACAAACCCGGGGGCCTTATCGTCGATTATCTCGGACTTGCCGATGAACTCAAGAAAGCGCTGCACGATTATACACAGAATAAGGGGAAGGGCAAACCTTGCATAGATCAGGAAGAAGCGGTCGCCGTGATGTTGGAGAAATACGAGATTTGCCTTGGGCTGTTCCACGGGTTTGACTTCTCCGCGTGGATGAGCGGTGAACCTGCACAACGACTCGGGCTTCTTCCGTCCGCGATGGAGTTTATCTATCTGCAAAAAGACGGTAAACAACGATTGTTGCAGGCAGTTACTGAACTCTCAAAAGCCTTTGCGTTGGCGGTTCCTCACGAAGAAGCACTCAGGATCCGCGATGATGTCGCGTTCTTCAAAGCTATCCGGGCCCAGATGGTGAAACTGGGCGGAACCGAGGGGAAGTCTTCTGACGACATGGAACATGCCATCCGGCAGATCGTGTCTAAAGCAATTTCTTCCGATGAAGTTGTGGATATCTTTGCAGCAGCCGGGCTCGATAAACCGGACATTTCCATTCTGTCTGATGAGTTTCTAGGCGATGTTAAAGCCATCCCCCAGAAAAATCTCGCTGTGGAGATGCTCAGGCGGCTTTTGAACGATGAGATTAAAGCACGTTCCCGAAAGAACCTGGTGCAGTCAAAGCTGTTCTCAGAGATGCTGGAGCAGACAATCAGGAAATATCAAAACCGGGCAATACAGACAGCTATCGTAATCGAAGAGCTCATTGGTCTGGCAAAAGATATGCGGGAAGCATACAAGCGCGGCGACGAACTTGGGTTGACTGAAGCCGAGATTGCGTTTTATGATGCGCTTGAAGTCAATGACAGTGCCGTCAAACTTCTCGGGGATGATACACTCAAGGCAATCGCACATGAGTTGGTACAAACTGTCAAACAAAATGTCTCGATTGACTGGACTGTCCGCGAATCTGTCCGAGCAAAGTTACGGATTATGATCAAGAGAATCCTGCGTAAGTATGGGTATCCTCCCGATAAACAGGAGCGGGCAACAATCACTGTTCTGGAACAAGCTGAGTTGTTGTGCAAGGATTTAGTAAAATAATTAATTTCCTCTTTTCGCCCTCTTCAGCAAAGGCTAAGCCCCCCGTCTAATAGAGTACTGTTCAGCCCAAGGGCCCAAGGGCGGGAGTGAAGTATGGCAGATTTCGTACAGAGTGCAAATGTCAAGAGTGCAACCCGCACCCTTGCCGAACCCATTGCGGATGTTGCGACGTTCAACACGATCGTCCAGTCGGTCATCACCGACAATCCCTTTGAGTGT
>Ga0302253_1001837_pt1 | contig 11755 bp, 8 predicted proteins | sample AAG_RA_Trp_MG_FD_193537 | JGI IMG/M metagenome (GOLD analysis project Ga0302253, IMG submission 193537) | Enriched activated sludge microbial communities from anaerobic digester in WTTP, New Holstein, Wisconsin, United States - AAG_RA_Trp | ecosystem: Engineered > Bioreactor > Anaerobic >... | reverse complement strand
CCAAAAGCGGCCCAGCGGTTGCTTCCACGGCTTCCAACCGAACGAAAGCGCGGTGATGGCCAGTTTGTACACCCCGTGTTCCGGACCCACGTTGACCGAAAGGTTGACCGAGTCCGGGCAGGCTTGCACCGAGAGCAATAGGACGCGCGCTTCCGGGTCCGTGCGCCAGCGGTCGATGACCTCTTGCCGCGGATGGGGCGAATCCTTGTTGCCCTTGAGCGGCACGTGGCCGTCGAGTACCAGCACGCGCTCCGCGCCAAACCATTGGCGGAACAGGGCGGCCACGTGCGTGGTGTCGTGTTCCTCGTCGCTGCGCGTGATGCCTTCGGCGTACAGTCCGGTCATGACCACGATTTTTTGGGTCGCGATCCGGGCCTCCACGAAGTCCTTGATCCACGCGAGTTTGGTCGAACTCTGCCAGTCGTCGAGCAGCGGCTCGACGGCCGGGTCGAACGGCATGTGCTTCTTGAGCAGCCGCGGATGCGTGGCCGCCATGAGCAGGCGCATGACCTTGACCGAAGGGTCGAGTTCCTCGGGGTCGTCGTGAACCGCCTCGTATATTTTGCGGTGCGCCGCGTTCAGGTTGACGGGCACGGCGCCGAACAGGTCGACCCACGGTTGCGGGTCGATGGGCGGCAGGTCCGTGATTTCGCGCGTTTCGATTTCCAGCACCTGGTCGGCGAACAGCTCGCGCAGAAACCGCGGTTGCTTGGCCGCGCCGCTCGTGAAGAAGGCTTCGGGCGCGGGATACAGGTCGGGGCGCAAAGCCACGGCTAGCGCCGCGAGTTCCTCGGGTTTGTTTTCCCAAGGCGTGGCCGAGAGCGCGAGGAAGCGCTTGAGGGGCAGATGGCTCACGAGTTGCAGGCAGGCGAAGGCGCGTTTGACGCCCGCGTCCTCGATGCAACCGGGCATGCACGCGTCCACGCCCTTGGCGTAGTGGCATTCGTCCTGGATCAGGCCGTCGAATTCTTCGGCCAGCAAGGCCGCGACCGTGCCGTTGTGCGCCAGCAGGTTGTAGCTGACTATGGTGAAAGCCGCGTCTTCGTCCAGGTTCTCGAGGTCGCGTTTGTTTTCCACGACCTGGACCTCGGACGCGTCCACGAAGTAGCGCGGGATTTCGCGTTCCCAATTTTGGCGCGCGTGCGCGGGCGTGAGCACGAGTACGCGTTTGCAGCCATGCAGATGCATGTCAACGCACGCAAAGCTGGTCTTGTACGTCCCGGTGTCGCCCATGTTGAGCAGGCGCGCGTGTTTGCGACCCTGCTCGATCCACCAACGCACGTGCAAGGAGGGGAACGGATGTCCGTCCAGCTCCGTGACCACGCCCGGCAACTGCAATTTGATGATGCGATCCGTCATCTCCTTGACTTTGCGGTAGATGGCGCGGTCGTAGGCCGAGGCGGCCAGGCGAATTTCGTCGTCCAAGAGCAACATGCCGTCGTGGAAATCGCGCGTGAAGTAGTACAGGAAGTCGCGGAAGCGGCTTTCCACTTCGAGGTCAAAAATGCGGCGTTTGATGTTTTCGTCAAAGCCTTTGACCGGTTCTTGGGGGCTCGAGCCGCCGCGTCCGCCGCGTCCGGGACGGATGCTGACGAAGCCCAGGTCCGCGCGCAGCTTGAGGATCAGGCGGAACACGAACCCAAGCGCGTAGAAGATGTCGGGGCGGGCTTGCACCAGCACGCGCGCCAGATACATGGGGCGGTCCTTGAACCGTTCCCAGAGGTAGCGGATCATGTCGTCGTCTTCGAACAGTTTGCGGTAGCGCGCGTAATTGTGTTCCACGTCGTCGAGCATCATCTGCGCGACGTCGTTTTCCGTGATTTCGCCGCTCGCCAGCAGTTCGGCGATGAGCTTTTTGAGTTCGGCCTCGGGCAAACCAGTCTGGATGAGCGACAGGAGGTGCCGCTTGCTGCGCGTGGTTTTCATTTTTTTACTCCGTGGTCAACGGACGGGCGTTTTGGGTTGATTGTAGATGTGACGAATTTTTACGGTACTTGGCTTTGTGTAGCAAAAAATGGGATTAATGTCAATAGTCGCACGGTCTTTTATTTGCGACCGATCAACGTAGAGACGCAAGATTTTGCGTCTCTACCAGAACGTTGAAAATTATAAAACATACAATCGTAGAGACGTTGCAATGCAACGTCTCTACGGACGGATATCGTTGTAAAACAAAAAACCAGCTTTCGCTGGTTGAGGATTAAGGTGCGATGAACTATCCTGAACTTAATTTGTCGTCTACCTATTTCATCGCACCCAATGAGTGTCACTCCGCGTCGGCAGGCGGCGCGGCCGTCAGCTCGACCGGAACGGTCGCGGACTTGCCGTTGCCCTTCTTGCCGCGCGTCTTGGCTGCCTTGCGCGTGCCGCGGCGCTTGGCCTTGGCCCGGGGCTTGCGTTCGGTCTTGGCCTTGGCTGCGCGCTTCTCGGTGCGCGTCTCGCCGTCGAGCGCTTCGGCCGCCTCGCTCAGCGACTTGGCCGCGACCTTGGCTTCCGCGGCCTTGAGGTCTTCGAGCGCGTCCTGGACCTTGGACAGCCGCTTGATGGGCACGTTCTCGAAGAGCGCTTCCCGCGCGTTCTCGGGCAGCTCGTTGGCGTAGGCCGCCACGTCCTTGTCCGTGAGCGCGAGCAGGGCCTTCATGCGCGTGGCCGCGTCCAGCCCGCCCAAATATTCGCGGCGAGCTTCGGGCTTGACCAGCTTGATGGCCAGCTCGGGCGGCAGCTTGACCGTCTTCTCCAGCTCGTCGCCGATTTGGGTGAAGTACTTGAGCGCCAGCTCGTGGTCGTACTCCATGGGCAGGCCGTCGCTCTTGTTCACGTACCGCCACTGGGCCACGTACTTGTGGTCCTCGGCCAGGGGCAGTGGCGCGTCGAGCATCTTGAGCCACCGGTAGTAGATGGCCTGCAGGAGCACGATGCCGGTCATGCGCTTGACCTGGCGTTCGATGCGCGCCGGGGTCATCTGCAGGTTGTAGCCCGAGCTGACCTTGCCGTTCGCGTCCTTCTCGCCGCCGCGCGTGAACAGCTTCCAGAGCAGCTTGGCGTCCGGTTGCTTCTTGAGCGACGCGATGGCGCGCTGCACGTCCGGATTGCGCGCGATCATGGGAAGGTCGGAAATCTTCTCCAGCCGCTCCGCGATGTCGCGGATGGCTTTGGACTTGTCCGTGGTCGTGGCCGCGAGCTCCTCGTCCGAGACTTCCTCGGTCGCCTGAGGCGCATCCTCGTCGCCGCCTTCGTCGTCGGTCTTGGTGCGGCCGAAGAGCGGCCATACGTCGGCCGTGATCTGCATCAGGTCGTAGAACCGCAGGTACTGGTGGCGCTTGTACGCGTAGTACAGGCCCTTGAAGAACCCGATGCGGTCGCATTGCCAGTACTTCTCGCCGAAGTCGAAACAGAGCGCCTTGCGGAACTCGGGCCGGCCCACCTGGCGCACGCCGTACTGCCGGCGCAACGCCTGGCCGCCGTCGAGCTTGCCCACGCCCGCGTAATGCTCGAGCTGGGGGAAGCATTCGTACAGCTGGGGATTGCGGATGAAGGCCAGCACTTGCGCGCGGGCCTTGATCGCGCCTTCGCCCACCAGGCCGTCGAACAGCTTACTCTCGGGCATGTCGTCCAGGATTTCCTGGACGCGCGCCTCGGCGTCCTCGAGCAGCTCGTCGATGCCGAACCAGGTGATGCGGTCGTCGATGATGCGCTTCTGCGCCTTGCCGAGCTCCTTGTTGCTGTCGCCGAAGAACCCGTCGTACACGCCGGCCATACGCTTGGTGAGCGTGGCCCGCATGGTCGCGATCTGGTCCTTTTCGAGCTTGATGCCGGCAGTGCGGTTGCGCTTGACGATCTTCTTGACCTCGCGGTCGGTCTCGCGCTCGATCCACGCCTTGCGTTCCGGGGCCTTGAACACCGCCAGGTCGCGCTCGCGGCGCAGGTGCTGGGCCACGGAGTTATTGGCCGCGGTCAGCTGGGCCTCGATGTTGAGCCAGTCGCGGACCGCGAGCAGCAGGGTGGTGCACCGCGCGTTCGAGGGCTGGTACTGGTAGAACAGGTCGCGCTGGCTCTCGAAGAGTTCGAGCAAGGCCGTGGTTCCGGACTTGCCCTTGAGGCCGTTGTTCATCTTTTCGGCCAGCGTGCCCGGGTCGATCCAGAACACGTTGCTGGTGTGCTCGTAGGCGCCGCGCAGCATGGTGTAGTTGGCGCCAGCCGGCGAAACTACGAAGTCTTCGGGCGTGAGCGTGGCGAAGAACTTGTCTTCCAACTCCACGGGGTCGGGCATGTGCATGTTGCCGACCGCGCGCGATTTGCAGGTGAACTTGCGCTTCTCTTCGGCGCAACGAATCTCGACTCCGGTCTTGGTGGCCTGTCCCATGGCGTACGTGCTCATTCGATTTTTCTCCCTTATCGATACGCGCTTTCCGCACCGGGCCGCAGAAAGCATGGTTGTATGGTGCGTTTCGCGTAAAACGCGAACGTGCCCGGAATGGCCCAGCTAAGCAGGAATCTATGGATGTGTCAAGGGGAGTAGAGTCGAAAGTCGGAGGTCGGATGTCGGAGGTCAGGGACGGGGCATAGGGGATTAAAAATCAGCCTTTCGGCTGTGTTGAGAGGGGCCGTGACGCGATCTCGATCTTGTGGCATGGACTACTTATTCGTCACGGAAAAGGTTGGGTCGGGCGCCAGAAGCATCGTATTTTTAGTTTGCTTCTATCGCGCTTGGCCAAAGAATGTCATCGCCGGTACGCCATCTGCAACGGCACGTTCTGTTTATTCGGCGGCAATGAAAGGTGCGGTACGGAACCGAGGAGGTATGCAATGCCCGTGGTATCCCGATGCCATTCGTCATTCAAATCGATTTTTTGTCAAAATTCAAGCTATGGCCGCGTCGATCCATTCCTTGAACAAAGCGGATGCGTCAATTCCGGCTGTGGCTAAAGTTTTGGGCAACAATGAGGTTTCGGTTGAGCCGGGTATGGTGTTGATTTCCAAAAAAGTCATGTCACCGCCTCGGTTCACGATAAAGTCCGATCTGGAAAGATGGCGCGCACCGATGCCGGCATGGGCGAGCAAGGCCAATTTCTTGAGCCCATCCGCCAGTTCATCGCCAATGGGTGCGGGGCATATCTCTTCGCATTTTGTCGGATCGTACTTGGCCTCCACGTTGAAAAAATCCGTTTTTGGCTTTATGGCGATGACCGGCAACGCCAAGCTTTGGCCGTTGCGGTCGATGACGGCGACGGAGTATTCGTCGCCCGCGCACAATTCCTCGATCATGAAATCCACGCACAAGGGCATGCAGGCTTCGCGCGCCTTTTCGTATTCTTCAGCGGTGCGGCACAAGTGGACGTTGAACGACGAACCGCTGGCCACGGGTTTGACCACCACGGGCTGGGGGAAATCTGGCCAAACCTCTCCGCGTTTAACCAGCATGTCTTGGGCTATGGGCATGCCTTGCGCAGCCAGGAGGATTTTGGTCCGGCGTTTGTCCATGCCCAACGCTTGCGCTTCGACTCCGGAAAACAAATAGGGGATGCGGAGCGTTTCCAAAAAACCCTGGATCACGCCGTCCTCGCCCCACGGGCCGTGGAACACGGGCACGGCGCATTGCACCACGTGCCGCGCCAACAGGAATTCGTCCAGCTGTTCGGGCAACACGAACGTGCGCGTCTCAAACCCCGCGCGTTCCACCATGCCGCGGATGTTGTCCGCGCTTTTAAGCGCGATGTCGCGTTCGTCGCTCAATCCGCCCGTCAAAATGGCGATCATACTTCATATAATACGCCATGTCGCCCAAAATATGACAAACGCCCACGGTGGATAATAAAAATCGACCCAATGGGTCGAAAGAAGTCTCCGGGAAACGAGGCCCGCTCTATTTTTACGGTACCTCCATGATTCCCGGGAGTGTCCGAAGAGATTCGCCGCCGCCAACGACCAGGTTGAGAAATCTCGAACGTATCAACGGCGGCAAAAGGGCACCCGACCTAAACAGGATTTATTTTAATGCCGTCATTAACTTGTCGGGGCAAGGGCGTTTCTTCGCCGACCATTCACGATCTATCAAGTCGCTCGCGTATCAATCGGCGAGGAGTTTTGGTTTTGAAGAATCGCCGCCGCAACGGGCAGAATATGTAAGCCTGCTGGTATGCGCGACGGCAGAGAGAATAGGCCCGGTACGTTAGTCCGTCGTATGGCATGGACAAGTTATCGAACCGGGCGGAGTTGGTCCTCGGCAACGAACGCGAATCCATTTGGATAGCAGTAGTATGGTTGTCGAGGAAGGTTGTGAAAGAGTCTCAACGGGTCGAGGGAGAAATCAGCTACGTATCACCGTCGAGTCGAGGCACATAAACAAAAAACGGCCTGTTGGTCAAGCCGTCTGGGTAGAAACTAGAATCTTGAAGCTGGAATCTTGAAAAGGGTCATCAAGCCCTTGATTCTAGCTACTAGATTCAAGATTCTCTCTACTTTGCTTTCCTCGCCGCCGTCTTGGCTTGTTTCTTTTGGCGCTTGGTCGGGCGTTCGCCACGACGGATAGCGTCCAATTTTTTTAAGGTCTTGAGGGCGCGGGCGGAAACCATAAGATTGACGCCACCCATGCGGCGTTTCTGTAGGTTGACCTGTTGGACGTTCTTGGTCGCCACGTTGGAGTGGCTGCGGCTGATGGCGTTGTTGGCGCGTTTGCCGGTCAATACACAGATTCTGCTCATATCGAGATTGGCGCTAGAATACACAAGTGCGCTAAAATTTGCAAGCTATGTCATTCACCTCCATGTTTTCCCAGCCCGCGGTTTTTATCGTTTGGCTGCTTTCGGTGGTTTTGGCCCTGACTGTCCACGAATTCGCCCATGCCTTGGCGGCCACGCTACAAGGCGACGATACGGCCAAAAGAATGGGGCGTTTGACGCTCAACCCCTTGGCCCATATGGATTTGTTCGGTTTATTGGCCTTGGTGTTCGTGCATTTTGGTTGGGGCAAGCCCGTGCCTTTCAACCCGTACCATCTTAAATACAAAAAATGGGGCGCTTTCCTGGTGGGTTTGGCCGGTCCGGTCAGCAATCTGATGTTGCTTACGATATCGGCCTTGCTGCTCAAGGCGTTGGCGCCGGTTTTAGGCGGCAATAATCTGCTTGTCGTATTTTTGGGTTTCAGTTTTTTCATCAATGCCGGCCTCATGCTGTTCAACCTCATTCCGCTGCCCCCGCTCGACGGTTCAAAACTGGTGTTGGCGCTGTTGCACGGGCATCGCTGGGACAATCTAAGATACTCAATCGAATATTACGGCCCGTACGTGTTGATGTTCGCTATCCTCGCGGATTTGGCGTTGGGCGTAGGGTTGATTTCCATGCTTATCGACCGTCCGCTCATGCTGATTATGAGGTTCTTCGGCTTGGACGTGATTTTTTGAGGTTTATGATCCGCACCAATATCCAATCCGACGGCATGCCGTCCTTCAAGGCGTTTTTTACGAACCCTTTGGCTTTAGCCGTATTCAGCGTGGCGGCGACCACATTGTTGGCCAGCTTTCTGGAATCGCGGCCGCTCACGCCGCTCGAGGTTTTTTTGTGGCGACCCCTCTTGGTCTTTGCCGCGACCCTGGCCGTATCCGTGGTTTGGTCGTTGATGGACAGAAAAAAATCCTCCGACGTATGGCCTCGGGTTTTGGCGTGGGTGCCGCTTGCATGTTTGGCCGGATTGTTGGTGGATTTGGTCGGACACTGGCCGCAAACCGTCATCTCGTCCCCGCTGACCGGAGTTGAAGCGCTCAAATATCTGGCCACGTTGGGCTTGGCCGTGACCGGCGGCGGACCGGACGCTTTTTTGCGCGGTTTGGCGTGGCTATTGGCCGTTGCCGTTGGCGTCGAAACCTATCGCGAGCGCCGCGATTTGGTGCTGTCCCTCATCTATGCGGCGGTCGGCTGGTTTGTGGCGTCCGTGGTTTGGGCGCTGCCTTCCATATCTTTGTGGATCGCTTCGGGCATGGATTATTTTGGCGTGACGCTCGATACGTCGCGGCTGTTTTTGGAGTTCTCGCGATTGACTTTGGGGTCGTATTGGATCAACTCGCAATTGCTGCGTTGGTTCACGGGTTTCGGCGACCAGTTGTCCATCTCGTACGCGCTGTTCGCCGCGTCTTGGGTTTGGGTGATGGCCGCGGCCTTGTGGTATTTGGTGCAAGCGCGTGTTTGGCGCGCGGCTTGGGACTGGTCGCGGCTTTTGAGCGAAGCGCCGTTTTTGGTTTTGGCCGCGGCCGCCGGGTTGACCGCCGGTTGGAGCAGGGGAGGGTTTGAATGGTTGAACGTTGGCGCATGGGCGGTTTGGATCGGCGTGTTTTCGCTTTTCGCTTCCAAACAGGTTTTTTTCGCGGACGGCGCGCCCACGGGTTTTTGGTTGATCGTATTTTTGGGCGCCGCGGTTTTGGGTTGGCCCGTGTTGGCCGCGGCCCTCATCCTGGTCGCCGTGCAGTACGTCTATTCCAATCCGCAAATTTTGGGCGCGAACGACAAGATCGCTTGGTTGGTCCGCGTCTTATATTGGTTGGCCGCCGCGGTCCTGGCTTTCGCGTTCGTCAGGCAGGGCGTGGACGCCAAACCAGAAGTCGTACGCCTGCTCGTGGGCTACCTATTCTTGTTGGCGCCCGTGGCCTTGGCCCAAAGCGGTTGGCCGCAGAACCGTCCGCATGAATGGCACCTGGCCGGTTGGTTGGCAGCCGCGGGCCTGGCTTCGCTGGTTTTTTGGACGTTCGCGCCCCTGGCCGCGGTTACGCTCGGCTCGGTCGTGTATTATTTGGCATTGCGCCCCAAGCAGAACTGGGCAAAATTTTTGCCGTGGCTAGCGTATTTGATGGCCTGGATTCTGCTGATATCCTTGGTTTGGGTGCCGAGGTTGCTGAACCCGAAATTGGTGCCGATGACGTAAAAAGAGTCGGACGTCGGACGTCGGTAAACCGGTGGTCTGAAACGATTCCGACTTCCTATTTGACGACCTCCGACCTCCGACAGTTGTCCCGGATGCGGTTTTCGCTTGACGTCAATCAAGCCCTTTGTTATATTGCGGCGCACAAACATGCCTACATTCAATCAATTGGTCCGACACGGACGTCGGACGGCTCAGACCGAATCCAAGAGCCCGGCCATGCAATATACGCGCGACACCTTGCACCGTCAGCGCACGCTCCTGCCCAAAGGCAGTCCTTTTAAGCGTGGCGTGTGCACCAAGGTCACGACCATGACCCCCAAGAAGCCGAACTCGGCTTTGCGCAAAATCGCTCGCGTGCGCCTCTCGAACGGCACGGAAGTCACGGCTTACATCCCGGGTGAAGGCCATAACCTGCAAGAGCACTCCATCGTCATGATTCGTGGCGGACGCGTCAAAGACCTTCCGGGCGTGCGCTATCACATCGTGCGCGGCGTTTACGACACCCAAGGCGTGGCCAACCGCCGTCGCGGCCGTTCGGTTTACGGCAATAAGCGGCCTAAAGCGGCAAAATAACTTTTGAATTATGCGCGGTAAACAAGCCCCCCACCGGACCATCCTGCCGGATCCCAAGTTCAACAACGTGTCGCTCGCCAAGTTCGTCAATTACGTGATGGAACGCGGCAAGAAGTCCACGGCCCAAAGGATCGTGTACGAAGCGTTGGCCAAAGCCGAGGAAAAGACCAAGAAACCGGCCTTGGAAGTTTTTGACGAAGCGCTCAAGAACGTTTCGCCGTTGTTGGAAGTCAAATCCCGCCGCGTGGGCGGAGCCAACTACCAAATCCCGTTGCAGGTGCGCGCCGAGCGCCGCCAGCAATTGGCTTTCCGCTGGATCATCGGAGCCGCGCGTTCCAAGAAAGGCAAGCCCATGGCCGAAAAGCTGGCTGCCGAGCTTATCGCCGCCGCCGAAAACCAGGGCGAAGCCGTCAAGAAGAAGCAGGACGTGCAACGCATGGCCGAGGCCAACCGCGCCTTCGCGCATTTCGCGCGCTAATCGCGGTATGGACGACGGCACCGGCATCGCAGGACGCAGCGCGTAAACGATACGGCCGTTTCGCCGTATTTTTTGTCTCTTGACTTTACCATCTTGATTCGGCATTCGACTTTTGACCTTAGACTTTAGACTAAATACTATGCCTCGAGAATATTCCCTCAAAGATACCCGTAACTTCGGGATCATCGCTCACATCGACGCGGGCAAAACCACCGTGTCCGAGCGCGTTTTGTACTACACCGGCCGCAAGCACAAGATCGGCGAAGTGCACGAAGGCCAAGCCACCATGGATTGGATGGAGCAGGAGCAGGAACGCGGCATCACCATCACCTCGGCCGCCACGACTTGTTTTTGGAAGGGTTGCCGCATGAACCTCATCGACACTCCGGGACACATCGACTTCACCGTCGAAGTGCAGCGTTCATTGCGCGTGCTCGACGGCGCGGTCACGGTGTTCGACGGCGTGGCCGGCGTGGAAGCGCAATCCGAAACCGTGTGGCGTCAAGCGGACAAATACCATGTCCCGCGTTTGTGTTTCGTGAACAAGCTCGACCGCATGGGTGCGGATTTCGCCAAGGACGTGCAGTCCATCCGCACGCGCCTGACCAAACGCGCGTATCCCATCCAGTTGCCCATCGGCGCCGAATCCAACTTCAAGGGCATCATCGACCTCATCACCATGAAGACCGAGATGTACATGGACGAAATGGGCAAGGGCATCGTTGAAGCCGAGATTCCGGCCGATATGCTGGACGCGGCCAAAAAGGCGCGCGGCGAATTCTTGGAGGCGTTGTGTGAGACGGATGAAAATTTGATGAACAAGTACCTGGCCGGCGAAGAGCTTTCAATCGACGAAATCCGCGCGGCTTTGCGCAAGGCCGTCATCGCCATGGACCTGTTCCCGGTTTTGTGCGGTTCGGCTTTGAAAAACAAGGGTGTGCAGTTCATGCTCGATGCGGTCAGCTATTACCTGCCGTCGCCTCTCGACATTCCGCCGGTCAAAGGCACGGACCCCAACGATCCGGAAAAGACCCTCGAACGCAAAGCCGACGACAACGAAAAATTCGCGGCCTTGGCCTTTAAGGTCATGACCGACCCGTACGTGGGCAAACTCATCTTTTTCCGCGTATATTCCGGAACCTTGGCCGCCGGTTCTTACGTTTACAACGCGACCAACGGCAAAAAGGAACGCGTCGGCCGCATCGTGCGCATGCACGCCAACAACCGCGAGGAAGTGCAGGAAGTGTACGCCGGCGAAATCGCGGCGGCCGTGGGCCTGAAGGACACCTTCACGGGCCATACCTTGTGCGACGAGGAACATCCCATCGTGCTCGAAACCATCATCATCCCCGAACCGGTCATCGACATCGCCATCGAACCCAAGACCAAGGCCGACCAGGAAAAGATGGGCATCGCCTTGCAAAAACTGGCCGAAGAAGACCCGTCGTTCCGCGTGCGCACCGATGAAGAGACGTTGCAGACCATCCTTTCGGGCATGGGCGAACTGCATTTGGAAATCATCGTGGACCGCATGAAGCGCGAATTCAACGTGGAGGCCAACGTGGGCAAGCCGCAGGTCGCGTACAAGGAAGCCATCAAGGGCGCGGCCGAAGGCGAAGGCAAATTTATCCGCCAGTCCGGCGGCCGCGGCCAATACGGCCATTGCTGGTTGCGCGTGGAACCGCTCGAACGCGGCAAGGGATATGAATTCGTCAACGAAATCGTGGGCGGCGTGGTGCCCAAGGAATACATCCAACCCATCAACAAGGGCGTGCAGGAAGCGTTGACGCGCGG
>Ga0302253_1001836_pt1 | contig 11760 bp, 6 predicted proteins | sample AAG_RA_Trp_MG_FD_193537 | JGI IMG/M metagenome (GOLD analysis project Ga0302253, IMG submission 193537) | Enriched activated sludge microbial communities from anaerobic digester in WTTP, New Holstein, Wisconsin, United States - AAG_RA_Trp | ecosystem: Engineered > Bioreactor > Anaerobic >... | reverse complement strand
CGATCGATTCGTCCGGAACCAAGAAGGATTCCGAGCACCGAGAGATTCCAGTCTCCGTAAGCGGCGGATTCCAATGGCAGCGACACGGTCATCAGATCAAAAGAACCACTCGAAGGGTCGATCGTGCCGGGCCAGGGGATGGAAACTCCGTCGAGATTCACGAGGATCGTCGAATCGAAGGGCCAGAACAGCTGGTCGAGACGCATCGCGTCGGGCAGAATCTCCAGAGCGGATGCCTCGAGCTGATCGTTCGCATTCATCAATGCGGCAAAGACCGCATCGACCAGCGCAATCAACTGGGAGCGGGCGGCTTCCGGAAGATCGAGCGTCTCGATCAGGGCAAGCGCTTCCGCCTTCTTCTCATCGAAGTATGCCTGTGCCTCCTCACCGAATGGAATCGTCTGATCAAAACCGGTGAACACGCCGTCCTGCATCACGCCGAAATTGACATTCAGACCGATTGTCGGATAGGCGAGCGCGTAATCACCGGAAAACTCACCGGCAAATGCGGGTAACGTCAAGAATAAGAAGCCGAGAATCGCAGCGGACAAGGTTCGTTTCATGGTCGCACCTCCTCTTTCAACGAATTTAGTGAAAAGATCGTCCCGGGTCAATCTCGCAACCAGGGAAATGACGGATTTCATTCTCTTCGCAAAATGACTTGAATCTTCAAAAATTCGCGGTAAAATGCAATCCCTTTCGGCACACCATTCTGGATCCAACGCATATTCAGACAAACCGAATGCAATGGATTCAACATGTTGAGCCGAAATGGAGCAATCCGGAGGTCGCTCGATGAATTCCAATTTGAGACTCAGAATCAAAGGCCCGAACGGCGAAGAGAAAACACATGCTTTCAAAGGACGCGAGATGGTGATCGGTCGCGATCCGGAATGCGATATCCGGGTGAACGATCCGGAAGTGTCCCGCCGGCATGTCCTGCTCGGATACATCGCTCCCGACCGGATCTCCCTGACGGATCTTGACAGCACCAACGGCACTCTCGTCGGAGGCGTGCTGATTTCGACCGAAGTCAGTCTCACGCCCGGATCCAGTTTCAGAATTGGAGACACTCAGGTGTTTGTCGAACTGACCGGCGACGACTCTACCTCCATACTGCATGTCAAACTGTCGAATTCCGAGAGAAAAGCATGGGTTCGGATCCACGATGAAAAAAGCGGATCAGCCCTCAATCCGATCAAGTCGCTGTTGTTGCTGGAACATGATCTGTGGATCGAACGGGCGGGGGTGAACCAGCTCGAGACGCTGTTGACCCGGATCGCCAACGTTATGAACGCCGAAAACGGGATGCTCATCCTGGTGGACGATCAATTGAACTGGACGCGTCGTGTGCTCAGAACTGTTCGAGGGAAGAAACTGGCCTTTGCCGCGGAGGTGATCGACGAAACGCTCGCCAAGAATACCACCATCCTGATCCCCCGCACTTCGCCGCTCGTGGAGGCGGAGCTGCTCAAGGCCGACATCGGCTCGATCATCTGCGCGCCGATCCGTGACGAACATAAACTATGGGGCTGCATCTATCTCGATCGCAACGACACCGCTGACTCCTTCGACATCGAAGACCTCCGTCTCCTCAGCCAGATCGGTCATCTCACCGCGATCGCCTTCCATCGCGAACAGACCTGGAATTCGATCGCCGGCGAGCGCGATGCGTTGAGGAATGACCGGGACCGGGGTGTGCGGTTGAATCCGAAGCAATCGGACTTTCCGATCAAGACACAGAATCGAAAAACCCAGATGGTGCTCTTCAAGGCACTGAGGGTCGCCGGCAGTTCCCAACCAGTGCTGATTTTTGGGAGTTCCGGCACCGGACGGAGCGTCCTGGCCAGGCGGATCCATGCCGACAGCACCCGAAAAGATGCTCCGTTCATCGAGGTGGATTGTCCGGCGATACCGAACACTCTGATCGAAGAAGAACTCTTCGGAATGGAAAGTTCTGGCGATCCATCCACCGATCCGATCAAACGAGGATGCATCGAAACCGCTCACAACGGCACAATCTACCTGCGCGAGTTCTCCGTTTTACCGTTTTCGTCTCAGGATCGCCTCGCGGAACTGCTCACACGCGGTCAACTGCGGCGCAAAGGCGGTCAGACATCGATTCCTGTCGATGTCCGGGTGATTCTGAGCACGGATGTCGATATCAATCGCATGCAGACCTCCGAAACGATTTCAACCGAACTCTTCAACGCACTTAAAAATACAACTCTCGAAATCCCACCGCTGAAGCAACGCCCGGAAGACATTGTACCTCTCGCGCGCCATTTCCTGAGAGTTTTTCTGCCGAGCAACCGCACACTGCCGGACTTCTCACCCGAAATGATCTCAATTCTCAAACGCTATCAATGGCCTGGTAACATCACCGAGTTGAACACTGCCATGCGCTATGTCGCCTCGATCTGCGCGGATGAACGAGTCGAGATCGGCGACCTGCCGCGGGTCATTCTGGAAAATCCGGTCAAATCCCCCGAATCGACTGCATCGCTCCGAGAGCAGATGGATTCTTTCGAAGCGGAGATCATCCGGAACGCCCTTGAACGGCATCATCGTATCGTCACCCGGGCGGCCAAAGAGCTCGGGCTTTCTGAATCGACTCTCCGCTATCGGATGCAGCGTCTCGGAATCAGTTGACAGGCGGCCTCATGCGGCAAATCTCCGGCATTGAATCTCCCGTCGGACCGGAGCGGCACATCTTCAGGTACATCGGTTCATTTTTCCTGGCAATGCTCGTCCCCAGCGCCATGATCGGTCTCGCAATACTCGTGTTCTCCTCTCGAGATCTTCCAGAACCCCGCCAGAATGCTCCCATCTATCTCATCTTCCTGGATCCGCTTCCTTCTGGATCGTTCCGTCAAATCATAGGTGAAGACCGGTTACCCGCCTTTGAAGCACTTCAAACACGAGGCGTTTTGGGAACGATCGCCGACCGGGAAGTTCGCGATGAAATCGCCGCGCGCATGCAACTGGTCACGGGCAAAGATTCCGTAGATATACTCGGCGCAGGCATCCGCCTCGATCCGACGACTCGGACTCCCTGCCCCCGTTCGATCCACGCCGGAGTACGCACTGCAACCCTCCAGGAAATAGCACGCTGGAATCACCGCCCGGTTTATATCGGAGAATCATCGGACGCAGATTCACTGACACATAACGGACTTCACATCATGGAGTGGTGCCGTGGCGAAACATCTGTCGCGATATATCTGACCGACTGCAATTCCAAGCTTGCCGCGATCCAATCACGCATCCCCGAAAAAGCGGTCATGGCAGTCGTCTGCCCAGGTGAACTCCGAAAAGCGTCACATGTGTTCAGACTCAACGCCTGGCTGGCACAGCAGGGTTTTCTATCGTTCGATGGATCGGGTGGGATCGATTGGAGTAAAACCTCGGCGTTCGGCGTGAATCAGGGAGAGTACGGGATCCGGATCAATCGAAACTCGCTCTATCCGGGGGCTCCCGTGAGCGATACCGGATTCCGGGATGTACGGCGTTCTGTTGCGGCATCGCTCAAGGTATTCTGTCCGGGAAACGATGAGATTCCTTTATGCCGCACTCTGATGCATGGACAGGAACGGTATCCGGAACGACTCGACGGAGATTACCCCGACATCGAATTCGCGCCGCGCGATCCATGGACGGATCTGGCCATCGATGTCCGGAACCCCTCCGCCTGCGAGGGATCGGAGTGTCTGACCGCGAACAATTCCGATGAAACCGTCGTATTCAGTGCCGATGGAGGATTTCTGATTCTATCAGGACCTCCGTTCCAAAAAAACCGGCAATTCGGAACAGGGGCGCCCGGCGCACATCCAAATCGTTTTCACAACACGGATCTCACACCAACACTTCTGTTCGTCATGGATCTGCCGATCGGGCGAGATATGACGGGACGCGTGCTCCGACCGATTCTGTCGAATGAATGGGAAGCCAATCCGATCCGTTTCATCACCACACACGACCGGATCGATCCGCGTGTATCACAGCCGCGGTTCGATGACCTTGCGGCGGGACAAGGAGAGGGGGATGTTCGAGGAAATTGAACGAATTCTGTCATGTTATCGTCATCGGGTGGATCATATCGAGGTGCGCGCTGAAACCATCCGGACCGTTCAGTTCGCGATGAGTGACGGAGAAATACGCGCGTTGGATGACTCGGAGGAAACCGGATATTCGATTCGATGCTGCCACAAGGGCGGGTGGGGTTTCGTGTCGCTCAACCGTCCGGAAAACCTCGACTCCATGGCCGAACGTTGCATTGATATCGCCCGCAGATTGGGCCGGGATCGGACCGAACTCGCCCCGGTCGATCCGGTGCGAGCCAAGGTTGAGGTTGAGCTGATCGAAGATCCACGCAATGTACCTTTACAAAATAAAATCGACCTGTTCAGGGAATACACCGATCGATCGAAAGCCGTCTCGGATCAGATCCGGAGTGTCAAGGGCAAATACTTCGAAGTCTGGCGTGAAATCGGTTTCCTCAACAGCGATGGCACGTGTCTGCATCTGAGCAAACTCGACATGGGAGGCGCTCTGACACCTTATGCACACCGGGACGATCTGACTCAGTTTCTGACCGTCACGACCGGCAGCAGCGATGATTTCGGAGTGTTTCGGGCGATGGGGGCGAGAATCGAGGAAACGAGCCGCCGGACGGTCGAACTGCTCGACGCTCCGAAAGTCCGAGCCGGTCGTTATCCTGTGATCGCTGATCCTGTTCTGGGTGGAATTTTTGCGCACGAAGCATTCGGGCACATGAGCGAAGCAGATGAGTATCAGACGAATCCTGACATGAAAGATATTTTTATCATCGGTAAACGGTTTGGTGCAGACGATTTGTCCATTTACGACACGGGGTTGGATGTCGGAACGCGAGGATATCTTCCGTACGACGATGAAGGCGTGCCGGGCCGCAGAACCGATCTCATCCGGAACGGCATTCTGGTCGGCCGATTGCATTCCCGCGAATCCGCGGCGCGATTCGATGAAGCCCCGACGGGAAGCGCCCGCACGACCGCATATCGTTTTCCGCCGATCTGCAGGATGCGGAACACGTGCATCGATCGAGGTACAGCATCGTTCGACGAGTTGCTCGATGGAGTTGATCTGGGTGTTTATGCCATCGATTCTCACGGCGGCACCGGCGGTGAGATGTTTTCGTTCGACGCAGGATACGGCTACATGATCCGCAACGGCCGGCTTGCCGAACTGGTCCGCGATGTCCGCCTCAGCGGTAATCTCTTCAAGACCCTCAACGACATCGACAAGGTCGGATCGGATTTCAGGATCGTCGATGATGCAGGTGGCTGCGGAAAAGGTGCGCAGTACCCACTGGAAACGACCTGTTCTTCCCCTCATCTGCGGATGCAAGGCATCGTCGTCGGAGGCGCATGATGAACCGCGATCTGGATGCGATCCGCAATGCTTCTTTCCCTGCCGAGTCTTTTGAAATCGAGAGTATTGTTACGGAAATCAACTTTCAGGACAACAAACTTCACGACATTCAATCGAAGGAATCCTGCGGGGGTAGCGTACGAGTCATCGCCGACGGACGATTGGGTGTCGCCCGGGGGGATCACGGAGCGTCTCACGCCGACCTGCTCGATCGCGCCGTATCCATCTCCCGTTTCGGACGCAATGCTGCATTTGCTTTCCCCGCCGGATCGTCCGAACCGATCACGGATTACCATGGAGACCGGTCACTCGGCGTTGATACCATGCTTGAGCTGGGCAATCGATTCAATGCCGATCTGACGGCCGCGCTTCCGGGTTGGAAGTTTCTGATCATGCTGAAGCATGAGCGTGCCCGGAAACATCTGGTGAACTCGAACGGTCTGGATTGGACATTTCACACCGGCGATTTCTGCTACCATATTCTCGCCACGCTCGCCCGCGATGGAGATATCATCGAGATTCACGAAGCGCGGGCATCGTTTCCGGATGTCTCCCGGTATGAATCGGTGATCCGATCGATCCGGGAATATGCATCAGCCTGTCTGACCCCCGCCCGGATCGACGGAGGATCCTATCCCGTACTCCTGCATCCCTGCGCTCTCGGCAGCTTTCTCGAATCTCTGGATGAGGGGATCAATGCCCGCAACATTTTTGACGGCGTATCGCCATTACGAGACCGGATCGGAGAGAAGGTGATGGATGAGCGAATCTCGATCTGGGACGATCCGCTCGATCCATCGATGCCGGGGTTTTCTCCCCGGAGTGACGAAGGGGTGGCGGCCATCCGAAAACCGCTGCTACACGAGGGTGTTCTTCGCAGTTACCTCGCAAATCTCGAATACGCTGCACGTTTGAATCTGCGCGATGGCGCTAACGGTTTTCGGAGCATTCCAGACGGGTCATGTCTTCCCGGTGCAGATTCTCATATCTCCGGCACGAACCGCATCATCGAGCCCGGGAAAGTCGCTTTCGACGACATGCTGCGCGATATGAACCATGGAATTGTCGTGATTCAGAGCTGGGATGCATGGAGCGGGAATCTGATCAACGGAGACATCTCCGGGTCGCTTCATCTCGGATTTCGTGTCGAGAACGGGCGGCTTGCAGGCCGCCTGAAAGATATGCGACTTTCCGGCAACATCTACGACCTGCTCGGAAAGCAACTCGTCGATCTGTCGATCGAATGCCCGGAAACGATTCACAGCGATCAACGTGCGCCCTGGGTGCTGTTACGCGAAGTCACGGTCAGTTGATTTACCATTGCCAAGACCGGTGCGATTCGTCTACATTTTCGCGAGGAGGTACACAGGGAATGGCAAAACTGCGAATCGGCATCGTTTTCGGCGGACGATCGGGCGAGCATGAAGTTTCACTGAAATCCGCCCAATCCGTCATCAGGACTCTCGATCCGGATCACTTTGAACTCGTTTTTGCCGGCATCACTAAATCCGGCCGGTGGATCATCGGTCCCGATGCGATGGAGATCCTGCATCGAGCCGCAGATGCCAGGCTGCTCGGATCCTCGAACCAGGACAGCTCGACGTCGGATCCCGGAGGCTCTATTCTTCCGCCCGCATCGTTTTTCGAATCGATCGATGTCGCGTTTCCCGTACTGCATGGACCATTCGGCGAGGACGGAACGATACAGGGGTTATTCGAAATGGCCGGGATCGCATATGCGGGCTGCGGGGTGCTCGCATCCGCAGCCGGCATGGACAAAATTCTCTTCAAAGATGTCCTGAACGCCCGGGGAATCGCCTCTGCGCCATTCGTGAGTTGTCTTCGGCACGAATGGACCACATCGCCCGACTCGATTCTGAACGCAGCCGAACAATCGTTCGGGTATCCGATGTTCTGCAAACCAGCCAATCTGGGGTCGAGTGTCGGGATATCCAAATGCCGTTCCCGTGAGGAACTCCGGGCCGGAATCGATCTCGCAGCCGAGTTCGATCGACGTATTCTCATCGAGATGGCGGTTCCGAATGCCCGTGAAATCGAAGTTTCCGTGCTTGGGAATGATAACCCCGAGGCGTCGGTTCCGGGTGAAATCATTCCGAGCAGGGAGTATTACGATTATCAGGCCAAGTATCTCGATGACGGATCAACCGCGTCACGTCTGATCATCCCGGCGGATCTTCCGGAGGAGACAACACGCAGCATCCGGGAGTTGGCAATCGAAGCTTTCGAGGCGGTCGACGGGTCCGGCATGGCCCGGGTCGATTTCCTGGTCAACGCAGCGACACATGAGATCTATTTGAACGAAATCAACACGATTCCCGGATTCACGTCGATCAGTATGTACCCCAAGCTATGGGACGCAACCGGACTTCCCTACCCCCGGCTCGTCGAACGCCTGATCGAACTGGCGATCGAACGACATGCGGACCGAGACCGGAACCGGGTTGCATTTCACCTGGAGGCTTGATCGTTGGCCCGCAATGGGAAGCGAATCGGAATTCCCGGCCGCCTCGAACGCGTCAGCGATTCGTCGGTAACCGGCGTGATCGGATTTCGGCTCGCGCCTTCATGCCGAGTAACCGATTCCGACCTTCTCCGGAAAGCCATTCTCTCTGCCCGTTGCTGCTATATGAATGCGGCCGCACGAACGATGTATCGAGCGCCCGAGGGGGATTTCCCGGAAACTACATTCTTCAACTTCGTTCTGGATTTTCCGGAGAATCAAGAGATCATCGAACAATTCATCCGGGATCAGTTCACCCTCGCGGGAGCTGTTTTGCGTGAACGCGCATTTGACGGCTCGGAACGCTATTTCATCACCAGCCTCCAGGGCATTCACCGGGCAGACCGCCTGACGGCCATATGGGGCACGAAAACGGATATCACGGAATGGAAGGTATCCGAGATGGCCCTGCGTGAACGCGAGGAACGCTACAGACTCACGATCGACTCCCTGTCCGACATGGTCCATGTGGTCGACCGATCCTTCCGGATCATCCTCGCCAATACAGCGACACGCAGAGCCATTCGGGAATACAACCCGGAAATCGATACCATCGACGGATCGAATCTGTTTCATTGCTTCCCGTTCCTTGATAACCGGATCCGCGACGAGTATCTCCGAGTCATGCTGACACATTTGCCGCTTCGGACGATGGAATCGACTCGGGTCAGAGATCTCGACATCTGGACCGAAACGCACAAGTTTCCGGTTATGGACGACGCCCAGCGACTGTTCGGCGTGATCACGATCATTCGCGACATCACGGCTATTAAACGAGGCGAGGAAGCACTTCTGAATGCGGAACGGCAATACCGGGATCTGGTCGAAAATCTCGAAGACGCCCTGTACCAGGTCAACCGGGATGGCGTGATCGAGTTCATTTCTCCGGCCATCCACGCCATCACCGGGTACACTCCGGAAGAAGCTCGAGGACACCACTTCCTCGAGTTCATCCCGGAATCCGAACGGGAGGAGGTCATATCGTTTTTCCAATCTCTGAAAGAACGAATGAAAGTCTCCCGAAGATTCCACGTCGTCAGGAAGGATGGCTCGACCTGCCCCATACGTGCATCGTTGCGGGCGATCATCGAAAATGGCGAATATCTCGGAGTCCGGGGGGTCATCGAGGACATGACCGATCAGGTCAAGGTCGAGCAGGAGAAGGAACGCCTCCACCAGCAACTCGTGCGCTCCCAGAAACTCGAGGAAATCGGGATTCTGGCCGGAGGCATCGCACATGACTTCAACAATATGCTGACGGTGATTCAGGGGCACAATCAACTCGCCATGATGGACCTTTCCGAGCATCACCCCGCCCACGCGGAACTCAGGCACATCCAGCAGACCCTGACGCGTGCCTCCAATCTCACACGCCAACTCCTCATCTTCAGCAGGAAGGAGTCGGTCCAGTTCCGTACCCTTAACCTGAACGCTACGATTCAAAACATGTTGAAGATGATCCGGAGGATGATTCCCGAGAACATCGAGATTCGGACGGAATTGAATGATCAACCATGGACGTTGCTCGGGGACGAGGGAACGATCGAACAGGTTATACTGAACATCTGCGTGAACGCTCGAGATGCCATGCCGGAGGGGGGAACGTTGATCATCTCGACGGATGCCGTCGTATTGACCGATGCGGACTGCCGTCGTTATCCCATGGCCTCGCCGGGCAATTTTTCAAGGATCACATTCACAGATTCGGGGGTAGGGATTTCCGCCCAGAATCTGGAGCGGATTTTTGATCCGTTCTTCACAACCAAGGAGAAAGGCAAGGGAACCGGTCTCGGACTGTCGATCGTGTATGGCATCGTCAAGCAGCATGGTGGCTGGCTTCGCGTCAACAGTGAACTCGGTCAGGGTTCACGATTCGAGGTCTTTTTTCCGGCCGGAAAAGCGATCTCGACATCGGCACCCGTCGACGAATCGCCGGAGAAAATGCTCCGCGGCACGAGCGAACGGATTCTGCTGATCGAGGATGATGCATCCGTGCGTCAGCTTCTCCAGCGGATCCTCGACAAGCACGATTACACGGTTTTCGCGGCCGACACCATCGAACGGGCCAGGGAGATTCTCGATCAGGAACAGGGCCGATTCGATCTGCTGTTCACCGATGTGGTGCTTCCGGACGGGAACGGTATCGTATTTGCCAGAGAAATGCGGAAGCGGTACCCCGAGTTGCCCGTGCTGTGCGGAAGCGGGTATCCCGCAAAGGTCGCGCAGATCCCGGAATCCGAACGGTCACAGTTCCGGATTCTGCTCAAACCATACCGACTGACTGAACTGTTGCAGGAAATTCATCAGAGAATCAAACGGGCGAGGGCCTGATCCGCGGAACCGGGTCAATTATCCGTTGTGGCGATCGATCGCCATTGCATATGCCGTCTCATACGCATCCGCGCTCCGCTCCCATGAAAAATCCTGTCGCATCGCCTTCCCGATCATCATGGCCATGTGATGCGGCCGGTCATAATAAGTACTGACCGCCCAGCCGATCGTGTAATACAACGCATGCGTCTCGGGATCGCTGAACTTGAATCCAGTGCCGTTTCCCGAGCGCTCATCGTAGTTCTCGACCGTATCATCCAACCCTCCTGTCGCGCGCACGATGGGAAGGGTTCCGTATCTGAGGGAATAGATCTGGTTCAATCCGCACGGTTCGTACATGGACGGCATGACGAAGAAATCGCTCCCGGCTTCAATCCAGTGAGCCAGTTCATTGCTGTATCCGATATAGGTTCCGATCCGGCCGGGAAATCGTCCCGGGAGAGCACCGAAGAATGCCTCGAGTTTCCGATCACCAGATCCGAGCACCACGAACTGGACCCGCATATCCCGCACGACTCGCTCGATAACACCCGCCAACAGGTCGAGTCCCTTCTGATCGACAAATCGACTCACCACACCGATGATCGGAATCCCGGGGTCGACATCGAGATTCATCCGCTGCTGCAACTCACGCTTGCACACAGCCTTGTTCGTCCGATCATCCGAACTGAAATTGGCCGGGATCAGACGATCCGTTTCCGGATTCCACTCACTGTAATCCACGCCGTTGAGTATCCCGAAGAACGCCGCTCCCTTCCTGTGGAGGGGTTCCGCCATCCCGTAGGACAGTCCCGATGTCGTGATTTCACGCGCATAGGTCGGACTCACCGTGTTGACGACATCCGCAAACGCGATCCCGCCCTTGAGAAAGTTGATCCGGCCATGATCTTCGAACCTGTCCGGGGTCAGGTTGCCCCATTGAAGTCCGATGTAATCATAATTTTCAACACCGTAAATCCCCTGATACGCGACATTATGGATCGTGAGAACGGATGCGGCGCGCCCGAGAACTGAATCGTTCCAGTGCCATACTTTCAAGTAAGCAGCCGCCGGTGCGGTCATCCAGTCGTGCGTGTGGATGATATCCGGCGAGAATGTCATGTCGCGACAGAGTTGCAGAGCGGCACGGGTGAAGAACGCGAATCGGCGCGGGTTGTCCCGGAAATCGTTCATCGCGGCATCATGATACAAACCGGGTCTGCGGAAGTAGGTATCGTACTCAATGAAGAAAACCGGCACGCCGGACGGCGTGATATGCCGGAACACGCTGCACCACTCCAGGGTGTTCCCCCCCATCCACACGCCCATCGTCCCCATGAAACGCTCGATCGGATACCGGTCGAACCGAATATCGGAATACTTCGGCATGATCACAATCACATCATGCCCGCGAGCTCTCAGAACTGCGGGCAAAGACCCGACCACATCGGCTAGTCCGCCTGTTTTGGCAAACGGCACACATTCCGATGCGATCATGGCAATCCGAAGCGGGTGAG
>Ga0302253_1001835_pt1 | contig 11763 bp, 7 predicted proteins | sample AAG_RA_Trp_MG_FD_193537 | JGI IMG/M metagenome (GOLD analysis project Ga0302253, IMG submission 193537) | Enriched activated sludge microbial communities from anaerobic digester in WTTP, New Holstein, Wisconsin, United States - AAG_RA_Trp | ecosystem: Engineered > Bioreactor > Anaerobic >... | reverse complement strand
TTGCATAAATATTTTGGACATTTTAGTTTGCGGCACAAATTTACAAAAATATTGATTATCAATATATGGGTCAGGAGTTCTGAAATTAGTTAGTCGCTCCTTAAAAAAATCGTGTTTGGTCTCGTCAAACTCTAATAAGTGTTATTGACGAGACCACAGCCGAAAAGAACTCACTCTGTTCAAACAGATTTTCGGCTTCCACCTCTTCCTGCTTACTTGTTTTTATACGTAAAAATTTCTAATGAAACATCACTCTCCATATAATACCAAACTGCTGAAAAAATTTATTTTCCGCTTTATGGTTGTACCCTCAAAATGGATAAAACAAGGCAGGGGTTATGTATTGAAACTCTTCACCACAAAAAAATATCACCTGGTATTAGAGTAAAACTGATTAACCGATTGAAAAACAAGGGGGAAGTTATGCCCTTGAGTAAAACATAATCGGTTGATTATCTGTACTTTATATACAGAAGAAAAAATCGCTTGTGGTCATGAATCAGGTGGGATGAGAAGTAAGCATTGCTGCGGTTGCAGATTCACAATTTTTTGGGAAAGGAGACATAACTGTCGATAAAAACGAATAAAATTCCTCGAAATAAACCTAAAAATCGAAATTTTTTAAACCAATTTTTTCACTTGCGGATTTTAGATTATTCTTTAATAAGTTTTGAGCGTAAAGATATAAATTCATTTTTTATCATTAAAATATAAACACCTTTTTTTAAATCACTAATATCAATTTCTGTTGTTTCTTTGTTTAAATACTCTTCTTTAATCAATTGACATGCAATGTTATAAATAAATATTTTATCACAATTTAATTTTTCATTATTAATAATAATAATATCTTTTGCAGGATTAGGATAAAAATTAAAAGTTGAAGTAAGTTTATCAGAAGTATTTGAAATAACACCTGTAATATAAATAGGAGACGACCAAAGATAATCTCCATCTTCTTGTATTGCCCTAACAAACAAATAGTTATCCGAATAAGGAGTAATAGTAATAACCGTATCAATATTACCTATTATATTATTAAATGTTAGAATTGGACCACCAACACTAGAAACAATTTCGACACTGCTCCAATTTTCAATATCTTCATCAGATAAATAAATTTTAAACGAAGAATTAAATGCTCTTTGAACTTCACATCCCATATCAAAACCATTCATTTCAATCCAAACGGATGCATTTTTATCCATAGTAGCAAAAGTGCGATTGGTTAAAATAGCATCAAATAATTGTTCTCGTGTCAAAGAATCACACCATATTCCTGCTCTACCATCGTTTTTGGTACCCCAATCTGCTGAATGATTATCCTGATTCCATACAGGAGCAAGATGCCAACCGTTATTTAATGCTAATTCATACCAATCTGTTGCTTGCTGAATATTTTGAAATTCTATTAACGGAAATGTTGCATCAGTTGCGGCTCCTTTATATTCAAAATCATACCAATTATTAAAGTAATCTTCATCACCGGGATGATTAAATTCTGCGAATGCTGGTGGATTATCAATTAACCAATCTCTAAAACCTGACCAATCGGTATATAGCCAACCTATTTCGGTAATACGGTTAGTTGTATTATAAACATTACAATGTCCATAATATGGAGATCCCCATTCATATCCAGCAATAGCAACAAAAGAGCCATTTACTGTAAAATTATCTGCTGTATTAAGAACATCTGCCCATTCTGAAGAACTAATCTGTTCTAAATGGTCTGTTACTGCATGAAAATCTAGTCCTGCTATATCTCTTGCATAAGTAAAAGCAGATACTGGATCTGCTTCACCATCAGAATTTCCTGTATGACTATGCAAATTACCATAATAAACATTATATGGAACTTGCGAGAATAAAAAAACAGGATAAATAACAAGAACTATTACTATAAATTTTTTCATATTGAATTTATATTTTTAGTTTGAAAAATTATACAATTATAATATATTAAGTCTCCTCATAAAAAGTGTTTAAAAATTATTGACAAATTTTCAAAGGTAAAATTACAAAAAAAATAATTATCGGTGCAAATATAAAAAAATTTTTTATTACTCAGCAGCAAAGTTCTAAAAAATTATTAATGATGAGTTGTTAAAAATAATTTATTTTTTTTTGTATTTTTTGTTAATTGCCATATATTTTTGTGATTATGGAAATTAATACCCAACCGCTAACAAAAGAATGAAATGAATGTTGTCCCGTCAGCAATGACGAGATGCCGACAGACTAACCGTATTAAAACAAAAGCAAAGCGTATTGTTTTAATGAACTTATTAGTAAGTCGGTATAAGGGGGTCAGCGGGATGTCACACCCCATTCCCAAAATCACAAAGTACTATCTTTTTTGAACTTTTAACGAATTTTCATATATGAACGCAACTTGGTATTATCCAGAAATAGAACCCATTCCTCAATTTCAGCGTTGTTTATTATTCGTATTATTATTATCATTAAATTCGCTTTTTTTTAATCATCGTCATGAAGCGAGGTATATATTTTATAATATGCTCATTATTAATATGTTCGTGTAGTACAAAGCAAAGTCATTTGATAAAAGCGACCGGAAAAGTTGGTGAGGTGGTGGTAGTGATTGATAAAAATATATGGAATGGGAATATTGGCAATATGTTAAGGCAACAGTTGGCAAATAAATATCCGCTACTGCCTCAGGATGAAGCCACATTCAAATTATATCCCATTCCTAAATCTTCGTTTACAGATGATTTTAATACAAGAAGAAATATCCTTTGCATCAATATTAAACAGGAGCATAAAATTCCAACCTTCACCGTAAAAAGAAATGTATGGGCAACAGAGCAAATAGTTATAGAAATAACCGCTGCCAGCGAAAACGAAATGTTGAAATTTTTAAAGAGCAAGTCCAAAATTATTTATGACACCTTACTAAATGAAGAAAGGGAACGCTATAGGCAAGTATATTCTATGTTCAGAGAAAAAAGTCTGATAACGCCCATAAAAAAGTTCGACATAGATTTAATTATACCTAAAGGATATAAATTGATTCTTGACACTACCGATTTTGTTTGGATTACTTCCGAAACGCCTTATATTACATTGGGTCTTTTTGTTTATACTGTTCCCTGTATAGATACCACTGTGTTTGAAATAAAAAATATGCTTTTACTTCGTGATTCCGTTTTACGAAAATACATACCCGGCACGTTATCGGGCACCTATATGACCACGGAATATAATTATCCTTATACTGAAAAACGTTTTATTTTGAATCAACATATTGCTTATGAAATACGAGGGTTATGGAGTATGGAAAATGATTTTATGGGGGGACCTTTTGTCAGTTTATCAACCATTAACAAGGATAATAAGGTAGTAGTAATTGAAGGATATGTATATGCTCCCAAAGAAGACAAAAAGCCATATCTGTGGCAATTAGAATCGATTCTTTATTCACTTACTCACCGTTAAAATTATGTTTACTTTTTTATTAACTAAAATAAAAAATGTACGTAAAAAAAGCAAGAAAGAGTGAATGAGAAAAAGTATTTACATATTTTTGTTTTTATTTCCAGTTTTGTTAAAGGCACAGGATTGTAATATTACTTCCAAGGCAAACGATATGCTGCCCGATAAATTATGTGCTCCTGTGAGTGTAACATGGGAAGTTACCTATAGAGGCGTGAACGATGGCGGAACATCGGTGAATATTGTTTTTAATTGGGATGATGGAAATCCAGTTCAAGTAGTTGCTGCAACCAATACCAATCCAGCATTGAAGGAATGGAAAACAACGGTAGTGCATGTCTATCCACAAGGAGGACCCAAATGCAATTATAGTCCTGAAGCCACACTTGAAGTAAATGGTGTATTATGTACCAGTTCGGTACAGCAGCAAAATGTTACGGTTTGGGATATTGACTGTTTCAATGGGGGTCATCTCGATATTACTCCACAAGTATATCCTATATGTGTTGGCAATGACGGTACAGTTACGTTTCAGGATGTGAGTCTTTGGAATTGCGTACCACCTGTCGAAATAGATAATCCAAACAACCCCACTCGGTGGACACAATGGATTTATGGAACAAGTTATACCATTAATAATGTACTGGTCGGTGGAAGTGCACACACCTATCCTTATTATGGAACTGTTGTTCCTGCTTATGGACCTGTATATGGACCTCAGCCTCCCAACAATGTCAGTTTGCCAGTATATGTACCCAATACGGCATTGGTAGGGCAAATGTTTCAGGTAACGCTTCGCAATTGGAACTATTGTAATCCGTATGACGACCCGAACATACCGGGACCTCCCGCAGATACTGTAAATGGTGACCATCCTCCCATTGTAACCACTGCCATGATTATTATTGTACCTTATCCCGATGCTACTATTCAACCGGCAGGACCATTTTGTTTGAATAATCCGTCGGTTACTCTTCATGCGGCTACACCAAGTGGTACATGGTCGGGTACCGGTATTACCAATGCATCAACGGGTACCTTTAATCCATCTACAGCGGGTGCAGGAAATCATATCATAACTTACGCTGTTACCGATGGGAATGGCTGCACCGGAATAGATACAGTTGTAATTACTGTTTGGGCAAGACCAACAATAAATATGCTTCCCGGTACCAATTTGACAGTCTGTCCGGGTGATACATTGCAGTTGAATGCTAACCCAACACCCGGAAGTGGTGCCATTATATTACATCAATGGACAGGCGATACAACATATTTAAGTGCTACTAATATTCCAAATCCCTATTTTGTTACTACCATAGCAGGAACCTATAATTTAACGTATCGCGTAACGGATGAGAATGGATGCTGGCGTCAGCAAAATATAACTATCCATGTGGCTTCTATTTCTGCTCATATTACGCCAGACCCAGCTCAGGCATGTGTTGGTGTACCCTTATTACTAAATGGAAATCCCAGTGGCGGAACGGGTAATTATATAGTGAATCAATGGACAGGGGCTGATACGTTACTTTCTTCCCACAATACAACCAGTACAATTTTTACAGCCACTGCTCCCGGAAGTTATACCTTGCATTATACTGTTCAGGATAATTTGGGATGTGCTGGAAACGATGATATTACTGTTCAAGTTTCGGATGTTCCACACGCCAATGCAGGAAATACTGACAGCGTTTGTGGAATAAATTATACATTGCAAGCCATTCCAAGCATTGGAACTGGAACATGGACACTTGTTAGCGGAGCAGGTTCTGCTACTTTTCAAAATGTACAAAACGCCAACACCAATGTTAGCGTAACTGCATTTGGGGCATACCTGTTTCAATGGCAGGAAGTATTTGGTTATGGATGTACTTCAGCAGATACAGTAATAATCACCTTTATTCAAACACCTAACACCAATGCAGGAATTGACGACAGCCTTTGTGGAAAAACAACTGTGTTGCAATCTACTCCCAGTGTGGGAAGTGGTACGTGGTCATTGATAAGCGGTGATGGCAATGCAACCATTGCCAATATTCATAATGCCAATACAGTAGTGAATGTTGACCAATATGGAACGTATTCTTTTCAATGGCTTGAAAACAATGGTGCAGGTTGCATAGATGCCGATACGGTTGTCATACATTTTGATGTGGTACCTGTTTCTGATTTTTTACCTCTGAATCCTGATGGTTGTAGTCCATTTACTATACAATTTCAAAATACAAGTCAATTTGCAGTAAACTATGAATGGTTTTTTTCAGATAACTCCCAAAGCACATTGAACGAACCGTCGCACACATTTTATAATTCCACGAATAATGATATAACCTATTCCGTCGATTTAATTGCTATTTCACAATTTGGGTGTAAGGACACCATAACCCATACTCTTATAGTGCATCCGTTGCCTGTTTCACAATTTTCACATAATGCTACTCCTTCGTGTAGTCCATTAACCGTTGCCTTTAATAATACGTCTGTAGGTGCGGTAAGTTATCTTTGGGATTTTGGCGATGGACAGCAATCTTCCAGTTTTAATCCTTCGCATACGTTTATTAACAGCACTACCCTTATTCAATATTTTGCCGTAAAACTTATCACAACCAATATTTTTGGATGTACCGATTCCATGACACAATACATTACGGTTTATCCTGACCCATCCTATCATATTACAGCAACACCTACAGTTTCTTGTTCACCAGTAGATATAGAATTTCAAACAGAACCCGGTGCCCAGGAATATATCTGGAATTTTGGTGATGGTATTATCATGCAAGCAGGAAATATTACTCATCATACCTATATTAATAACACTAACAATGCACAATTCTTTACGGTACAACTAATAGCCACCAATTATTTTGGCTGTATAGATACCACTACCATACAAGTTACCATTAATCCAAAGCCTGTTGCCAATTTTACGGGACAGTCCAATAATCAGTGCAGCCCAGCCCTGTATAACTTTATTAATCTATCTCAATATATGACAACATCACAATGGTATTGGGGTGATGGAACCAGCGATATTAACAATGCATCAACCTTGCAACATACATACATAAACCATACTTCTGTAATACAATCGTACACGGTTTCGTTAGTCGTGTCAAATATCTTTGGATGCAAGGACAGCACGGCAATACCTGTTTCAGTTTATCCACAAGTTACATCACAATTTACCAACAATTCCAATGGCTGTTCTCCCTTAACTGTTTCTTTTAATAATCAATCAACTCCCAATGTTACGTATCATTGGGATTTTGGTGATGGATATAACTCATCATCAGCAAGTCCTACTCATACTTATATTAATACAACATCCCTTGCACAAAACTTTATAGTTAAACTTACTGTTACTTCCAGTTTTGGATGTTTAGATTCATCTCAAACTACTGTATCCGTTTATCCAAAGCCGCAAGCCATTTTAAGCATAGCCGGAGTAACAGGTTGTGCCCCTTATGATGCACAATTTATAAATAACTCCACCGGCGGAACCTCCTTTTTATATAATTTTGGCGACAATACTACGACTGCAAATCCTAATACATTGGTAAATCATACGTATGATAATATAACCAACTACCCCGCTCATTATACATGTATGCTTATAGTGCAAAATAATTATGGCTGTTCGGACAGCACTTCGGTTCAAGTTGCTATTTATCCAAGAGTATTGGCACAATTTACCAGCGACACTTCGGGTTGTTCTCCCTTATCCATCCTTTTTCATAATCATTCGCTCAATGCTACCAGTTACTTGTGGAATTTTGGCGATGGTGTAACCAGCAATCAGTTTGAACCAACACATTTGTTTACCAATCCAGCTACAGCCACGTTAACATACCCTGTTACGTTAACGGCAACTTCTGGATATAACTGTACGGCTTCATATTCTCACAACATTATTGTTTATGCTGTGCCGAATGCGTCATTTCAACTGGATTCGGCTACACTGCACTATCCCAATACTACCGTTATCATAGATAATACAACGCCCGGCGCATGGAATTATACTTGGAAGTTTGGCGATGGAAATAATTCCAATCTTATAGAGCCCATGAGTCATCACTATGCCAGTTGGGGGAACTTTATTATTACACTAATAGCATCGTCTAGTTATTGTACCGATTCGGTAAATCAAACAATCCAAATAATACCTCCCACACCGAAGGCACATTATGAGCCTTCGTATGCAAGCGGTTGCTTACCGTTGACCGTAAGTTTTACAAACCAGAGTTTATACGCTACACAATACTTATGGCAATTTGGCGACGGGAATATTTCAAGCGAAATTAATCCTGTATATACTTATTCAACTGATGGAAGTTATATAGTAACCCTGACGGCTACAGGTCCTGGCGGACAGGATACCTATAATGCAGGAAGTATAGATGTCTTTGCCAATGCGGCTGCGTATTTTACTGTTAGCCCAACAGTGGTTTTTATTCCAGAAGAACCTATACAGTGTGGCAATTTATCTCAACATGCTAACAGTTATTTTTGGAATTTTGGTGATGGCTTAACATCTACCGAAACCAATCCTACACATTATTATCAGCACGAAGGAGAGTTTGATATTCAATTAATAGCCAACAATGAGCACCAATGTCCCGATACATTTACCTTGCACAGGGCTGTGGTTGCAAAAGCAGCAGGCAAAATAGAATTGCCCAGTGCTTTTACTCCTAATCCTACCGGACCTAATGGTGGACATTACAATGCCAATGATTACAACAACGATGTATTTCATCCTGTGTTTGTCGGCGTGGACGAATATCAATTGAGTATATTTAATCGCTGGGGAGAATTGATTTTTGAAAGTAAAGATCCGCATATTGGCTGGGATGGTTATTACAGAGGCGAATTATGTAAACAGGATGTTTATGTGTGGAAAGTAAAAGGGAAATTTATCAATGGAGAATCCTTTTTTAAAACAGGTGACGTAACATTATTAAAATAAATTATATGAAAACAAGTATTAAATTCATGATGTTAATTATTATACTCACGGCCTTGCATTCTGCAATGCAAGCACAAGTAAAGCATAATAAACGCTACTATGTCAAATTGGAAAAAGCAAATCATGAATATCAATTACAAAATTACAGTGTAGCGTTACCTTTATTGAATGAGTTATATTCGTTGGATTCGTCCGATATCGAAGTGAATTACAAATTGGGAGTCTGCATGTTTATCATTAGAAGAGAAACACAGGAATCCTTTTCCTATTTCGAAAAATCTAAAGACATGTTTCCTGGTGCATCCTTTTATTTGGGACGGCTATATCATGCTCAGCAAAATTATGACAAGGCACTTGCCTGTTATCTTGAATGCAAAAATAACTTGGAAAATCGTGAAATATCGGATGAGGAAATTGATTTTTACATGCAAAAATCATTAAATGCCAAAGAAATGCTTATAGTAAAAACAAATACCATATTGGTAAATATGAGCAATGGCATTAATACACCGTTTTCTGAGTATTCGCCGTTATTATCGCCCGATGAAAACACGATTTATTTTACCAGTCGCCGAAAGGGCTCTACCGGTGGAAAATTAGACCAAAATTATGAATATTATGAAGACATTTATTTTGCCCAAAAAGTAAACGGCGAATGGACCGATGTAAAAAATATGGGAAGTCCGTTAAATACGGAACTTCATGATGCTACCGTTGCCATTTCCAAAGATGGTTTGCAAATGTATATTTTTAGAACTACCCCAGCCCTGGCAAATGGGAATATATTAATTTCAAACAATCAGGAGGGTAAATGGTCTGAGCCTGTACCTGTTCCGTTTCCCATTAATGACGAAGGCAGTACCGTTACTTCATTAAGCATTTCACCCGATTTGAATACCGTTTATTTTTCCAGTGACAGACCGGGAGGCTATGGCGGAAAAGATATTTATCGCATTACACACATGCCCGACAGTAGTTGGAGCAAGCCTATGAATTTAGGACCTACGATTAATACTCCGTATGATGAAGAATCACCTTTTATTCATCCCGATGGTATTACCCTGTTTTTTTCATCCAAAGGACATAAAAATATGGGAGGATATGATATTTTTAAGACAGTAAAGGATGAAAATGGCAACTGGACTGCACCCGAAAATCTTGGATATCCCATAAACAGTGTCATGGACGATTTGTATTTTATTGCTACCTACGACGGCAAAACCATTTATTTGTCTTCCAATCGTGACGAAGGAAATGGTGGAATGGATATATACAAGGGCGAGATATTTGACCCTCAAACAAGCCGCTTGATTTTAAAAGGTACTGTCATGACAGCCGATACCGAAATTACTCCTTTAAAATCTACCATTACGATTATCGATTTTGATACTAAAGAATTGCAGGGAATTTACCGTACATCCAAAAATGGCAAATATATTTTAATACTATTACCACACAAAAAATATAAAATGATAGTAGAGGCAGATAACTATTTCCCCTTCTCTACAGAAATTGATTTGAAAGAACGGCTTCAGTTTGAGGACCTGTTTAAAACCATTTTGTTAAAACCTACTAAACAGCAATGAAACAAAATATTTTTATATTATTTTTATTGTTCATGCTGAAGAATATATACTTATTTGGACAAGACCCTCATTTTTCACAGTTTTATGCCAATTCATTATATTTGAGTCCTTCGTTTGCAGGTAGCACCCAAGGAACACGTATTATAACAGATATTCGCGACCAGTGGCCCGGTATTCCCGGCACCTTTTTTACAAGCACCCTTTCCATTGACCATTTTATTCCATCTATCAACAGTGGCGTAGGTATTTTATTTATGAAAGATGTCGCAGGGCAGGGTCACCTCGGAAGCAATCAATGGGGCATTCAATACACCTATCAGTTTAGAATTTTTAAAAATTATCAAGTTAGACCGGCTATTCATTTTTTCTATACCAATAGAACACTTGACTTTAATCGTCTTGTTTTTAACGACCAGATGTCGCTATCGGGAGCAGCATCATCGTCCATAGAAGTACCCCCATTAAAACAAGTAGGCTACGTAGATGTTGCCTCTGCCGTGTTGTGTTATTCACCGGTTTCATGGGTCGGATTTACTTGGAATCATCTGTTAGAACCCAACCAGTCTGTGCTGGATGGATATAGTTATGTTCCTGCCAAATATTCCGTATTTGCTGGGCATAAGTTCTATCTTGATGGAAAAACAAGCAGTATAAACGAAGAAAGTATTAATGTATGGGGAATTTATGAATCACAGGGAAAATTTGACCAAATGAATATAGGCGGTTACTGGACAAAAATGCCTTTAATATTGGGTTTGTGGTATCGTGGCATTCCTGTTTTTAAAAGATATAAAGCAGGATATCAAAATAATGATGCCATTATAATGCAGATAGGATATTACTGGAACAATGTCAAAATAGGATATTCTTATGATATCACTATTTCAAGACTCGTTGCCAATACGTATGGGTCACACGAAATTTCTATCGTATATGAATTTAACCAATATCAGAAAATGAATAAGAAAGTTAAAAAAGTTATTATCCCTTGTCCAAAATATTAATGATATGAAAATAGCCGTAGATTTTGATGGTACCATTGTAGAAAATAATTATCCCGAAATAGGTAAAGAAATTACTTTTGCTTTTGAAACATTAAAACAACTTCAGCGAAAGGGACATCAAATTATATTATGGACTTACCGCACAGGCAGTCAACTCGACGAAGCCGTTGAATATTGTCGTCAGCATGGCTTGGAATTTTATGCGGTCAACAAAAATTATCCCGAAGAAAAACCTGAAGATGGGCTGCCCAGAAAAATTAATGCCGATGTATATATAGACGATAAAAATCTTAATGGCTTTGTAGAATGGGGAAAAGTTTGGCAAATACTCACCAACGAAACTATAGAGACACTTGAAAACAATTATAATAGTACCAAAAAAGGATTTTTTAAACAGTTTCGTAGTAAGAAGAGACAATCGTGAATTGATTAATTTTTTTTGAATGCATATCGGTATGAATCATTCTTTTGTTAGCGGTTTGGTATAAGATTTAGTTTTATGAATTGTTCGGGTAAAAATATATTATTGATGTGAAAGTATAATTTTTTGTTGATATAATGTTGTTCCCTTTTGTATTTTCAAGTCATATATTCCATTTGAAAAATCGCTTACGTTAATTTCAGAACTCCTGATTTGGGGCAACCTAAAATGTCGCGGATTTGTAAATTAATTTTAGTTCAGTACCAGGAAATTTTGTTTCAGTTTCATTCAAATAATTATAAATACTTTTCACAGCTTCAT
>Ga0302253_1001832_pt1 | contig 11773 bp, 9 predicted proteins | sample AAG_RA_Trp_MG_FD_193537 | JGI IMG/M metagenome (GOLD analysis project Ga0302253, IMG submission 193537) | Enriched activated sludge microbial communities from anaerobic digester in WTTP, New Holstein, Wisconsin, United States - AAG_RA_Trp | ecosystem: Engineered > Bioreactor > Anaerobic >... | reverse complement strand
GATCTGACCTGCAAATTGAGGGGGAATATTAGCTGGCATATTTATTTGCTGGATTGATAGAAGCTGTTGGGAAAGTGTTGGGTCCTGCATCACAATTTCCACAGGTTTAAAGGGTTCTGAACATTTCATTTCAATTTCAATGTCTTCCCATGCCTCCCACATTAAGGATTCCAGATTTTCTGGAGCATCACTAACCTTTAATCCAATATCTTTTGCTTCCTTCCTTCCGACCGGATAACCATGATGATAAAATGATTTGTTAAGCGCTTCAGAAATCGCTTTCACCTTATTATGGTCATCCATATGGAGTGTCAATAATTTCTCCCCAAGTGATAGAGCAAGGTTCGAACTACGTTTTGCGATTCCGATAGGAATAGACCCGATTTCTCCACATACAAGTTCGAAAGCCCGCTCCATTTGCTCTTGATCAGAAATTCCAACATCCTTCTTCACAAAATCTAGATAATGCGATAGATCCTCAGCTCCGAAACGGATTTCTTCTTGTTCCCCTGGTTTACCGGGTACCTTCTTTACTCCACGTAATTGAGGATCGACCGGGCCGAGGTTGGAGAATGGATGCATTACGATTTCATCTGCGCCCAAAGCTAGTAGAGTGGCTGCACTATATGCCTCATAAGGGATTAAGGCAAATACTTTATCGAACCGTTCACGGAGGAGGCAAATAATTCGCCATGATACAATGGGATCACCTCCTCTGCTAACAACGAGTAAATCAATTTCCGTTTCATCCTTTGGGACTTTAAGGATCTGTCGGCAGAACTCCGGAATGACATCGGGGGCCATCACCCCTTCTCCCTGTTGTCGAGTGCTTGTAAAATATGTAATGAGAGGTCTATCTCGATCGGTTTCTATCTGACGATAAATCTCAGCCCTCTCAACAAATGTCATACTATTACGCTCTTAGCTAGAATATATTAATTTAATGCTCTATCTTGGAAAATTAGTGAGTATTCAACAATGAGCAGCGGCAGGAGTCAGAGTACAATGCCTACGAGCAATTCTAGCAAACGCCCGCACGAGTCTAGCTCAACACTGAAGTACAAAGGGAAGTACCCCGTGTTGGGAATTGCTATAAACCAGAATAATTATTCTCTCTCACCGAGAATGGTATCATCAGGCGACTATGAGTGAGTGACGAGAATACAGTTCCTCAAGCGGTTTTTAATCTGATACAGCGCTATGAGGCATACCGGCAAGCATACCTTCGGGGCGATTATAATGAGACACAATTACGACGTGAATTTGTCGATCCGCTATTTCGTGCACTCGGGTGGGATGTTGATAACAACCAGGGATTTGCCGAAGCCTACAAAGAGGTTGTCCATGAGCAGACCATAAAGTTCCGTGGGCAGGATACCAGCACGAAATTTATCGATTACTCATTCCGCCTCGGGGGCGTGATGAAATTTATTGTTGAGACTAAAAAGCCCTCTGTGAAAATCGCTGACGATGTAAAATCTGCACTTCAGGTACGCCGATATGCCTGGAATGCTAAACTCACTCTGAATATCCTTACAAATTTCGAAGAATGGGCAGTCTACGACTGCAGAATCCGTCCTGAAACGAATGATCCTGCGACAAAGGGCCGAATCAAATATTTTAGTTATAAGGATCTCGCAAAGGAGTGGGATTATCTCTCATCTATTTTTACCAAAACGGCAATACAGCACGGATCATTTGATGCCTATGCCAGCGAGACAAAAGGGAAGAAGGGAACTGCCAGTGTTGATGACACATTCCTTTCAGAGATAGAAGAATGGCGTGACCATCTTGCAAAGAATCTCGCTATCAGAAACACATCACTCTCTGTCGATGAGCTGAACGATGCAGTCCAGAAAACTATCGACCGTATAATATTTCTCCGGATTTGTGAGGACAGAGGAATTGAGAAGTATGAAACACTCAAGAAAGTCCTCGAAGGTCCCGATACTTACAAACAATTATGTGCTCTTTTCCTGGACGCCGATGAGCGTTATAATTCAGGACTGTTCCATTTTAGAGAAGAGAAGGGCAATCCGGAAAAACCCGATGAATATACCCTTTCGCTCAAAATAGACGATAAGATCCTGAAAGATCTGATAAAACGACTCTACTATCCGGAAAGTCCTTTCGAGTTTTCCGTTATGCCTCCGGCAATCTTGGGTCATGTGTATGAGCAGTTTCTTGGCAAGGTTATCCGGCTCACGGAAGGCCACCAAGCCAGAGTCGAATATAAACCAGAGGTAAAGAAGGCCGGAGGGGTCTTTTACACACCCGAATATATTGTCGATTATATCGTTAAGCACACGGTCGGGGAGCTGCTGAAGGACAAGACCCCCAAAGAGGTCTCAAAGATCCGGGTGCTTGATCCTGCCTGCGGTTCTGGATCATTTCTTCTCGGGGCTTACCAGTATCTCCTCGATTGGCACCGGGATTGGTACATCAACAATCTTGTCCATGTCGTTAAGGACAAAGGTGCGACATCTCCCGAGGTCAAAGCACTCCTGCCCCCGGATGCCCGGGGAGCCGAGAACCTTCCTATTTACAAGGCATCGAATGGTGGTGAATCCCGGGTAAGGAGTGACTGGAATCTCACAACTGCCGAGCGAAAGAGGATCCTTCTCAACAACATTTATGGGGTTGATATCGACCGCCAGGCAGTTGAAGTCACCAAACTGTCATTACTCCTGAAGGTTCTTGAAGAAGAGAATGAGGAGACCGTTTCAAAGCAGCTCACCCTTTTCAAGGAACGAGCTCTACCCTCGCTTCATGAGAACATCAAATGTGGTAACTCTCTCATTGGGAGTGATATCTACCAAGATGTCCAATTGACGCTTGAAAATCCTGAAGTGATGAAGCGGATCAATGCCTTCGATTGGGACCGGGAATTTTCGGAGATAATGCAGCGGGGTGGGTTCGATACAGTGATTGGAAATCCGCCATATGTGAGGCAGGAATCTTTAGAGAGGGAGTTAAAAGAATATGTGAAAAAGCATTATGGCGTATATGCAGGAACAGCGGATCTCTATGTGTATTTTTTTGAAAAGGGAACCAAACTTCTTAAAAAACATGGTTATTTTGGAGTAATTAGCTCAAATAAATTTATTAAAGCAAAATACGGGCAAAAATTACGCCACTATCTCGCATCTGAATTTAAAATTCTTCAAATTATTGATTTTGGAGAATTAAAAGTATTTCAAAATGCTTCTGCTTTTCCAGCGATTTTTTTAATTCAAAATGAAGAAGTTAATTTTCAAAAATTCGATTTCACTCCAATTAAGCGCTTAAATTTCAATTCTTTGGATGATGAAGTTCGAAAATGTGGGACCATTTTTAATAATGACGCATTAATGGGCGACAATTGGACTTTAACTGATGGTCAAGAAGTAAAAATTATTCAAAAGATAAAAACTAATGGGAAGCAGTTGGGAGAGTATTCAAAAGGGGAAATATACCGTGGAATTATTACAGGTTTGACCAAGGTTTTTGTTATTAGTGATCAAATAAAACACAAATTAATCGAAGAGGATCCCAAGAGCAGTGATTTAATAAAACCCTTCTTAATAGGCGACGACGTACGAAGGTATCAACCCCCAAAGCACGGAAAGAATGTCATATTAATACCAAAAGGATGGACCAATTCACAATCTGGCGATACAAAAAATAAATGGACCTGGTTTAAAGAACACTATCCGGCGATTGCTCGATTTCTTGAACCTTATGCTGAATCAGCAGAAAGGCGTTTAGATAAAGGAAATTATTGGTGGGAACTTCGAGCCTGCGAATATTATCCAATTTTTGAGAGACCAAAAATTATCTATCCAAATATTTGTCGAGATTCTCGATTCACATTTGACAATGACAAATTCTATCTTAATAATGCGTGTTATTTTATTCCAGTTGACGATAAATACCTCCTCGGAGTATTAAATTCAAAATTAATATGGTTGTTTTTAAAACGCACCTGTACATGTCTGGGAGACCCGGACAGAGGCGGAAGATTACAGCTGTTTGATATCTATCTTCGAACACTTCCTATCCGTACCATCAACTTCTCCGACCCTGCCGATAAAGCCCGTCATGATAAAATGGTCGCTCTGGTTGAACGGATGCTCGATCTCAACACGCAGGGGGCGAAAGTGAAGACCGAATATGACAAGAAACTTATCGAACGGCAGATCGAGGCCACCGATAAACAAATTGATATCCTTGTCTATGATCTGTATGGGCTTACGGAAGATGAGATTCAGATTGTGGAAGGAAGGAAATGAACACAAATTCGGATAAATGGATTGGATTTAAACATCTTGAAAATTTAGGTATTTCTTCAGATAAATTGGCTGATTATGAAGTCCTGTGTTTACCTGAGAATATCGAGATTGAAACGGATCCTGACAAATTAATAGAGGCTGGAGAAACAGTTCACCTCTATAAAATTCTCCGAAGTCAAGGAATTAAAGTATATTCCCTACAAGATTTTGGATATGATGTCCCCAGTTATGAAAGACGAGGGGACACAATATATTTCGGGGTTATTGTAATACAGTTTGTCGTTTTACCGATTGTAACAGCAATAATTGCAAATTGGATTACTGAAAAAATATTTCATAAATCGATCAAAATAAAAATACACGTTGTTAAAGAGGGAAACGAAACACAAATCGATTATAATGGTGATGGTGAAACACTTTTAAAAATCTTAAAAGGTTTAAAAGGTTGAAATGCCAGAAATAACCAGAATCGTTAAGCTATACGATAAAAGTATTAATGATTGGACATTAAAAATTTCAAAACAGCAATATCGAGAAGCACGATTAATTGCAACAAAGAAGGTGAAACAATGCCGAAAAATTATATTATTCGATCCTAATGAAGAAGATCTCAAAAATATCTCTCTTCTATATGGTATCGCTTTTCGTGGTCTGGAGGAGTTGACCGATTTAGCTGAAATTGTTGCTGAATATGAGTGGTATAAAAAACACGAATCGGTTGAGAGAGCATGGTTTTTGCTACAAAACTGCAAAGACAGATTCGAATCCAGTTTAGAGTTTGTAATGGTTACTTCGAAGATTAAAGAGACCATATCTTCGTTTTTAGATATAATTGAAAAAGATTTTTTTGCCTTATTTGGTCCTGGATTATACATTAGTCCAGAGATTGTCATTAAAAAAAGTGTTTGCAGCATCTGTAAATCTGATTATAGATCATGCCCACATCTGCCAAATCATATATATAATGGGAAAATTTGTCGAAGTGAGCCAACGGAAATTGGCCCGGGAAATTGTATAGTGATATTACAAAATCCAAAAGATTTAAGATGTAGATTATGGCCATGGCACCAAGAACAAGCCAAAGAGGGTTTAGTACTTCATGATATGCCATTAATTATCTCATTCAAAATTGATGATTTTCTCGATTAAATACTATTCAACTTATAAATTTCAATATGTTAGCGTAACCGATTGTTGCTAAATTTTTAAAATTTTATTGACTGATACTATTTCTTTAACGTGATAAACGACGGATAATAGGATTTCCGCCTGTCCCTTTTCCTTCGAACAGGTAAGTTATGGCACGTGTTTCCAGAAGAGGGAATACTCGCAGAGCAATAGCGGCAATGAGGTGATACAAACCACGAAAATATGGTGGTGGTCGAAAAGACCACCACCGGCACTCCCTTTGAATGTACCTCTTGCGAGGCAAGTACTGGTTAGAGATCAAGGATAAAAGACCCAACGAAAACAATTAGCTCCTTCCTATGGCTTCCCGATCCCCGATCCTTTCATCAGGCCATACTCGATCTCGTAGAAACCCCCGCCCCGGTCCTGATAGGTCAGGTAATAATGCGTGAGCCGTTCCATCTCCGCATCCTCAATCTGGTTGAGGAGACCGACCTGGTTGAGTCCATCATGCCCGACCAGGACCCATGCCTTCGTTGCATCATCCATCTTCCATGAACGAGCCGGGACGGCCACGGGCGGACTGGTGACTGTGTCATCCTTCGGGTCAAAGAACGCGACCACCTGTTGCGTCTCATTCTCTGCATCAATCTTCTTTGTGCGTTGCCAATACGCGGCGATTGCCGCTATGAGTGCCACGATCATCTCGATGATCTGAACAATCTGTGTATCCATGTGATGTCTCTCCGTAGTGAAACCGGGAGTGCTCTTCAAGAAGTCGGCCCAGGTCCTCGCACATCACATCATACTTCCCAATCCGCTGGTAGATGGCAAAGAGTGCAGGATAGATCGGGAGCGTAATGGTGAGTAGGACCACGGTCAATTCCAAATCCATACCGGAATCCTCCTGTAGGACAACAGGAGCCCCGGAAAAGAAGCGGTCATTTCAGTGCCGGGGAGGGGAGAGGATCCTCTCCTCCCGTTGTCAGAGAACTTCAGGCCAGTTCCGGCTTGGTATCAGCCCAGGTCTCGATGGTGGCCAGGATGGCATCATCGCTGTAGGAGGTGACCCGGACCTGTTCCCGGCTGAAAGCCACAAAGTAGATCTCTCCACTGGCGTCATGGCACTTGAGCGTCGCGGAGAAGGTGTCTTCATCTTCGACATGGATGGCATCGCCACCCATTGCGGTCGCGAGAGCGGTATGTCCGGTGATGGCAGTGACTGCCGCACTGAAAGCAGCGACCGTAGGTGCACGGGCATTGACGGACCCGACAACCTTCGCCTCGTTGTTCTCGTACTCGATCCTTGCGGTGTACCCTTCCCGGCTCTTGGCAACCGGGTCCTGGGGGACGCCCGCTACATCATACGCAGTGCAACCCCAGGGATTACCGGAGATGACCCCGGCGACCAGGGTGTTGAACGTGGTGATGTCTGCAATCGGCGAGGTGAGCTCGCGGGTTGCGGTCTTTGTGATACTCTGTTGGACAAAATCTCCCATTTTGTTTCTCTCTCGCCCTATTCCAGGGCTGTGAGCAGATAAAACGAAGGACGGGATATAAATTGGCAGGAGGTGATGATTGGGGCTTGAATTGGCGGGCGATAAGGGGATGGAGGGGAATGAAGAGCTGAAGGGGTGACAATACTTGTATCAGGTATCGATTGCAGGCATGAAAAGTAATCATATGTTACGGTTGCTGAAAATTATTTTAATTCATCTATTTGCCAAAATTAATTGTTTTAATTCTTCGAATTTTCTATCAAAATATCTCTTTTGTTTTTGACCGTAAATAACTGAAAAAATAAGTGCCCATATTCCTATAAGATAAGCAAGCAATGATGTTCCAGTGTTAACGTTTTGTTCCAAAAAAATAATTCGTGCTGCTCCATATGCGACAATAATTGAAAGAACAATTAAAATAGGAATGCTTATGCCCAAGATCCTATCAAGCTCCAAATATCTCCACAATTCATCTACCATTTCTGCACCTCTAGAAATACAAAATACAATGAAATAATCAGATAAGATTCCAATTGTTAAAGCTAATATCCAAAGTAAATCCATTGATTTAAGATCAATTCAAAATATTAAAGAATATTTCTCTCAATAATTTTCCACTTGGTCCCTCCCAACAAATAACGGCGCCTTCCTGACTTGTTCATCCAATACCGGACTAAGCGATCGAAGAGGCGTGGTATAGAAAAATGGGGCGATGGTGAAGTTCATCGCATGGCCAGATGTTGATTTTTTCGCGGTCCCTGTTATCGAACCATCGATGAGCATCCGGATAGGACCTGGATCCCCATCCATGACCCTCCCCACATCTGCAAGTTCCATGTAGAAACCTCGGCTGTCGATTTCAGAACGGATGACCAGGTTAGTCCCTTCAAGATAGAGTCGGCCTACTTTCTCGAAGGGGGATTCTTCATGAAGAGTGACAGTCCATCGACTTAGATCTACATCCAATATCTCCATATCAGAGACATTCTCTACAACTGGTCCCGATTCAGATACTGCCGATGCTACCTGTCCTGTAACCTTCTCATTTTTCGGGAAGAGCCCACGAACCCTTCTCACGATTGAAGCAATCAGGTCGAGCATCTGATCGCCTCCCGGAAGAGGATAGTCGGGTCGTTGTAGACAGCCTTCATTTTCTTCCTGGCTGCCCGGTACCTCCGGTTATACTCTGCAATCTTCTCCTTGTGCTGCTTCCTGTATTCTCTCCGGCGAGCAAGTTCATGTTCGCGATGCTTTTCATAAAACCGCTTCCAAGGTGGAATGCTTTCTTCCTTCTGCTTTTCACGAGCCATCTCGAGTGCCTTGGCAAGACTCACCGTCACGAACTCACTCATGGTTTCACCTCTCGAAAAGTATTGAGATCCAGTGGTCGCTGGGTAAGACGGTCCCGGGCAGCCTGGCAGGTAGCCGGGTCTATCTCGAAACCGTAGTAGTTCATGCCGAGGAGCTTGGCCGCGATCAGGTTGGTTCCGGACCCGGCGAAGGGGTCGAGGACCAGAGCCCCTGGATTTGCGAGCCGGGAAAGGAGATGCAGCGTCTCGTGGATGGACTGCTGCCATGGATGAAACGCCTTGGCCCTGACACCCTTGAGAACATCGATGAAGATTCGTTCTGGTGGTGACACGGGAGGCTTCTGGTAGATCACTACGGGTTTCCACCCGCACATCGCATACCGGGACCAGACAATCGTCTTTGCACCAGTGTTCAGCTGAGCACACAGCCAGAAGTACTCCAGCCCACTCCCTTGCATGATGCGGAGAATCTCGGGCAGGTGATACTGTGGGCAATACGTGACAAGGTAACCACCCGGGACCAGGAGACGATCAGCATGGAGGGCGAGGACCTGGTAGGCGTTCATGTAGAGGTCCTTGAGGTAAGGAGGATCAGTGAAGATGATATCCACCGATCCGGGTTTCATCCCGGACATCCCCTTGTCGCAGTCACCACAAATCAGGGCACTTTTCCCTCGTCTCCTTACGCTGGAGGAGGGGCTCCACCCCACACAGTTGCCTGGGGCAGTAGTACCGATCGACCGTGCTCGACTTCTCTCCCCTCCGCTGCGGTCCGGTCGGTCCTCGCTCCGGTCCGTTCCGCTCGCACCGTCTCCCTGACCTCTTTTCCCGGACTGGGCTGCAGGTGACGCCCGTGGTTTCGTCGCAGGCTCCTCACCACCGGCTGCCGGGTGCACACTCCCCACGGACCGTTGAGACGGACCGCGGGTCGCTGATGTCTGTGTCGAATCCGCCTTTCCCCTTTTCCGGGCAGCTCCTCGCGACTCAGTCATCCGACCACCTCGCCATGGTCCCGTGGTCGTATTGCCTGCTGGTAGCAGAACTCACAGAGCTTCACGTCCGATGATCGGTCAACATAGACCGCTGCATCAAGCTCACATACTGAACAATGACCGATGAACGCCTTCAGAGGTTCCAGATGAGATACATCCACGGTCCCGGGCAGGACCACGGCTGCCCGCTGGGCCCTCTTCTTCGCGGTCTTGTAGCAAGTCTTACAGATTCGCCGTGCCTGCTGCTGATCCTTTGGCCGGGCTCTCCGCTCTTCTGTCAGCTTCTCGACATAGTGGGACCAGATGCTGCCACAGACATAGCAGGGCGTATGCTCAGGAGCATCGAGTGTCTTGTAATCCTTGGCCCGGACCTTTGGCGGATTTGAACGGGAAACAGCTTGGGGAGGTTTCCCACAGCACTGCTGCAGTCCTTCACCAGGATCAGGGTTTCCTGAAGGAGTAATCCCGGCAATATTTGAGTTCAGTTTGAGAATTGCAGAGTCTTGCTGGCCTTTATTGATCCTGTCATTCAGCAATTCAGCATTTTTGGGATCACACACACAAGCACCTGCAGCCAATTTTGCTGATTCAGGGTTCTGTGAGTCTGGAGAATTGCTGGAGTATTGATCAGTACTTAAAAAAATATTTTTATTAATAGTACTATGAGACGAATTGAAGTCCGCAGGACCGTTTTTGGATCCTTCAGCACGTTCCGATGGATTGCTGAAGGACTGCTGAAGTGCTGAAGGATCATCCGGGTCATCGTTGTCATCGAGCCAGACCGTGCCACCCAGCGTCCAGGACCGGTAGAGATCAAAGTCGAACGTGTAGGCATTGGTCCTCCTCCGCATCGAGAGCCCTATGGTGTCCTCATCGGTCACGACCGTCCGGTCACAATACGACAGAGCCGGGCATTTCTCTAGGAGCCCTGAGTACTTGCACCCCCTGCTGTCATACCCATGGATAAGACGGTGCAATGTACTGTTACTCCATCCGGTCACTTTCTGAAGTTGGGGAATCGTGAACTCTGGCCAGTTATTCCTGGAGATGATGCCGATCAGATCCGACTCCTTCCTTGTGAGCTTGGTCTCCTGTCCTCCAGAAGCTCCGTTCAACAACTTGTAAAGCCGGACTGCCTCCCCAAAATCATCGCGGGTGGCGGTCAAGCATACCAACTGCCCATGGGTAGTCTGTTCTCTCTGCATGAACCGGAGCACAGCATTTGCCTTGATCAGGTCGAGCAGCATCTCCGGGTTCCTCCGGTTCGAATGAGCGAGGAACCGGATTCGTGTCGCAAAAGGGATCATGACGAAGAACAGCTGCCGGCCGACAATCTCCCAGATTGCCTGGCAGGTCAGGATCTCCGGCCGTTCCTGGTCCTGGTCTTCGGGAGGGGCAAGATCCCGTAAAAGGATGCGGGCCAGTACCCGGTCATCCTGCTCAGCTGATTCATCGATCCAGCAGGTGAGCATCCGGTTGAAGACCTGGTCATCACCCGCTCCTTCCACCTTCGCCACCCACCAGATACAGCGCTCGGGGATGGTGCAGACCTGCCCCTTACGGTCCTTGCTCACCGTCCGGTAGAGAAAGGGTTCACGAAAGGAGGTGGTGACCCCCTTTAGGATCTCGGCCATGTCTTCAGAGAGCGTGGTGTCATCAAAGACAATCGCAGACCCGGGCTGCAGGTTCTCCACATAGAAGAGGGCCTTGTTGCTCATCCTCCCTGCCAAACGGAACCGTCTGGGGACCTGCTGAAGGAGAGTGGTGAACGCATGGCTCTTTCCCTTTCCACTCTCCCCGGTGACCGAGACGTGCAGACCATTGGTATTCAGGACTGATCGGGAGCCTAGCGACAAGATCATGCACTCGGCAGGCACTTCATCACCTTCATGATCGAGGGCAAAGGTACGGAGCATGACCTGTTTCGGATCGCCATGCTGCAGGACGGTGAGCGCCACCTCCCTTCCCGGAAGCTCATCCAGTGCGATGGGGGAAGAGGCCCCTGGCCGGGATCCTGGGGCAGGAGCTCCCTGACCTGATAGCGGCCGGGCAGGTACTGTCTTTCTTCGCTCTGCCCGCGGTTCGAACCGTTCCCGGAGTTCTTGCCACCGCTGGGAACCACCACCACAGGAGGCATGATGGCAGCCAGCATAGATTGCGCCGCTCGGGAACTGGATGGCAAATGCCCCATCCTGGTGAGCCCCAGAGAAAGGGCAGCCGTCAAAGATAAACAGGGTCCCGCCCTGGTAGGGCTTCTCACTCCTGACGAGAATGTGGTGGTCCCTGAGCCAATGAGAAAGGTTAATCTGCTGCTTCGGTGCTGCAGAACGAGTCGGAGCTGGATCCGGTGAAGTGACAGGAAGCGCTGCACCCAGCCGTTCCAGGATCTCCCTTCCCACCACTTCCACTTGGACCGGGACCGAGAGGATCCTGGACCTTCTATGAGGCCGATCAGTGGTGTTGTCCCCCTTCCGGCTCATCGTCCCATAGAGCTTCCAGATCCGGGCAGCGTTGTGATTCGCGGTGTCGACCATCGTCCGGTTATCATCAAAGAGATCAGACAACACCTCGAG
>Ga0302253_1001831_pt1 | contig 11777 bp, 8 predicted proteins | sample AAG_RA_Trp_MG_FD_193537 | JGI IMG/M metagenome (GOLD analysis project Ga0302253, IMG submission 193537) | Enriched activated sludge microbial communities from anaerobic digester in WTTP, New Holstein, Wisconsin, United States - AAG_RA_Trp | ecosystem: Engineered > Bioreactor > Anaerobic >... | reverse complement strand
CGTGCTGGTGATACGCACAGGCCGGGTTTGGACAAAAATGAAAATGATGCATGAAGACCTCCTCTCCTTGTAGACGCAAGAAAAGAGGCTTTCACTTCAAATTCATATGCAGGGTTCGTGACACTATGCAATCATTTTGTGATTCTTGACAATGCAAAGCGATTTGCTCTATTTTAACTCCTACGGGGAGTAGCTTTCTGCGCGCGAGCGCAGACGCATGGGCCGTCAGGACGGAGCGTATGCTTCCGGCCTTTGCGAACCGTTCACTGGGACTAGCGAGACCGTACGGGAGTGGCCGTGCGGTCTTTTTTTGTGCACGGCGGAATTCCGTATTGCAAATATGGGGGTTCGTGCTGTGAATGTGTTTATTCTTGTAGTGCTTGTGCTCATGTATGCGGGCATTATCGCAGTGCAGGACAAAAAGGCATGGGTCTCGCTTGGGGCTGGGCTGGTGCTTGTTATCGGCGGGGCTACGAGCGCGAGCCATGCGATCAGCTCGCTTATCAACTGGAATATTCTGCTTATTTATCTCGGGAGCCTTGTGCTGGCGGAGCTGTTTATCTATTCGCGGGTGCCGGCGTTTCTTGCAGAGAAGATAGTGGAACGCTCGCCATCGGTTGGGGTAGCGGTTGCGATTATTCTTTTGCTCACCGGGCTTGTGTCGGCTTTTGTCGAAAATGTTGCGACGGTGCTGCTGGTCGCGCCGGTTATGATCGAGCTTGCCCGCAGGACTAAGAAGAGCATTGCGCCGCTTATGATCGGCCTTGCGGTTATGGCGAATCTGCAAGGGACAGCGACGCTGGTCGGGGATCCGCCATCGATGATTTTCGCCGATTTTGCTCATTATTCGTTAAATGATTTCTTTTTCAGGGCGGGAAGGCCGTCGATTTTCTTTGCGATTCAGCTTGCTTCGATTGTGGGAGCGCTGTACTTCTTTTTTTATTTTCGCTCGATGGAGGGCGATGGGCGGTCGCTGCCGGCAGAGCGGATTGTATCGTGGGTGCCTGCAGGGCTGCTCGGGCTCATGATTGCAGGGCTGGCGGGGCTTTCTGCGCTGTCAGCGGGCGGCGGGATTCACTCTGCAAGTGGGATTTTTGTGGTCAGTCTTGCGGGGGTTGGATTAGGCTGGCTTGGCTGGGTGCGAAAGGAGCGCGCTGAGGCCAGGAATATGGTACGCCATCTGGATTGGGGGACGCTAGCTTTTCTTGTGGGAATTTTTGTAGTTGTGGGGACGGTGAGTGAGTCGGGGTTGCTGGATGGCCTTGGTATCGCGCTCGCGAAGTGGACGGGCGGCAGCGCGGCGCTCGGTTTTTCGCTCATCATCGCATTTTCTGTGCTTGTGTCGGGATTTGTCGACAATGTTCCGTATATTGCGGCGATGCTGCCGGTAGCTGCGAAGTTTGCAGCGACAATGGGGGGCAGGCCAGAGCTGTTTATGTTCGGGCTTCTCATTGGTTCATGTATTGGGGGCAATCTGACGCCGTTCGGGGCTTCGGCGAATATTGTAGCGGTGAGCCTTTCGGAAAAGAATGGCGCTAAGGTGAATGTTTGGTCGTGGCTGAAAATTGCTGGGCCTTTTACGGTGCTGACGACAGTGGTCGCGGGGCTTTTTGTGTGGTGTGTGTGGCGCTAGACGGTTCGAAGGGAAAGGGCGCGGTACGCACGGGGGGCGGCGAAGCACGGTTCATATTGAGAGCGGCGCGGCCCTGAGGAGGCTATCTTGACACAGAGCGGCGCGACCTGCTACATATGGATATGGCGACCAGAGATTTTCTGTATCGCATCGAGGTGCGAAACAAGGGTTCGGGAGGACCGCGCATCGAAGCCTTGCAGGCTGATGTGCGCGCGCTTAGCATGGGGACATTGCGCAGTGCGCGCCAGATTGCGCTGTATTTTGTTGAAGGCGAAATAGCGCCCGAGGAGATGAATCTCCTCGGGCTTTTTCTTTTTTCGGACCCTGTGGAGCAGGAGTTCCGGTGGGAAGTGGTTGGGCAAGGACGGGACGAGGCAGCAGATGCTGGGAGCGCAGGCGGAGGAGATTTTGGAGGTGCGGCGGCTGCAGAAATTGTAAGCCTGGCGCCTGCGGAGATTGCAGGCGCAGGGGCGAGCAGCCCGCGCGTCGTCGAAATCTGCCGCAAGCCGGGAGTGACCGATCCTGTTGCAATCGAAATCGTGCGGGCGGCACAGGAACTCGGTGTGAAAGGCCTCAAGCGGGCAGCGACCGGGATACGCTGGGAGCTCGAAGCCGACTGGCTCGATGAGCAGAGTTTTGCGCGCATAACAAAAATGCTTCTGGCCAATCCGGTGATCGAGCGATGGGAATTCGGGGAGATAAGGCCGGTTTTCCCGCAGGAAAGCGCGAGGCCCGTACCGGTGGAAACGTACGATATTGCTGCAATGGATGATGCGGCCCTCATCGCGCTCTCCGCCGAACGCAGGCTCGCGCTCGACCTCGAGGAAATGTGCGCGATTCGGACATGGTTCGCGGGCGCTGGGAGAGCGGCGACCGATGTCGAGCTCGAGATGATCGCACAGACCTGGAGTGAACACTGCGTGCACAAGACATTCAAGGCAGATGTCGAGGTGCGGGGCGAGCTTTGGCAGAAAGACGCGGCGGCGGGCGTAGCGGGAAAGCTTGAAAATGCCGCGCAGCCGCATTCGCCATACCCGCCCGTCGTCCACGGAATATTTTCCACATATATAAAGAAGACAACCGAAGAAATCGCTGCGCCCTGGGTGCGATCAGCGTTCGTGGATAATGCGGGCATCGTGAGCTTCGACGGGCAGTGGGATATCTCATTCAAGGTGGAGACGCACAACCATCCATCGGCGATCGAGCCGTTTGGAGGGGCGAACACCGGAGTGGGCGGGGTCATTCGCGATATCATGGGGGTTTCTGCGCGGCCGATTGCGGTGACGGACATTCTCTGTTTTGGGCCGCCGGATATGCCGGAAGAAGAGCTGCCGCAGGGGAGCCTGCATCCGCGAATGATTGCGCACGGGGTGGTCGCGGGCGTCGAAGATTACGGCAATAAAATGGGCATCCCTACGGTGAACGGGGCGATTCATTTTCATCCGGGATATGCGGCCAATCCGCTTGTCTATTGCGGTTGTGTGGGATTGGCGCCGGCAGGCGTGCACCACCATGAGCCAAAGGCTGGGGACAGGGTGATCGTGCTTGGCGGGCGCACGGGGCGCGACGGTATTCGGGGGGCGACGTTTTCTTCGATGCGCATGGACGGTTCGACAGGCGATGTCGCGGGTGCTTCGGTGCAGATTGGAGACCCAATTGTCCAGAAGCGCGCGCTCGATGTGCTGTTGGCGGCGCGCGACGCGGGGCTCTACGATGCGGTGACGGATTGCGGGGCTGGTGGGCTCTCGTCGGCGGTGGGAGAGATGGCGTCAGAACTCGGGGCGGACATCGAGCTTGAAAAAATCGGGACAAAGTATCCGGGGCTTGCGCCGTGGGAGATATGGCTTTCGGAGGCGCAGGAGCGGATGGTGCTGGCGGTTCCGGAAGTGAGCGTGGGGGCGTTCGCGGAGCTTTGTTCGCGCTTTGGCTCGGAGTTCTGGGATATCGGCTCGTTTCGGGGCGATGGCAGGCTTGTCATCAGGATGCGCGGCGAAGTTGTGCTCGACCTGCCGATGGAATTTGTCCACAAGGGAATTCCGCAAAAACGGCTCGTGGCGGAGGCGCCAGTTAAAAATAGGGGTCAGACCCCTTCTTTACCAGCAGGCGCGCCGCAAAAAGTTAAAAAAAGGGGTCTGACCCCCTTTTTTAAAAATGTGTCGTGCGAGCGCATTGTGCGGCGCTACGACCACGAGGTGCAGGGCGGAACTGTCGTCAAGCCATTTGCGGGCCCTGAGGGCGATGCGCCGCAGGATGCGGCGGTGCTGAAGCCGCAGGGCACAGGCGGAGCTTGGGGCATTGCCCTTTCGAATGCTCTGCGGCCGGATTATGCGGAAATCGATCCGTACCGGGCGGCATGGGCAGCCGTCGATGAGGCGGTTCGGAATGCGGTAGCGGTTGGCTCAGACCCCGAGCGGATCGCGATTTTGGACAATTTCTGCATGGGTGACCCGAATGATCCAGCAGTGATGTGGGCGCTGCTCGAGTCGGCGAGGGGCTTGCGGGACGCAGCGCTTGCCTTCGGGACGCCCATCATCTCGGGGAAGGATTCTTTCTACAATGAATATTTAGGGCCGAACGGCAGAAGGCATGCGGTACCGCCGTCGCTTCTGGTATCAGCGATCGGTTTTGTGCCTGATGTCTCGAAAGCTGTGACTTCGTTTTTGAAATTGCCTGGTGATTCGATATGGTTGGTGGGCCGCTTTGAGCCTTCGTTCCTGGATAAGGACGCAGCGGGGGCTGAAGCTGACATAGGGGCGGTGCCGGGGGTCGATCCTGGCGCGCGGGTGGTGTACGAGGCGTTGTTCGAAGCGATGCAAGCCGGCGAGGTTGCCGCGGCGCACGATCTGTCGGAGGGTGGGCTCACACTGGCGCTTGCGGAGATGTGTATGGGCGGAAGAAAGGGCGCTGACATTGTGCTGCCTCCGTCCCAAGGGCCAACAGGCAGAGCGATGAAAGAGTGTGCAGCAAGCCCACTCGGGCTCCATGGGATGGTGCGTGATCTTCTGCTCTATGGGGAGAGCGCCGGATGTCTTCTTGTGGAGGTTTGCGCAGGCCAAGATGAAGCCTTCGGGCGGCGTTTTGGAGAGGGGCAGGCGTTCCGGATTGGCGCGGTTTCGCAGATGCCGGTAATGAGAATTCACGATGGGGACAGCGAAATTCTCTCTGTTTCGATTTCCGACATGCTGAAAGCATGGAAGGATTCAGCGGGGGAGGTGCTGCCATGAAAGCGCTTGTGCTCAAGGCTCCCGGCACCAACCGCGATTATGATGTCGCCGAGGCAATAGAGTATGCGGGTGGCACAACAGTCCTGTTGCCTCTCTCGGAGCTCAGAGAAAGGCCGGCGCTGCTCCTCGACTATGGAATGCTCGTAATTCCCGGCGGCTTTTCATACGGCGATGCACTTGGGGCAGGCAAGCTGCTGGCGCTGGACTTCGAATGCTTTTTTGCAGAGGCGGTTATGCGCTTTGTAGAAGAGAAGCGGCCCGTGCTCGGTATCTGCAATGGCTTTCAGGCATTGATCAAAACCGGCATCCTTCCGGGCGCGCCGTTCGAGCGCCACACATTCACTCTTGCGCAGAATGCGCGAGGAAATTTCGAGTGCCGCTGGGTTCGCCTTCGCGCAAGCACCTCGAATTCGATCTGGACTCGGGGAATTGAGGGGTTTTCGTGTCCTGTAGCGCACGGAGAGGGGCGCTTTGCTTCGAGCTTGCCCAATGTGGTGGAGAGCTTGGGGGTTGCAGGCTGTATAGCGCTCGAATATGCAAATGAAAGGGGAGAGCCCGCACAAGGATCCTATCCGGACAATCCGAATGGCTCGATTGGCGATATTGCGGGTATCTGCAATTCGGACGGGAATGTGCTCGGCCTCATGCCACACCCCGAAAATGCTGTCTTTCTATGGCAGTCTGCATCGATGCCGGGGTGGGCGGAGGATGGAGCGCTCAGGCTGTTTAGAAATGGAATTGAATATGCAAGATCGTAGGGGGCTGCAATGGTGTCTGAAAATTTGATCCAAATGCTTTTGCCAAAAGCGTTTAACAGCACAGGGCGCGCAGAAGGCGAGGGCAAGGTCCGCGAATGGTGGGGGCTTGAAGGCGGCACGCGCTTCATTGCGACTACGGACAGGCTTTCGGCCTTCGATCGGGTGCTTGCGCGAGTGCCTTTCAAGGGACAGGTGCTGAACGAGCTGTCGGCATTCTGGTTCAGGCAGACTGCGGATATCATCGATAACCATCTGATTTCGGTACCTGATCCGCATTGCTCAGTGGTTCGCGAGGCAAGGCCGCTTCCGGTCGAAGTCGTGGTTCGTGGCTATATCACCGGGGTCACCTCGACTGCCCTGTGGCGCCGATACGAGCTCGGCGAGCGGGTTATCTACGGCCAGCGCTTTCCCGAAGGCATGCGCAAGAACCAGAAGCTTCCTCGGCCTATTATTACGCCCACCACCAAGGGAGGCCCGACAGGGCACGACGAGCGCCTCGAACCGCGCGAAGTGGTCGAAAAAGGCTACCTCGATGCCCGCACCTGGAGCGCAGTGCAGGATGCGGCCATTGCGTTATTCGAACGAGGGACAGAGGTTGCTGTGCGCGCTGGGCTCATCCTCGTTGACACCAAATACGAGTTTGGCCTTAACTCGGATGGGACGCTCATGCTGATAGACGAGGTGCATACACCGGATTCTTCGCGATTCTGGCTGGCTTCGAGCTATGCTGAGCGCTTCGAGGAAGGGCAGGAGCCGGAAAGCCGCGATAAGGAATTTGTGCGGCTTGCCTATGCGGAAAAGGGTTACCGAGGCGATGGGGAACCGCCTCGGATGCCTGATGCCCTCTGGGTGCAGGCAAGCCTAGTCTATCAAGAACTGTACGAGCGCCTGACGGGCATGGATTTTGTGCCCTCAGCGTATCCGGTGGAGGGGCGCGTGCTCGAGGCGCTTGCCAGGGAGCGGGCGGTGAGAAGAGGCGTTGAAGCAGGCGCGGGCAAGTCGCGGCGAGGGTAAAGCGCCAGGAAGCGCAAGCCAAAATGGAGGCTGAAATGGTACAAGGACGAGTTGTGATATTGGCGGGTTCGCCTGCTGATATGGCGCATGTAGATGCGATCCAGCGTGCGTTAGGCAGCTTCGGGATTATGTCGTTGGTACGTATCGCGTCAGCGCACAAGACGCCTTGCCGACTTCTCGACATGATCGGCCGTTACGAAGCCGAAGAGATTCCTACAGTGTACATCACCGTGGCGGGGCGTTCGAATGCGCTCTCTGGCCTTGTCGATGCGGCGACGCCGTATCCGGTGATCGCTTGCCCGCCACCTTCGGAGCAATGGGCAATGGTCGACATCTGGTCGAGCTTGCGCATGCCTTCGGGAGTGGCTCCTGCGCTTATACTCGATCCGGCCAACGCGGCGCTCTTTGTGGCAAAGCTTTTCGCGCTTGAAAATACAGAGCTTCGCGAGCGAATTGTGAGCTTTCAAAAACAAAATGCCGACAGGCTCACTGAAGAAGATGAGAAGGTATTGAAAGCGGGGCGTGCTGAATGAACCTGGATTGTGAGCGGTTTTCACATGAGCCGCGCCATTGCGGGGGGAGCGCCAATGGGTGGCGTTCGGGCAAACCGCGTCCGGGCGAGCCTTATCCGGATGACTCGCAGCCGCGAGAGTCCTGCGGCATCGTTGCAGTCATTGCTGATGAATCAGCGCGTGTCGCGTTTTTCGGACTCTTTGCACTTCAGCATCGCGGCCAGGAATCGGCAGGGATTGCGACGCTGGATAAGGGTTCGATTCACGTGCACAAAGATGTGGGACTTGTGTCGCAAGTGTTTAGGGATCAGAATCTCTCCGCTCTTGCCGGCAGCATCGCGATCGGGCATACGCGCTACTCGACCACAGGAAAATCGAGCGCGCGAAACGCCCAGCCATTTGTCATCGATACCCAGTACGGACCACTCGCCCTTGGTCACAATGGCAATATCGCAAATGCTCCCGCCCTGCGGAAAACGCTGCTGTCGCGCGGGCTCGGGCTTATGACAGGCTCAGACAGCGAGCTTCTGGCCATGATGCTTGCGGGCACGCAGGGCTCGGACTGGATCGAACGAATTGAAGCGGCAATGAAAGAATGGGTTGGCGCCTATTCACTTGTGATTCTTACTGCTGAGGGTGTTTATGCGGTGCGCGATCCGTGGGGCTTCAGGCCTCTTGCGTGGGGGCGCATCGATGCGGGCGGGTTTGCGGTTGCTTCGGAGACGTCAGCGCTGAGGGTGATGGGCTGTTCATTCTATGAAGAAATTTCACCCGGCGAAATCCTGCACTTTGATACGAAAGGACTCGTTCAGCGGGCTCGTGCCGATATAGATGTGCCACATGCAGCATGCAGTTTCGAGTATGTGTATTTTTCGAGGCCGGATTCAGTCTGGAATGGAAAGAATATCCATGCGGTCAGGCGTCGGCTGGGTGAGATTCTCGCGGAGGAAGCGCCTGCCGCGGCTGATATTATTATTCCGGTGCCGGATTCTTCGATTGCGGCCGCGATCGGATATGCGCGGCAATCCGGCATTCCATTCGGCGAAGGGCTTGTAAAAAACCGCTATATCGGGCGCACCTTCATCGAGCCGACAAAGGCATTGAGGCGCCAGGGCGTAGCGCTCAAGTTCAGCCCCTTGAGAGAGACCCTCGAAGGAGCTCGCATTGTACTCGTCGATGATTCCATTGTCAGAGGTACGACAACCGCGCCGCTCGTAAAGCTCTGCAGACAGGCGGGAGCGCGCGAAGTGCATCTGCGGATCGCTTCGCCGCGCATACTGCATCCTTGTTATATGGGGGTCGATATGGGAACGCCTAACGAGCTCATCGCAGTGGGCAAGGGAGAGGACGAGATTGCTCGCTTGCTAGGGGCGGATTCCCTTGCATATCTCAGCATCGAAGGGCTTTCGGAAGCGATTGGTGTGAAAGGGCTCTGCAGAGCATGCTTCGACGGGCAGTACCCGATTCCGGTAGACGAAGGATTTACCAAGGAGAGCTTCGAGACTGAGAGGAGTGCCGAGACTTCCGGACATCCGGAGACAATCGGAAGGGGGCAGGTATGAACGTGCTGCTTGTCGGATCGGGTGCGCGGGAACATGCGCTCGCCATGGCAATTGCCGCGTCTCCTTTGCGCGAAAAGCTCGTTATTGCGCCGGGGAATCCTGGCATGGCGGATGTTGGCGAACTTGCTGCGGTCGCGCTGGGCGATATTGATGGGCTTGTTTCGCTCGCTGTGGCAATGCAGGCTGACCTGGTTGTGATAGGGCCTGAGGCGCCGCTTGCGGCAGGATTGGCCGATCGGGTGCGGGAGCAGGGAATTCTGTGTTTCGGCCCTTCGGCAGCTGCGGCGCGGATCGAAAGCTCGAAAGCCTTTGCAAAGACATTTATGAAGCGGCACGGCATACCGACAGCCGAAGGAAAAAGTTTTTCTGATGCTGAGCAAGCCAAGCGCTGGGCTCGGAACTTTGTCAGGCCTGTTGTCGTGAAGGCATCGGGGCTTGCTGCTGGGAAAGGGGTCATTGTTCCATCATCCCTCGAGGAGACAGAGGCAGCCATCGATACTCTGCTCGAGTTTGGCGGAGACATTGTGATCGAGGAAAAACTCGAAGGCGAGGAACTTTCGCTGATCGCCCTGTGCGATGGAACATCATACAAAGTCCTGCCGGCAGCCTGCGATCATAAGCGCCTGGAGGATGGCGATAAAGGACCGAACACAGGCGGCATGGGAGCATTCGCTCCAGCCTGTACCATTAAAGATGCTGAACAGCTGGCTCGTATTGTCATCGAACCAGCGATGAGAGGGCTTGCGGAAGAGGGGACTCCCTTTGTGGGAGCTCTCTATGCAGGGCTCATGCTCACCGAAGAAGGCCCAAAAGTGCTCGAGTATAATGCTCGCTTCGGGGATCCGGAGACCCAGGCCATTCTGCCGCTCATCAGGTCCGATTTGCTCGTGCTTCTTGAAGCGTGTGCGCGCGGAGCAATTCGCGTAACACCCCTGCATCTGAGAGTGTCTAGTGCTGCGGTATGCATCGTTCTAGCTTCCAAAGGATATCCTGAGCGGCCTGTGACGGAAAAACCAATTCGTATCGGAGTGCTTCCTGAGCGCGCTTTTTGCCTGCACGCGGGCACGAAGAAGCCTGGCACGAAAAAGCCCGGCGACGAACTGGTCAGCGCCGGGGGCAGGGTGCTCTCGGTTGTCGGCTTGGGCGCTTCGCTTGAGGAGGCGCGCGCTGTTGCCTATGAGACTGTAACGCAGATTCATTTTGATGGAATGCAGTACCGAAGCGACATCGGAAATCGAGCAGACCGAGTTGCCAAAGCCATTTGCGCTGCGCTCGGACGGGTTGAATCGCACGACTCGGAAGGCGCCGAAAGCGCCTATGCAAAAGCTGGTGTCAATATCGATGCGGGCAATCGGGCAGTCGAGCTCATGAAAGAAGCGGTACGCTCGACCTATGGGCCCGAGGTTGTGGCTGGTATCGGGGCATTTGGCGGCCAGTTCGATGCCTCGGTGCTCAAGGGGTTTGTAAAGCCAGTGGTGGTTGCGTCCACCGACGGAGTCGGGACAAAGACGAGTCTTGGACTCGCGCTCGGCCGCCTTGAGGGGCTCGGCATGGATATTGTCAATCATTCAATCAACGATATTCTTGTGCAGGGCGCCAGGCCACTTTTCTTTATGGATTACATTGCGGCGGGCAAGCTCGATCCTGAGCATGTCGCGGAGGTGGTGAGCGGCATGGCTCAAGCATGCCGGGAGGCTGGATGTGCGCTCCTGGGCGGGGAGACTGCGGAAATGCCGGGCACCTATCAAGCTGGAGAGATGGATATCGCGGGGACGATTGTGGGCGCAGCGGAAGCGGAAAAGCTTTTGCCTCGCGCGGATCTTTCTGAAGACGACATTCTTTTGGGGCTCGCTTCTTCCGGGCTTCATACGAATGGGTACTCGCTGGCGCGCGCGGTTATTGCAGGCATGGATCTCGAAGAAGTCCAGCCAGAATTGGGCGAAAGCCTTGCTGATGCGCTTTTGCGCCCGCATCGATCATATCTTCCTTTGCTAGAGCGCGCGCTCGAAGCTCAGCCCAGCCCTGTCAAGGCGCTTGCACACATCACTGGCGGTGGTATGGTAGAGAATCTACCCCGAATTTTGCCGCCGCATCTTGATGCGCGCATCCGCGCAGACAGCTGGACCTGGCCGCCGCTTTTCATGCTTCTGCAAGCCTGGGGCTCGGTTTCGGATGAAGAGATGCGCCGCGTTTTCAATCTGGGGATTGGCATGGTTGTGATTGTTGGGGCGAATGAAACAGATCGAATGCAGGCGTTGCTCCCTGAGCCAGCCTTTGTGATTGGCAAACTTGTTCCAGGCAGCGGAAAGGTGCTATTCGTATGAGCAACGTGTTGCGGCTTGTGGTTCTGGCCTCTGGCGAAGGATCGAATTTTCAGGCCTTGCTCGATGCTATAGAATCAGGCAGCATTCGTGGCGCGCGCATCGAAGGGCTCGTCTGTGATGTCCCCGGAGCTGGCTGCGTGCAGCGAGTCGTGCAGCATGGCATACCTTCATTCATTCTACCCGGGCCGGCGAGAGCAAAACGGGGCTCCCCCGAGCGGCTCGCCTACGATGAGCGGCTTGCTGTCATTGTGCGATCATGGAGGCCTGATTATGTACTACTTCTCGGCTGGATGCGCCTTCTGAGCCAGGCTTTTTTGCAGCATTTTCCGGAGAGAGTAATCAATCTTCATCCAGCCTTGCCGGGAACATTTCCGGGAACACATGCCATCGAGCGGGCATTCGAAGCGTTCCTCGCAGGAAGCATTGAAAAAACCGGCGTCATGCTGCACCTAGTGCCTGACGAAGGCGTAGACGCTGGCCCCGTTCTGAGATTTGCAGAAGTGCCCATTTATAAAGAAGATACCCTCGAGATTCTCACCGTGCGCATACACAGCGTGGAACACCGCGAAGTCGTCGCAATGGTGGAGGATCTCGCGCGCAGCAAAAGCATCAATTATTTTTATGAAAAGGAGGTCTGATAAAAAAGTCCAACCGGGACGTGGTGGGTAGTGATACACTGACCGCGAGAGCGGGACAGGAAATCTAGGTTACTGTTCGGCATTTTGCATGGTCTACGAGACCGAAAAGGAG
>Ga0302253_1001829_pt1 | contig 11787 bp, 13 predicted proteins | sample AAG_RA_Trp_MG_FD_193537 | JGI IMG/M metagenome (GOLD analysis project Ga0302253, IMG submission 193537) | Enriched activated sludge microbial communities from anaerobic digester in WTTP, New Holstein, Wisconsin, United States - AAG_RA_Trp | ecosystem: Engineered > Bioreactor > Anaerobic >... | reverse complement strand
GACTTAAAAGGACTTGAACAAACCCTGAATCCAACTGGACAGGTATCCACCACCGCCTCCAAAGAATTGCAAATGGTCGGAAACCTCCCCAATCCATCAAGCTGGACCTCAGTCATTGCCAATATCATCAAATTCATGCTGCAGATTTCAGGAGCTCTAGCCGCGATGGCTTTCACTTATGGAGGCATCATGATGATTACATCCCAGGGCAACGATGAAAAAAGGAAAAAGGGTATGAATATCATTTTGTATTCCCTTTTGGCGCTTATTATTATGGCCGTGTCATACGCCATCATTTTAGGCATTACCCAATTACGATTCTTTGGCTAATGAAAAAAATATTTTTCCCTATCATTCTCGTATTAATCATCGCAGCTAATTGGACTCTGTGCCTCGCCCAAACTTTAAAACAGGACAATCACTCCGGCTACCTGGCCCAGGTGACTATCCAGGAAGACCTTCGTCCTCCTTACGCTGCCAATATTGACGTATCCAATACCGCCAAAAACCAGGGAAGTATCGCCAACGTCTTCCTGCAGGTTGTAGCGGGTGGCATACTCTACCTGGCCGGTCCAACCGGCATCTTAATACTTGCCATCGGAGGTTTACGCTATGTCATCTCCCGCGGCAACCAGCCTGCCATGGATGCAGCTAAAAAGACCATCACCAACGCCATCATCGGTTTGATTATCATTGCGCTCTCACTGGCCATTGTAACCACCATCTTAAGGCTGATTAGCGCCGGCACCGGAGGATGATCATGACTCTTCCACTCTCATGAAAAGTGGCTCAGCTTTACCTAAAACCTGTCCTTCTTTAAGGCCGCCCCACTGAATCGCTTCATCATATTTAAACGATTTTAGGTCATACCCCAGCCAACCAAGAATTTTCTCAGCCGACACGGGCATAAACGGCCTAAGCAACAGAGCTATCTGACGAATCATCTCTAACAGGTCATACATCGACTTTTTCAGTTCATCAGATTTCTCCTCTTTAAAAAGCACCCACGGCTTAGTTTCCTCAACAAACCTGTTCGCAAAATCGGCAAACTCAGCAACCTGTTCCAAAGCCTTTTTAAGATCAAAAGCATTAATCGCATCTTCATAACCATCCCACAAATCCTTAACCTTCTGCTTCATCAGGTTATTTTTTAAATCTGCTTCAGGCACCTTTCCGTCAAAATACTTTCCGGCCATCGCAATCACGCGGCTTACCAGATTACCAATGTTATTAGCCAGCTCTGACTGATATACAACCTTAAAACGCTCTCTGCTAAAATCTCCGTCATCAGTAGTCGGAATCTCTTTCATCAGGAAATAACGCAAAGCATCCGTTCCATATTTTTCCACATACTCAGAAGGATCAACTACATTATTAAGTGATTTGCTCATCTTCCTGCCCTCCGACGTAATGAATCCGTGTACATAAATCGCCCTGGGCAAAGGCATCCCGGCAGACATCAGCATCCCAATCCATATTGCCGCATGAAAACGCAAAATATCCTTACCAATAACGTGTACATCAGCCGGCCAGTATCTCTTAAACTGCGCTGATTCATTTTCATAACCAATCGCCGTAATATAGTTGGACAACGCATCGCACCACACGTACATCACATGACTGGGATCATCCGGGACCTCAATTCCCCAAGTCAGCACGGCTTTGGGACGCGAAAAGCTAACATCCTTCAGCCCCTCTTTAATCACCGACAAAATCTCATTTTTCTTTGATTCAGGTACAACCCTAAGCTCCCCGCTCTCAATTACCTTAGCAATCCTGTCGCTATATTTGGACAAAGCAAAAAAATAATTTTCTTCCTTTAATCTTTGCGGCTCTTTATTATGATTAGGACATTTGCCATCGACCAGGTCTTTTTCAAGCACAAAGGCTTCACATCCAACACAATAAAAACCTTCATAACTGTCTTTATACAAATCTCCAGCTTTAATTAACTGTTGCCAAAGCTTCCTTGCTCCGCGCTCATGCTCAGGAGCAGTAGTCCTGATGAAATGATCGTATTCAAGATTCAATTTCCCCTTCAAATCCTTAAAAAGCGCTGCATTACGGTCAGCAAGTTCCGGTGCGGTAATGCCAAGCTCCCTGGCCGTCTGAACCATTTTCATACCATGCTCATCTGTTCCCGTCAGGTAAAAAACATCCTCGTCTTTTAAACGGTGAAATCTGGCCAGTACGTCAGCTTCAATCGCTTCCATGGCAAACCCGACATGTGGCCCGGCATTCAAATATGGAATTGATGTTGTTACATAAAACTTTTTTTGCATAAGCTCTTAAAAAGATTTTGGGTTAAATAAGCGCCTTAATTTAAGACGGAATGAATCACACTGTCAAACGGAATAAAGGGTTACCTCAAAATTCAAAGCCGTTATTTCACCAACTCAAAAACAGATGTCTTTACAGGTTTTACCACAGGTGAAAATCTGCTGTCGCTGGTATCTGTCCGGTAAAGGGAGAAATTAAACACCGGCAGGAACGAATTTAACTTTAAGCTGACATCAATACTCTGCTTAACCTGGTGGTTGGCTGAATAACCGTCTGAGCTTATTTCCGCATACTCACGAGGCAAAGAAAAATCAGCAGTTGAATCCGAAGTGGATGTTCCCAATTGAGCCATACCCAAATTCGTTACTTTAAATTCCCCTTTCAAGGCGTCGGATACCTTAAAGATTGAACCGGCACTGCCAGCTGTACACCCTCTTCCTCCCCTAGCTACTACACGGTAATAGATATTTGCCTTTGACGCCGCCAGAGAAGGATTGGAAATTCCAAGAATCTGGGGATTAACAACATTGGTTAAAGTAAGATAATTCTTGGTATGGCTATCAATAAACGTTTTGATACTACACCCCTGCTGGATACCCACGCTGGCCACCATCACCCCCGCATCTGTCTGATAACATTCACGCGCCGTACTCCAACCATTAACATTGCTTGAACTATCAACATCTTCAGGAGTAATAAGCTGGTTTTCATCTTCCTTGGTCTTCACAAAATTGGCCACCGGCAATAAACATGACACACTCCTGTCAATATCCTGATTGGTTCCAATACAAACAGGACTGCCCGGATTATCAACGCTGCTGGCGGGATAAAAATCTGAAATTGCATCTGTCTTCCCTGCCTTATCAAGCGGTTCACCGTAAACCTTCCATCTCAAAATATCAAAATTTTCCAGCTTCCCTATCATCTGGGCATAGGCTGGCCCGAGATTAGAAGCAATATCCGGATCAAGTTCAAAATTAACATAGTATTCAAGCAGAAAATCCTTAACATCATTCACAGACCCTTCCCCGCAATCGGCAAACAAAGGAACAGTAACAGTCCCATTCAAAGGCAATACATTATAGGTCTTTTCTCTATAAGACAAAGGAGCATCTGAACTGTACAGTGCCTCCTTTGGCACAGCCATATCAGCGCTAATCAGCACGGGCTTATCATCGTCAAAATAGGGATATTTATCTCCCCTGTTCCGTATCTGATAACGGAAATCCTCCGAACCGTCCTGAACGGAAGCCTCACTAAGAGCTCCCAGAGTCCAATTATCATAACTCACTCCGTTTCTGTAGTGATCTTCATATCCGGGCAAACTGTTTTGCAAATCAAAAAGGGCGTTTTCAATTCCTGCTTCAGCCGCATAATAAGCCTGGGCCTCATTAACAACACTTCCCGTCTGCCTTATTTCACGGATAATCAGATTGCTCAAACCAACAGTCAATATCAGTAAAACTCCCATCACCAGAAGGACTACAATCAATGCACTTCCACGCCTTGTTTTAACTTCGGATTTTATCATCGGTTATAAACACGTGAAGAAATAGTAGTCTGAAAATCCATGCTGAAGTCCGGCAAGGTCGACTTGCCATTTACCGCACTCAAAAAGACCGTCACCTTCGGCTGAAACTGGGTCTTGGGATTTAAGTAAACTGATGATTCATTGCTATATGGATTAACATTCGGGAAAACCCAAAAATCCAGGTTCGAAATTTTAACCGCCGGAGAAAACAACACCTGTTCCTCCTGGGGCTCCCAGGAACGATTATTCAAATAGATTTTCCTCATTTTAACCGTTGAATTTTCACTATCAAAAGTAATAATCGTCTTTTCCAGTCCATTCTTGTTAGAAAGGTACAACAAGTTGGTCTTGCCGGTATTCAACGATCCGGAAGCCAACGGACAGTTACCCGCGTTTTCAAAATCAGCAGCATAACAATCATAATCAACTTCATTCAATTTAATCTCCTGGTTAATTACCTGGATGAACGTGCGCACCTCCGCATACATCTTACGGACTTCATTTTCCTGACGCTGGGATCTAACAATACTAACATAAGAACTCGTGACGACCGACAGGAAAATCACAAAAATAAACATGCTTATCATCAATTCAATCAGGGTAAAACCCGATCTCTTGGATCTCATTTTTTCACTCCGGCCAATTTTATTTCTAAAGTTGATCATACAAAATTTACTAAATCGCCCCTTCTTTCCAGTCGGTCAGGTCTGTTGTTAAAGTAACATTTCTAACCAGCTGCCCCTGTTTCCAGGCAACAATACTGGTAACACGGTACTCTTTACCGTCAATTGTCCTGCCCGCCGCCGCCAAACCGGAATCTGCAGGTACGGTATGGGAAATGTTTTCAATTTTAATTAACCTGTAAAAAGGCGTTATTGCCCCACCCATCCCCTGCCCTGATGTAAAATATCTGACATCATTTCCATTTTGCTTCGCCTTTAAAAGTGCTGTCTGGTCAAAATCCTGCAGGTTCGTTTCATTTACACCCGAAGGAGCTACAATCAATTTCCACGGAGCATCTTCAGGAGCAACCGATGAATTTGCAATTCCATAAGTCGATCCCGGCACTTCAGGAAAACCATAATCAATCAAATAATAACCTGCCCCGGAAGTCGGCAACGAAGCTCCCCAGACAGCCTTACGATTAACAAAACCGCCTTTTGAATAGTCTGCCCCAAGGAGCCAGTTTGAATCACGAATATTTCTCACAGCCTCAAGCCCTTCCTGAGCCAGGCCATAAGCCAAAATTGTATCCATATTGTCGGAATTAGTCCTGATATTGGAAACAACCAGTTCCGTTGCAGAAACCACCACCATTGCCAGTACAGAAAGTGATATCAGCACCTCCGGCAGGGTAAATCCCCTCTTTTTATTATATTTTCTCATCAGGTGTTCACTTCAAGGAATTAGTTTTATAAGCAAGACCGCCCTGCGGATCAAAAATCACATACTGTTTTTCATTACGGTCAGCAAGACTGGAAAGGGCTATCACAACCTGCTTCGATAAATCCCCTACCGTTCTTATATTATCATTGTTAACAAAAGTCAGTTTGGGAGTTTCTATCCCCTGACGCGTCAGAATATTGCTGGAAAGCCTGGTAATACTGACTCCTCCTTCTTCTGATTTAACCTCTGCTTTGGCAAAAGGCGGTTTAAATAAAATATCAACCTGTTGCTTGGAAACGCCATACACCATGATCGAATCAATTCTGAAATCCGAGGCAGCAGTGAACTCCTGCAGGCTTGCCGCAGAAACCGAATCACATACGTCCGCATGTTGCTTATCCGGAGATATCTTAAAATATTCCAGAGTAATCAAATTAACCGTTTTTAACTCACCAGCCGAAAATCTGATTCCCCGGCAAACTGTAGTTTCCGGTTGGCCACTCCCAGACACATCAACCCTTCCGCTTTTTACCAGGCCCTGTTGCTGCTTAATGGCGCTAACCAACATATCCGTCGCCATATCCAGCTTCATGCTTCTGGTAATACCGCTAAACGAAGTCAAAGCAATCACCGAAAGTATGCCAATGATTGCCACAACCAGCAATAATTCAATTAATGTAAAACCTTTTTTATGCATCTCATTTACTTACAAGCTGGGTCAGCTTAAAGACCGGCGTAAGAATAGCCAGGGCCAAAAGCGCCACAAACACACCAACCATCACAATCATGATTGGCTCAAAAAGACTGGTCAGACGTTTCAGGGCGTTATCAATTTCACGGTCATACTGCACGCCTATCTTTTGAGATATGCTACCCATCGATGCAGATTGTTCAGCCACTGAAAGCATTTGGGTAACCGTGTCCGGAAACAGGAATGGGGCATCGGCCAATCCAGCAGAAATTTTCTGTCCCTGCTGAACTTCAGATATCAGCTCCCAAACCTTCAATCTGTAAATTTCGCTCCGTAATGATGTTGCTATGATCGTCAGGGCATTAACCACCGGCAATCCGGCTTCCATTAAAATTCCCAGCGTACTTACAAAACGCAACACATACATTCTTCTTAAAAGAGTTCCCACCACCGGCATTTTCAACTTAAACAAATCCCACCTCAATCTACCGGTATCAGAACCGATATAAACTTTTAACACCATGTAAAGCAGCAACGCACCAATAATTGCCGCCCACCAGTAATAAGCTACAAAATTGCTTATCCCAAGCAGAATTTGGGTAGCCAATGGGAAATCGCTGTCCTTTAATCCACCTTCCCGTAAAATGGAAACCAGGCTTGGTATCACAAACATCAGCATACCAGCCGCAACCACAAGCAGCACCATCATTACGGCAAGAGGATAAATAGAAGCTGTCGTTATTTTCATCTGCAACTCATGGGTTTTCTCCAGCTGCTCAGAAACACGCAGCAACATTTTTTCAAGATTACCAGCAGCTTCACCTGCTCTAACCACCCCCACTTCCATATCGCCGAAAACATCCGGAAAGCGAGCCATCGCTTCTGACAGTTTTTTACCCTGTATAACTGTAAAAACGACTGTATTTAAAACTCTTCTAAAATGTTCGTTTTGAGTGCGTGCAGCTAAAATCTTCAACGCCTGAATCACCGGAATACCCGCGTCAACCATCACTGCCAGCAAATGAAAAAAATAAGTTTTCTCCTCCAGCGGGACTTTACTGTGGTCAATAAACCAGTCATTAATCCTGGTCGATAAAGACTGTCTGGAACTGTCATAAACCCCATAAATCACCTCTGCGTTTTTCCTCTGTCCCTTGGCCCCGATAGCCTTTATCAACTGTTTAACCCTGTCATTTTGTGTTTGTTGTTTTTCCATAATTATTGGTTTTTACCTTGGAAATAAGTCTCCATACTGACATTGAAATTAACCCTGTTTCCAATCTCCGTTGCACCAATCTGAACCGCAATGTTTTTTACAAGAATCTTTCTGGAATCAGACTCAATCCCCCGCAGAAAAGTCAGCAAATCAGACTGTTGGGTGGTAAGATTCGCATTAACGGAAACCTTACCTATTTCACCCTGCTTCACTCCCGTGGGGATACCGAAATTAATACTGTTAATGGTGACTCTGCTTTGATCTCCAATCTGGTTAATGTCGCGAATTAAAGCCGCTTCATCAAACCCGACCGGAATTGCATTCAGGTTTGTTTCACGGCTAACCTCTGACTGCAGATTTAAACTTTGCTGCAGATTCTTCAGATCCGAAAGCTGTTTCTGCAAATCATCGCGCTGGCTAATCAGGTCACTACGCCCTTTCTGCAGACTGTCCACCTGCCCCCACAAGGGAGAGGTATAATAAAAACCGCCGATCAAGACAACGACAAACAACACTAAAGCTATCATGGATTTCATATCGGTTGTCTTTCTTTGCATCGTATTTTCCATATTTATTTAAGGTTATTTTTAATAATTATCGTTGAACACCACGGGAAACTCCTTCTCCCTCAACCGCTGTAGAAGGTAAAGCAGAATTCGTATCCGTCACCTGGGTTGACCCGGCAACTCCGGCGTCACCCCCAGTCAAAGTGGCCAGACTTTCCTGTTCCTCCTGATAATTAACAGTCATTCCAAAACTCAGTTTTATATCTCCCTCATCAGTTTCTCCTCTCGAAATCGACGGGACTATAGGATCATGGAAGAGGCTATTACTGTTAAAAGCAGAAATCAGCTTAGCCACATTCTCAAAAGTATTTAAAGTCTGTGCGCCAGAATCAATATTTAAACTGACTTTGCCGTCGGAACTTCCTGTATAAGAAAGTACATTTACAATAGGTTTCCCCGATGTTTCATCTTTAGGAATCAGATCGGTTATCCCTTCAATCACTTTCGACCATCTGATTTCCTGACCTTTAATCTCATCAAGCCATACCTGTGCTAACTGCGCGCCTTCAATATTCTGCGACTTCAACTCTGTAATATCGGCATTAACCTTGCCAATATCATCTTTTATCCTGGCCTGCTCATCGGTAAGGGCATTCTTTTGCAGATTTAAATAAACTGAAAAACCAACTACAAAAATCAGAATCAACACCGACAACACTAAAAGCAGTGAATTGCTGCGTTTTGGATCCACCATTTTAGAAACCGGTTGTTGATTTTGCTGGATCATATTTTGCTGAACCATATGTTTGTTTTTTATTAATAAATATCGTAATATAATACCACTTTTCAGCGTTTTTTACAATGATCAACATTAACGAAAGTTTCACTTGCGAACACTGTGGCAAAGAAAACCCCAAAGCTCTCCAAAGCTGCCGCAACCATTGCCGTTTCTGCTTATATTCAAAGCACGTTGACCTCGCTGCTCCAGGCGACCGGCAAAGTGATTGTCATGGTCTAATGGTACCAACCGGAGTTACACAAACCGGCGCAAAAGGCTTCCAGATCATCCACAAATGTCAAAAATGCGGCAAAGAGATTGCCAACATAACTGCTGAAGACGATAATCTCGATCAGATTATCAAAATCATGCAAATCCAGAACGTCAATCAACCACAACCAAAACGGCGTCATGCCTAAAACCCTGCCATCCACCCCGGAACAAGTCATCACCAGCAATATCAAACCCAAAGATACTGTAGTTATAGCTGTATCCGGCGGACCAGATTCTGTCTACCTGCTCAATCTGTGCCTGGAAATTTCCGCAAAACATCCCTTTAAAATCATTGTAGCCCACGCCAACCATAAATTACGCGGCAAAGAAAGTGACAGCGACCAGAGCTTTGTAAAAAAACTGGCAAAATTCCATAACCTGCCGTTCGAAACAACAAACCTCAATATTCCTAAAAAAGGAAATCTCGAAGACAACGCCAGACGGTTGCGCTACGCCTTTCTGGAAAATATCCGCGCTAAACACAAAGCATCCTGGATTATTACTGCGCATCATCTGAATGACAATATTGAAACATCCCTTTTTAATTTAATCCGCGGCAGTTACCTGAACGGCCTTACCGGCATGGAAACAGCATCGCCAGAAAACAGCATCCTGCGTCCACTCCTGAATATCTCCAAAGCAGAAATCATTAACCACCTAAAAAAAGAAAAAATCCGCTTCCGGATCGACCGGAGCAATTTTGATCCAAGATTTTCCCGCAACTTAATCCGCAGTAATATTGTTCCGGAAATCAAAAAAATTAATCCTTCTTTTGAAAAAACCTACCTCGAAAACCTTGAACTTCTAAAAGAAACCAACCAGTACCTGTTAACGCAGGTTAAAGAATTTATAGCCACAGCCAGGTTCCAGCTGGATGAATTCTTAAAGCAGCCCGCCATCTTACAGAAAAATATCCTCAACCATCTCTTTCTTAAAACCAACCGTTCTCCCGAAGGTTTCAATCGCCGGCACCTGGCCCAAATTATGCAAATGCTTTCAAAAAAACAATGCGGGCTTAAAAAAGAGTTTGGCAAAAACCATTTCATCACAGTAAAAAAAGAAGGCGGCAAGCGAATAATCGCCATCTTATAAAAAAGATTCCCCGCCTTGTAAAAAAGACCGGAAATCAATACAATATTGACGCTTTTGCCTATAACTTTTTGAAATCCCCAATACATGCCTCCAATACTAAAAATGCCAGAACAAAAAAACCGGAACAGCTTCATTTACCTTATCATTTTTGCGCTCATCATCAGCGGACTTTACATCATGTTCAGTCCGGGGACCGGCAACATCAAGAGCATCTCCCTCGACCAGTTTGTCCAGAAAGCAACTGCCGGCGAAGTACAGAAAGTACAGGTTAACAGCGGCAACAAACTGACTGTTACCCTCATGGACGACACCAAAGTCTACACTTACAAAGAAAACGGTGAAACCGTAAATGAACTGCTGAAAAGCGTCCCTGACACCATCAGAAAAGAAATAACCGTGACAGTTGATCCACCGGATGGACAAGACTTCTGGATAAACCTTTTAATGAGCGTTCTTCCTTTCCTGTTAATAGTCGGATTTTTTATTTTCATGATGCGGCAGGCCCAAAACAGCCAGAACCAGGCCATGTCTTTTGGCAAAAGCCGCCCCCGCATGTACGACAAAGATAAGCAGCAAACCACTTTTAAAGACGTCGCCGGAGCAAAAGAGGCCAAAGATGAACTAATCGAAGTCGTCGACTTTTTAAAGAACCCGTCAAAATATACCGCCATGGGAGCCAAAATTCCCAAAGGCGTAATCCTGGTTGGTGCACCGGGAACAGGTAAAACACTTCTTGCCCGCGCAGTAGCCGGTGAGGCCAATGTCCCCTTCTTCAACATCTCCGGTTCCGAATTCGTAGAAATGTTCGTCGGCGTTGGCGCCAGCCGCGTCCGCGATCTTTTCCGCAAGGCAAAAAGGAATTCCCCCTGCATTGTGTTCATCGATGAAATCGACGCAGTCGGCCGCCAGCGCGGCGCCGGACTTGGCGGAGGCAACGACGAACGCGAACAGACCCTCAACCAGATCCTGACCGAAATGGACGGCTTTGACCGTGAAACCAATATCATCGTCATGGCCGCAACCAATCGTCCGGACGTACTTGATCCGGCACTGCTTCGTCCAGGACGTTTCGACCGGCGTATTGTTGTAGATATTCCCGACATCGCCGATCGTGAAGAAATCCTGAAAGTACATTCCCGCGGCAAGACCTTTGCCAAAGACGTCGACCTTAAAAAAATTGCCCAGCACACCCCCGGATTCACCGGCGCTGATCGAAGCTGCCATCCTGGCCGCCCGCCATGATAAGAAAATGGTCCTGATGGAAGACCTGGAAAAATCAATTGAAAAAGTAATGATGGGACCTGAAAGAAAATCACGCGTCCTAAGCAAAAAAGAAAAAGAAATTACCGCCTTCCATGAAACCGGCCACGCCGTAGTTGGACATCTTTTGCCTAATTGCGAGCCGGTTCACAAAATTTCCATTGTCTCCCGCGGCATGGCGCTTGGCGTAACATGGTTCCTGCCAGAAGAAGACAAACACCTTTATCCAAAAAGCAAATTCGAAGATGAAATCTGTTCACTTCTGGGTGGATACGTTTCAGAACAGACTTTCTTTAACGAAATAACCACAGGTGCCAGCAACGACCTGGAACGCGCAACCGACATCGCCCGCCGCATGGTCACTGAGTATGGAATGAGCAAACTTGGACCAATCATTTATGGCGAACATAATCGTGAAGTCTTCCTTGGCCGCGACTTTGGACACGTACGCAACTATTCCGAAGAAGTCGCTTCCCAAATTGACCACGAAGTAAAAAACATTATCGATACAGGCTACGCCAGAACCAAAAAACTGATCATCGAAAACCGTCCGAAAATTGAACAAATAGCCCAAAAGCTGATCGAAAAAGAAACACTCAACCGCAAAGACTTTCTTAAATTTTTCGCTTCCGAAAAGTCCGAAAAATCACCAAAAGAACCAAAAACTCTCAAGAACAGCCGGCTTATCGCCGTCGAGGAAGACGAAAACAACGAAAAATAAAGCTCCCCCTCTCAATTCATACACAATTTGTAATCCGTAATTAAACAAACATG
>Ga0302253_1001828_pt1 | contig 11792 bp, 7 predicted proteins | sample AAG_RA_Trp_MG_FD_193537 | JGI IMG/M metagenome (GOLD analysis project Ga0302253, IMG submission 193537) | Enriched activated sludge microbial communities from anaerobic digester in WTTP, New Holstein, Wisconsin, United States - AAG_RA_Trp | ecosystem: Engineered > Bioreactor > Anaerobic >... | reverse complement strand
GTCAGGCCGCCGAACAGGCGAAGGCTGCCCTTGAGACGGCGCGCATCCGCCTTTCCTATGCCGTCATCCGCAGTCCCATCAGCGGTATCGTCAGTCAGGTGACGGCGCCCGAGGGCGAGACCGTGGTTGCCGGTTTTCAGGTGGTGAACCTCATCACCATCCTCGACCCGTCGCGTCTTGAGATGTGGATTTACGTCGACGAGACCGATGTGGGACAGGTGCGCCCCGGTCTTGATGTGGAGTTTCGCGTCGACTCACAGCCCGAGAAGACGTTCCGGGGCGTGGTCGACCAGATATACCCGCAGCCGGAGATACGCGACAACATCGTCTACTATCAGGCCCTCGTTCGGCTCGACCCTGCTACATCCGGACACCTGCGCCCGGAGATGACCACCCAGTGCCGTATCATCGTCGCCAGCAAGAAGGACGTGCTGGTTATACCCAATGACGCCATCAAATGGGTGGACGGCGGACGTGTCGTTTTCGTCGAAGACGGCGACAAGGTGAGGCGTGTCAAGCCCGTGCTTGGCACTGCGGGGCCCGACGTCACCGAGGTGGTGGAAGGACTGGCGGAGGGCCAGAAGGTGGGAGTGCGCGTGGAGTTGCCCGGTGCCTCCAAGGGGGCACGCAAGTGACCGTGTCCGGCGCTACGACGCCGTCGCCCGCAGAAGCGTCCGCAGAAGTGTCCGCTGGCGTGTCCCCGGACGTGCATGGGGGAGGCCATGCGGAGGCGCTCATCGAGGTGCGTGACGTATGGCGCACGTTCACGCAGGGCGACCTTGCGGTGGACGTACTGCGCGGGGTCACGTTCTCCATCCGTCCGGGCGAGTTCGTGGCCATTCAGGGGACGTCCGGGTCCGGCAAGTCTACGCTGCTGCATATCCTCGGCTTGCTGGACAGGCCCTCCTCGGGCGTCTACCGGCTGGCGGGCGAGGACACCTCCACCCTTGATGACGACGCCCTGAGCCATCGGCGCAACAGCCTGACAGGCTTCGTCTTTCAGAATTTCTACCTCATCCCCTATGCGACGGCGCTGGAGAACGTCCTGCTGCCGGGCATGTACGCGGACACGCCGTTGCGTCAGCTGCGCCAGCGGGCGGCTGAACTGCTCGACATCGTGGGCCTTGGCGACCGGATGGACTTCACCCCGGCGCGCCTTTCAGGCGGGCAGCAGCAGCGCGTCGCACTGGCGCGGGCGCTGCTCAACGACCCCGCACTGGTGCTTGCCGACGAACCGACAGGACAGCTCGATTCCGCCACCAGTGCGGAGATACTGGCGTTGCTCGGGCGTATCAACAAGGCGGGCAAGACCGTGGTGGTGGTCACGCACGACGCCGCCACGGCAGCCTGCGCGCGGCGGCGCATCTTCATCCGTGATGGTGTCATCGAGAGTGACGCCCCCATCACGCCCACTGCACAGGATATGGGCACCCCTCTGAAGGGGGGCGCAGGCGGGGCAGGAGAAGCGGCTTCCGATTCCTGCGGTGCCGAGGCTTCCGTGCGGGGTTCCGCTGCCGGAGAGAGCGCATGACGCGAGACCCCTCGGCCACCTGTCCGGAGGACACCGTGTCGCGTTGCGCGACAGGGTGCCCGGAAGACGGCACGGCGGGCGGCGTGGCGGAGCCCATGGCCGGGGGCGTTTCCGCAGGCATGGCCTCAGGCGGGGCCAAGCTCATGGAGGGGCATACGCAGGGCCACATGCAGGGGCGTATGCCCGGACGTACGCTTGGACGCATGGCGGGGCATGTGGCTGCCTTCACGGGGCTGTCGCCGCGCCTGCTGTGGCGTGCGCTTCGCATGGCCTTCTTCGCACTCGGGGCCTATCGGCTGCGTAGTCTGTTCGTGGTGGCGGCGGTGTCGCTGGGCATCGCCTCGCTCACGGTCATCGTGGCGGCGGTCGACGGCGCGAGCAAGAAGGCCGAAGAGATAACCGACATGTTCGGCCCCGATGCCGTGCTGGTGTTCGGCGGTTCGACCATCCACCGGGCGGTGGGGGACAGGAACCTCACCCTGTCGTGGGATGACGCCCTCGCCTTGCGTTCGTCGTTGCCGGGGGCGTATCTTGTGGTGCCCATGCGTGCCAAGAGCGCTGTGCGCCTCAAGAATGGAGACGCCAATTACGATGTGCCCATCGTGGTGGGTGCCACAGAGAATTACGCCGAGGCATGGAACTGGCCTCTCGTCGAAGGGCGCGACTTCACCGCCGAGGACGTCCGGCGCGGGGCGCGTGTCTGCCTTCTGGGAGACAAGCCCGCCCGCGAACTTTTCGGGGATGTGAGCCCCGTCGGGCGTTCGTTCCTCATGGCGGGTGTGCCCATGACGGTGGTGGGTCGTCTCGCCTACAGGGGCATGTCGGGCGGCGGCGGTAGCGTCGACGACCGCCTCATCGTGCCCATCACCACCCTCACGCAGCGTTTCAACCTCGACCGTCGCTATTTCCGGGCCCTGCGCGTGAAGTTCACCGATGCGGAGAACATCGACCGCCACGTGGCCGACCTCACGTCGCTGTTGCGCGACCTGCATGGACTCAAGGGGGAAGACCCGGATGACTTCACCGTGCTCACTGCCAGCGAGGTGCGTCGCTTCCTGTCCATGATCAAGGGCGGGCTGGTGCTCTTTCTGGGCATCACGGCGGCAGCGGCCATGGCGGTGGGTGGCTTCGTGCTGGCCAATCTATTCTATCTCTCCGTCACGGAACGCCGGGTCGAGATCGGTCTCAAGAAGGCGTTGGGGGCACCCTCCCGCGCCGTACTGGTGCAGTTCCTGTGCGAGGCCGTGGCCCTGACGCTGCTAGGGGCCATCGTGGGCCTGCTGCTGGGCATGGCCATGGGGCAGGCACTGGAACGGCTGGGATTCATCGAGATGGTGCTTTCCGCCAAGGTCTTCGGCATCGCCGTGGTCGCCTCATCGGTCGTGGGAGTGGTCTTCGGCCTGCGTCCGGCCCGCGCCGCCGCGGCCCTCGACCCTATCGCCGCCTTGCGGGGAGGGGAGTAGATGCGCGGTCTGGGCATCATCCTCAAGTCGCTGGCGGCGCACCGTACCCGCGCGTTGCTGGCCATGCTGGGCGTCTTTCTGGGGGCGCTGGCCCTCACCGCCGTGATGCACGTGGCCGGGGCCATGGTGCTGAAGGCTGACCTCGAGACGCAGAAGCTGGGGCCCAATCTGCTTCAGGCCCTTTCTGGGCAGGTGCGTTTCCGGCGTGACGGCCCTTCGGGTGTTAGCGGCGTGAACCGTACCTTCACCCTTCAGGACGCCGAGGCCATCCTCGGGGGCGTGGCGCAGGTGCGCGACGGCGTACCCTACTGCAACGCCCCCATGCCGGTGCGCTACGGCAGCATCAAGACCACGTCGCAACTGGTGGCGACCCTGCCCGGATTCGCTCGCGTCAGGGCCTACAGCCCCGCATACGGGCGATTCATCTCCGACGAGGACGAAGCAGGCCGGGCGCTGGTGTGCGTGCTGGGCACGGCCATCGCCACACGCCTGTTCGAAAGACCCGACAATGCCGTGGGGCGCACCGTGTTCTTCTTCCGCGCCCCGGTGCAGGTCGTGGGCGTCATGGAGGAGAAGGGGCAGGACGTGTCGGGCACGAACCTTGACGAACAGGTCTATGTCCCTCTTTCCACGTACATGCGGCGCATGGCCAATCAGGACTGGATAAGCGGCGTCTACATGAACCTGCATGACGGGGCCGACGAGGAGGCCGCAAGGGCGGCGGTGACAGCCATCCTGCGTTCGCGGCATCTCATCGCCGCAGGGCAGAAGGACGACTTCTCCGTCCTTTCCGCACGCGACGCCAACAAGCTGCGCAAGGAGGCCCTCGACCTCGTGCAGACGCTCGGGGTGCTCAGTTCATCCATCTCGTTCGCGGTGGGCAGCCTCGGCATCCTGTCCATCATGACCCTGCTGGTGCGCGCACGCAGGCTGGAGATAGGTGTGCGCCGTGCCGTGGGGGCCAGCCGCAACGTCATCGTGCGGCAATTCCTCGCAGAGGCGGGACTCATGGCAGGGGTGGGCGGCACGCTTGGTGTCGTCGTGGCCCTTGCACTGGTGACCGTGGTCTATGCCGTGGGCGACTTCCCCTATACCTACGACCCGCTGCTGGCCGCCGGGGCCTGCATCGCCTCGGTGGTGCTGGGTGTCGCGGCCGGGGCCTATCCCGCATGGCAGGCGTCACGGGTCGACGTCCTCGACGTATTGCGGCACCCCGAATAGTCAGGGGGCGGGCGTCCGGGGACGAAGCATCGCCGCATCCGGCACATGGTGCATTGCCGGAGTGAGGCGACGCAACGCTACTTGTGCTTGCCCTTGCCGTTCTTGCGTTCCCACCATGACCTGTCGGGGCCGATGAACCACCAGTCCGTGTGGTCGGTGGTGGCGATGGTGTTCGCCAGTTCGCGGCCTTCGGCGGTGCGTAGCCGCTGCAGGGCGCATTCGAGCCATTTGGCGGCATAGCGGTTGCCGAGGTCGAGTTCCTGCTTGAGGTTGAGGATGAGGTCTATCTGGTCTGCATCCTGTGCGAGGCGCGCCTCTATGGTGGCTGCGGACTCGAGTTCGTCCCACAGCGGCAGCAGGTCGTCGGCGAGGCCCGTGCCCTCGGTGGCGTGTTCGAGTGCCGTGCGTGGGGCGCTGGTGTTGTAGATGCGGTTCACATAGTTGAAATCGCCGATGCGTGCCTCGTGGAAGTCGTGGAACAGACACAGCAGGGCGGTGTGGGCGGTGTCCGCGTCGGCCATCCGTGCCAGCACGAAGCCGATGACGGCAGTACGGAACGAATGCTCGGCCACATTCTCCTGTCCCGTTCCGAGGAACTGGTAGCCGGTGCGCGGGGTGCGGCGGAGCATCCCCGCCTCGAAGAGGAAGTCGGCAAGCCGCTTCATGCGGTCGCGTCCCTGAAGGTTCTGTTGCGGGTCGCAGGCTGTCATGGTGCCTCCTGAAAAGATAGGGGCCGGAGGTCGTCCGGCCCGGCGCAGCTTAAGCGTTGTGGCGGTGGATGTACAGACATGGCGGCGGCGCGGCAAAGGGGGGGGCGCGTCGATGACGCAACAGCCTGTCGCGCCTTCCGGCCCGCATGTTCGGTGCAGACGGGTCATCCATGGTGGCGTAGCTTTGCCTCCATGTTACGTACCAGTTCGCCTCAAGATTACGGGTGCTCACGGGCGCGCTTCGCTGTCGGCTGGCCGCGTGAGACCGCGCCGCAGGCAAGGTCTTCGCGCCGGGTGCGAGGTCGTCACCCAAGCCACCCGCGCCGTCTGAAGAACCATAGCAGTCCGGCGGCTGTGGCGGCCATGAGCCCCAGAACCGCGAAGTAGCCATATTCCCAGTCGAGTTCGGGCATGGCCTTGAAGTTCATGCCGTAGATGCCAGCGATGAGCGTCAGCGGCATGTAGATGGACGAGAGGATGGTGAGGATGCGCAGGCGTTGTTCCGTGCGTTCCTGCATGACATAGTGGCAGTGCTGCTGCATGTCGCGCAGCCGGTATTCCATGCGGTCGGCACTGCGCGCGAGGTGGGCCTGTGTGTCGAGCATGTCGCGCAGGCGCGGGTCCCGCTGGGCGTTGGGGGCACCGCCCGCGAAGATGCCTTGCAGGGCCGTCAGGCAATAGAATTGCTCTTCGTGCTGCACGGTGAGGCGGGCGACATTGCGCTTGAAGGGAAGGATGTCGTCGACCCCCACGGCATCGGGCGTCTCGTCCAGTGTGCGGGAGAGTTCTTCGATGTGACTGCGCGCCTCGACGAAATTCTGGATGTTGGTTTCGATGACGGCTTCAAGCAGGTACAGGAACAGGTCGCGCGCCAGCCCGAGGTGGGGGGCATCGCCCATGGTCAGGCGTTGCGCCGTCTTCACCGTGACGGGAAGGGGGGCACGGTGCAGCGAGACCACCTTGCCCGCAAGCATCAGCAGGGTGAGATAGGTGGCACGGGGGGCGTTCCATTGCTGGCGCACGGGCATATGCAGCAGTACGCCTCCGGCGAAGGCCTCGGTTTCCGGGAAGCGCCGGGTTGCGAGGCAGCTTTCAAGGATGTGCGGGGGCAGCCCCAGTCCCGTCAGTGCGGGAGTGGGGTCGTCATCCATGTCGATATCCATATCGTACCAGACGATACCTCCCTCAACGGGAGAATCCGTTGTCCGGGTGGTGTCGCCATCGCCGTGCAGGTACAGGGTGCGTATATCCATGAACGGTCGCGTATCATGAAACGGGCCGGTATGCACTCGCTGAAGTCTGCGGCCAGAGGCCTCCGCAGCCCTTCTGCCATGCCGCATGACCGGCCACCATCCCCGCCTCCTGATGCCGCACTCCTCCTTTCGGGCTTGCCTTGCGGCGTCGGAAGCAGTAGAAACGGCCTCTTTGCCGCAAGAAACGAAGCCACAGGGTTCGCCTGTGGTTTTTTGTCGTCGTTACGGCCTTCGTGAACAGAGACTAGCGAAAAGGATGTGTTGATGAGTACTTCAGGTCTGACCGCAGGGGACAGGATAGAATCGCGCTGTTCCCGGTGCGGCGACGTGACAGGGCATGTCATCGTGGCCATGGTGGGGGGAGAGGTGGTCAAGGTCGAATGCCGCGCCTGTGGCAGCGTTCACAAGTTCCGCCCGGCGAAGCCCGTACGCGCGCGGTCGGAGGCCCCGGCTGTGCGTCATGTGCGTTCCGGCGCTTCGCGTAGCGAGGCCGTGGCGGTGTCGCGTTCCGAGGCTGCGCGCAAGGCTGCCGTAACCCGCGCGGCCACCCGTGCCGCGCAGGAGGCACAAGCCACCGAGATCGCGTGGAAGGTCGCCATGGCGCGGCAGGTTCAGGACGGAGGCGTGCCGTACCGCATGGACGGCGTCTTCGAAGAGGGGCAGATCATCACCCACCCGACCTTCGGACTGGGTGAGGTGCGTGCCATTCTCAGGCCCGACAAGATGGAAGTGCTCTTTCAGGACGGTATCCGCGTTCTGCGTTGCGTCTGCTAGCCATACGTCGTTGCCGTTCCCGTGCCCGCACCGTCGGCACGGGTTCCGATAGCGTGAAGCCCCCCGGAGTCTCTCCGGGGGGCTTTTCGGTCGTTGAGGCTTTGGTGCAGGGCGGGCACGCGAGGGGACATCCGTGTCACGACCGCCATCAGGGCCGGCACAGCACGTATGGTCGGCCGCAGGGGACGTTGGCGAGGGAGTCCGGCGGCGCGTGCTGTGGGCCGCAGGGGGCGTGCTGCAAGGCAGGGATGCGGGGGACAGCCCCTGCGCGAACCTCGCTCCTTCCCGCGGGGAGCGAAATCGGAGCATGGGGGCACTGAGGTGGACGCCCGGGCAGTGCTACGGCGATTCAGGGATGGCGTCGCCCTGCGCGGGCAGTGCCCATGTGGTGGAGATGTGGGCCGGAATGTCGGCCTCGGGTACCGGGCGTGACAGCAGGTAGCCCTGCACGGCATCACATCCCAGTCCGGCGAGGAAGGCGAACTGTTCTTCGGTCTCCACCCCCTCCGCCACGACCGCCAGTGAGAGGCTGTGGGCAAGCACGACGACGGCCCGAACGATTTCACGGTTGCCTTCGCCTTCGGGGGTGGTGGACTGCGAGACGAACGACCTGTCGACCTTGAGGGTGTCGACCGGGAACCGTTGCAGATAGGCCAGCGATGAATAGCCGGTGCCGAAGTCGTCGATGCCGATGCCTACCCCGAGGTCGCGCAGGGCCGAGATGCGTTGCAGGGCCGTTGTGGGGTCTTGCATGATGGCCGTTTCGGTTATTTCCACCTTGAGGCACGAGGCGGGTAGCCCCGTCTTTTGCAATGCGTCGCGCACGCTTCCCGGCAGCGTGGGTTGCGCGAATTGCAGGGCGGACATGTTCACGGCCACGTAGAGGTCGTCGATGCCGGGAATCTGCAGGCGCCAGCGCGCCAGTGCCGTCAGCGCGGTTTCGAGCACCCAGTGGCCGAGGCGTGTGATGATGCCCGTCTCTTCAGCCACGGGGATGAACGCCGTGGGCGGAATGAGTCCCCTGAGGGGGTGACGCCAGCGCACAAGGGCTTCGAATCCGAGCAGCGCGCGCGAGCGCGTGTCGAACACCGGCTGGTAGTCCAGTTCGAACTGTCCCCAGCGGAGTGCCGCCCCGAGGTCGTTCTCGAGGTTCATGGCGTCCATGGCCTGCTGGTGCATGGTGCGGTTGAACACCCTGAATCGTCCGCGCCCCTGTTCCTTGGCCTGATACATGGCGATGTCCGCGTCGCGGAGCAGTTCGTCGGCGGAACCGTAGCCATCGGTGCGCAGCACGATGCCGACGCTGGCCGAGGTTCGCAGCAGCTTGTTGGCGACGCGCGCAGGTCGTTCGACGGCCTTGATGACCCGGCGGGCGACATGCACCACTTCGCGCGGGGTGGCGACATCCTCCAGCAGGATGGCGAATTCGTCACCGCCGAGGCGGGCCACCGTGTCCGCAGGGCGCAGCACTGGGCGCACCGCCGCAGAGACCATCTGGAGCAGCCTGTCGCCCACGGCGTGCCCGTGGCTGTCGTTGATGATCTTGAACCTGTCGAGGTCGATCATCATGACGGCGAACGAGCGCCCCTTGCCGCGCAACGAGCGTAGCCGCGCCTGTTCGATGCGTTCGAGAAGCAGCGTACGGTTGGGCAGCCCCGTGAGGCTGTCGTGCAGGGCGAGGTAGGTGAGTTGCTCTTCGTTCTGCTTGCGCTCGATGGCCACGGCAATCTGGTCGGCGAGCGAAGTCATGAGGCGTGCGTCGCTGTCGGAGAAGGCATCGGGGTCGGAGTAATGCTGCAGCACCATGGCACCGATGACCTTGCCGCGCACCCTGAGGGGGGTCCCCAGCCAGACCGAGGCGATGGTGCCGATGTAGGCGCGGCCTAGCAGGTCTTCGTATGAGAGCAGCAGCTGGCGCCCGGTGCGGATGACCTCAAGGGTCGGGGGCGGCGAGGCAAGGCTCGAGATGCTCTCCAGCCGCGGCAGGGAAGGGTCCTTCTCGTCGGTATGGTAGGGGAATTCGAGCCGGTCCTGCTTCTCGTCGACGAGGGCGATGAAGAAGTTCTCGGCGGCGACATAGCTGCGCAGGATGTCATGGATGGTGCTGAACAGCCCCTCGATGTCGTGGGTGACATTCACCGCGTTGGATATCTGCAGCAGGATGGCACTGATGATCTCACTCTGTTTGCGCTCGGTGATGTCCGCGATGGACCCGGTGATGCGTCTTGGCCCGCCTGAACCGTTGCGCTGGACGACGCCGTGGCAGAGTACCCACCGCCAACCCTGTACGGGATGGCGCATCCGGCATTCCAGCGAGAAGCGTTCGACGGGTTCCGTCATGAGCGATTGCGTCAGCGTCACCATCCTCAGCCTGTCATCCGGATGAACCTGCAGGGAGAGGTCGCGGAGAAGGGTGTCAGGTGCGCTTGCGCCCCCACGGCCCAGTATCTCGACACAACGGGGTGAATGGTAGAGTTCGCCGGTGGTGACGTCCCATTCCCAGATTCCCTCGTTGGTGGCTTCGATGGCCATCTGGTAGCGCTCGCGGCTTTTGGCGAGCGCTTCCAGTTCAATCCTGCGTTCGGTCACGTCACGGATGACCTGTATGACTGCGGTGACCTTGCCGTGTTCGTCCGTGAGGGCCGATGCCGCCGTCCACACGAACAGCCCGCGCCCCTTGCGGAAGAACGGGAGAGGCAGTTCCACCACGATGCGGTGTTCAGTCTGCTCAAGAAGACTGTACCGCGCGGCCGGGATGATGGCCGGGTCGCGCAGCAGGTCGCACAGAATGGGGATGCGCTCACCGTAGAACGGCAGGGCATATTCGTAGTCGCCCTTGCCTATCATGTCGGCCGCGGCGATGCCCGTGAGTTCTTCCATGGCCCTGTTCCATGCCACCAGCCTTCCTGCGGCATCGACCACGAGCGTGGCATCGGGGTAGAAGTCGATGATGTCGGCCAGGTTGCGGCTTGTCTGGCGTAGCTTGTCCCGTGCCTCTTTGAGTTGCGAGATGTCGAGCAGGAAGCCGTCGACGTATGACTGTACATCGTCGTCCTGCGGTACGGCCCGTGCCGAGACGAGCCCGGTGAAGCTGCGTCCGTCGCGGGTGCGGCACAGCACCTCCTCGTTCACCAGCCCGCCGGATGCGGCGATGCGGGCAAAACTCAGGGGACAGGCCTTGGGGTCGTCGCAGAGGATGAGGCGGCGTGCCTCCTCTGACGCGAGCAGTTCTTCGGGCGACGAGAACCCCCATAGCCTTGCCATCTCGCGATTGGCACCCACCATGGAACCGTCGGGCATGATGCGGAAGATGCCCACCGGCGCATTGTCGAGGATGGACATGTAGCGGTGATGTATGGCCTCGACACGTTGTCTTTCGAGGTTGCGGCGGGTGGTGTCGAACACGAGGACACGGCGGTGTCCCCTTTCGTCGGGCGTGGTGGCAAGGCAGTCCAGCGTGCGCAGTGAACCGTCGGCGTGTGCCACTTCAATCGAGAACGACGCCTGCGACCACGCGCCGTCCTTCGTCGGGGGAAGCAGGTGCCGGAGTCTGGATGGTGCCTCATCCGGCGAGACGCCAAGAACGTCCTCCGTGCCGTTGCTTGCCATGACGACAGCGCCGGTTCCATCCACATCGAGGGTGAAGTGGTTGTCTGGCAGGCGTTCAAGAAAGCCGTCGAGCATGTTCTCGGTGCGGCGGCGTTCGGCACGTTCCTTCTCCATGCGTCTGCGCAGCGCGAGGTTGCGGCCGAGTACGACGACCAGAAGCAGGAATGTCAGTGCGCCAAGAAGCACGAGGGGCCGCATGAACGGAAAGGCGGTCTGCGCACCGTGCCACATGGCCTCAAGGTCGCGGTGGTCGGTATCCGCCAGACGGGAGAAACCGAGTCGAATGCGTTGCTTGCGTGCGATGTCGGCAGCGGGGAGGGCCGCCACTAGCCGGCTTGAGGCTACGGCGATGCCCGCATCGAAACCTTCGAGGCGTCCGTGTTTGCGCAGGTAGTCACCATGGGCCATGTAAAGGGCAATCTGCCGTACGTTTCCGGCATGGGCGGCGGCAAGCAGACTGGTGGTGTCGGGAAAGACGACGGGATTCACTCCCGGCAGCGTATCCTGCAGGATGGTGGCGAGTCCCATCCCGGCCGGGATGGCGGGTGATGTGACACTCCCCTGCCCCTGGTCGGCAGGGTCAGGCGAAGAGGTCCCGGTATGCGAGAAGATGCCTACGGAAAGATGGCCCACCTCTGCCGCTTCGGCGAGACCGAAACGAGGCAGCAACTGGGCGGGCAGGGCGGCGACGGCGTCGATGCGCGACCGGGCGAAGGCGTCGGGAATCTCGTTCTCCGTGACAGGCACAAAAATCACGGGAGTGCCCGTGGCACGCGTCCAGCTTTCCCATACGGTGACGACCAGCCCCTGTGGGCGTCCTTCCATATCGAAGAACTGGTATGGAGGCATGTCGGGCCGCAGGGCGAGGCGCAGTGGCAAAGACCCTACATCGGAAGCCCGGATAGGTGATGCGCCCGCTACGATGAGCGCAATGACCACACAGCACAGCAAGGCGCGGATGTAACGTGACATTCTGGTCTACCTGCTTGGAGTCTCTACCTCAATCGTTGACCGAAAGAAAGAGTCATGTGCACGAAGAGGCACAGTAAGGGATACACGGCAGGGCGCCCGCATTCGCTGCATGATTCCGACATCATTAAAACTACATCGCTTTTTCTGTTGACGCTACGCGCGGCTTGGGGCATGGGCATTGAAGGCCCGCGCGACGGGCAGATTGGTTCTGCCTGCTTTGAGGCGCGAACATTTCGTTATTTTTTTCAAGAGGTTTTTC
>Ga0302253_1001826_pt1 | contig 11805 bp, 8 predicted proteins | sample AAG_RA_Trp_MG_FD_193537 | JGI IMG/M metagenome (GOLD analysis project Ga0302253, IMG submission 193537) | Enriched activated sludge microbial communities from anaerobic digester in WTTP, New Holstein, Wisconsin, United States - AAG_RA_Trp | ecosystem: Engineered > Bioreactor > Anaerobic >... | reverse complement strand
AGAGTGACGAGCTTTGCCGAGACCGGGGCCGGGTAATCGAGCTCCACCGGGTAACTGATCCACCCGTCGCGTTTCCCGTCAATCAGCATGCGGCAGGTAAGGGACGGGCAGTCTTTTGTTATGGCATCGATCGTATCGGCATGTTCGGTGTCGGTGATGACCATCTTGATCTCAGCGATATTGATCCGGTATTTCAGGTCCTTTGCCGTCAGCATCGTGGGGGCCGGGCAATAGACCGCACCCCGTTTGATCAGGGCGATGGTGGCAGTCCACCATTCCGGAATACGGGGGAGCATGATCAGGACGCGGTCTCCCTTGTTGACACCGTACTTGATGAACATGTTCGCGATCTGGTTCGAGAGGCGCATCAGGTCCCAGAACGTGAACTTCTTCTCCTCGCCTTTCTGGTTCACCCAGATCATCGCAAGTTTGTTCCGGTCCTTCTGTGCCCAGGCATCGATGACATCGAAGCCGAAGTTAAAAAAATCGGGAACATCGATATGGAAGTTCTTTGCCATGGTCTCGTAATCGGGCATGTTATGCTGGTCGGGGGGGAGGGTTTTTTTCGTGGACGGGAGCGTTGCAGAGCTTACCGTGACCGCACCAGGGGCAGTCGAGAGATGGGTCTCGCAAGCCTCGGTGATCCATTCGGATCGTGACAACCGTTGCTTCTTGGCAGACACATCAATGGTATCCGCAAGGGTATCATCCATAGTGATGGAGTATCGCACCATACTGATCCATTTAGTGGTGCACTTATTACATGTTTCGTTTTACTTTATGCATCAGATCCTGAAGACCGGCATAACACATCCAATAAAAAAAGAGAATTATACGAGAGAGATCATTACTGCACCACAGGTGACAGATTATTTGCTGTCAAGGTATTTTTTCAGTTCTGCCGCACGGAGCTCATTGCGCTTGATCTTTCCTGATATGGTCTTGGGGAGTTCACTGACAAATTCTATCTGCCGCGGGTACTTGTAGGGTGCCGTGGTGCGTTTGACATAGGTCTTGATCTCCCGCACCAGCGATTCCGAAGGTTCGTATCCCTTCTTTAAGACCACAAACGCCTTGACAATCAGCCCGCGGATGCGATCGGGAGACCCGACAACGGCAGCCTCCTGCACGGCAGGGTGTTCCAGCAGCGCACTCTCGACCTCGAACGGGCCGATGCGGTACCCTGAGCTCTTGATCACGTCATCATCGCGCCCGACAAACCAGAAGTACCCGTCATCATCGCGGTACACCTTGTCACCGGTGTAATACCAGTTGTTGACAAAGGACTTCTTGTTCTCTTCCGGGTTGTCGAGATACTCAACAAAGAGGCCCGGCGGGCGGGGCTTGCAGCTGATGGCAAGCCTGCCTTCCTCGTGGTTTCCCAGTGCCTTGCCGTCATCGTCATGCACCTCGATCTTCCATCCCGGCGAAGGCTTCCCCATAGAGCCGGGGCGGGGCTCGACAGTCGGGAACGCGGCAACACAGCAGCAGGTCTCGGTCTGGCCGTACCCTTCGCATATGGTCAGGCCCGTTCCTTCCTTCCAGACCCGGATCACTTCCGGGTTCAGCGGTTCGCCCGCGCTGGTGCAGTGCCGGAGCGAGGACAGATCAAACTTCTCCAGGTCGGCAAGGATAAGCATCCGGTAGATTGTCGGGGGACAGCAGAACGTGCTGACCTGGTATTTTTCCAGCAGGGGGAGGACCTCGGTTGCCTGGAACTTTCCGGTGAAATTGTACACAAAGATGCAGGCGCCTTCGATCCACTGGCCGAAGATCTTGCCCCAGGCGCACTTGGCCCACCCGGTATCCGAGACCGTGAAGTGCAGGTCATTGTGCTTCACATCCTGCCAGAGCCGGGCGGTAACCGTGTGCCCGAGGGGATACCCATGGTTGTGGAGAACCATCTTGGGCTCCCCCGTGGTGCCGGAGGTGAAGTAGATGAGCATCGGGTCGGTGCTCTTTGTCTTGAGATTATCGGGGATGCTTACGGAGCGGTGGGAGACGGGTGCCGGGTAGAGCAACTCGTAGGGGAAGCTTGCCCATCCTGCGAGTTCCCCGTCAGCAATCATCCGTGAAGTGAGGGTTGGGCACTCGTTACAGATCTCTTCCACCTTGGACGCGTTCTCAAGGTCGGTGATGATCATCCGGAATTTCCCCTTGTTCACCCGGTATTTGATATCACGGGCAGTCAGCATGGTGGGGCAGGGAGCAAATACCGCGCCAAGCTTGATGAGTGCAATAGAAAAGATCCACCACTCGGGGATCCGCGGAAGCATCACGAGTACCCGGTCTCCCTTGTTGATGCCGTACTTGAGCAGGATGTTTGCCGCCTTGTTGGAGAGGTTCTTCAAATCGAGAAAACTGTATTTCTTCTCCTCTCCCTGCTGGTTCACCCAGATCATCGCAAGCTTGTTCCGGTCCTTCTTTGCCCACGCGTCAATGACGTCAAATCCGAAATTATAGTATTCCGGCACATCGATGGCGAAGCGTTCGCACATTTTATCATAACTGTCCGTGCCATGAACGGTCTTTTTCATAGAATCGGGAAGAATGTTTTATCCGGTTCTTCTTCAATCTGCCTTTTTAAAATTCAGGAACAGGATACTGGCAGGGGGGTTACCGGAACTATCGGTAATAACCCCAAAGAAATGGACAGCGTATGGTGAAGAAAAGAGTCCTCCATGGCGGCAAAATCCGTCGGAACGGAATGCTGATGAGAGGACATAAAGGTTCTCCATTAGTATTATGATTCAGAGCACAGCATAGTATAGTGGATGGCTGACAAAAAGTACGCGTCATTGAAAATCGAGAATATCGTAGCTTCCGGCGTAATTGCCGATTCTATCAATCTTGCAGAAGTCTCCGGCAAGATCAAGAGCTGCGAGCTCAATACCAAGCGGTTCCCGGGTGCGGTCTACCGTATCGAAGACCCGAAGATCGCATCCCTGATATTCTCCTCGGGTAAGGTTGTGCTGACCGGTATCCGCGACAAGAAGGCACTCACTGACGGCCTTGGCATCATCATCAAATCCCTCAAGGCTGCCGGTGTCGACACCTTCAAGGAGCCCAAGGTCGCAATCACCAATATTGTCTGTTCCTATGATATCGGGAAATATATCAACCTCAATAAAGTGGTCATCACCTTAAACCTGGAGAACATCGAGTACGAGCCCGAACAGTTCCCCGGCCTCGTGTACCGCATCAAGGACCCTAAGATCGTTGCGCTCCTCTTCTCTTCAGGAAAGATCATTCTTACCGGGGGAAAGAACCTCGAGGACATCAAAAAGGGCCTCGACTTCCTCGAGCAGAAGCTCGAGAGCATAATGTAATATCCCCTTTTTATCCCGCATCCGTAGTTTACAACATCATGCCCAGTACCGGTGGGTCTGGACAAAGATGCGTTCTGCCTTGAGGATCTCGCGGTAAAACGCATCCCCTTCTGCCAGCGTGCCGAGGATCCGGGAGGCAACCTCCGGCCCAACGCCCCGGGCAGAGAGCGCGATGACCGCTTTTTTCCCGCTTGACAGGACGATGTTGGCGTTTCTTTTGAGCCGCTGCTCTGTCGCGCGTTCCTCGGCATTCTTCCGCTGCTTTTTTACGACAGCATACTGCTCCTCTTCATAGGGCTTCAGGGCAGCGACCAGCCGGGCACCGCACTTCGGGCACTGGGGATGCTCGTCAACACGGGAAACTACCGTCCGGCTCTTCCAGTCCCGGCAGTTCATGCAGGCAAGGATGACATCATCCTGGCTGAGCCGGCGTTTGAGCGTTGCGAGCACGGCACTGTCCGCCGTGGGCGGGGGGATCTGGTCGCGGGATGAGAGGAGCCCCCCCGCACCAATAAGGGAGTGCGGGCCGAGTGCCACCCGGATCTTCCCGTTCCGGACAAGGGTCACGATCGCGGCTGCAGTGTCGATATCCATGTACTCGGACAGCAGCTCGCGATAGGCTTCCTGCTGGACAACCGTGTTATCAAAGAAGTCGAGGAGGCGCTGGATGCTGATCTTCTCATAATCGGCATCTGGATCAATGGCCCCGAACTTCTTTGCAATCTGGACCAGCTTCCACTTAAAAAGCGCAGTCCGCTTCAGGGCAAGACGGAGCACTCCGGGCATGGTTACAGGATCGAGGGAGAGAAGAAGGTCGCGGACATCCGCTGCCCGGATGGATGAGGGAAGGCGCAGGAGCATCCGGTACGCGTCCAGTTCGAGCCCGACGGTTGTACCATACCGGGCAGAGAGCAGGATCGAAAGAACTCTCCCGAGCGCCTCGTTTGCCTTGTGACCGGCACAGACATTGCAGACAACACCGTCCTCGGTATTCTCAAGCGTGATAAGGTCGTCAGTCGGGACAATAGACCTGTTTTTGTCCATTTCCCGGAAGAATGCGGATGCAAAGGCGAGCCCGTCGGGTTCCGTACGGTATTCCGCAAGCGACCGGGTCCTCCGGATGCTGCCTGCTTCCTGTGCAACGGAGTGCGGGACCGGGATCTGCTCGCCTTCCCATGAGGGGAGCTCCCCGACTGCCTTCTTTGCAGGTTCCACGGTCAGTTTTCCATCGGCAATCTCAAGCACGCGCCAGAGCTGGCCCTTGGTGATAAAGACAACTCCTGTGTGGACCCATCCAACGACAAAGGATTCGTCCAGGGTCCCGACCGTACGCCGTGAGACAATATCGAAGATGGGTACCTTGCGCTCGTCATGGATCATCGAGAGGTTCCCTGCAAGGTACCGTCGGGCGCGGGCGGTGGTGACGATCCGGCTCCCATCAATCCGGATGAGGCGGTGGTCCTCCATCTGGCGGCAGACCTTTTCTAAGAGTTCATCACAGTCGGGGAACAGGATTGTCCGTTCGCAGATCTCGCGGATCCGCGAGCGCTCGATCTCCCCGTATTCGACCGCAATCGCCGCAACCTGGTTTGCGAGGACATCGGCTGCATGCCGCGGCAGTACCACCGGTTCGATCTCATTTGCTCCCGCCTTCCGGGCAATGACTAGGGACTCCAGCAGATCGTCAAATCCCGTGGCAAGGATGGTACCGCGCGATATGGTATTCAGCTGGTGCCCGGCCCGGCCCACGCGCTGCACCAGGCGGGCAACCTCACGGGGCGAGCCGAACTGGATGACATGGTCAACGCGGCCGATATCGATCCCGAGCTCCATGGAGGAGGTACATATAAGGGTGCGGATCTCCCCTTTCTTGAACCGCTCTTCTGCATCGATCCGTACTTCCTTGGAGAGCGAACCGTGGTGCACCTCAACATCACCGTGGCCGAAAAGGGCATGCCCGAGCGCTTCTGCGGTGACCCGCGTATTGACGAAGACAAGGGTCGATCCCTCGCGTTTTAAGTATTTTTTCAGCACCTCGACCTGGTGACGGAAATCGTCGCCCACGAACTGCACCGAAAGGTCCAGCTGTTTGGCTACCGGCACCTGCACCACAGAGCAGGGCCGGACCCCGCACAGGAATCCTGCGATCTCCCCGGGATTTCCCACGGTTGCCGAGAGGCCGATTCGCTGGAATTCCCCGGCATATACGTGGAGACGCTCGAGCCCAACCGCAAGCTGTGCACCACGCTTGCTCCCGGCAAGCTCGTGGATCTCATCGATGATGACATACCGGACATGGGCAAGGTGCTGCCGGAGGCGTTTTCCCATGAAGAGCGCCTGGAACGTTTCCGGCGTTGTTATCAGCAGATCGGGAGGCGAGAGGGCCTGTTTCCTCCGTTCGGCCATCGGCGTGTCGCCATGCCTCACACCCACGGTAAGGCCAAGCTCGCCGCACCACCACTGCATGCGGGAGAGGATATCGCGGTTCAGGGAACGCAGGGGGGTGATATAGATAGCCTTGAATCCCCCGCCGACCGGAAGGGAGAGGAGTCCATTAAAGACCGGGAACATCGCGCTCTCGGTCTTGCCGGTCCCGGTCGGGGCAATGAGGACGATATTCTTCGCATCAAGGATGAGGGGTATGGCCTGTTTCTGTGCATCGGACAGGGCCGTAAATCCGCGTTTCCGGATACACGAACGGACTCGCGGGTCCAGCCGTTCAATCGTCTTCATCCTGCACCAGTGCACTGAACGGGCCGATGTATGTCCCATCGGCAAGGATGATCTCAGCGCTCCCGGCGTCCATGCACCGTGACAGCGGGGAAAAGGGATCCCTGATTATCCGGGAGATATCATAGCCGGCAAGTTCGTTGAAGGCCGGCATGAAGAGGAGCCGGGTCTGTGCAGCCCGCTCTCCAGGAACAGGGATGTCTCCCTTGCCCGCCATCAGCCCGGCCCGGATATAGGCAGGCTCCTGCAGGGCACAGCCGACCTCGTCACGGAGGGCCAGGAGCGGGTGGTGATGCCCGATAACGATGAGATTGCCATACAGATCGGGTGCAGGATACATATGCCCGTGGAGAAAGCCGATCCCATCGATCAGCATTCCCTCCCGGGGACAGATCTCGGATTCTTTGGCGAACCGCTCGATGCCGATGTCATGGTTGCCGGGGAAGATGATCAGGGGAATCCGTGAGCGCAAGGATTCCATAATTTCCGGGAGTTCATGGTACTCCTGCCGGGTCAGGGAAGGAATGCTGTGCTTGATATCCCCTAAAAGAACAAGCCGGTCCGGGTCGGTTGAATCGATGACCCGCATCAGCCGCTCCAGGCGTTCTGCACTCCGGCTGGCGAAATGGAGGCCGTGGGCTGCGAGATCAGACTCAATCCCAAAGTGCAGATCGGACACAACCAGCAGGCGCTCTTCGTTCTCGATAACAAGCGCCGGGCCGTTACGGATAAAATCCAGTTTCATAAGAGCCTGACATACCCTTTCCGGGGCTGGTAGCACTCGTCGTCTACGATGAGTGATTCCAGTGCCGCAAGCACAGATTCTTTCCGGATTCCCTTCCCGTCCAGCACTTCGATCACTTCTTCGACTGCAATGCCCTGCGGGCCGGAAGCAGTCCCGACCAGTTCCCGCACTTTGACAATGACATCTGCTGCAACTTCCGCGGGAGGCGGCGCAAGCGGGCGAATCCCCAGAACGACACGCTCCACCATCTCCAGAAGTTCCTGAAGGTCTTTTGCGGTGGTGGCGTAATGCCGGAGTGCCCTCTTGAGTTTTTCATCAGCGTTCCCACCTTTGATCGCAAGGCGCATCTGCCCGATACGATGGAGCGTGTATTCCGCAGTTGAGAGATAGATCTGGTCGCGGGTGGCCCGGTCAATGGGCAGTATCTGTTCCGGGCGTATGGTGGGGGACCCGGACCTTCTGTTCTGGTTTATCTGGACAAGACCAGTTACGGTCACGAAGGAAGGTATCGGGATCGTAGTGATTGCATCCTTCAGCGCTCCTTTTCTCCAGGAGATAAGATCGAAGGCTCCGGTAGGATCTGCCACACGGCAGCGTGCTATATCACCGGATTCATCGGCTTCTGTTAAAACCCCGGCAAAAAATACCTGCCGACAGCAGGCACCGGTCGGTGTAACGACCCCTTCCGGAGCACCGCTGTCTCCCGGTGGTTCAACGAGTGTTGACCGGGAAAACTCCCCGGCAAAAACCCTGGCTGCACCTTCCATGATCTGTACTACTATGGTCCAGAGAAACTATTCAAGATATAGCCCGTGACAAAAAAGGGCTGGTTAAGGTATCAGAAATTATCATTACGAAAAAAATGGTAGCATCTACTGATGGAAGCGAGCCTTCCAACAGACAAGAGCTACCAAAACTGCCCCAACAATGATTCCGGGATGCAGGGGACTTTTTGCCGGAGTAGGGGTTGCCGGCACAGAAGACTGCCCGGGAACCGTCACGGGGGGAACAAGACTGGAGTCCAGGTTGTATGCCCGTCCATAGGCATCTGCTGCCTCACTCGTCCGGCCCAGCGCCCGGAGCGCATCCCCTTTACTGTAATACGCGGCAGCATAGGCATTGGGAAGATCGGTTGCATTGACCGAGACAACGTGATCCGCGGCGACAATCGCTTCTTCGTATCGTCCCAGCTGCACCAGGATTCCTGCTTCGTTTGCCCATGCAAGAGGCATGCTCTCGTTTAAGGAGAGCGCCTTCTCGTTTGCCACAAGAGCGGCAGGGAACTGGCCGGCATTTGCCAGGTCTACTGCCTGATTGTACCAGTACCAGGGATTGTCTTCAGCAGCGATATCCTCAGCCGCGAGTGCCGGGGCGACAATTATAAGGGTCATGACCATGACGATGAGTCCTGTTCTGATATGCATGGAAATACTCCTGTAGTGTATTTGTGCCCGATCATTAATAACGTGGTCACGATTCTGAAAAAAACGGAGAGATGAAGATTATTCGCTTCTCATTCCCTGCGACGCACAAGAAGGGCCCCGGCACCTGCAAAACCAAGAATACCTGCCCAGGCCGGAAGGGGGGAATAGGTGACTTTTGCTGGCGGTTCCTCAATGGGAGTAACCGGAAGGGTAACTGCCTGTTCCGTCATAATAGTTGTCGGGAGGATTGTCTCAAGAGGTGTGGTAACGGTTTCTGAAGGTTCAGTCGTTGTTTGTGTTGCAAGTGACGCCGGGGGAAGGAAGGTGACGCTCGCCGATGAGGTTGTCCTGTCATTCTGCGCATCTGCACTGGGGTACGACTCCTTCATTCCATTCAGGCCCTGGACAACCGTGAACGTGTAGGTACCTGTCGGGTAAAGATAGCCTCCCGTTGTATCACGCGAGAGCCGGTTCCATGCTTCGAGGTTCCTCCCATAATAGGTTGGGCTTGTCATGAATGGCGTGTTGTCGAATTGTAGGATCTGGGTTGATGGGGATCCGATACTCCCGGTATAGATATTTTTCATGTCCTTTCCTGAAGGACTTGTTAACGTGACCGTAATAAAACCGTCAGCGGGCGTGAGTTCGGGGCGGTCAGAATAACTGAGGACCTTGTACAGGTTCGTATCGATCCGGTAGGTGATATTTGTCGTAACGGGAACGGCTTTCCCGGTGATATCCTCGTCCTTGTCAAGGTCCCAGACGCGAATGGAGATCTCCGGTTCATGAACGTTTAAAACGACGAATGTGGGCTTCTTGTCTTCGCAATACCAGTTCCCGGGATAACCACGGAAAAGATCCGGGCTGATATTGAAGTGGTTGACCGGAAGGATCACCTCATTCACAAGTTTTATCGTGATATTTTTTGCCGCCGGGCTGGACATATCTGCTCCCTCAGGCCACCAGGCAATAACCTTGCAGTCGCGGATTGAGGAACTGATATCGAGATCGCTCTCCCCGATAAATACCGGTGCGCCGTTTGCGATCTTTTTTGTACTGGCTGAAGCGGGAGAACAGACCAGGAAAATGACAATAAGGGCGCAGAAAAGATATTTTATTTGCATGGAAAGTAATTTCAAAACCCTTATGATAAACGTTATGACATTCAGTACTCACAGCACGCTGTTCCTGTTACCTGTACAATGATTTTCAAGGAACGCCAACAAAATAGTGATCAGTTACAAGAATAATTTTGCCGCAAAGATGATCGAATATGGATGAGTCCCACACGATCTGGATAGAGAAATACCGCCCGCAGAAACTTGCCGATATTGTAGGGCAGGACGAGATTGTCGAACGGCTCTCATCCTACGTCCGGAGCGGGAACCTCCCCCACCTCCTCTTCACGGGCAGCGCGGGCGTGGGAAAGACCACTGCTGCAGTAACGCTGGCACGGGAATTTTTCCGTGACTCGTGGCAGATGAACTTCCGCGAACTGAATGCATCGGATGAGCGGGGAATCGATGTGGTCAGGAACCAGATCAAGCAGTTCGCCCGCACCACTCCTCTCGGTGAGGCCACCTTCAAGATCCTCTTCCTTGACGAAGCCGATGCCCTGACCACCGATGCCCAGGCTGCTCTCCGCCGCACGATGGAGAGTTACGCCCAGACCTGCCGGTTCATCCTCTCCTGTAACTACTCCTCAAAGATTATCGACCCCATCCAGAGCCGGTGTGCCATCTATCGCTTCAAACCACTCGGGCCGGAAGCGGTGCGGGAAGAGACACGCCGTATCGCGAGCCGCGAGGGGCTGACAATCACCGACGGTGCGATGGAGGCAATCGTCTATATCGCACAGGGGGATATGAGAAAGGCCATTAACGCGTTGCAGGGAGCAGCTATCATCAACCCGGCTATTGACGAGAAACGGGTCTATTCCATCACGTCAACAGCCCGTCCCGAAGAGATCGAGGAACTGCTCACCCTTTCGCTGAACGGTGACTTCGATGGTGCAGAATCGCTTCTTGCCCAGCTCCTCCATGAGCGTGGTATTGCACCCAACGAACTGATCAACCAGATGTACCGTGCCCTCCTGAAACGTGAGATGCCCCGGGAACTGAAAGTAAGACTCATTGACCACCTCGGGGAATCTGACTTCCGGCTCTCGGAAGGCGCAAACAGCGATATCCAGATGGAAGCACTGGTTGCACGGTTCGTGCTCTCCTCCCAGGCAGGGCATTGAGGGGTAAAAGGAGCAGGATATGGAGAAACAACCGGATCTCCACGAAGGGGACAGGACTGGCGACTGGACCCGCCTCCTGAAGACGAAATATAAAAAACAACTCGGGGAGTTGTCTCGCGAGTACCCCCACAAGAGATCACTCTCGATAGATTACCGCGATGTAGAGCGGTTCGGCAAACCGGGTATCGCGATGGCTGATGAGCTCCTCGAGAATCCCGGAAAAGTTCTCGAAGATGTCTGGGATGCGATAAAGAACGGCCAGCTCGTCCGCACCAAGGATGGAAAGGATCCCAAAGAGATCAATATCCGTTTCACCAACCTGCCTCGAAAGACCCTGATACGCAATATCCGCTCCGATGATATCAACCGGTATATTTCCGTCGAGGGGATCCTCAGGAAGACAACGGAAGTCCGGCCCCGTGTCGTGGAAGCAGTGTTTCGCTGCCCGGCGGGTCATTTCACGGTAAAACAGCAGAAGTACGGGAAGTTCGTTGAACCGGATGGCTGCGCTACTGACGGGTGCACCTTCAAGAAACTCGAACTGCTGCCCAAGCGTTCGAAGTTCGTGGATTCGCAGAAACTCCGGATCCAGGAATCCCCGGAAGGCCTGCGCGGGGGCGAACAGCCGCAGACGCTTGACATCGATGTCACCGATGACCTCTCCGGCATAGTCTCCCCCGGCGACCGGATCATCATCAACGGCATCCTGCGCTCTATGCAGCGGGTGGTCAAGGGCGAGAAGAGCACAGTCTTTGACATCTTTCTTGAATGCAACTCCATCGAGGTTGCCGAAAAGGAGTTCGAGGAAGTCGAGATTGATGAGAAAGCCGAGGATGAGATCAACCGGCTCAGTAAAGACCCGATGATTTACCGGATGATCACGCACTCAGTCGCCCCAACGATCTATGGGAGTGAGGACGTGAAGCAGGCGATCGCGCTCCAGCTCTTCGGCGGGATCGCAAAAGAGATGCCGGACGGGAGCAGGCTCAGGGGTGACATCCACGTCCTCCTCATCGGGGACCCGGGTATCGCAAAGAGTCAGCTGCTCCGTTATGTGGTCAAACTTTCACCCCGGGCCATCTATACCAGCGGACAGTCATCTACCGCTGCAGGCCTGACGGCCACTGCAGTGAAAGATGAATTCGGCGAAGGTCGCTGGACCCTTGAGGCTGGCGCCCTTGTTCTTGCCGACATGGGGGTGGCAGCTGTTGATGAGATGGACAAGATGGAGAAGGGCGACCGCTCCGCCCTCCACGAAGCAATGGAACAGCAGTCCATCAGCGTGGCAAAGGCCGGTATTACTGCAACCCTCAAGTCGCGGTGTGCCCTTCTCGG
>Ga0302253_1001825_pt1 | contig 11811 bp, 8 predicted proteins | sample AAG_RA_Trp_MG_FD_193537 | JGI IMG/M metagenome (GOLD analysis project Ga0302253, IMG submission 193537) | Enriched activated sludge microbial communities from anaerobic digester in WTTP, New Holstein, Wisconsin, United States - AAG_RA_Trp | ecosystem: Engineered > Bioreactor > Anaerobic >... | reverse complement strand
CACTTACTGCTACATCGCCAACTCTTCTGCACGTTTTTCTGCCTTGTGAAGGGCTTTATTAACAATTTTAGAAAAGCCGCTCTTGATTAACGATTTGATGGCGGCATCAGTGGTTCCTTTTTTAGAAGTAATAAAGGAACGTAGTTCGGCGATGCTGGATTCGGTATGCATGGCAATCATCGCTGCTCCAATTAGTGTCTGACGTGCCAGCTTTTCTGATAGTAACTGATTGATCCCCATTTTTCCCGCTGATCTGGCAATGCACTCTGTTAAATAGAAAAAGTAGGCGGGCCCCGATCCGCTTGCAGCCGTAACAACATTAAGCAGCTTTTCTTTTTTGACTTCAAATTGTAATCCCCAACTGGAAAAAATTTTCGCGGCCATCCTTTTTTCCTGACTGGTGACCTTGGTTCCGGCAATCCAGGCTGTTACAGACTTTCCGATTTTAAGGGCAAAATTGGGCATAGTGCGGATGATTTTTCCGGAACCAAGTAATCTGGAAATTCTTTTTACTGTCACCCCAGCCATAATCGAAATAAAAAGTTTATTTTTTAGCTGGCCAGGACTGGCGCTTGCTTTAACCTGATCCGCCAGGGCAGCAAAATTCTGCGGCTTAACGGCTATAATAATGATGTCGTTTTTTCTTACCAATTCATTAATGGATCCGGTAATTTTTATTTTTCCTGCTCCGGTTTTATTTCCGGGACTGGTCAAACTTTTTACATTACTATCATATCCGGCAATAGATATTCCGGCTAATCCCGATGAAACAAGAGCGATGGCTTTTCCCATGTTGCCAAGCCCAATAATGCCAACTATTTTTTTCATTTTATGATTTTATTTTTACGCAATAGCATTCTGCCAAAGCGGCGCGAATATTGCAATCCGGCTAATAAAAAGGTAAAAATAAATCATGCCGACGGCTATTAAATTGTAATCAAAATTAAAATGAAAAATGCTGCCAAGGTAATTATTGTAAGTTCGATATTAGGCTGTTTAAATGCCGCCTATCTGATCTATCTTTATATCGGCAACCTTTCCGGGAATGCTGTTTCCAGTTTTTGCGATGTCAGCAAAACTATTTCCTGCAGTGATGTGATTATGAGTCCGTTTGTGAAACTTTTTGGCATTCCGTTTTTTATGCTGGCAGCAGGCGTTTATCCTATTTTAGCCGTGCTTGGCTATTTTGCCCTTAAGAGCAAATCTCCTAAAAATCTTTTTTTCACGGTTTCTATCCTTGCAACAATGGGAATGACGATGAACATTGTTTTTATGAGCAATGAGCTTTCTTTTGCCAACGCTTTCTGCATTCTCTGCACCATCTGCCTTGGGTTAATCATGATTGACCTTGGAGCCGCAATAAAAGGTTTTCTTTCAAAAAAATAGTAAATCAATGAACTGTTTGAAAAGATAAGTCTGTTAAAGGACTTAATTGTTTAGGCATGTTGAAAGGGTTTTGTTGCCACTTGACATATCTATTCTTATGGTGTACTTATTGTACTGAACGGTCAGTATACATAAATGGTATCACCATAACGAATGGAAATCACTGCCAAAAATATTCAGTATAAAACTTTAACTAAACCGCTTCTCAACGGAATTTCTTTTAATATCCAAACAGGGAAACATTTTTCCATCTGTGGTAACAGCGGCAGCGGTAAAACTGTACTATTGCTGATTATTGGCGGATTTTTAAAACCGAGTTCTGGTTCAATTCATTTCGATCAGAAAAATATTTATTCACATATCGGTGAATACAGAAAGATGGTTGGATTGGGAGAAATCTCTAAGAACAACTTGCTGGTTGAAGAAATGACGATCAGGGAAAATCTGCTGTTTTATGCCGACATCTACGGCAAGAGACTTGATGAAAACGCCATATTCCAGTTGTTTAAAATTTTTGGCATCGAATCTTATCCAGATACTCCGATTATGCAATCTCCGCCTCTGGTTAGAGCCCTAACCTCGCTTATGTGCTCAATGGTACATAATCCCCAGCTGATTTTTATGGATGAACCGACCTCATATTTAACTGTTAAAGAAAGAATCAATTTCTGGAATATCGCTAACAAGAATCTGCAGGAAAAAACTGTTTTCTTTACAACAAAGGACGAACAGGAAGCTGACGTTTTTTCGGAGCAAAAACTGGTATTGAATAACGGCCATCTGATAACGACGTAACATGAGAATTTTATCAATCATAAAAAAGGATCTTAAAACTACACTTAGGAACAGGATTAAAGTACTGTGTGTTATTGTAGCAATCTGCATGCCACTTATTTACGGATTCCTGTACCTTTGGACTTCCTGGGATCCTTACAACAGTATGGATAAGATCCAAGTGGCGATTGTTAATGAAGATTTTGGCGCGCTATACAAAGATAAACAGATTAACTTTGGGGAAGATATTATTGAAGTGCTAAAAAGCTTCAAGGTATTGAACTGGGATTTTGTTGATTACCATACGGCCAGAAAAGGTCTGGATGATCAGAAATATTATGCAATTATCCGTATCCCAGAGGATTTTAGCGCCAACCTGACTTCAACTTCCGGGGACAATCCGGTGCAGGCCAGCATTGAATGGCAAACCAAAGATTCAACTAACTATCTTTTTACAACTTATTTCAAGGCAGCTATAAGAGAAATGGGAATTCGTTTAAATACTATGATTGTTAGTAAATTTGAAGAGGGAGTTGATGAAAAAGTGGGTAACCTTCTGAGTTCGCTCGATGAGGCAAGTGATGGAGCAGCAATGCTGGCGAATGGGATTAATACGTTAAAAGATGGTTCTGCCACCCTTAATGAAAACCTGGACAAGGCTGTGTCCGGTTCGGATGTTCTTAAGAACGGATTAAGCGAGCTTGATGAAAAGTATGGAGACCTGCATGACGGCATCATCAAAACCAAGGAAGGTTCCGCAGTTTTAAATACCGGCATTGGAACTGCCACTTCGGGCGCACAAAGTCTTGATGAGGGTCTGGGGAAACTGGAGAGTGGTGCTAACCAGCTGAAAGATGGAACGCATGAGGCGGATCTTGGTTCAAATAAACTGGCCACAGGTACAAACCAGATGTATAGCGAACTGACAGCGGCTGATGATGCCCTTTCGCCAATTTATCCAACTATTTCGCAGACGGGAGACCTGATAGATGAGGTTAATGCACATACGCCAATTGATATCCCAAACTATGCGACGGCAATTATTGATACCAAGAATGAACTGATGTCGGGACAAAAGCAGATTAATGATGGCGCGCAAACTTTGGCGACCGGGATGATCACTCTGGATAACGGAGCAAATACCCTGGCTACAGGCGTAAGCAGCGCTAAATCAGGATCATCAAGCCTTTCCAGCGGCCTGAATCAGCTTAATGACGGCAGTAAGGCGTTAAATGATGGACTTTCCCAGCTTTATAATGGAAGCAGAAAAGTCAGTAGGGGGATCAATCAGGCCTATGTTGGTACTGCGCTTTTAAATAATGGATTAACCCAACTTTCCAGTGGCAATAAGCAATTAACCAGTGGCTTAACAACTGCTGCGGAAGGAGCTGACCAGTTAAGTACAAAACTTAAAGACGGTTATACAAATGCTCAAAATACACTGACAAATGAAAAGATTGAAAAACTTTTAAGAATAATTAATGAACCTGTTGTCTTTAAAGATTTTTCAACGGACGCGGTGGAAAATTATGGCACAGGGCTTGCCCCTTATTTTATTCCGCTGGCGTTATGGATGGGAGCGCTGATTGGATCGCTGCTGGTTCCGATTAAAGAAACCCGCCTTACTTTGAACAATGTGCCAGCGTGGCAAATCGGCATTGCCAAATCAGTGATGCCCGCAATAGTGAGTATTATGCAGGTTGGGGCATTATTATTTGCGCTCCTGATTGGCCTGAACATGAAGGCCTATTCTCTTGTCCCATTTATACTGTTTTGTATCCTGATTGCCTTATGTTTTGGTACAATCATGCAGTTTTTGGCGTTTGCGTTTGGGAAAATCGGGGAACTAATGGGTATTATTGTGATGATGCTGCAGTTAACTTCAAGTTCTGGAACTTTTCCAGTGGAAGCATCCCCCAGGTTCTTTCAGATCGTGTATCCGTTATCTCCAATGACGTATGCGATTAAAGGTTTACGAATACTGATTCTTGGCGGCTCAGGTGAAATTGTAATAATCCAGACACTGGTACTTTTATTTATCACTGTCCTGTTTTTGGGCCTTAGGATATTATTTACCAAGCCTACATTAACAGGTACAGACTTATATCCATTAATTGAACTTTAAAATGGCTAAACCGTCTTCCAAGAAAAAAGCAATTTTCCAGGCTGCTGCGACAGTTTTTGGACAGAAGGGTTTTGATAACGCTTCTATCGATGAAATTGCGAAGACAGCGGGAGTCGCAAAAGGTACTATCTTTTATTACTTCGAAAACAAGGAAGATCTGTTTTCGGCTTTGATAGAGGAGGGTATCAATATTTTATCGGATGAAATTAACCGCATTATCAAGCTCAATGCCAGTATCAGAGAGAAGCTGGAAGAGATTATTGATTTCCATTTTACCTTCTTTAAAAAGCATAACAGCCTTTGCCTGATGATACTGAATCAGTTGGGTAGCATTGAAAAGAAATGGAGCAAAGCCATTAACCTGATTCACCATAATTATACTGATGTACTGGAATCTTTTATTGATGACTGCAAAAAACAAAATTTGCTGGATCGGGAATTGAACGCTGAAGCTCTGAGCATCCTGCTTTTTTCGATGCTGGCGGTTTCCGGTATTAACTGGACTCTTTTCCATTCCAAAGTTCCCCAAAGTGAAATTGTAAAAATGACCCGCTCGATTATTTTTAAAGGGCTGAAGCTGATGGCGTGAAGTTTGCTTTTGGCTGGGGAAGAGGGATTCGAACCCCCGAATGTCGGCTCCAAAGGCCGATGCCTTACCACTTGGCGATTCCCCAGTATTGGGTGAAGCAGCGCCCTTTAATTTATCCAAAGGTGTTTTTAATGTCAAACCGCTTTGAGTTTTTTGGGATGCCTGATTATCTATGCCTGATTATCTTTTGACTCTTGGGATCTTTTTTACAGTAACTTCCTGGCTTTGCTGGGTCTGTTCTGTCTGCTGACTTTGCGGGATGCAGTATTTGTAGAAGAATTCACGTTCATCAAAGAATACTTTGGCGGGATCGAGCGTTATCTGGCTGCTGCCGGATTTGGTCTGGGTTGCGACTTCTCTTAATTCTTCGGTACTTTCCAGGGTTATTGACTGATCACTGATGCCGTATTTGGACCTGATCTGTTCGCATCTTTCCGTGGTTATTTCCGGGGTGGTGCATTGCGGAGTCTGATAATAAATCAGCTTGAGATTGGCCATTTCCTGTTTGAGTGTGGTTTTGGTATCTTCCGGGGGCCTGGAGGCCAGGATTTTGTTTATTAATTCGCCAATGGCGAGTTGGGTGCCGCAGGTATCAAGGTTTTTGCTTGAGCAGTTGGCTTCGATGTATTTCTTGCTTAATTCGTAGTAGCCCATGAAATCTTTGGCAGCAAGGCTGTTTAAGGCGTCATCCTGATATTGCTGACAGGCATCTTTGAACATTTCAGGGACTGAACAGCTGTTATCCGCGGCCTGTTGTAATAATGTATTAAGAGTGTCTACATCTTCAGGGGATAACTGACTGGAAGGTGTTGTCTTTAAGGTTTTGATTTTCTGAATGATACTGACGCAATCAAAATAGCAGGCCCCTTTGGAGCCTGACGGCCTTATGAAATTGGTTTTACAGACGCAGCTCCCCTGTTCATCCATAAATTCGTTTGGATTGCAGGTGGCTTCTTCTATAGTTTCAAGGGCCGCCCCATAGATATTTTCCATGGTCTGATCGGGCTCGATGGTAATGATGCGTTCTTCTCCTTTAAGAAAACTTTGAACCGAAATGTAGAACAGGACGCCAACGATAATGAAGGCTACACCCAAAATGCCGACAAGTATGTATCTTATATCAAAGCCCTGCTTGCCGTTTGGATGCACAGCTTCGGATTGTGTGGCTTCTGATGCGGTGGTGGGCGGGGTAGCTTCAGATTGTGTGGACGCGGGCGAGAAGACTTCTGCCGTGGCGGGAACAGGCACCGGTGTTTCGCTTTGAGCAGGAGCAGATGCAGACCGAAGAGCTGTGCTTTCGCCCGGAATTGTGTAAGATTCTTTGGCTGGAGCTAAGGGCAGAGCGGGTTCCGCGGTGAGTGATGTGGTAGCTGCTGATGACGGAGTGGCGGTTGGTGACGGGACTTCTGGAATTGATATGGGGGCTGGCGCGGGCTCTACCGGTGCTGGTTGCGTAGCGGTAACTTGTACGGACGGCAAAACCGGCGGCACAGCAGCAGCAGCTTGTGCAGGTGATGTTGGCACAACCGGCGGCGCGGCGCTGACTGTGATATCAGAGCCTGAATCTGTCTGTTCAGTGGAAATAAAACCCGGCATATCGAACTTTATCGGAATTCCGGTTTGCGTTTTTTCCGATGACGTTGCGACATCTGGATTATTATTTTTCTGGTTATCGTCCATTATTTATTTTTGTTTTCTTTTGTTTTTAGTGGCGACTTTTTATTGAACGTTTTAGTTCATTATTCCAATTAATGGTGCCACGATGCCAATTAAAACACCTGCCAAGGTTATCAGGACTACGATAACAGTTATTTTTTTCTGATCTTTTTTATTCATGATGGGGGTTAGTTAACAGATCCGGTAATAAGGATGTTTTTAGTAAAGGTGTTGATTACGTTCTGGTTATCGGAAACTTCGAGTGTAACGGTATAGCTTCCCGGTTGGGTGAAAGTGTGTTTGGGTTTTCTGGTCCTGCCAGTCTGGTTGTCACCAAAATCCCAACTATATTTGGCAACGGTGCCAGTTGAACAACTTGGATCAAATTCAATTTCCAGAGGAGCCTGACCCTGTTCAGGGGTAGCTTCAAAGCAAGCCGTTAATGGTACAGGACGTACATTGACCGGCATTTCAACTGTAGATTTGGAATTATCCGAAGCGATGGCGGTAACTTTTACAGTAAAGGTGCCAATGTTGGTGTATTTGTGTGTAACCTGTGCTACATCAATTCTTTTGGCAGTTCCATCGCCAAAATCCCATTCAAAACTGACAATTTTGCCGGATGGGTAAGTTGAACCGCTGGCATCGAATTTAATGGTCAATGGGGCAACGCCTTCAACCGGATCGGCGGTTACCCTGGCCTGTAGAGGCTGTGAGCCGACCTTTACCACAACGGTGGCGTTGGACTCATTGTTGTCGGCATCAATTACGGTTAGTTTGGCGTTATAGACACCGTCCTTTTTATAAGCGTAGGTGACTTTTTCACCACTCTGGTCATAGGTACCATCGCCATCAAAATCCCATTTGTATTCGATAATGTTTTTGTCAGGATCCTGGCTTTTGCTGGCGTCAAAGCTGACTTCAAACGGGACTGTTCCGCTGATGAAGTTGTCTTTATCGCTGGCTGGACCGGGAACTGTGGTGATGGCGGCAATAGGAGCAGATGAGGCCTGTTCCACTTTAAGATGCTGGGTTGCCTGTGATTCCATTGCACTATCATCAGTTACGGAAAGTGACACATCATATTCACCTGCCAATTTATAGGTGTGATTGGCTGTTCTGGTGTTGGCCTTGGGGCTGCCATCGCCAAAATCCCATGAGTATTTGACGATTTTCCCTGTTGGGCTTGTAGACTTGTCGCCAAGGAAAGTGTACTGGATTCCGGAATAGTATTTGCCATCGGTGGTGGGAATATCAATGACTGCTGTTGGAATATTTGATCCCTGAACAACAACTTCTTTAGTGATGGTTCTGGAATTGGGAGGAGTTTCCTGATCGGAGATGCGTAAGCCCACTTTGTAGGTTCCTACCTGTGTGAAAGTGTGGGTTACAGTTACGCCACTGGCGTCACCAAAGTTATTTCCTCCAGTGAAATCCCAATCATAGGCGGCGATTTTGCCCGAACTGGTGGATGAAGCACTGGCGTCAAAGCTGACTTCCAGCGGGGCCGGCCCTGTGCTTGGGGTTGCGGTGAAATCGGGATTAAGGATCTTGGAGATTGTGATGGTGGTTGTAAATTTATCGATGCTTTCTTCAGCGGTCTTCTTATTTTTCTTGGATATTTCCAAAGTCACTTCATAGCGTCCGTCTTTTTTATAAGTGTGAGATTCTGTCTCCGTTGATCCAGTTGTGCCATCGCCAAAATTCCAGGAAAAAGCCAAAATATCATATTTGGTTTTATCAATCAGGTTGGTTGGCGCGGTAAATTTAACGTCAAAGGGGGCGATTTGAAGGGTAATTTTTAAAGGGTCGGTAATGATTCCCGTTTGAGTCGAAGTCCTTTGAACAGGCGTTCGTTTTGAGCTCATAAAGGCATAAATTCCGATCCAGATCATTAAAATTAAAAAGAGAATTAACCCTGATACTCCGGCAAGAGTGATACCTTTCTTTCTGCTATCTTTATCATCCTTTCTAGCCATAAAAAATCGGAACATACCGATTATGGCTAAAATAAATAATAATACAGATAATGATCCAAAGACCAAATTAACAACCGTGATTAGGGTGTTAATAAATGAGGCTGCGTCCATTCCCAAGGATTTGGCTAACGGATTTTCCCCTGCTGCGGATGTCTGCGAAACGAATACCAATACCAGGACAATAAAGAGGATTAATGCTCCTCCAAAACAACCTAAACATCCTCCAATTAATTTTTTGGGATTAGGAGGTTTCCGGGTTGTAGTGCCCGGGCGTATCTGCCCCGGCTGGAGCTGCTGGCCTGGCTGGCCCATTACCGGTTGCCCCGGCATTCCCGGACGCAGCTGCTGAACAGGCTGCACGGGTCTATATTGAGGGGCCGCCTGTGGCTGTGCAACCGGCTGCGGCATTGGTTGTGGCATTGGTTGTGGCATCGGCTGTGGAGCGGGTTGCGCGAACGTTTGCGGTGTGGGTTGCGACATTGGCTGCACTGGCGCGGCTTGCGGCTGCGTTACTGCTGGTGCAGGTGTTACCGGCTGCATCGGCGGAGTGGCTACCGGCTGTGGTTGTACGGGAGCCGGCTGCGGAGGAACCGCTGGTCCCTGTTGTGGCTGCCCTGCGCCTCCCGTGGTTGGATTTGCATTTTCGTTAGCCATTTGTATTTATCTTAAGAATAATTATTTTTGATTTGATTTTGAGATCTTACTGACCATCATGCCAAGTATAGCAAAACCCATTATGCTTACAAGCAAAGCAACAATATCATTCGATTCCGTATGAAGAACAGAGATCAGGCTGGAGCTTGAGGTCTTACTGTCAAAGACAACAATCTTATCAACAGAATCTTTTTTGCCTTTGCTATCAGTAACGGTTAACCGGATGGTAATGTTGCCCCATGATTTCTGGAAATCGGTGGTCCATTTTCCCGGTTTTGTATCAACCTTATCCTCATCATCAGCAGGGTTGCCGTTACCGTTTGAATCGAAATTAATATTTTTATCAATAACATACTTAACAATGTTTCCAACCGAGGTTGAATAATCCAGGGTGATCATGCCGCTATCTCCCTGTAGATGAATTTTTCCATCCTTAACATTAGGGGCCGGATCAGTGAGCAGGCGGGCATCCAGTGCCGGCTGTACCTCCTGAGTTGTTTTAGGTGGTTCTACTTGCTGAGTTATAACAACCTGCGTTGAAGGTTTAACCTGTTGAGTGGAAGTTGCGGTGACAGGAGCTTTGACATTAACGAAATTGGAAACTGAACTGGTGTTTCCTTCGCTGTCTTTAACTGTCAGTTTGGCGCGTTTGATGCCAAAGACTTTATAGTCATTTTTGATTTTAGTGAAATCTGCGTAATTAAAGGTCGGGTTCTGCTGGGCGGAATCTGTATCATTATCGTTTTTGCCATCGCCGTTTGAATCGAAACTTAAATCAAAATCCCAGGTCCAGGAATCGATGGTTACGCCGTTGGCAATGTCAGCTGTTGAATTATCCTTGAAATCAACTTTGCTGGTAGCGTCCTGCTGCATGGAAGTAAAAGCTGCAACCGGAGCGCCGGCTTTTCCTTCAACATAAATAAGGACTGGATCGGATGTTTCTTCGGAACCGTTGTTGTCTTCAACTTTTAATCTTACAGGTATGCCATTTTTTGCGGACTGATTGAAAGTGTGGGTAACATTCGGACCTTCGTCCTGGGTATTGTTGGCAAATCCGTCACCTTCAAAGTCCCAGTAGTAGGCAATAATTTTACCATCGGGATCAGTGGAGCTGGAGGTAAATTCCACAGACTCCCCTACTTTAATACTGGTCCTGTCCACATTAAACTTAGCAACAGGAGCTTTATTTGGGCCATTGGTAACGGTTATTGAAGGCAGGGAATCCAGACATTCTACGTTTGGATCGGTAGAGGTGGAACATTCCTGAACGGAAACTTTGTTGTTTTCATTGTCGGTCATTTCCATGGCAAACTTATAGGTCTTTTGCTCACCTTCGTTACCGCGTGTGCCCACAGTGATGGTTGCAGCCGGAGATGTAGAAACCTGTACGCCCATCTGGTTGGTATCATTATTGGGATCGTAATACCACCAGCGATAACTGACGATCCTGCCATCAGCATCTACAGGATCAATGGCGGAAACATTGACGGTTACCGGGGTGGTAAGATTGCTGCCGCTTGCTGTAGCAACCATGCTACTTAACGAAGGGGCTTCTCCTTTAACAATAACAAGTACTGAATCCGGGTATTTGGTTATCTGGCTGACGTTATCGGCATTGGTTACTTTGAGTTCAACTTTGTTTCCCTTTTCATTCAGATCTTTAAATGACTGACTGAATTCACGTTTGGTGCTTACGGGGACGCCGTTAATGCTCCAACTGTAGTTTAATCTTCTACCGGTACCATCTGTATTTAATGATTTTGAACCGTCAAAAGTGACTGTATCTTTGCGGTTTACTGTAATGGCACCGGATTCATCCGGGAAGACTTCTCCATCATTTACTTTTAATGATATGACCGGAATAGGAGCGTCCGAAGAGTTTACATATGCTTTGCGCGTAAGGGTGTTTTCATTATTATCACTGTCATAAACCCGTGCCGTTACCAGATAAACCCCGGCGTCTTTATAGGAATGTTTTAGGGCAATGGTTTTGCTGAAATCGCCTTTGTCTCTTGAAGAACCATCCCCGTAATCGACTTCATAGGAAGTGGCGCCATCACTATTAACAGTGATATTAATGGTGCCTACAAATTGCCCGGTAGTCTTATCCTGGGCCAAGGAAGCTGTAAATTTGTCCTTTTCACCCCAGGCAATCCCCAGAATGTTATCAATAACAATATCTTTTTGAGCTATTTCACTGGGATTATTGGGATCATTGACATCGGTAACCTGAAGAGAAATGTTGTAAGCCCCCTTCTGATTGAACTTAACTACGGCGTAAGGGCTGCTTGTTGTGTCATTTGGCCTTAAAAAGGTGTTCCAAACAGTGGCCTGTTTTAGCGTAAACGATTCTACGCCGGGTGCGGTTGCAGGATCCTGGCCATTAATCTGCCAGTTATAATTTACGGCTTCTCCCTTGGTGCCGTCCGAGTCGTAACTGGTGGAAGCATCCAGAACCAGCATTGCAGGCTGATTGGGGTTGGGGAAGGTTGCCTTGAATTTGGCAACGGGAGGTTTGGAGGTGATATTAACGGTGGCGCTGGCCAAGCCGTTTGCTCCCTGGCTGTCGGTTACATTCAGGGTTACAGTGTAGCCGTTTTCCGCTGGCTTACTGAAAGTATAATAAATCTTTTCGGCGGCCTTTTTAG
>Ga0302253_1001824_pt1 | contig 11811 bp, 8 predicted proteins | sample AAG_RA_Trp_MG_FD_193537 | JGI IMG/M metagenome (GOLD analysis project Ga0302253, IMG submission 193537) | Enriched activated sludge microbial communities from anaerobic digester in WTTP, New Holstein, Wisconsin, United States - AAG_RA_Trp | ecosystem: Engineered > Bioreactor > Anaerobic >... | reverse complement strand
CCGCAAGGCCGGAGGCGATTTTTCAGCGAAAATCGCCAAGGCGGGGTCGCGCAAGCCCGCTGTGCGGGCTATGCGTGACCGAATATAAAGATGGCCGACTAATATAAACACAAAGCCCCAAGCGTTAACTTGGGGCCGGTCCTGATATTTCTCGTCGAAGGTGAGGCCCGCCCCTTGGAGCGGCCTCCGCCGGAGGCCGCGTGCGGGCCGCAAGGCCGGAGGCGATTTTTCAGCGAAAATCGCCAAGGCGGGGTCGCGCAAGCCCGCTGTGCGGGCTATGCGTGACCGAATATAAAGATGGCCGACTAATATAAACACAAAGCCCCAAGCGTTAGCTTGGGGCCGGTCCTGATATTTCTCGTCTCAGGTTCGAATTCCAGAAATCTGGTTGCGGGGGCAGGATTTGAACCAACGCGCTTCTAAAGCAGCAAAGAACATCTCACACTGTCCTATTAATATAGCATATTTCCCCGCCTTTTCCACGCGAAGATTGCGAACCATATCCAATGTAGAGTGGCCCAGGATCTTCTGCAAGTGCCCCCGGCGCGGAAAAAGCGCCAAACGCGATCTTCGCCTTTCTTTATTGTTCCTCCCGCCGGCCTGGGCGCCGCAGTTAAATCATAAGAATGATTCCCGGGCTTCTCCAACCGGCCCGTCTGCCGGGGCCGGGAAATAAAGTAGAATTCTACTGCGATGACACGGAGAACGAAGGCCGCGCGCCCGCTGCGCGTGACACTGATCTACCCGCCGGCGGAGAACCGCAACTGCGAGGCTTTCCCGCTGCCCAACCCGGCCATCGCCACCCTGGCGCGGCGGCTGCGCGCCGGCGGCCACGAGCCGCTGCAGAAGGACCTGGACCTGCCCTGGTTCTCCGGCCTCAAGCGGGACCTGCCCCCCGGCGGCCTGGAACTGCTGCGCGACAGGGAAGCCGCGCGCCGCTACGCCGCCGGGCTGTCGGCCGGCCCCGAGGAGCGGGCCTTCACCGCCCTGGCCGGGCTGTTCCTGGAGCGCGCCGGGATCGGCCCCGCCGACCTCTACTGCTTCACTTTTGCCGACATGGGAGCCGACCCGCTGCTGCTCAACGTTTCTGCGGTGCTGGCCGCGCGGCTTAAGGCGCTCTACGGCGCCCCGGTCGCGGTCGGCTACCGCTCCATCCCCCGCGAGGCCTACCTGGAACTGATGCGCGCCTACCCCTGCTTCGACTACGCGGCCTACGCCGCGTGGGGCGAGGAAGCGCTCGACGGGATAGTGGCCGCCGTCTCCGGCGGAGAGGCGCCGCTGCGCGGCACGGTGTACCGCCGCGGCGCCAGGCTAGCCTGCTCGCGGCCGGAGCGGCTGCCGCCGCAGGCCCCCAGCCCGCTTTACGACCGCGAATTGCTGTCCTCCTACCGCGTGAGCGACCGGCGCATCCTCGACAGCTACAACTCCTCTTTCCCTTTCCGGGACGCGCTGCCGCTGCGGCCGCGCGAGCACCTGGTGGTCAGCTACAGCATGCAGCTCAGTTGCCCGGGCTCCTGCGCCTTCTGCCCGAACGACAATGCCAATCCCTCCGACGCCAAGCCGCTGAACCAGGTGGTGGAGGAGCTCTGCGAGCTCAAAGAGCTTGGCGTCACCGGCGTCTACTTCATGAACAGCGCCTTCAACAACAGCTACAAGCGCGCCGACGAGCTCTGCGACCGGATGATAAAGCACCGGCTGAATTTCCTGTGGACCGACTGCGCCAACCTGTGGGCTATCGACGACAGCCTGCTGCTGAAGATGCGCGCCGCCGGCGCCGTGAAGCTGACCTACGGCATGGAGACCGCGAGCCCGCGCCTGCTGCGCTACATCCGCAAGGCGGTGACCATAGAGAATATCCGTCGCTGGCTGGAGCGCTCGCACGCCCTGGGCATCTGGAACCACATCGAGCTGATCGGCGGGCTGCCCACGGAGACGGCAGCCGACACCCGCGCCACCGTCGACTTCGTCGGGGAGACCCGGGAGATCGTGGACACCTATTCGCTCAACCCCTTCTTCCTCTACCGCAGTTCCGCTTTCTTCCGGCAGGCGCGCCGCTTCGGCCTGCGCCCGCGCCCGGCCCCGGAGGCCGCGGACTACTTCAGCCCCGACACGCAGGTAGGCAACTTCTCGGAGCGCTTCGACGAGGAGGGAGGGCTGAAGTGGGAGGAGAAGAACCGGCAGATCGTGCGCTCCACGGCGGCGGTGGCGCGGGCAATAGACCGCGCCTCCTCCTCCAGGGCCATCGACTACGAGCACGTGCACCTGCTGATGAGCCTCTATTCCAGGCTCGGCCACGGCCGCAAGGCCACGATCCGCAAGCTGATGCGCGTGCTGACGGCGCAGTTCCGGCCTTATAACCTGGACTTCAAGATGACCGGCTTTCGCTACGCCAAGCACCGGTACCGCCGCGTCCTGGCCTCCAGGGACTGAACGCGCCGCCCTTGCGCACAAAGAAGGCGATAAAAATGGCTTGTGGTTAGTGCCACAAGCCATTTCTCCGTCGGTAGGGTTAAATCTGGTTGCGGGGGTTGGATTTGAACCAACGACCTCAAGGTTATGGGCCTTGCGAGCTACCAGGCTGCTCTACCCCGCAGGACCATTGTAGCACAAGAGCCCCGGACAAAGCAATACTCCTGACGGACGGGAAGAGACCGGGGCGCAAAACTGCTAAAATCTTGCGGTTGCGATCACGGAGCCGCGGGAGGGATACAGGTGTTCGACGCGTGGAGCCTTTTAGCGGGGCTGGGCATGTTCCTCTTCGGCATGTTCCTGCTCGAAGAATCGATAAAGGCGCTGGCGGGCCGGTCCCTCAAGACCCTGATACGCCGCTTCACCGGCACCCGCGGCAGGGCGCTGCTGACCGGCTTCGCGACTACCTCCATCCTCCAGAGCAGTTCCGCAGTCGGGCTGATGGCCATGGCTTTCGTGGGCGCCGGCATGCTGGCGCTCTCCAACGCCCTGGCCACGCTCCTGGGCGCCATGGTCGGCACCACTGGGACGGCCTGGATAGTGGCCTTCCTCGGCTTTTCCGTCAAGATAGACCACTTTGCTCTGCCGCTGGTGGGGCTGGGCGGCCTCGGTCTGGTCCTCTTCGGCGGGTCGCCGCGCTGGACGAACGCGGGAAAGCTCCTTTTCGCCTTCGGCCTCCTCTTCCTCGGACTCGACTACATGAAGAACGCCACGGAGGTCCTGGCGGCGGGCACGGACCTCGCCGCGCTGCCCGACCTGGGCCTCTGGATCTACGCGCTGGCGGGCCTGGTCCTCACCGCCGTGATGCAGTCCAGCACGGCTTCGATAGCGGTGGTGCTCACGGCCGTCTTCGGCGGGCTGATCGACTTCAGACAGGCCGCGGGCATGGTCATAGGCGCCAATGTCGGCAGCGTGGTACCCCTGCTGCTGGTCTCGATAGGCGGCATCCCGGCCAAGAAACAGACGGCCCTGGGTTCCCTGGCCCTCAAGACCGGGACCGCCCTCATCGTCATGCCGGCCCTGCCGCTCCTGTCCCGGGTGGTGGAGTTCTTCTTCGACCCGGCGACCAGCCCCGCGCTGGCCGTGGCGGCTTTCCATACCCTCTTCAACCTCGTGGCCGTGGCGTTCTTCTATCCGGCCATACCCCCGCTGGCGCGGCGCCTCAAGGAGTTCTTCCCGGAGAGGCGGATGGTGCTCGCCCGCTTCATACCCAACGCCTCCCCGCAGGTCCCCGAGGCCGCGGTGCACGCCCTGCGCAACGAGGTCCTCAACCAGCTTTACCTTTCCCTCCGCTATACCGCCGGCAGGTACGGCCTTCAGCCGCCGGCCGCGGAAACCGCCGAGGAGGAGGAAGAGATCCACTACTACGATCTCGAGCACCTGCACGCGGAGATCTTCGCCTTTTACGCGCAGGCGCAGGCGCAGGGCACGGAAGAACTGGAAGCGCTGCAGCTGGAACCCGTAATACGCGCCAGCCGCAGCGTGATGAACGCCACCAGGAATTTCTACGATCTGCGCGGGCAGGTGGAAGACCTGGCCTCGGACGAGAACGAGTTCCTGGCCGGCGCGGGCAGGGGCCTCAAGGAAAGACTGGCCGAGCTGAGGGATTTTTCGGAAAGACTGGCGCGCATACCCGAAGGCTCCGGCGCTCCGCGGGAGCTGGACGCTTTGTACAGGACGGCCGAGGAGGCCGACCGGAGGTTCATCGCCTCGTGCGCCGAAGCGGTGGCCGGCGGCGCCATACGCAAGGGAGAGGTGACGCGCCTGCTGATGGCCAACCGCCTTTTCACCCAGTCGGCCCGCATGATAGTGCTGAGTTTGAAAGGGCTTGCCGGAGATCCCGACCCCTCCCCGGGGACCGCCCGCGGGGCGGCCGAACCGGTGCTGCTCGATCCTGACCCCGACTGAATCGGAGAGACCCCGTCGTCAGGGCGCGGCCGGCTTCTCCAGCCGGAAGATGTCCAGCACCGTGCCGTCCCTGCCATAGACCATCAGCGTGAACAGCCGTCCGTTGACGCGGCCCTCGGCGAAATGAGGCTCGGCGATGAACTTCTCCGCCCATTCGGCCGCTTCTTCGGGCGGCGCGGACACGGGGCGGCCTCCGCCGCCGAGAGTGATGTAGACTATCCCCCCCTCGGCGACCGCGTCCTCCGTCAGCGGATAACTGCGCTCATAGACCCGCTCTCGGCCCTGGAACACCGCGTCCACCCGGTGTTTCTCGAAAAGCGGGCGCAGCGTCTCGTTCATCTCCTCGATGATCCCGTGCTCGCCGCTCGAATACAGCGGGTGATGTATGACGACGAATTTCCAGTCCTTCTTCGCGCGGGCAAGGACATGATCGAGCCACTTGTACTGTTTGGAATTCCTGTCCAGCGACGGCGCGGCGGCGGCGCCGCCGAAGGCGTTGGAGTCGAGCGCGATGAAGCGGGCGTTGGCGGTGTCGAAATAGTAGTAATGCGGCGGCAGACCGTTGAGCGGCACGCTCTGGAAAGGGGAGTAGTTCTCCCGAAGGAAGCCTTTCCCCTCCGCGGTCGCGGCCCCGGGTCCGTATTCCGACGAGCCCGGTACCGGGAAGAAAGGGGCCCGGCGGAGCAGTCCCGCGTAGGGGGCGAAATACTGCGCGTCGGCGTCCGCGTCCAGCCCGCCGTCGACCAGGCCTCCGGTATGGAGCACGAAGGCCGGAGAAAGACGTTCCATCTGCGCGGCCAGTTCCGCCTGCTCCGGTGAACCGGCCCCGGACTCGCCCAGGACCAGGAACGTAAAGGAATCCTTCTCTTCCGGCGGGAAGGTCCTGAACCGTCCTTCGGCGGCCTTGTAGACGGCCTGGCCGGTGGGTTCGGGCAGGAAGACGCGGTAGCAGTAGGTCGTATCGGGAAGGAGCCCGAACAGCGGGAAACGGTGCTCGCGGGTGGCGTAATTTATCGTCGTGACGCGCTCGCAGTCCGGGTCTATCCCGTAGCGCAGCCAGGCTACCGTCGGGGCGTCGATCCTGAAACGCACCGTCATGGAATCGTGCGCCCCCGCCGCCAGGTAGGGGCCGCGGACCAGTTGGGCGGCCCCGGCCGGCGCGGCGAGAGCCAGGAGCAGCAGCGCCGCGAGCCTCATTTCCTGCCCTTGCAGAAGAGGTCGGTGACGCTGAACTTCACGGCGTCGATGACGCCCCTGTCGGTGATGCGGATCTCGGGTATCGGCGGCAGGGTGAGGAAAGCCATCGCCATGAACGGGTCGGAGAGTCTGGAGCCCAGCATGCGCGCCGCCTCGGCCAGCCGCTTGAGTTTCTCCTTGACGTAGTCGGAACTGCGGTCGGACATCAGGCCCGCGACGGGCAGCGGCAGGGCCTCGAGGACCTGGCCGTTGAGCGCGGCTACTATGCCGCCCTGCATCTTGACCACCTGCACGGCCGCGGTGTACATGTCTCCGTCGTGGGTGCCGATGACCACGATGTTGTGGGAGTCGTGCGAGACCGACGAGGCTATCGCGCCCTTCTTGAGGCCGAAACCGCGGACCAGGCCCTTGGCGATGCGGCCGGAGGCCATGTGCCGCTCTATCACGGCTATCTTGAGTATATCGCGGTCGGTGTCGGCGGAGACGAAGCCGCCGTCCTGCTTGACCGGTTCGATGGTCTGCTTCGTGACGATCTGGTCGGGGACGACGTTGATGACCTTGGCGAACTTGCCCTCGGCCCGCAGGGCGAAATCCTCGTGCTCTATCCACTTCACGTTGACGGTGCCGCGCACCTTGCCCTCGTACTCCTTGATGACGCCGGGCTCGATGCGGCGGTTGACCGCGACCTGGCGGCCCTTCTTGAAGACGCGCGATATCGCCAGCCTCTTCAGGTCGTCGACCACTATCAGGTCGGCCTGGTAGCCGGGGGCGATGGCGCCCAGCTGCTTGAGGCCGAAGTACTCGGCGGTGTTTATCGTCGCCATCTGTATGGCGCGTATCGGGTCCACGCCCATCTTTATGGCGGAACGGACCAGGTAATCGATATGGCCCTGCTTCTCGATATCCTCGAGGTGACGGTCGTCGGTGACCAGGATGAACTTGCGCGAATTCTCGGAATTGACCAGCGGCAGCAGCCCCTTGAGGTTCTTGGCGGCGGTGCCTTCGCGTATCATGATGTACATGCCGGCGCGCAGTTTCTCGCGGGCCTCGGCCACGTCGGTGCACTCGTGATCGCTCTTGATGCCGGCCGAAACGTAGGCGTAGAGCTGCTTATCCTTGAGCATCGGGGCGTGCCCGTCGATGACCTTGTTGCCGGCTATGGCTATCTTCTCCAGCACGCCCTTGTCCTGGTAGATGACGCCGGGATAGTTCATCATCTCGCCGATGCCCAGCACGCGCTCGTCGCCCAGCAGCAGCGCCAGGTCGTGCGCGTCCAGGTCGGCGCCGGCGGTCTCCAGGTGGGTGGCCGGCACGCAGGACGGGAGCATGACATAGACGCCCAGCACGGAGTTCTGGCTGGAGGAGAGCATGTACTTGATGCCGTCGAGGCCCAGCACGTTGGCTATCTCGTGCGGGTCGATGATCACCGAGGTAGTGCCGCAGGGCAGCACGGTGCGGGCGAACTCGGGGATCTTTACCATCGAGCTCTCGATATGGACGTGGCCGTCGATGAAGCCGGGGGCGAGGTAGGAGCCCCTGAGGTCGATGGTCTTCTTGGCGGGATAGAGGCCGAAGCCGATCACGCGCCCGTTGTGCACGGCGACGTGGGTCTTGTGTATGTCGCCGGAGAAGGTGTTGACCACCCTGGCGTTCTTGAGCAGCAGGTCGACGCGCTTGGCGCCGCCGGAAAGTTCGATGGTGGATTTGAGTTCTTTGACGGAATTATCGATGTCCATGTTGCCTCTCCCGTTCTCCCGATATCCTTAAATTCTACCTATTTTGCCCTACTTAATCATGTCCCAGGCCACTTTGCCGAGCAGGGCGAACGAGACGACGATGAGCATGGTACGTATCGCCCAGGCGCCGCGCTTCAGGGCGACATGCGCGCCCAGCCAGTTCCCCGCCATGCCGAAAAGCCCCATGACCAGGCCCAGTCTGACGTCCACCCGGCCGAGCCAGAGGAACATGGCCAGCGAGAAGACGTTGGACATCAGGTTAAGCAGCTTGCTCAGCGCCGTGGCGCGCAGCAGGTCGTAGCCGCAGACCTTGGCGAAAGAAAGAGCGAGGAAAGTCCCCGTACCGGGCCCGAGCAGACCGTCGTAGAAACTTATCGCCGAAGAGATAAGGCCCGAGCCGAGCCAGATGCGTTCGGGCGGCTTGTGCGCGCTGGTGTCGCGCAGGCCCAGGTCCTTGCGGGCGACCAGGAACAGCGCGGCCGGCGGCAGGAAGACTATCAGCAGGTAGCGCACGGCCTCCGGCGGCACCGCCGAGATGAGCGCGGCGCCGGCGGCCGAGAAAAGTGCGGCGAGGAAGGAAACAAAGAGCAGGTAGCGGAGCGGGAAGGCCGAAGAGCGGAGGAACCGGGCGGCCGCTATCAGCGTGCCCATGCTCGACGACAGTTTGTTGGTGCCCAGGAGCAGGTTGAGCGGCAGGCCGGCGGAGAGATAGGCGGGCAGGGTGATGAGGCCGCCTCCCCCCGCCATGGAGTCGATGAAGCCGGCCAGCGCCACCAGCGCGGCCAGCAGCGCGAAGGTCTCCGGCGTCAGGTTCTCAAATAAAGGCATAAGGAACAACTATCGGGGTCCTGTCGGCGGTTCGCTCCGAAAAAACAGCGTCGCGCACACCGTGCGCGCGCTTCCGACCCTCGCCGCTCGCGCTTACGCAAGCTCGCGGCTCCGGACGGTTTTTCTCCGCGAATCCGCCGCCACCCCCATTGTCTCCCGATCAATATAACGCCACGCCCTCAGCCCCGGAATTGACCTCCCTATTTAAGCATGGCGGCGAGGGCGAAGCGGCCCGTCACGCCCTTGTCTCGCCTCCAGGAGAACAGCCTCTCGTCCTCCCAGGTGCAAAACGGCGAGAACTCGAAATTGCTTATTCCCAGCTCCAGCAGCTGCTCCAGCAACAGCGCGCGCAGGTCGAAATAGTCGACGCCGTCCTGCCGGCGCAGCAGGCGCGCGGCCTTCTCCGGGCCGAAAAGGCCCTTCAGGGTTCCGGTGAAGTCGGTCCCCACGGGGTAATGCGCGGCGCAGATGCAGGGGCCCACGCCGGCGATGATATCGCCGGGCCGGCTGCCGTAGAGCAGCGCCATACGCTCGCAGGCCGCGCGGAAGATGTTCTGCGCCGCGCCCCGCCAGCCGGCGTGCATCACGCCGAGGGCGGAGTTGCGCCTGTCGTAGAAGACCGCGGTGGCGCAGTCGGCGGAGAAGGCGATCAGCGGGGTGTTCTTCAGGCGGGTCACCAGACCGTCTATGTGCGGCTGGAGAACGGGTTCGCCGGGCGGACCGAAGGGCCAGTCCTCCCTCACCTCGGCCACGTTGGCGGTATGGTCCTGGCGCATGGCGGCCACTCTTCCGGGCGGCATCGCCGCGGCCGCCAGGAAGCGGCGCAGGTTCTCGGCCGCCTTTTCGGGCTCGTCGCCGGCGGACTCGCCGAGATTGAGCGAGGAATATGGGCCGGCGCTGACGCCTCCGGCGCGCGTGGAGACCGCGTGGACCAGTCCCGCTTCGCCCGAAAGGTTGTCGAATTCAAGCAGTTCTACGCCCATCTAATCCTTGAGTTTCAGCGTGTACGACTTCACCGTCCTGCAGGGGAAATAGGATTCCTTGGCCTTCTTTAGGCCGGCCAGGCCCAGATCGTTCTCCTTGTCGATGAACTGATAGGAGGCGGGCACGGAGCGGGCCGCCTCGCGGTCCAGGAACTGGTAGAGACCCTTGTAAGCGATATCGGCCTTCTCGAAGTTAAGCGCCCAGGTGTCGTCGTTGACCCGCGAGCCGAAGGCGAAGCCGGCCAGCCGGCCGCCGATCTCCACCGCGACGCCGGACATCTCCAGCTCCCGGAAACTGGCCAGGGCGTTGGCTATGGCCTTGCGCTCGCACTTGCTTATGTCCATCGCGGCGCCCCGGGATCTCTCCCAGTGGTCGAAGAGGTCGAGGCAGCTCTTCAAGCAGGCGCCCTTCATCGCGCCGACGGCGGCGGAGGCGCCGTAGGTCTTTTCGAACTGGGCTATGAGGTTGCGCTTCTTGGCGTAACGCCGGCCGCCGAGCGAGGCCAGCGCCTCCCGCTCGTAAATATAGTCGTGGAAACCATCCTCTTCCCGGACGACGAAGAGTTTTTCAGCCTCGCCCCGTCCGGCCGAGTCCAGCCATTGCTGCGGAACATAGCGGAACTCCCGGTAGCCCAGCCTGGCGGCCCCGTCGGCCAGTTCCGCCGGCGTCGGCATACGGAAAGGACGGCAGACCGGGAGCAGCAGGCGGCGCCTCCCGCCTTTCTCCTGCTCGTGCTCGGCGAACCAGACCTTGTCGTCCTCTTCCAGGAAAAAGGCGTCGTAAATACAGCCGGCCCAGATGATCATCGAGGCCAGCGAATACGGGCAGAGCTGGTAGCCCCGCCCCGCGAAGTAAGGCTTCAGGCGGCCGTAGTCGGCCGGCCCGAGCGGATCAAACATTCGTGCCGCCTTTCATCATGCCGCGCGCGCCGCGAGGCGTGACAAAACCGAGACGGCGATAGAAAGGCCAGGAGTTATTGGAGGATATCAGGCCGACCCACCCTACCCCCAGGGTCTTGAGCCGCTTGAGCATGCGCCGGACCAGGCCGGAACCTATATTGCGCCCGCGGAACTCCCGGGCGACGGTTATATCGTGCAGGTAGGCTTCGGCGGAATGAGCGTCTATCGCCCGGCCCATGCCGGCCAGCCGGCCGTCCTCCTCCGCGACGATGAAACAGAGGCTGCGCTCCACGGTACGGCGCAGCGCGGCCCGTCTGTCCGAGGGCTTCCACCAGCCCTGGGCCCGGTAAAGGGCCTCTATCCCGGCGAGATCGGAGGGAGAAGGTTTCTTTATGAATCTGTAGCGGATCATCCGGAAAGAGATGGTAACTTTTCCCCCGTCGGGGGGTCAATAAATGGAACTGCCCGCCGCGGCGGGCAGTTGCTTCCCGGAAGCGGAAGAGGCTTTATTCGGCCGCGGCCTTGCGCGGGTCGGCGGTATTACGGAGCAGGTAGAGCGCCGCCTGCACATTGTCGCGCACCGTCTTCTCTATCACGCCCGCGCCGGGGTAGAAGGTACCGCCGCCGCCCCAGCCCCCGCCGGCCGGCGAGAGCTCGATCGTGAAGGCGAAGATGCCGGCCTCGGCGTAGGCCCAGTCGCAGGAATCCCCGGTGGCGGCGTAGAGGTCGCTGGACTTCTGCGCGGTATAGCCGGTCAGCCCCGCCATACCCTCGGCCAGCGTCCTGAAGACTTTGAGGTCGTCCTTATTCGGGACATCTTCGTACTTGCCGCCCCAGGGATAGAGCACCAGTTCGGCGTAACTGTGATAACTTATCATCGTCTTGAGGTTGGGACGGGCCTTGACGAAATCGCGCACCGCGCGGGTCTCCGGCTCGGAGAAGGCGGAGGGGCCGCAGTAGGTGTCGGCCCAGGGCGAATTGGAAGCGCCGGCCTGGCACCACCAGGAATCGTAGTTGCGGTTGGGATCGGCGCCGAAGTTGCCGCCGCCCTGCGGACTGCGGGTCTTGCGCCACCACTGGTACTTGCCGGTGCTGATATCGAACTCCGCGCCGTCGGGGTTGATCATCGGCTGTATATAAATATCCAGGGTGTCGATATATTTCCTGACCTCGGCGTTATCGCGGTTCTCCAGCAGCCAGACGGCGAAGAGCAGGGGCACCTCGACGCTGAGATGCTCGCGGGCGTGATGGGCGCCCTGGAAAACGGCGCCGGGCTTGGAGGAAGGCTTCGTGCCTTTCGCCGACGAGTTTATGCGCAAGGTCCAGACCTCGCGGCCCTCGGTGGTCCTGCCTATCGAGAACAGCGACGCGATGTCGGAATTGGCCGACTCCAGGGCTTTGAGCCGGGCGTACATCTCCTGATAGTTGTGATAAGCGGCGTCCTGCGTCGGGAAATCCTTAAGCGAGGAGGAGGCGAACTGCGCCAGCGGGATGCTGGCCAGCACGCTTACGCTCTTGGTCTGGAAGGCGGGCAGCGAGTCGCGGTGTATGATGCCGGACACCGAGTTGGCCGAGATAGCCTCGATCGAAAGACCCATCTCCAGCAGGCGGGTGCGCTCCTCTTTAGTGGAAGCGGCCACGCTGATCCAGAGACGCGGGTCGTTCTCCAGGGTCCGGGCCGCGGTCGAGGACATCTCCTCTATGACCGGGGCCGGCGGAGCCTCGTAGGCGGAGGAGATGGACTTCAGGAGCTGGTCGAAAGAAAGGGAGGATCTTTCGGGAGTTTCGGA
>Ga0302253_1001821_pt1 | contig 11816 bp, 10 predicted proteins | sample AAG_RA_Trp_MG_FD_193537 | JGI IMG/M metagenome (GOLD analysis project Ga0302253, IMG submission 193537) | Enriched activated sludge microbial communities from anaerobic digester in WTTP, New Holstein, Wisconsin, United States - AAG_RA_Trp | ecosystem: Engineered > Bioreactor > Anaerobic >... | reverse complement strand
GATTTGACAGATAACGCGACCACGCTGAAAAAACTGCGAGTTACTTTTTAGCACATTCAATTGTGCTCAGCCAGTGCAATTTGTGGCTGAATACCATAAAACACTCTTCAGTGGGCTTGCTCCTGAACAGGTGGTTTGCTTTCTCGAATGTGGTCTCGTAAGACATCAACAGGACGTCAAAATTGTCCGGAATGAAAAACGGAGAACACCCGTCTACGTTATCGGACAGATGTTCTCCGAACAGGGATCTGCAGAGTTCAAATCAACATTCATGTCAAGGTGTTGCATTGTAAGCGGCAGGATCCAACGGAGAGCCCGGAGGGAAAAGCCGGGCGCCGAGCTCCCGGTCAAGCATGTAGAGCCCTTCCCTGCTGTCGCCGATTCTTTCCATCTGCCGCAGAATTTTCTCCGTGTTGGCTTCTTCCTCGATCTGCTCGTTGACGAACCACGCCAGGAGGGGTTCCGCCGTGTAGTCGTTTTCTTTCCTGACCAGTTTCACGATCGAGTGAATCTTTCCGGTGATGAATTTTTCGTGGTCGTAGGCATCCTTCCATGCCTCCAGAGGGGATTGCCAGGTGGTCTTGAGCTGTTTCAGATCCAGGAGCGTGGCCTTGCCGCCCCGGTCGATGATGTGATCGAAGAATTTCATGGCATGGGTCATCTCCTCGTGGGCCTGGATGCGCATCCAGTGGGCCATGCCGTCAAGATTCTCCGAATGGAAATAGGACACCATGGACAGGTAGATGTAATAGGATTCGAGCTCGTTTTTGATCTGTTCGTTCATAATGGCCTGGGTTTTTTCGCCGATCATTCGTCGTTCCTCCTTTGTGATGTCTCTTTTTGATCAGATACAAAGACTAATTTTTATTCATCAATATTAACGACCCGGAAGATTGTCAATGAAAGAACCAAAACAGGGCGGATTAAACGCAAGATGCCCGTTCTTTACCGGGTCATGACCAGGCGTTGTTCTTCCTTCGGGACGTACCACTTGATGAAGTTGTAGGAGATGCCGATCGGGGCGGGTTCGATGCCCCGGAACCGGGCGTGAATGATCGGCAGGGCGTCGGGAACGAAGAGAAAATTGTAGGGCTGCTCTTCCGCGAGAATCTCCTGAATCCGGTCATAGCACCGTTTCCGTTCCTTCTGATTAAAGGTGCTTCTTCCTTTTTCCAGCAGGGTATCCACTTCGGGATTGGCGTATGAGATGAAATTCAGCTCCTCCATCCGGGTTTTACTTGAATGCCAGACATCGTAGAGGTCGGGATCCATGGGAATCGTCCACCCCAGGATCGTGGCGTCGAAGCGGCGCTTGTTGATGAAATCGTTCACAAAAGCGGCCCATTCCAGGATACGGATCTTGACGTCGATACCGATCTGGGCCAGGTTCTCCTGGATGATTTCGGCGCATTTTCCCCGGACCTCGTTTCCCTGGTTGCTGATGAGTTCGAAGGAGAAAGGCTGTCCGTCCTTGTCGAGGATGCCGTCGCCGTTCGTGTCCTTCCAGCCCGCCTCGGCCAGAAGGTCTCTCGCTTGCTGCGGGTCGTACGGATAGGTCCGGACGTTGGGATTGTAGGCCCACGTGCCGGGCTTCAGGGGACCCGTGGCCGGTTTTCCCAGTCCCAGGAGCACACCCGAGATGATCGCCTCCCTGTTGATGGCATGGGCCAGGGCCTGGCGCACCCGCTTATCGATGAAAAGGGGGCTTTTCAGGTTGTACCCGAGATACGTGTAACTAAAGGACAGATACCTGTATTTGTTGTAATTCTTGCGAAACAGAGGCGCTTCCGTCTGCCGTGTATACTGCAGCGGCGTGAGTCCCATCTGGTCGATGCCGTTGGCCCGGAGTTCGAGAAACATCGTCGCCATGTCAGGGATGATCCTCATGATGAAGCCGTCGGTGTAGGGACGGCCCTCGAAATAATCGGGGTTTGACACAAGGACGATTTTCTGCCCCGTCACCCATTCCTTGAACTTGTAGGGACCCGTGCCGATGGGACGGCGTGTGAGGGGGCTTTGCGAAATGTCCTTCCCTGCCAGGAGATGTTTGGGATAAATGGCAGCGCCCCAGCTCATCAGGGCGGGGGCGAAGGGTTTGTCATAGGTGACCCGGAAGGTGTAGGGATCGAGCACTTCGGCCTTTTTCACTTTCAGAAAATCCCCCGCATAGGCCGTCGGCGTTTTCGGGTCGATCGTCACCTGGTAAGTGTAAAGGACGTCTTCCGCCGTGAAGGGCTGCCCGTCATGCCACTTGACGCCCTTTCGGAGGTGGAAGGTAATGACCAGTCCGTCGGGTGAGATGTCCCAGGACTCGGCCAGATCGCCGACCACATTGATATCCTTGTCGTATTTCACCAGACCGTTGAAGATCATCCCGGAAATTTCGTGGGAACTGTTGTCCGAGGCCAGGATGGGAATCAGGTTCGAGGCGTCGCCGATGGACCCTTCGACCAGAATATCGCCGTAGGCGGGTTTTGTATCTCCCGAGGAATTGACCCCTATTTTATCGGAAGAACCACAGCCGGCCAGGATCAGAAGCAGGGTGATCATGAAGATGTATCGGAACATGATATCCTTTAAAATAAAGTGTCTTTTGGCCCTTCTAATAGCATATCCGGGATTATAAAGAAACCTTGATGGGATCTATCCTCTTGCCGGGAAAGACTGCGGAATGATATATCCCTTGAACGTAAACCGTAAAGTGCTAAAATTCGAATCGAAAACTTCAGGATCATTGGTTTGACAGATCATCCAACCGGATGCCTGCAGGAGACCGGCAAGGCATCGCAGCCGAAAAAAGGAGGCGCAACATGGCGCGTTATCTCAGACGCAAAGCGGTTATGGTTTCGTTACTGGTTCAGGTCTTTTTTCTCTTTTTCTGCATCGGTTTTGTTTATGCGGCACAGGTCGAATCGGTCAAAAAACTTCCCTTCAATGCGCCACCATCGGACCTGAAATTACAGAATGTACCGATCGTGGAAAAACCCATGTTCAAGATACCACCCAAAATGGCCGTCCGGATTCCGCTGAACCTGGCCGATCGTAAAGCGGAACTGAATTGCAGTATCACGGGATTTCACGATCCTGCGATGACCAGGCCGATTGTGGGAAATCAATGGCACCTGAATCCCGCGTTCTACAGCCCCCCGGTTCCTCAGCCCTGGTATATTCATTATAAAGTACAGGTAAGGAACACCGGGACTCTAAAAGCGGAAAATGTGGTTGTAAGGATCAGTTTTCTGAATCCGACGAAACCGCCTCAGGACTTTTATCGGACGGTTACGCTTGATCCCGGAGAAACCGCGGTGTTGCCTTATCAATGGGGCTACTTTTTGCCCGGTATGTATTATCAGTTGGTGAATCGCCAGGTCGTGATCTCCGCCGTGTCGGATCATACGGCAAAAATAGCAGAAACAAACGAGGGCAACAATATCTGTAGTTATTCGGTATCTTTTGTTCAGTGAAAAAGGGGTGATTTTGCTCCGGTCTGCTGCCCGGATGGACAGCAGACCGGAGCGGAAGATACGCCTGAATGAAAATCTTAAAAGATGTTCCTTCCTCCCTGAAAATCTTCAGCCCACCCGCAGGGGTGCAATCATAATCGGACTATGGTTTGGTCGCTTGCTTCAAGTAAAAACTCTGAAAACCGCTTCCGGCGATAACGTTGCTTTTCTTGTCAAATCCTTTGACCGACCAATAGTATTTCCCGCTGGAGCAGAGGTAATCCGCGAGCACGGACGGGGGGATGCGGTAGGATGTATCCCGCGTTAGGGCGGAAAAACAGATTTTTTTATCCTTGGTACTGGCGAAACTGATCAGGTAGACCGAAGCCTTGTCCATTGCCTTCCATCTGAAGAGAAAATCGGGGGGGATGGTCATGCCACTACTGGGTTGGATCAGGGTAAGAACCTGCCGGCTGGGTTCCTCGGTTCCCTTGACCCAGTAAACCATTTCCGGCACCTCGAAGGAGGTTACGGGATGCGTGACAACGAATTTCACGATATGGTACCCCGGGGCGAATGTCGGGAGATCGGGAACGCCTGGCGTTACCAGGGTAACCTTGCCGCCCGGTGGAACAAGACGGCTCACCCGTTCGATAATCAGGCCGTCAATTTCCCAGTATCCGTTCAGGATGCCGGTACCGTTGTAATAGATGTCCGTATACGCCCGGAGACCTTTGTAATTTCTCTCGACCATCACTTCGCTCCGCTTCTGTGTGATGTCGAAGTAGAGTTCGATCCGTTTAAGGGAAAAAACCGCCGCACTGCTGGAGTCAAGGTAGGTCAGCATCAGCATCAGCGCCAGCACCTGGGGTAATCTAATGAAGTATTTCACCTTTTCACCTCAAAGTCCGAATTTCGTCCGGAGTTCCAGAAGCCACACAAACAGCAAAATAACGTGTTCAGTTTACGGCTTGGTCTCTAAAAATCTTCCGCCATTAAAACGAACGAGGGGACAAAATCCCATTTGAACTAAGGTTTAGCCGCTTCCTTCAAATAAAAACTCCGCAATCCGCTTCCGGCGATAATGTTGTTTTCCGTGTCATATCCCTTTACCGACCAGAGGTATTTTTTCCCCAGGGGGAAATAGTCATCCAGAACGGAGCGGGGGATCCGGTAGGACGTGTCCCGCGTCAGAGCCGAGAAGCAGACGGTTTTGTCGTCCGCCTTCACAAAGCTGATGAGATAGAGGGAGGCCTTTTGCATGTTTTCCCATTCAAAGGGTACGCCGTATGGGATATCCATGCCGTCTACGGGTTTGAGCAGAGCCAGATCCTGTATGACGGGTTCCTCGGTCCCCTTGACCCAGTACACCATTTCGGGAACCTCGAATGAGGTCTCGGGATTGGTAACGATAAATTTAACAATGTGGTATCCCGGATCGAAAGTCGGCAGATCAGGGATGCCCGGTGTCGCCAGGGTGATCTTGTCCCCTGTCGGGACGAAACGGTGCACCCGCTCGATGATCAGGCCGTCGACTTCCCAGTAGCCGTTCAGGAAGCCCGAACCATTGTAGTAGATATCGGCATAGGCTTTCAATCCCTTGAAGTTTCGCGTGACCATGACCTCGTTTTTCTTCTGGTGGTTGTTGAAATAGAGCTCGATCCGCCGCAGGGAAAAGGCCGCAACGCTGGCGGGACCAATATTGATATTCAACACGTATGCATCTTTCACATTCTGAAATTCACGCACATAAATAAAGGAACCGGCACCTGCCCGCACGGCGCGTTCGACAACGGCCTGGGGGATGGTCAGAACTTCCGAGGCACTTAGGGTTGATGGCGTCATAGGCAGATTGACCGATCCTATTTCCTGATAGCCCAGATTTCCGGGTAAATAAAATTTCCCATAAGGGGAAATGTATGTGATTGCGGCACCGGCCGGGGAGGGCGGTAATAAATAGTGAACGGCAACGGTCGTGGATTGTCCGTAAGCGGCATTGACGGTGGAGGGGGAGGTGGACACGCCCATTGCTGCCGTGGCGTAACACAGGAAAACCATGACAAGAAATAGCACCTGGTGGGATTTCTTTAGGAATTTCATCATATCACCTCACAGTCCGAATTTTGCCTGGAGTTCAAACACCAGGAAGATCATTAAATCATCCGTTTTCGTATCGGCAACCTTGTCCTCGGTTTTCTGGTAGCTGCCCCTGAGGGCGATCGTGGGATTCAACTGGGGAGGGGAAAAACGTTTCAAGCTGCAGGCCAGGCGCGTGTTGACGGTGGTCGTTTCCGTATCCACGCTGTCGTCGGTGGTCTCGGAAACGGAATAGCTTCCCCCAAGATCCCAGTAGATCAAATCCTTGATGATCTGGGAACGGAGGTCGACAGTCGTTGTGTACGTGTCGGTTCGCACGTCGGTGTCCTCGTTTGTCTGTTGAACCAGGTTTGGAACAATGCTGAGAGACCACGTTTCAACGGGCGTCAGGCCCAGAGTGAAGGTGTAATTGATAGAGGACGTGTCCAGGTCGGTGCCGGTCCGGTCATTGATATATGAATAGGATGTGGTAAATCCCGTGTTCCACTTCGGCTGGATGTAGGAGATCTTGCCGGTAACCGTATCGCTGATCGTTTCAACGGCGGGGAAGCCGGACGGTTCGTCCGTTGTTTTCAAGATGCTGTGCTGGACGGCGATCCCCATGGGCATTTCGGCAAACCGGGTGTAATTGTAATCCAGAGACAGGGGAATGTTGATTGTTCTCGGCATGATCGAAAGCCGGTCCACGTTATCCCGAAAGGCCGATGCGAGAACGCTCAGGCTGTGGTTGGGAAACATGGCATTCCCCATGAAGTAGATCCCCTCCCGGTCCTTGGTGCCGCCCTGGATGGCGATGCTTTCGAAGTCCCGTCCGACATACTCGTATTTCAAATCGTAGGTGTACTGTTTGACCGTTCCGCTGAAATCGATGCGCCAGGCCGTGTCGCTGACTTCGTCGAATTCGTCGGTGTCGTCGAAATCGTAACGGCTATAGGCCGCTTCGAAATCGGAGACCAGGATTGTCGGAATAATCTGGGTGGTTACGCGGAGGCTGGCGACATCGCCCGTCCGGAGACCGGTTTCGATTCCTGAAATGCCGTAGCTGAGGTTTGAATCATCCTCACCCGTCAGGAAAGTGGCTCGGATGTCCGTTCTGATCCCCGGCAGAGAAAGACCGGCGGAACCGCCGGTGATCTGGCTGTCGTCTTCATAAGTCAGCCCCAGGGTGTGCCTGACACCGTAGATTGCGGGGGCGCGGACGGAAAAGAAGGACAGGGAGCCGTTACCATAAGCCAGGTTCAGCTTTGCCCCCCGCCGCAGAAAACCCTGGACTGTAAAAGGGGTTTCATTGACATTGACGTCACCGAACTCGGCCTTTCCCTGGAACTTATCCCCCTTGTGCTCACCTCTTAGCACGAAGCTCCGCAGATCGAGGCCTTTTTCCACGGATCCGGTTTGCATGGGTTTGTCCTGTTCCACATAAACCGGGGAGCCTTCAAATGACAGTTCATTGGCGCCTTCCCGCACTTTTCCCTGAACCGTACCCTCGACCGTGACGGCGTTATAGGGCGTGGTCCCATCGTGAGAATCTTTTCTCAGGGTCGCGGAATAGATCCCCGTCATGTCGGCGCTGACCGTGGCTTCTTCAAGGAACGCGGTGTGCCGCGTTTTGAAGGGAATCGATGCCTGGAGGGGATTTCCCGCCGCATCCGCTCCTGAAATGCTCAATTCGTGGGTCCCGGGGGGAAGGATAAAAACGGGTTGGTAAGTAAAACCCGTTTCCGTTTGCTTTACCATCTGACTGATATCCGTCCCGTCAAGGACGACAACCAGGGTCTGGGGAGCCGGAGGAATGGCGAGGACAACCTGAACCAGAGGTTTTTTTGAGATCACCTCGTCATTGGGACCGGGAGAAGCGGAAGCGACCCATGACGCGGCCTCGGCCGGCGGCGTTTCCTGTTGGGCGAAGACGTTTCCCGGGGGAATCAACAACAGAACGGCACACAGGACTAACCAGCAGATTTTCATTGCCAACTCCTTTCTGTTCTTTCTTCTTGGTGGATCTTGCAAGTTATGTTGATGCTGAAGTCCGAAAATGCAAAAATCCCCCGGTATTACTTGGACCTTGTTTGAAAAGCCGGAAAACACCGGCCATGAAGCATGAGAAATACTTATAAGTTTTTTACACCTTCCGGTGCCGGTTGTAAATTGAAAATGCCGGCGGGGTATTTGATGATCAAGGAACTTTATTGCCCGGCCAAGAGTCCCTCTGTACGGGTAAGGCGTTTCATGTTAAACCTTGAACTGAAAATTGGAACGATGGATTACCATTGATGGAACCATGAAAAATTCCTGGGTTCCGGTTACCTTACGCACGCTCTTTGCTTGAGGCCGTCATGATCCGGATGAAAAAGCACACAACAGTCGCGTTGTTTCCCCCTCCCGAAGCCTTCAGGTTTTTTTCGGCAGGGTTGCGGGACATGGTTGCCGACAGTTTCGAACATTACCGCGCCAATGGCGATGCCAATCAGGCGGCGGCAATCGCCCTTTATGCGATTCTCTCCTTTATTCCGCTGTTTATACTGACCATCCTGGTGATCAGTCATCTGTTTGGATCCTACCCGGAGATCCAGCAGGAGATGATCGATGTATTCCGCAATTTCCATCCCTTCTTTTCCGGAGAATTGATGAGTCAGCTGGGCCGCATCGAGGAAAAGCGGCAGCTGCTGGGCTGGGTAGGGTTTCTGAGCCTGATCTGGTCCGCAGCCATGATTTTCGGCGTGATCGAAGCGGCCCTTAACCGGATTTTTCATTCTTCGTCAAACCGGAATTACTTCCTGTCCAAGCTGCTGGCTCTTTCCATGATTCCCCTGGCCTGGGTCGCCGGGATGGTCAGTGTGGGGATCACCTACCTGGCCACCCTGCTTGCAGAACGATCCATTCTCCGTACCGTCATGCCCGACGGATTGACCTTCCTGAACAGCCTTTTTCTGGGTTACTTGTTTCCCTTTCTGATCGTGGTACTGTTTGCCATGATCGCCTACCGGATTATTCCGACCCGTAAAATTTCTCCGGCAAGCGCCGTGGTCGGCAGTTTCGTCTTTGCGGTTCTCATGGAGGCGGCCAAGCATTTCTTTACCTGGTATGTGGCTCATTACACGCGGTACAACATCATTTTCGGGTCCCTGGAGACGGTTGTGATCCTGGTGATCTGGGTGTTTTACGTGGCCCTCATCTTTCTTTTCTGCGCCGAACTGGTTGCCTCATATGAACGGCGGGACCTGATCCTGCTGGAAAAAGCGCTCCTGAAAACGGGCAGAGAATCGGCCCGCGTGGACGAACGGCTCTACCGGAAATTCGGCCGCTTCTTTCCGCGGGGAACCTATCTTTTCCGCGAGGGCGACACGGGGCGGGAGATGTACTATCTCCTGAATGGCCGTATCCAGGTGGAAAAGGAGGCCGGACAGGTTAAAAAGATCCTGGCGGAGCTGGGTCAGGGGGAATACATCGGCGAGATGGCGGCCCTGATCGAGGCACCCCGGACGGCTTCCGTGGTAACGGTTCAGGACAGCCGTATCGCCGTCATCGATGACCGGACCTTCCGCAACCTTCTGAGGGAGAACGATCAGATCGCCCTGTTCATGCTGAGGGAATTTTCCCGCCGCATCCGGCATACCAACGAGGCCCTGGACGACCTGACCCAGTCCTGGACCCGCCTGGCGGTTCTCCTTTTCTTTTATACGGCCTGGCCCCTGAAGGCAGAGCGGGACCCGGCGGTGGAATTGGCGGTCTGCACGGGAAAGGATCCGGACGATATCCGGGAGGTGATCGTCGGCCTGGCCGAGGCTGGGATCCTGAAAATGGAAGGCGGTGTGGTCACGGATTTCCGGAAAGAAGCGGCCTGGGACTTTTTCTGCCGCCAGTCTTTCAGATAAGGGGCTCCGTTTCGCCCCTTTCCGCCATAAGAAAAAGCGGTGCGTGGTTTGAGGTGAAGCAGGGGGGATCGCGCCGCAGAATGGGTGCGACGACTCCGTGGCGCCTGAACTCCCGGTCGAGAAACTGCCTGACTTTTCCCCGGCTCCAGCCGCGGGGATGGCGAAAGTTTATATAGAGGGACAGGTCGCCCTCGTAGAAGGGAAAACTGTCGAGTTGTGCCGCTTCCCGGCTGAAGGCGGGAAGGTTGAAAATCGAGACGTTCAGAAAATCGATCCATGCCGCGTGGTGGCTGATGAAATCCAGGGTATGACCCGCCGCTTCCGGAGTTTCCGCCGGGGTGCCGAATAGAAGATAGACGTAGGTGCCGACTCCGGCCTCGTGGAGCCCCTTCAGGGTCCGGGTGGCGCTCTGGAGGTCGATTCCCTTGTCCAGGCTATCCAGGACGCCCTGATCCCCCGATTCCAGTCCCAGTTTCAGCATGACGCATCCGGCGGCTTTCAGGGCCCGGCAGAAGTCGGCATTTTCTAACTCGGGGGTGAACCGGGTAAATCCGTACCAGGGGATGCCGGGAGGCTTTTGAATGAGGGCCTTCATCATGGCCGGGCTCAGGGCATTGTCGAGAAAATGGATCAGAATGGGTTTAGTTGATGAAACGAGGGTTCCCAGCTCTGTCAGCACCTGTTTGGGAGGGATCGGGCAATATGGATTTTCTTCGGCTTTTTCAGGACAGAAGGCGCATCGCCGCCAGTAACAGCCCCGGGAGGTACTGTAGGGAAGGATGAATCCCGGCGCCAGGTAATCCGGCCGGGGAAGATCACCGTAATCAGGCAAACTTTCTTCCCCTGTGTTCTCAAGGGACAGGGTATTGGCGAGATAGGGTTCTCCCGGTCCCGAAACAAGATCATCCACCCAGCCGGTGAAGGGATTTCGCCAGTCCGGACGGCTCTTCCAGGAAGTGACCAGGCCCCCTCCCAGGATCACCCGGATGTTCCCGTGATGTTTCCGGAGATAGCCGATCATGGCGAAGGTGCACAGGGCCTGGGTCAGGTAATTCAGGGAAAACCCGATTGTACGGGGAGGATTCTCTTTAATCAGGGAAGCGAGGCGCTTCGAGAAATAAGCATAAAACGGGTTCCGTTCCGGTTCCTCCGCCGCCCGGGTGAGGTCGGCGCTGCGCAGGGGAGAGAGCGCCGGGTCTTCGTAGTTGGCCAGGGTGATCCGGCTGTTTCCGCCTGCCAAGTCGGCGGCCAGAACCCGGTTCAGGGAGCGGACCGCACTCCCGTAGCGGTCGATCCGGCCGTACGTTTCCCAGTCGGAGAGTTGCTTGAGACGGGTAAAACGGTTTTTCAGGGCCCGGCGCATCCAGGTGTCGCCGGACGATTCATGAAGATCTGGATTTTCAATCCAATACCGCAGCCCTTCGAGATTCATGTCGACGGTTCTGCATTCGTAACCCCGGCTGCGGAGAAATCCAGCCAATCTGGCGATCCCCGCCGGGGCCTCGCAGGGCCGGACGACGGGAGGATGAATCAAAAGCATCGGGAAAGATTCCCTTCAGACAGGATGTCTACGCCTCTTCTATATAAGGGGCAATGATGCCCTTTTCCATCATAAGGCCGACTTCATCCCGGGAACGCCGGATCTTGGCCTCCGCCATGGCGAACAGTTCCTTTTCCGAAAACTTCAGACGCGCCACGCCCTGCTGCATCGCCATTTTTGCGACGGCCACCGCTTCCCGGGGGAAGATCTCCCATTCATCCATGGTCGGCAGGAGATAATCTTCGTGGATCCCCTTGTCTTCGGCACAGCGGGCCAGCTCGACGGCGGCGGCGATGCACATCTCGTCCGTGATCACCCGTGCCATGACATCGAGGGTGCCCCGGAAAATGGCGGGAAACCCGACGGAATTGTTGACCTGGTTGGGGAAATCGCTCCGCCCTGTCGCGACGATTCTCGCCCCCGCTTCCTTGGCCTCCCAGGGCCAGATTTCCGGAGTTGGGTTGGAACAGACGAAGACGATAGCGTTGTCCGCCATCCGGCTGATCCAGCTCTTTTCGATGACACCGGGGCCCGGTTTGGACAGGGCGATGACCACATCCTGACCTCGCATGGCCTCTTCCATGCCGCCGTCGCGGTTTCCCGCATTGGTCATTTCGCAGAACTCGCGTTTTTCCTTGTGGCTTGGGCCGATGTCGTCCCGCTTTTTGTTCAGGATGCCCTTGCTGTCGACGACGATCATCTTTTTCGGATCCGCCCCGGCCTTGAAGAGCATCTTCGCGATGCAGACATTGGCGGCGCCGATGCCGATCAGCGTGATTTTGGCCTCCGCCATCTTTTTCCCGACGATCTTCAGGGCGTTGATGAGACCCGCGACGGTCACCGCGGCGGTTCCCTGCTGGT
>Ga0302253_1001814_pt1 | contig 11848 bp, 13 predicted proteins | sample AAG_RA_Trp_MG_FD_193537 | JGI IMG/M metagenome (GOLD analysis project Ga0302253, IMG submission 193537) | Enriched activated sludge microbial communities from anaerobic digester in WTTP, New Holstein, Wisconsin, United States - AAG_RA_Trp | ecosystem: Engineered > Bioreactor > Anaerobic >... | reverse complement strand
AATACCTTCACCGCCATCAGGAGAGGGATACCGGATATGCCACAGATTTCCGTTGGTTGATTTATGGATCACCTCTTCATCAGACAAGGCGGTACGGCAGCGGGGGCACTGATTGACAATGTATTTGCCCTTGTAGATCCAACCTTTCGAGTAAAGAAGCACGAATACTTCACGAACCGCCTTCGAAAGACCTGCGTCCATCGTGAATCGTTCGCGATCCCAGTCGCATGAACACCCGAGCTTCTTCAGTTGCTGGATGATGATTCCGCCATGAAGATCTTTCCATTCCCAAACCTTCGCGATGAATGCCTCGCGGCCAAGATCCTCTTTACGTTTTCCGTCTCGGGCGATGGCTTGTTCGACCTTGTTCTGCGTCGCAATACCGGCATGGTCTGTTCCAGGAAACCAGACGGTTCGATACCCCTGGAGTCGTTTGAACCGGATCAATACGTCCTGCAACGTATTGTTAAGCACATGCCCTATATGGAGGATTCCGGTAACATTCGGGGGTGGAATAACGATGGAGTAAGTTCCGTCTGTTGCGTTTCCTCGTGGAGCAAACATGTTGTTTGCTTCCCAGTGAGAAAACCATTTTGATTCAATGGCGGAAGGATCGTACGATTTTTCTAATGTCATACGTTAACAACCTCATGCTTGAAAATGTATCGGTTCGAGTTGAGAATTCAGTTGCGGAGATCCGTGCTCCGCGCATTGACAATCCGGCCTGCTTCATCCTTGATTTTGTCAATCTCACGGGAGATCAATTCTTCCGCAAGTTGAGGAACCAGGTCGCTGATGACTCCTTCGATGATGCGAGCGATTTTAAAAGGCAATTCAGACAAGTCGATTTGTTCGAGAATTTTACCAGCGATCTCCGGTGCGATTTTGGGGGCGAGATTTTTCGCGAGGGCATCGGTAAGGAGGACGACATTTTCGTTCAGATAGCTTTCGAGAATTTCCATGAGAATTTTGGCGCGTTGTTCTGGAGACTGCTGTTGGGGGGTCTTGGGAAGGAGCGGTGTCGGAGCGAGGGTGACTTCAGGAACGGCAGGTGATTCCTGCAACTCGGAGCCAACGGAAGGCTGCACCGATGTTTCCATCTCGGCAACTTGTGAACTGGCTGCCTGTAAGACGGATTCGACAGTTTTCTTCAACTCCCGGTTGTCGAGAGGTTTGTACAGAAAAGCGGAAGCACCAAGCGCAATACTGGCTTGTGCATCAATGTTATCTCCCCGATCTGCGAGCAGCAGAACAGGGATGGCGGTGTGATCCTGAGTCTGACAAATGGCGCGGATATCAGTCTGAACGTTGATACCGGGGAATGTTGCCGAAAGCAGGATGACGTCAGGAGAGGAGGTTTTGAGTGACGATACCAGATCGTTGATATCGCTTGCGATTAAGACCTGAGTATCCGAATTGCGATAAATGATCTGTACGACCTTTCGAATTGTGATACTTTCATCAGCAAGCAACAATTTCACACCCATCTCATTCTCCTTGAGAGGTCGATCAACCCTTCTGATCGGCCTCGGGCTTCTCAGAGGGTCCGGAAGGATGTTTACGGTCGATCTCTGTTAACTTTGTCTGCGCTGTCGATCGCCAAGCAGAATCCGGGTAGCGATCGATCAACTCCTGATAGCTTTGTCTGGCAGATTCCCAGTTTTCCAGTGATTCAAAACGTTTTCCGGTTTCAAAAATGACAATATCCATCATCAGGGAATCGGGATACTGAGTCCGGAGATCTTGTAGTGTTTTTAAAGATTCCGATACCTGGGTGAGATTCATTTCGGCAGTTGATTTACCGAGCAAGGCACCGGGGAGAAGGGCATGTCCGGGATGTGACGTGATCCATTCGGAATATGCCTGGAGTGCTTCTTGGTTTTTACCCTCGGTGATCAGGACTCCGGCTTTGAGCAACTGAGCGTTCGCACTGGCATGGGTGCTGGGATAATTATCAACGAGCTCCTGAATCTCCGAAATCGGGTCCTTGGTTGCCGGCGGCGGTGCATCTGTGTCGGCGGTTTGAACCTGAGCAAGTGAATTCAGACGATTCTGGAAAGCATTTACCGCTTCCTGGAACTGAACGGATGCCTGCTGTTCTTTGGCTTGCTTATTCATGTTGATCAAGATGATCAATGCGAGAACAATCGCTGCTGCGACGCCGATGTATCCGATGGCATCCTTATGAGATTGATAAAACTGATCGAAACGAGATACAGGTGTTTCACTCGATGATGGGGTTGATGTTCGAGGTTTCGGATGAGTTGTCTCTGCCATGATCGCCTCCTGAAGTCAGACGCAAAACGAAAACGTGTTGCGGAGATCGTCCAATTGCGCCTGGCAGGAATTGAACCTGCGACACCCGGATTAGGAATCCGGTGCTCTATCCCCTGAGCTACAGGCGCTTCTCGGAAAGAAGAGTGTTCTTTCCAATAACCTAAAATACTAACAGAGAATGGGTCTCGTAGCCACCGATTTTTTTTCGTCCATCCAGAAATGACAGTTCGCTCAGGAATGACACTCCAACAATGTTCCCACCCAGTTTCTCGATCAGATCGCATGCTGCGCGAATGGTTCCACCTGTCGCAAGCACATCGTCCACAAGCAGTATCCGCTCACCTTGAGTGACTGCATCCTCATGAATCTCAATTGTATCCGACCCATATTCCAGTGCGTAGGTGTGCCGGATGGATCGGAAAGGCAGCTTTCCCGGCTTACGGATCGGAACGACACCGGTGCCTAAAGCGATTGCAATCGGTGCTGCAAACAAGAAACCACGCGCTTCGATACCGACAACCTTGTCCACATGCCGATCCCGAAAGGGAGTCGCCATTGCTTCGATCGCAGAGTGGAAAGCATCCGGAGACGCCAGCAGGGGCGTGATATCCTTAAACTGGATACCCGGTTTAGGAAAATCTGGAATGTTGCGGATAAACTGATTCAGATCGATCACACCAACCTCCTCGTTTACTTGTAGAGGATCGAAAAATCCTCAAATGGATCATGTTCTTCACTCATCTCATACATCTCGATGTTTTTGACATCCGAAAACGATGGGCCCTTGAGTAACTCGGTGTAAAACTCGATGAGTACGTGCTCCTCACCATATGCAATGATTTCGACCGTTCCATCCATCAGATTTCGAGTTGTCCCGGTTATCCTAAGCCGTGCGGCGGCTTTTTTGGCAAAGTAGCGGTATCCGACACCTTGTACTCGTCCACTCACAATCCATCGAACCGTTTTCATTCAGCTGTCATCACCATTGATCAGAATTCCTGTCCGTAAGGTGCACAAAACTATGATATTCTACAAGGCAAAAGGCCATGAGCCTCGCACATTTCATCGTAACAGATCGATCGTAATTCTTCACAACAGATCCGCATCGGCCTGCTCTTGTGGTTTGTCCTTCTCCTGTTCGGTCCGTTTCTGAGGAAGGATACCCTCTTTCCTCAGTGCCAGCAGTTCCTTTTTTGCCGTCAGATTATCCGGATTCCACTTCAGTACATCCTGATATTTGTTCGAAGCTTCCTGCCTCATATCCGAGTTTTTGTAGAAGTTCGCTAGCGCAAGGTGTAACTCGGAATTGCTTGGATCCATGTCGATCACTATTTCATAGTTCTGAATCGCGTCCTTGCGGAGATCCGGGCGTGTCGCCTGAATCTCAGCCAGTTTCAAATGAAACGGAATCTGTCGAGGCAGCATGGAGATAGCTTTTTTAATCAGCTTGATCGCGCGGTCATAGTCGTTCTTCTGCGTGAATGCCAGCGTGCCTGCCTGGAAGAACTTATTCGCGCTGATCGCCAACTCCTCCTTGTCAATGTCCGCGATCATCTCATAGTAAACCGGGCTCTTGGGATCATATTCGATCGCTTGCTGGAACAGTTCCCTCGCTTTAACAAAATTATTGTTCTTGAACTCAAGCATGCCTCGATTGAAGAGAATCATCGCTTCGGATTTCTTCCGCTCATCAGTCTCACGTACTTCCTTCAGCGAAATAACGTATTGCTTCCTGGTCTTCGGATCCATCAATGTCTGATATGCCTCTTTCAATTTATCCCGGATCCAGACCGCCTTGTCCAGATGCTCCTTGTCTCGTTCTTTCAAATCAACTCCGGAGGGATTGATTTTGCGTACAAGCCTCACGAAGGCGGTGTGAATCGCTTTTCGGTCTGCGTTCGGTGGAACATTCAACATGTCGAAATAGGTGATGTTCTTCATCCGCAGTCGGTTGTAACCCATGGTGACGTTCGATACGAACTTTTTATAGCGAACCTTTGCTGCGACAATGTCTTCCAATGTGACAGCATCCCCTCCGTCATCATCCATCAGCGATGGATCGTCAGCAGATTCGATTGGTTTCGTCGCCGGCTTGGCGTGTACCGGAGAGGTTGCCGGTTGTGGGCGAGGTGAATCAGGTATTTTGGGCGCTGATGATGCGGCATTGTTGGAGATCTCGAGGTCTTCGAGGCTGTCGATCGAGAGAATATCCTCGATGGAAGATGTGATTGATGAGAGATCATCGAGGGATTCTGCTGCAGAGGCAGCAGCCGGAGACGAGATTGTTGAAGGCACTTTTTCAAGTTGTTCGACGATCAATTTCAGCAGGCCAACGAGTTCGCCCTGGGGGCCAAGCGCATGAAATGCATCCTCGAGCCTTGAAATGGCGGACGCAAGCAACGCTCTGAGAAACGGTCTTGAATCCGGAAGCTTCGGTTTCATCGGCGGGACAACCGTAAAGATCCCCAGCTCTTGCAGGTGTTTCAATCCTTTCACAATCCGATTCCTTGGTTCGGTCAAGGTATACCAATATGCACGAAAAGTGATTCCGGGGCGATAACCGGCGAGAATTTTCAGTTCATCCAGGCTGAGTTGTTCCGGCAGATTGCGGATTTCCTCCGGACTGACCCATATGATCTTTCCATCAAAATCCGGTATTTCCTTGCGAACAGACTGTATCCCACTTACATCCGGGATTATCTCATCAATCCAATCTCGGAATGCAATATCGAACATTAAAAAGTTCTGCCGTAAATCAGGGAAGATCTCATACCTCCCGTCCTGACAATCCAACAAACTAAAGAATAAATCCTCTGCTTGTTGATAGATGGCAAGCTGAATTTGCTCGTCTGTGACGGAAGAAATCGATCGAACCGCAGAGATCTCATCCGAAAACATCATCAGTTCAGCCTGAAGTTTCTGCACCTGTTCGGAGGTGATGATTCCGCGACCATTCAGAATTCTGATAATCGAAACCGGCGGATTGGAACTGGCGATTCCACTAACTTTTCCGTCATGAGTGGCGAGATGATATGAACCCTTGCCCGTTTGAAACGTGATCATGCCGGAATGTTTCTGAGATCGCATGAGTGTCAGAACTGAAGGCAGTGCCAACGCTTCGGGTTTTCCTTCAAAAGCCATAGATTCCTCCATGCAGACAGTTCAAAACTCTGAATAGAATAGCGGATAATTCCGATCAGGAAAAGCTCGGAAGCGGATCCGACCGCCGATTTTTCGTCGATTCAATTGTGGTTCAGAATCGGGGCGAGAGGATTTGAACCTCCGACCTCCTGCTCCCGAAGCAGGCGCGCTAGCCAAACTGCGCTACGCCCCGTCGGTCTGCAATCAGGTTCGCAAGACCATGGCGAAGAATAGCTGAACTCAGAGATCAGAGCAAGAGAAAAAAATGCAGCGGATCACGGATTCTGAACGGTCCATCCATGCCTTCCTAGCAGATCAACAAACACACAATCCGTATACTCCTGCCGTACGAACTCCCCGTCAATTCGTCGAATGAGCCACACGCGCTGTCGGCTGCGTGACCCGATCGGGATCACAAGCCGTCCACCTGGTGAGAGTTGATTCTGCAGCACGATCGCGGTCTCGGGGGATCCTGCAGACACAATGATCCGATCAAATGGGGCAGCACTCGGCCACCCCTGTGATCCATCTCCGACTTCGACTCGCACCGTGTACAATCCGAGTTGATCGAGTCTCGATCGCGCCCTACGCGCAAGTGATTCATACCATTCCACAGAATAAAGCTTGGCGGATAGCACTGCCAGAATAGCAGTCACGTACCCGGATCCTGATCCAATTTCGAGGACACGATGATGTTTTTGGACATCGAGGAGTTCGAGCATTCGTGCGACTGTCGATGGATGCGATATCGTCTGTCCCTCACCGATTGGCAACGGCTGATCCTCGTAGGCGATTTCCCAAAGTGGTTGATCGACAAAAAAATGCCGCGGCATTATCTTCATGAGATCGATCAACCTCTCCGTTTTCAAGATGCCTTCGTTGCGGAGTCGATCGACCATGCGCCGTCGTGCTTCAGTGTACCGGATTTCTTCCGAAACGGATTTCATCTGCATATTCCTGCTCGCACCATATCATAAATCGTCATCAACTTGAGCCTCACGAGGAAACAACACATCCTGTAGTCCGTTCCCTAAGAAACTGCTCGTGCGTGATTCGGGCATTGAATCAGTATGGATAAAAAAATGGTCGGGGCGAGAGGATTCGAACCTCCGACCACTTGCACCCCATGCAAGTGCGCTAGCCTGGCTGCGCTACGCCCCGACAGACGCAGTCATCGTAGTTCAGACAAAATGCCTTGTAAACAGATTTTTATTTCGCGAAGGGTTCGCCTGAGATCCGGTTCCGGAATCGTCCGCTCCGATGAACTCATCTTGTTACGTGCTCCGGATACCGTCAGCTTTTCATCATATCGCAGTCGGATGATCTTTTTTAGTACTTCGATGTCCTCATCAGTGTACTCTCTTTGTCCGGAATCCGTCTTTTTGGGCCGGAGTTCCGGAAACTCTGATTCCCAATATCGCAAGACATACGCAGGTACATTCAGCATCTGGGCAACTTTCCCGATCCGATAATGGGTTTTTTCCTTTCTCTCCCTTCGGTTCATCCACGCGATCTCCGTGATGCCCCTCTCGGCACGCGATTGTTATGGGTTCGTGCGGAGGTTCTGTCCGCAGCTTTTTCCGTTGATCCTTTATAATCACTCAGACTCCGAACTTCTCGTGGTGTTAAAAACCGGTACTCTCCACTCTTCAAGGACCCGAGTTCGATGTTACCGATTGCGATGCGAACGAGTTTCACCACGGGGAATCCGGTTGCATCTCCCATGCGGCGAACTTGACGATTCACTCCGCCTGTCAAGGTGACTTTCAACCACGTGTTGCTTTCAGTCCTCCTCTCGATCTCAACATGCGATGCCCGAAGGATTTGTCCCTGATCACTCACACCACGCGTCCACTTCTCAAGATCCTCCTTTTTTGGGACAGAGCGTACCTTTGCAAGATAGGTCTTGGGGATTCGATTGCGAGGGTGTGCAATTTTATTCGCCCAGATGCCATCATTAGTGAACAGAATGGCGCCTTCTGTCTGAAAATCCAGGCGTCCGACAGGAAATAAACGCATTCCTATGTCCGGCAGAAGGCTTCGAGCAAGCGGGCGCCCCTCGGGATCGTTGTCACTGACAATGAAGCCTCGGGGTTTGTTCAGCAGTATGTACAGCATTTCAGGAGCGAGAAGCGTTGGTGCACCATCGATCAGAATCCGATCTTTGTCCGGTACGACTCGGACACCATTTCCTGCGATTTCTCCATTGACCGACACTCGTCCATCCTGAATCAACTTGTCGCAATAGCGACGTGAACCGATACCGGACATGGCCAGATATCGGATCAAGGGCATTTCAAGCGAATTATTCATGGGCGTCTCCACTCTATCCTTCACTGATCGGAATGATCTGTTAAATGATGATCTTCCGTCGGTGTTTCAATCATTTCGAGGGTACTCGTTGTGGAAAATGGCAGTTCAGGCGACTCTGTTCGCGAAAGAACCTCTTCAAACTCATGGATGTCCGGCAGGGATTTGAGATCTTTCAGGCCGAACTGGATCAGGAAACGCGAGGTTGTTCCATAGAGCATCGGATTCCCAGGTCCGCGTTTTCTCCCCAGAATTGTAATCAGATCCTTCTCAATCAAACTTTTCAATGGTCCGGCTACATCCACTCCCCGAATCTGTTCAATTTCGGGCGCGGTTACGGGTTGCCGGTAAGCGACGATCGCCAACGTTTCACACGCGGCACGACTCAGCCTGGATTTGCATCGTATCGTTCGGATCTTGCGGATGTAAGCAGCATGCTCCGGGCGACTCGCCAGCTGGTACCCAGATGCAACCTCGATGATCTGTAATCCACGATGCGACCGGTTGTACTCAATGATGAACTGCTCAAACAGGTCCTCGAATCGCTCCGGTTCCAGTTCATCGGTGAACGCGAGACGCAGGGCATCGCGTTGCACGGGCTCACCTGAAGCGAACAACAGGCATTCGCAGATATGTCCGAATCGCTCAAAATCCATCATCTGCATGTCTCTATTGTCACATCCCATCCCTTACCGGAGCAATGAGGATTTCCGCCCAAAGATGGCGCTGACGCAACGTGATCAAATGTATTTTTACCAGTTCGAGGATCGCCAGGAAAGAGACGATCACTTCCTGACGACTGCCGCATCGCTTGAAATATTCGGAAAACAATGTCGGTCCCTGCTCACCCAGAAATGTCAGCAGATCAGACATCTTCTCGCGTATCGACATCACCCCGGGAATGACGACATGCACAGGGGCACTCGAGTGCTTTTCGATGACATCCCTGAGCGCTTTGAGCAGATCGAGCAACGTGGCTTCCAGGATCCACTCTCGATCAAGATCATCCATCTCCGCGACCGGATGTTCATAAACGAGCGATTGAAGTTCGTATCGATTCTGTAGATAACTGCCGGCGTTACGAAACAATTGGTATTCCTGCAACTGCCGGGTCAACTCCTCCCTCGGATCGTTCTCTTCCATATTCACGTCTTCCGGATCAACAGGCAGCAGCATTCTCGATTTGATCAACATCAGGGTTGCGGCCATCACAAGATATTCACCCGCCACAGTTAAATCCAGATCCCTCATCAGTTCCAAAGTTTCCAGATATTGAGACGTTATGGTCGAAATCGGTATGTCACTGATGTCGATTTTCTGATCCTGAATCAGATGCAGCAGTAAATCCAGCGGACCCTCAAACAATGAGAGTGTCACGCGAGGTGTCTCTTTGGAAGATCCGATAGGATCGCCGACGATCATCGATAGCCACTAATGAACGAGAAAATCGTGAGCAGAACAGACCCGATCGGACGGAGATACACGGTCCCGAGGATGTTTGAAAAAACGAGTGCGAACAGGATCACGAATCCGTATTGCTCTAAAAATCGGTATTTAGAGGCATGTCGATCCGGAAGAAAGTAAGCGAGAATGCCGGATCCATCCAGCGGTGGCACCGGAATCAGATTAAATAGCGCAAGCAAAACATTGATGTGAATCAGGAGTTGCAGAACAGCCATGAAGTAAGCAAAGAAACCAGTCGGCACAGGTGTAATGGTGCTGATCAATCTGATGAGGATGGACGCGACGAGTGCTAGCAACAGATTCGAGAGAGGACCTGCCGCGGATATGATCGCACTGTCCCGTCGAGGGTGGCGTAGGTTGTAAAGATTGACTGGGACTGGTTTGGCCCATCCAAAAGCACCCATGCCTGATAGAGACAGCATCAGGGGAAGCAGTATTGTTCCGAACAGATCGATATGGACAAGAGGATTTAATGTCAGACGACCGAGATGCCTCGCGGTCGAGTCGCCGAGATAATCAGCGGAGGCCGCATGCGCAGCTTCATGCACACTCAAAGATGCAAGAACCGCAATGAAACTCACGATCATGTTGGGTAAAAGCTCGGAATATGCCATCGGTCACTCCCAGATCATCATACGGGAATCATCGGTTTGTTACCAGCACGGCCCGGAGGCTCCTTATCGAGCGCTGGTGCGCTTCCGGGGGCGTCTCCCTCGGGGGTGATGTTCGACGACGATCCGTCTGAGTGTCTCTTTTGCAATATGCGTGTAAATTTCGGTCGTCGAGATCGAGGCATGTCCGAGCATCTCCTGGACCGCCCTGAGATCAGCTCCATTGGCGACAAGATGAGTCGCAAAACTGTGACGAAGGACGTGCGGCGAGATGTTCACGGGTGCGCCAGATAATATCGCCGCCCGCTTCACGATCGCCCAGATTGAAACACGAGAAAGCTTCGATCCGCTACGGTTCAGAAAGATATAAGGGCTGGTGCATCCCTGTTTGAGAAATGAGCCACGTGCTTCCTGCAAATATTTCAGAATTGCTCGGATCGCGGATCGACCAATTGGTACCAGGCGCTCTTTGTTCCCTTTCCCAATAGTTCTGACAAATCCATGATCGAGATTGATGTTTCCTAGGGTCAGGCTGGACAATTCAGAGACCCGGAGGCCGGTTGCATACAGCGTTTCCAGAATTGCCCGGTCTCGCAACCCCTCCCTACTGGATTGCTCCGGAGCTTTCAGAAGCGTATCAATCCACCCCAGAGGGATGACCTTCGGCAATCGCTTTGCTCGAAAATGAACAGATATCTTTTCAGTCGGATCTTCTTGCATGCAACGTTCATCTTTCATCACTGCACAAAACGAACGGAGCGCGGTCAGTTTGCGTGCCAGTGACCTTTGCGACAGTCCGCGTGATTGAAGTAATGACAGAAAACTCGCGATATCCTGTTCAGAAATGGAATCGTGTAATCGGCCAGATTCTCCGAGAAACACGAGGAAAGACTCGACGTCATAGCGGTATGCGGACAGGCTGTTCTTGGAAAGTCCACGCTCAACCATGAGATGCGTGCAATACAACTGGAGTCGCGATCCCCAAGGCTCACGAATCTGAGGCGGTTGCGCGCTTCTTCGCGGAGAGGGAGGTGACAATCGAATCTACTTCGATTTTGATCCGTCGTTCTTGTTCAGAAACGGAAAGGGATTGACCTGCATTTTGACGGGTTCGCCGATAATCTGCGATGTTGCTCCAGACGTCCCGAAATCTTTCAATACCATCGAATTCTCAAAGACGATCGGCGGTTTGGGCGCTTGATCCGGTTTAAGTTTGTCAACCTGGCTTGTTTTGCTGCTGTGTGTGACCTTGATCATCCCGCCGAAAGGAACCGATTTGCTGATGTAAAACTCGGTCCCGGATTCTGTAGTATCTTCAAGGTTCAGGAATCCGAGATTTACGGAGGAGGTGAAAGAGCGGGAGTATTTTTTCCCTGCACCGACCAAATCCTGATTACCGATCTTCAGAGTGAGAGGTTCGAGATCGGTCACGGTCGGTTGGGTCACGTCCTTTGCATTGCCAAACCTTTTCGACTGAAGACTTTCCACAAAAGAGGGTGCGAAACGTTTGAGATGTTCAGGCGGAACTTCTTCTGGAGCTTTGGAATTTTCCTGAATAATGATCCGTTTAACATCGTCCCAAAAGGTGAAACTTTTCATCGGATCGAATGCTGCGGATTCTGTCGCAAGGAACTTGGTGATCTTCACTCCATCAGAGGTGTCTTCTCGGATTTCCAGCCAGTGGTAGGGTTTCCCATCCACCATTTCCTTACCGACAGCCGAAACCTTCAACGTGCCTTTGGTCTCTTTTCCGTCAGCTGCCTTCTTCGTTTGTTCAAACAGAGCCCAGGCTCCGTCCGTCCATAAACCCGCATCCGGTACACTTGAACTGCCGCAGGCCCAAAAAGAACATACGACGAGCAAAACGACCACGCATTTAGCTGCGATAAACCGATCCATTATTGCCTCCTGATCGATCGAATTCAGATTCGATGGCAGATGACGTCAATTCGGATCAAGATTAACGCTGCTCGGACTTATTCGCAAGAATGAAAATGCGCCGATTCAGGCGGGACTTGGTGCGTGCTGCCGCATTTTTGTGGATG
>Ga0302253_1001811_pt1 | contig 11858 bp, 13 predicted proteins | sample AAG_RA_Trp_MG_FD_193537 | JGI IMG/M metagenome (GOLD analysis project Ga0302253, IMG submission 193537) | Enriched activated sludge microbial communities from anaerobic digester in WTTP, New Holstein, Wisconsin, United States - AAG_RA_Trp | ecosystem: Engineered > Bioreactor > Anaerobic >... | reverse complement strand
GCGCAGTTCGAATGCCGGACCTGAACATTAATATAAATGTAACACCTATTGCTGAAGGCTGGAAGGCTTATACTACTTAGCAGGAGAGGAGAATATGTACACTAGGATAAAAAAATCTGATAACGAAGAAACCTTCCTAAAAAGTATGAGTCCATATCGTTACGATTCCTCGGGAACGTCAACGTCCTCTACGTTAGGTTCCGCTATTAATGTACCTATTGGGACGATTACCATTCCCATTGTACCTGATTACCGGAAAATTGTGCCAAATCGCTCAAAGCAAGAGGATTTCGAAATGCTTCTTGATAAGCATAAAAATACTCTTAATCTTTTAGCGAAATAAGAATAAATTAACCCTTTTTTACATTGGATTGAATCCAAATTTTTATATCTTCTTTCGTTTTTTCACCTTCTGCGACTTGTCTAACAAAAACGTTATTTTCGTCGTCAGAAGTTATGAGAGAATAACGTTCCGGTGTTCTTACAAGCACAAAAACCGCAAGCATGAATGCAATTCTTTTATTTCCCTGAACAAATGGATGTCCCGTGGCGATACCAAAAAGAATCCAAGATGCTTTTTCAAAAGGATCTGTTAGGTAATTACTTTCTTCAATAATAAACTCCAAATTACCACGATTAGTAAGGACACCCCCTAAACCCTGGTCTTCCCTTAAACGGCTTTTCCGAAGAAGGTCTATATGAAATTCTAACACTTCATCTACAGTTATTAATTCCATAGGTCAGCTCGTTATTAGGAAGTATTCTCCCTAAAATTAGAGATTTAAACGGGTTTTCATATTAAGTAATTGGATACAGGTCTATTTTCTATCCGCCTTTCCGCTCCTGCTCGGCGTCGTATCATTGCGTCCGGGCACGGACGCATAGCTCAGCCTTTTAGGCCTCGCTTAATTGCGATATCCCCCCATAATAACTAGCTCCGCGAAGGCCGCCACCGAACGCAGTGATGGCGTCGCCGGAGCGGAGCGATACCAGGGCCTCAGTCAACCAGCCGTAGGCTGAGCCCTCGCAGCGAGCGCAAGCGAGCAGTGGGCGAGGCCGGAGGCCCGCTCCGTCGTTGAACTTCACTTTCACACCGCACACGGGAGCCCTATATCTCCTTTCATATCCTTTCATATATTGGTGAAAACCACCGATGTATCAAAGCACAACCTTAGAACACATAGGAGCAGCCCGGGAATATGAGGGCACGCTCCGTATCGACATCAAGACCATGCAGGCCGTCATTGGACGATCCGGGGTGGGGCAGCTCATGTCCCGCTGGCCTGCGGAAGTCTACGACATCAGCGACGTGATGAAGACCGCCGGCGCACCTGAAGCAGTCGGGAAGGCATGGATCACCCGGTCCGGCCGGGCTGTGATGTACACGATCAAAGGCACCCGATACCTCTCACCCCTCGCCCAGGTGCAGGGAGTCCTGAAAGGCACCCGGAAATATGCCAATGTCTCCATCATGAGAGAACTGCCCGGTAGCATCCCTCACTCCCTTTCCTCTCAAAAGGCCGCCGAGGTGTCCGCATGATCACTCACCAGAGCGTCTATGATGTGATCCCGATCAACGACCTGCAGCGGATCAGCTCCTACCAGGAAAGAGCGGTAGAACTCGAGCACAAGGCCACCGTGATGATGGCAGATGCCCAGGACCTCCGGGTAAAGGCCGATGATATTATCGAGAGCTACCGGTACCGGATAAAGAAATACGGCTGGAAGGCCTGCCGTCTGGAGGCCGAACGGCAAAATGCCTATTCCTGGTATCATGACCCACTCCCGGGGCAGGGGGCGAGGGTATGAAAATCACCATGGCCAGCGGGGAGGTGTTCACCCTTCCCGGCTGCCTTGCCCGGTTCGGTGTCGGGTTCGGAATTCTTGGGAGCGGGTATGAGCTGACCCATGAGATCAAACGGGGCAGACTCCTCCGTGTTTCTGGTCCTGCCGGGTGTAAACGGGAGAGCATGGGAATCATCGAACGGATCGAGGTGTGATAATGGGCACCTGGCAGCAGCGGCAGGATGCCCTCTCTCAGATGGGACTCAAGCACCCAAGGGAAAGGGATCTCTCTTTCCCTACTCTCTCGGCATGGGTTCGTGATCATTGCGATGGCAAACGATCCCGTTGTCTTTGCGGGCGGGACCTGCGGTGCGAGGAGGTCCGTGGATATTCTCATATTGCTGGATGGTGGACCCCTTCCGGCAAGATGTGGCTATATATCCACTGTCCGACCTGCGGCTATGATGTGGCGCTCTGGAAGATCGGGGTTGACCGGGACCAGGACTTCCGGAGCTTAGCAACACGGGAGTTTACCGAGAGCGAGCTCTGCGATCTCGCTTGGGCAGCACCGAACCCTAAAAAGATCCGCGTGATCTCTGCAAGGGGGCGGTCGAGGTGACAGAAGGAGAAACTCTCACCTCCCTCTTCGGTGAGGTTATCTATCAATACACCCGGTTGAATGCCCTCCGGGATGGCGTGCTTGTAGAACTCCCTGCTGATCTCTGCAGGGAAGCCGGGGTTGTTGTCCCTGTAGCGGTAACCTCCGATGTATGGCACCTCATCGACCCCGGGAACCTGGACCAGATGCCCGGGCAGAGTATCACCGGCAGGACTTGGGATCTCCTCTGGACCTTTGCGAACGCTGCCCGGTCCTCCAGCGGCAGGCACCGGTCGACCGTGGCGTATCGCTGCATCTTCCTCACCTGCCGGGAAGCCATGGGAGGGACCGAGATCACCGAGCACAAGACCGTGACCCTGCGGGCGGTCTGCGGACCCGGAGACCGGGGTGAACCGGTGATCACTATTATGCTCCCCTGGGAAGACTGATCAAATGTATGTGGCGATCCCGGGAAGCGCAACCATGACCCCCACTCCCGTTTTTTACACGACAGAAGAGATTGCGGACCTCTTGAAGGTGAGCGCGAAAACCGTGCGTGAGATGATCAAGTCAAAACGCCTGCAGGCGGTCCGGGTGGGGCAGGAATACCGGATCACGGATGAACAGATTCGCCAGTATATCGAAGAGAATAAGACGTGACCGGGGATCCCGGCACCAAACCACCGATGTATCAGAAAGGAGCTGATGCCGGCCGGCCCGGTCGTTCATTGGTGAGGTGTCGTGGCATATCATCTTTTCTGACGGGATACGAAACTGGAGCGAGCCTCCGGCCTCGCCCACTGCTCGCTTCCGCTCGCTGCGAGGGCTCATCCTGCGGCGGGTTGACTGGGGCCGTGACATCGCTCCGCTCCGGCGACGCCCTCACTGCGTTCGGTGGCGGCCTTCGCTCTGCTGGTTCTCGGTTCTCTGTGTACTGTTGACGGTCGACCGTGCTCGGCTCCACTTCGTTACGCTCGCACCGTCTCCCTGCCCTCTCTTGCTGGACAGGTGGAATAGTGACGCCCGTGATTTCGTCGCAGGCTCCTCATCACCGGCTGCCTGGGCCCGCTCCTCGCGGACCGCTGAAGCGGACCGCTCGTCGCTGTTGATTGGGACCACTCCCTCATGCCTCATTCCCAGGTGAGTGCCCGGAGGGTCGAGCCGGGCAGCACACGGTGCTGGCCACTAGGCAGCCGCTGAGCAGAGCGGAAGAGCGGGTGCAATCTCCGATCATCCAGTTATAAATTGTAGATCGATCTATCAAAGACCTTCGAATCGTTAGATTATCCTGGTATTCTTGTTTCCTCATAGCTGTAAAATTTTCAATCAATTTACTCGATCGATTATCGGTGGATGTTCGGAGATTATTAAATCATAGTTTAGGAACTTAGTTTAACTATATATCTTAAATTTGAGATAGAATTTTCTAACGATTGTATTCAACAGAGTAATCAAGTCTACACCGCCACTATCACTTTCGCGTTCAAAATTAAAAATGACGGCAAATGTCAGAGTAGTCGGAAATCTGTTCAGCTAAAATCATTGACATCCCCCTTTAAAGATTCTTTCTCGCCAATGAGAGCGATGTATTCGTTCACCAGCCGTTCGCTCATCTCGAGAGTTCTAGAGATCTCAAGAGGGTTCATACGGCCATGTAATGTTTGCACTTTCTTAAATGCCTTGATGTACCGATCGCACGCTTCTACGGTATGACAGGTTTTTCGTGCAATATCAGGAGTGGGAGTATTCCGAAGGAACAGCGATATTATCACCTTCTTATGCGTCAGCGAAGGCCCGATATCATGAATAGTTCCACGATAGGGGAGAATAACCGAATTTTCCTCCTGATATTCCCTGATATCCTTACCAATCGTACCCGCGCTAACCCCGAGGAGCTCAGCAGCATCCGCCTGGGTTAGCACACCATTTTGAACATACGCTTCCTGAAGAATTCTTGCCACCTTGAATTTCCTAATTTATTTGTGGGAATACCCGTTTACCCTCATTCTCTTGTCATCTTCATGCGTCACAGATAGTATCACCGGAGTGATCCGCATCTTTGCCAGTGTTTTCGCAGGTCCTGGTTTTTCATCTTTATCAACGGCGAACCACAATGTCTGTCCGACTTCCAGGTTCCAGGGATCCCTTGAATATTGCCGGAAAAGCCGTACCATGTCATTTGCAAACATTTCCTGGATTTTATCCCCACCAATGAATGAGTACTCCTCATTGATCAGGTGCTTGATTGCCGACTCGATCCCTTTCCCTGATATGGCGGTGCTCATAGACTGACCCCCCGCCCCCCTTTTTTCCTGTCGAGCTCAGAAGGTGACACGGTAGTGATCTGCGATATCCTGTCCTGTCCGGTTTCTTTATACGTCTCGTATAATGCGAGGTATTCCTGGATTACTTTCTCAGATTGATTGGTTAATTCACGGATTTGTATGGGCGAATACCCTTTGAGGGTGAGAAGAATGACTTTAGAAAATCCACTGATATACCGTTTGATGGAATCGCCGGTATGGCGCGTTCTTTGTTCGATCTCGGTATACTCGTACCCTTTCAGGTAGAGCTCGATGATCTTCGTCTTATGGGAGACTGTTGGCCCAATATCCTGAATTGAGCCACGGGTGGGTATCTCGATGCCCTGTTCTCTCATCTCCCGCATATCCCGTTGGATTGTGCGTGTACTGGTGGTGAGAAGGAGCGCCAGATCTTCCTGGACGAGCAGGCCGCCCTGATCGTATGCTTCATTGGCGAACCTGAGCAGTTTGTGTTTTCGGAGTCCACTGACTCCCTGTGCTGCAAGGACGTCGGCATCTCCAGGTTCTGAAATCGTGAGTGTCACAGATACCAGGGAGAGCTGCTCTAATGATTTGCCGGGGGGTTCGTCTGCACTGACCGCATGGTAAATGATCTGGCTGTCATTACGGAGGTTCCCGTAATTGGCTTCAATGTGTTCGTGCATGAGGTGCACCAGTGAGCGGCTTATTGCTCGGGAGAATCCATAATCGGCCTCTAATTCGGTGAATAATTGTTGTTCGTTGGTTTTTCTCCAGGCATTAATGAGTGATTTGGTATCTTCTTCGGCAGCCGGCATGTCGATATCCCATATCCCATCTAATCTTGGAAATGTTAAATGGGTCGACACTTGTCGGAGATGTAATTAGTGAATTAACTGAGATACGGAGATTTCGTTTAAAATATTTCAATCAAATGAACAAACAATATAAATGTTGGTATTAAATTAAATATAGGAGGAAGTGTAATATTCGATAAAACGATTGAAAATTTTGGAGATGGAATCTCAGGAGCTGCTATTCTTGTAGATTTATGCTGTTTTTTACCTATTGGAGTTGGTCTCTTAATTGGGATTTCGGAAATGCCAGCTCCCTTTCATCGTTTTCTATCAGATGTTTGGATTTGGTTATTAATATTAGGGGTAATTTTATTGTTAGGATATTTAATATTTCAATTTATAAACATTTACAATTTATTTATTATTGATTTGAATACCGCTGAGGCATTTTATGGCCAGATTCGTATTGCGATGAAGAAAAGATTTGATTTAATCGAACAATTGCTATTTGTAGTTAAAGGTTATTCTGGATTTGAACGCGACACAATGATATCTATTAGTGCATTGAGAAGTGGAGTCAGAACCACGTCGCCAGAAGGTATTGATGATATTGATATCAAATCACAATTAGTACTTAGGAAAATTATTGGAGTGATAGAAAATTATCCTTATCTTAAAACATATTCTATTGTAAATATACTAACAAATTCAATCCAAAACATAGAACATGAAGTTGCGAATCATAGATATGAGTATAATAAAATCATCAAAATATACAATACGAAGGTAGATACTATTCCAACTAATTTTATTGCATTGCTTGTCGGATTTAAAAAAATGGGATATTTAGAATTTAATAATGATATTTTGAATCCACCTAGAATTAAGTTTTAATGTTCAATCTTAAGATCTATTCTACCCATTTGTTTGAGAGCGAATGTGAATCCCAAATATGGATAAATTTATTGCATCTACTGAAATAGAGTATATTAATGAAAATAGAATATAATTATGATAAATCAATTGGTCCAATTATTTTTTTCACTTTTACAAATAAAAAAATTGGATTCTGCTTATGTCATAAGAAAAAAGAAAGATCAATTTCTTTCTTCGGTCTGGAGAGATTTTTATGTTCTAGATGTATTGGAATCTTGTTAGGATATATTTTTGGGTTAGTTCTTAATTTATTTATTATTTTTAGGATCGAATTTTCACTCCTATTCATAGTACCATTAGTATTGGACGGAGTAACACAATTATTTGGATATCGAGAGAGTAACAATTTATTGAGAGTTTTAACTGGAATTTTATTTGGGGTAGGAATTGTTAATTTATTTTGTTATCTGGCGAAATTTTATTAGAAATCAGTAATTCACTAATTTCATAAGCAGTAAAAACAGTCTGGATGGATTCTTAGTCTTGCGGTCGTTTAATTCGGGACTTTCAATTTTACTGCGAATTTGGGTTCGAATATTTTATATTATCAATTAACTTACATTAAATTAATGAGTAAAAGATCAACTGATTTTTTTGTGTGTGCATCAACTGTTATAATAGGTATACTTCTTTTTATATTAATAGTGTATTATGAATCTGCCTTTGCTAAAGAAGATGTGGTGACATTATATTTAGGTGACACTTTAATCCTCATCTTATTTATATCACTTATTTTCTTAAGTGTATATCTGGTAATTAAATTCATAAAGATATATAACATTTTTAAAGTAGATAGAAACGCAGCAGATTCAATATTTGGACAAATTAATATTGCAATGAAAAAACGACTTGATTTAATAGAACAATTATTCTTCATTGTGAAGAGCTATGCAAAATTCGAGCAGGATACAATAATAAAAGTTACTTCGCTCCGGAGTTTATCAACTTCAGATTCTCATGAATCGTTAGATAGAATGGAATCTGTATCACACAATATTTTATGGCAATTAATAGCTGTTATTGAAAATTATCCAAATTTAAAAACAAATGAAATCGTCCAATCGTTAACAACTTCAATACAGGGCAATGAGGAAGAAATTGCCCAACACCGATATGCCTATAATGAGTTAGTAAAAGATTATAATATTAGAGTAAAGACAATCCCAACAAATTTCGTTGCTGTTATCACAGGATTTAAAAAACTAGATTACCTAATTTTCGAAGAATCAATTACAAAAACCCCATCGATTGAATTCTAGCATTCGTCTTCCTCCTAATCTATGAAAAATATACTGGGTAGAAAAATTAGTTGTGAATAGTAAAAATTAGTATAATAATGACTATTTATAAAATTCTGTGCTTGGAATCTTTGTAATTTTTGGTTCATACTCGAGATAATCCATTTTTTTAAATTTTGTTAAAAAAGCCACAATATTTGATGGAATTGTATCAACTCTAGTATTATATGTCTTAATTATTTGATTGTAGGCATATCTATATGTCGAAATTTCAGATTCGATATTCTGGATTGAATAGGTCAATGTCTGAACAATATCATTTGTTTTCAAATCTGGATAAGCTTCAGCGATTGCTATAATTCTACCAAGAATTATTCGTGATTCTAACTCAATTCTATGTAATCCGCCAAAATTTGCGGTATTTATTTTAGATCTCATTTCACTAATATTAATCATTGTATCTCTTTCAAATTCTGCGTAACTTTTAACTATAGAAACCAATTGCTCAATCAGATCCATTCTTTTCTTCATTGCAACACGAATCTGCCCTAAATATGATTCAGCGTTATTTTTATCATTACAAAATAAATTATAGATCTTTATAAAATATCTTAATATCATCATTCCAATTATAGAAATAATTATTACTGAATAAATTAACCAGTGATCCCAAAATAACTTCTCAATTTGGTCTCCATAATATACAAACAATAAAAATATTATACCAACACATATAGGACCTCCACAACAAATCAAATAAAAATCACTATCATTTTTTTCATCTGTCATATTTCAATCAAGTTGTATTGTCAATTCATATAGTATTCGTAAAATGGCTCTGAAGAAATCATTGAATCAATATTCCTCATTTTCTACCTAAACCCAAATGAAAAAAGGGAAATTTATCTTCGGGAATTTACCACGTATAATGATAATGCGTAGAAATCCCTGAAGTCGAATTTTCCGTCATTATTGAAATCGAACGCGCTTCCCGGTTCGTTTCTCTGAATCCATTGTAAATGGCGAGCGAGGAGAATGACATCATTTGCATTCAGTTTTCCATTCCCATCCAGGTCCTCATACCTCCCATCGCCATTGAGATCACGGGGCATTTTTTTCAGCCCTGGAAGGGCTTTAACCGGTCCTTCGACAATAATGTATTTTGATTTCTGGACTGAATTGTTCCCCCCGTCATTCTCTACGGTCAGAGTGACGGAATACATCCCCTGTGTTGAATAGGTATGCACTGGATTTTGATCAGATGACTTCGAGCCATCGCCGAAATTCCAGAGGTAAGAATCGGGATCTCCGGTTGAGGTATCGCTGAATGTTACTTTCAGGGGGACAATCCCTTTCAGGGGACTGGCGGTGAAGTCCGCGATTGGAGGCAGCGGTCGGACCGATACCGTAATGTATCCTGTTTTCAGTTCAGTGTCAGTCGCGGATGCTCTCATCGCCTCGAGGCTAACAGTATAAGTGCCAGGAATAGTGTAGGTGTGATTAATTTCGTTTAGGTTTGTTGTAGAGGTTGTTCCATCTCCAAAATCCCATACTTTTTCAAACGGGTCAGTTGTTGAATTATCCGTGAACAGGACTTCGAGCGGGACGTATCCGGTTGTTGGAGTTCCTGAGAAGTCAGCAACAATTGTTGCAGGAACATCGAGGTCCAGATGGATAAGAGAATTCGTGGAGAATGGATAACTATCAGACCATGTTGTCCCATCCTCATTCACAATCCCACAACGGGCTGGGAGACCCCCAATGGTGAATGTTACAGGGGTATCATTCGGAATGTCACCTGCGAGCACCAGGCCTTTTCCGATTTCAGATTCCCCATATTGTCCAGGGATTGTTGTTGTAAAGGTCGTGTTATACCCAATGGCAGAGGCAGTGACTACGGTACCTATTGGAGCTGGGTTCCCATTGAGGGTTGCATTGCCGAAGAGGGTGAATTGTGGCGGGAGGATTTGAATGACTTGGGATGCAGAGTCTTCACCATCTGGACCAATCACAGTTAGATTGACAGTGTAGTTGCCTGAGTGAGAATAGATATGAGTAACTTCGGTGACGTTTTCTGCGTATGTTCCATCACCGAAGGACCAGAGTCGGGAAGTGATGTTGCCTGTGGAATTGTCGATATATTGGATGGAAAGGGGAAACTGGCCGAAGGTAGCGTCAAAGGTAAAGTTAGCGATTGGTGGGAGTGTATTTGATATTATAGTGAATTGATGAATTTCACTCGATGTGATACCATCATAAGGATCTTTTGCTACAACCTTCCAATAGTAGATTGCCTCGTTCAAACACCCTGAATAATAAAACATATCTAATGTAGTATTCTCAAGAACTAAAGGAGGAGTGGTTGAGGTTCCGAGATAGACATCATACACGAGCGTTTCATTGTTGGGATCATGACATTGCCAGAACAGAGTTCCGTTCACTGGCAGATCAATATAATTGTTATCAGGATATGTTAGATTAGGCACATCAGGTTGAAAATTAACTCCTTTTATCGTGACAATGGCGTTTGTCTGGGTTTCTTCGAATGCACTTGGGAAATATACTGTTGCATAATTCATAACTTTCGTGTCATCGGGAACTGAAGGGGAAAATTTTACACTGATATTAGCAAATCCACCTTCACTAGGACCTACTTCTCCTATAACCCACCGAATCGTCCGATTAACCGAGTCGTATATGCCGCTTTGTGCGATCTGTTGTCCTGTCGCAGTGCTAAATACGGGACTTATCTCAAGGGTTGATTCGTCTAATGATGGGTCTAAAACATCTGTGATGTAAACTCCAAAAGCACTGCCATCCCCTTCATTTTCGTATTCTACTCGATAATTAATTGGTTGATCTGATGGATAATGACCTTCAGGGCCAATCTTCGTATTGGGGTCATGTGCAGTTGCATAATCAATTTTTTTAATAGCATGTTGTTCTCCGGGAAGAGACGGCTTAATGAGATCAGGTATTGAACCGTCAAATGGATATATTTTACCCAGGTTATATTGCTCAATTAGCCAGTCGAGTAAATATCCGTGAACTTCTATTTCGTCATACGGGTTTAACCATGGATGTTTATTAGTATATTCCACGTTGATAATGTTAATCGCATAATCATGCTCTGGTGTGACATATGTTTTGTAAAATAATTCCTGATAGTCACGATTCGAACCCCCGATCCAAAAAGATGACTGATCTGGAAGTTGTTCTTTATCGATACCCTCTGTAAGCAATAGAGGATCAACATCAATATAATTCCATTTTTTATGTAGTTTAGCCGCCCCAGCAAAAGGTTTAAAGATATCATCCAAGGGTGTTCCTGCAACTTCTACATTTAAACCGGGGTGAATATCGGTAGTAAAGGGATTCCAAGAAAAGTCATATTTTTTTTGAAAGTCAAGAACATGTGCATTATATAAAACGTCCTGGGTTGATTGAATAATAAATATCTTCTTTTTAACAGCACCACTATCAATAAGGTCCTCCATTTGATCTTGAGAGATTAAGGCCGGTGCTACGAAAAAGGCATAATCTGCCGTGACCTTTTTATTTTTCATCTTTTGATAGAGTACTTGTGTTCCACCACTGTGACTGAAAACAATATTATAATGCTTATCTCCCTCTGAATTTTCAACATAATTTTCAGGGGTGTAAATGCCATTCGATGCAAACCACGTATGAGCTGCACCACGTATATCAAAAGGCAGGCCATTAAATCCTTCTGGAAGTTTTGTTGGATCATTTGTTTCAAAGAGGCATTTAATAAGTGTTGCATCAAGATCTGTGGCTTTCGCTAATCGATCCTTTCCTGCTTTATTATTTTCAACATTTTCAGGTGTCCAGCTAATACCTGGATATAGGGCGTTAGTAGATAACTGGGATATTTCATTTACTTCTACGTCTAGGAATAAATCAGGTGTAGTGCTTAATTTTTGCTTTAACTGAATTTCAAATGTAATTAACTTACTTCCCGGATACCAGACCTTATCTATTATCCAATATGCATTTTGAGAATATGCCTCGTTTTCTGATTTAGAAGCGCCATTATTGATACTTATTGAATATTTTTGGTTTAACGGTCGTTTATTATCAATATAAAAATATTTTGCATCTTCAGATTGTTCTATTATTTCATATTCCGGGGAATATGTTAACTTAACAACAACCGGACCAATATTTTTCTCTGGCACCTGGTTTGTAATATTGATGGTAT
>Ga0302253_1001810_pt1 | contig 11868 bp, 12 predicted proteins | sample AAG_RA_Trp_MG_FD_193537 | JGI IMG/M metagenome (GOLD analysis project Ga0302253, IMG submission 193537) | Enriched activated sludge microbial communities from anaerobic digester in WTTP, New Holstein, Wisconsin, United States - AAG_RA_Trp | ecosystem: Engineered > Bioreactor > Anaerobic >... | reverse complement strand
TATAGATGGTGAACCGGTCTCCCCGTGAAAAGCCGATAAGGGTAATCCCTGCGGATTCTGCTGCTGCTATTCCCTTGTCGGTTGATGCGGCACGCGAGACGATGACCGGTATTCCCGCATGGGCCGATTTCCGGACCATGCCAGCCGGCTGCCGCCCCGTGCAGCCGATGACACAGCGGGAGAGGTCGATCCCGTTCAGCACGGCAAATCCCACCAGCTTGTCCACGGTATTGTGCCGGCCGACATCGCTGCTCTTTGCGATCAGCCGGCCATCCTGGAAGAGCACCGAGCAGTGGACCCCGCCGGTCTTCCTCCAGAGATCGGTCTCAATCTCCTTTGTGACTGCGATGACCTCATCAGGAGAGAGCCGGATATCCGATACGACCTTCCCCGGGGTCGTGACAAAACTGAGACCACCGGAGGATCCCGTTTCCCGCTTTGTCCATCGCAGGTCGCAGCCGGTATCCGACCAGACAAGGATACGGTCCCCCTCGACCTTCACCGTGTCGATACAGCGGAGGATCCCTTCGCTCACCAGGTAGCCCGCCCCGAGCTCCCGCAGCTGGTCGCGGCTGGCTACCATCTCCGTTACCGGCTTGTCATTGAGCAGGAGCTCGAACCGGTCTTCAACAACGATAGCGTCATCGGTCTCCTGCGCCTTCCCGCAATCGACCCGGATGCTGCGGTGCGCAGAGATCATGAGCCGCCCGTCTCCCCGTACACCCAGCCGATATAGGGTGCATGACCTGCAATAACCGGGACGGCGATGATCTCCGGTATCTCGTACGGGTGCACCATCCGGATCGCCCGGATAACTTCGTCTGCAAGACTGCGGCGTGTCTTGATGACGAGCAGGTGCTCCTCGTCGTTGCAGTTCTCCCCCTTCCACCGGTACAGGGACCGGACCGGCATGATATTCACGCATGCGACTAGGCTGCTGCCCAGGAGCTTTTCTGCGATTGCCGCGGACCGGCCGGGAGGTACCGTGGAAAAGATCACGCAGATCTCCTGCCCGCCAGCCGCGTTGTCTGCGATTTCCATATGACAGGTGTTGCCTTTTCCGGTTCATAAGGATATACACGCCGTGCCCGGTCACGGGAGTTAACTTATAGAGATACCGGCGCGAATAGTACGTGCCTATGTACGCGAGCAGAATGAGCAGTCTCCCCCCGTATCTTTTTGCACGGATTGACGAGATGAAAGCAGAACAGCGGAAGAAAGGTGCAGACCTCATCGACCTCGGCGTTGGCGACCCCGACCTTGCCACGCCGGCCCATATCGTGGAGGCCCTCTGTACTGCCGCAAAGGACCCAAAGAACCACCACTACCCGGATTATGCCGGCATGCCGGCGTACCGCAGCGCCGTTGCCGGCTGGTACAGGAAGCGTTTCAGCGTCTCGCTCGACGCAGGAAAGGAGGTCCTCGCCCTGATGGGCTCCAAGGACGGCATCGCCCACATAGCGGAAGCCTTTGTCAACCCCGGCGATTATGTCCTCGCCCCGAGCCCCGGCTACCCGGTGTACCGGACCGGCACGCTCTTTGCCGAAGGAAACGTCCATGAATTGCCCCTCCTGAAAGAGAATAATTTCCTCCCCGTGCTCGCAGACATCCCGAAGAAGGTGGCAAAGAAGGCCAGGATCCTGTACATCAACTACCCGAACAACCCGACAGCGGCAGTGGCACCGGACGGGTTCTACAAAGAGGTCGTAGACTTTGCCCGGGAGAACGATATCATCGTCGTTTCGGACAACGCATACTCGGAGATCTCGTATGATGGGTTCCGCGCCCCGTCGTTCCTCCAGACCCCCGGGGCCATGGAGGTCGGGATCGAGATGCACTCGCTCTCGAAAACCTACAACATGACCGGCTGGCGGATCGGCATGGCGGTCGGCAACGCGGAAGTCATCGCGGGCCTCGGGCGGGTCAAGACCAACGTCGACTCCGGGGTTTTCGACGCTGTCCAGCACGCGGCCATCACCGCGCTCAGCGGGCCGCAGGACTGCGTGAAGGACGCGTGCAGGATCTACCAGGAGCGGCGCGACGTGCTGGTGAAAGGGCTCCAGGGACTCGGATTCGATGTCCCGCTGCCAAAGGCCACCTTCTATGTCTGGGTCCCGGTCAGGGACTGTATGGCCTTTGCCGGGCGGCTCCTCACGGAAGCGGGCATTGTCGCAACACCGGGCGTCGGGTTCGGTTCCAGCGGCGAAGGGTATGTCCGGTTCGCGATAACCCGCCCGGTAGCCCGGATTCAGGAAGCGATCGGGCGGATGCAGAGGATGAACCTGTGAGATTCCCGCCCACCATTGCTGTCAGAGGCGTGAACCTGCATGCCATCGGGCAGGACTGCGTTGCTGTCATGGATCGCCTGCCCTGGCAGAAGTAAGCGGAGGAACGTTCCGTGCTCTTCCATTACGCGCTGGTCGACGACCTCATCTCAAAGGAGGAGTTCGAACGGCGCGTGGAGAGGAAGATCGACGAATGCGGCGACCTCGTGGACGAACCCACCGCTGCCATGATGGTGGTCGGCGAACTCGGGCGGGAGCACGTAAAGATCCGGGGGCTGTCGGCGAAATCCAGCCTCTTCTCATTTTTCGGGAAAGTGGTTGACAAGACCGAGCCGAAGGAGTTCGACCGTGCCGACGGCGAGAAGGGCTGGGTCGCCACGCTCCTTCTCGGGGACGAGACCGGCACAACCCGCGTTGTCCTCTGGGACGAGAAGGCCGGGGCTGCGCTGGATACTACTGTCGGGGATGTGCTCGAGGTTATCGGGCGCCACCCGGGGAAGAGTACGCACGAGATCTATGCCCTTGCCCTCCGGAAAGCCATGTGCGAGATTGCCTGTACGATCCCGGCCGGTGCCGGCGGGCTCTCGACAGAACCGGTGGAACGGGATGTGGTCCTGCTGGCGGTGGATCCTCCCCGGACGTTCACGAAGCGTGATGGCAGCACGGGAGAAATGTGTGAGGCCGTCATCGGCGACAGCGAAGGTACTGCCCGGCTCGTGTCGTGGGCACCCGCCCTGCTTGCCGGTTTCCCGGCCGGGACGACCGTACATATCGTCAATATGAAACCCGGCAACCGCCCGGAAGGCCGGAATTTCAGTATCGACGAGAAGAGCAGCGTTGCTGCATCCAGTGCAATGGTCGTTGTCCCGTTCACGCCCCTCCATTCCGTTGCAGACCAGGGGATTTACTCAGTGAAAGGGATTGTACAACAGCTTCAGCAGCCGAGGTCCTTTACCACGCGGAACGGATCCCCTTCCTGGGTCCGGAACATGGTAATCCATGACGGTGACGATGAACAGAAGATCGTTCTCTGGGGGGAGACGGCACTGATCCCTGTCGTGGCGGGAGACGAGGTCGAGATATACCATGCCACGGCAAAGGCCGGGCGGTTCGGGGGTATCGAACTGGGCGTGGGAAGGGGAAGCGTATTCCGGGTGCTCCGGGAGATGGTCCGTCCCGTCGAGTTCACCGGTACGATCATCGCCGGCCCGGGATCGTTTTTCATCGACAACGGGACCGAACGCTACCTTATCGAAGGCACGTTTGTCCACGGGAGCGAGATGAGGGTCCGGGGCATCCTGTCCGGCAGCAGGATCATCCCGGATCAGGTGGAACCCGTTGTTCCCGATGCCGGGGCGGTACTCCGCGATCTCCGGAAGTTCCGGGAAGATCTGAAGTCCTGACCATCACTTTCACCCTGCGCAGAACGGGGGTTTATATCCCAGTCTTTAACATGTTGTTGTGCCATAGGAGTGTATAAGAAATGGCTGAAGGACCACTCGAAATTGAAGATTTACCGGGCGTCGGCCCGAGCACTGCAGACAAGCTCCGGGAAGCCGGTTACCTCTCCATTGAAAGTATCGCAACGGCTGCACCGGCAGAACTCTCCGAAGTATCGGAGATCTCCGAATCAACGGCCAAGAAGATCATCAAGGCAGCCCGGGAGATTGCTGATGTCGGCGGCTTCAAGACCGGCAAGGACATTTTCGAGCAGCGCAAGGATGTGAAGAAGCTCTCCTTCCGCGTCCCGGAACTCGACACCCTGCTCGGCGGCGGGATGGAGACGCAGGCGATCACCGAGATGTACGGCGAGTTCGGTTCCGGTAAGAGCCAGATCGTCCACCAGATGGCCGTCAATGTCCAGCTGCCGGTGGAAGACGGCGGGCTCGACGGCAGCGCTATCTACATCGACACGGAGAACACCTTCCGCCCCGAGCGTATCGAGCAGATGGTCAACGGGCTCGGGCTTGACAATATTCCGGATGCCCAGGAATTCCTGAACAATATCCATATCGCCCGGGCGCATACCTCGGACCACCAGATGCTCCTCATCGACAACTCCCGCGAACTGGCCAACGAGCTGAAGACCAGCGACAAGCCGGTCAAACTCTTCATCATCGACTCGCTGACCGCCCATTTCCGTGCCGAGTATGCCGGCAGGGGAACCCTTGCGGCCCGGCAGCAGAAACTGAACCGGCACATGCACGAGCTCTTCAAGCTCATCGACGAGCACAATGCCGTCGGGCTTGTCACCAACCAGGTCATGTCCAACCCTGCCGTCTTCTTCGGCGACCCGACAAAACCTATCGGGGGCAACATCGTCGGCCACACGGCCACCTTCCGTCTCTACCTCCGGAAGAGCAAGGGCGGCAAGCGCATCGCACGTCTCGTGGACAGCCCCAACCTGCCCGAGGGAGAAGCACCGTTCATGGTCGAAGAGGCTGGTCTCAAATCGTGCTGAAAGCACTCCTCACGGATATTGACGGGACGATAACAACGCCCGACCGGAGGATCTGTACCGGATCCATTGAACTGATCCGCTCGCTCGTCGACAGCGGTACCGAAGTCGTGCTGGCGAGCGGGAATACCCCCTGTTTTATGGATGCCCTCTGCAAGATGATCGGGACGAAAGGTACCTACATTGCCGAAAACGGGGGAGTCTTCCGGATAGGGTATACCGGCCAGCCGGTCATCCGCGGGAACCAGACCGTTGTCAGGGCTGCGCTGAGGGCAGTCCAGGATCATTTCCAGGAAAAGGGAATGACCCTCGACCTCTACAGCCCTATGTACCGCTTCTCGGACCTTGCCTTTGCCCGGACCGTGTCCGCGGACGAGGTGCGGGAGGTGCTCCGGGACCAGCCGGTGCAGGTCATCGATACCGGTTATGCAATCCATCTGCAGGTGCCGGGTATCAACAAGGGAACCGCACTCGTGGATCTCGCGGGAAGGATGGGGCTTGCCCCCGCCGACTTCCTTGCCATCGGCGATTCGGTGAACGACATCCAGATGCTGAAGATTGCCGGAATCGGCATCACCGTGGCAAATGCACACCCGGATACAAAAGCTGCAGCGCAGTATGTTGCCGAAAAAGCGTATGGGGACGGATTTGTTGAAGCGGTTGAAAAATATTCTTCTTATTTCCGGGCAAGGAAACGGTCAACAACGATATAGTCCTTGATATCCTTGACGGCCTCGAAGGGGATGAGGAGGAGCTTGTCGTCCTCGAGGGTGTAACCCTCAGTGGAGAAGGACTGGTCCGGGTGGATGATCATTTCCTGTACCTGGCCGGAGTCGAAATCGACACGGATGTTCTTTAAGGTCCCGATGAGCTTGCCGTCATTGCTCATGATCTTTTTTCTGGAAAGGCTGCGGGCAAATACACGAGTCATAAAAAAAAGAGCGACGTATAAATATATAAACTGTTCTAAAACCGTAAGAAAAAGAGTATTTTCTCAATTGAAATGTGCCGGGACGTTATTTGAACATTTCAGCGGCCATGCGGATGTCTGCGCCGCGAAGGGTCTTCCTGCCGGCATGATCGGACATCTTCTTTGCCTCCTTAGCCAGGAACAACCCGTGCTCCTCCATCAGCTGTGCAAGGGTCTCCGTTGCATCGGCGCTGACCCGGTCGGCCCCGGCCTTCTTGATGATCCGCTCAACGGCAGCCTGCGATAATTCGGTCATAATCCTGATTCCTCCCATATCATTTCACTCAAATTATGTAAAGATATTGCGTTTGCTGCCGGAGGTCTGAGGATTCTTCCAATGCATGAATTCGTAAACAATGAAACACCCGATAACTGCCTTGAGTGAGTGAGCTGCCCAATTTTATCACGATAGCGGGGACTGCAGAAGACCTGTAAGAAAGTGTATTGCATTGTGATGGGACCACGGGCGCTCGGGGTCTGTCGGCCCTCGCCCCGCGAAGGACTCTGATGAGTCCTTCTCATCCTCGCGGTCTGATGACCGTTCGGACCGTGGAGCATGGCGGTTTATGGCATTGAAAAAGAATAAACCGGGGGTCAAGGGGGCTTGCCCCCTTGGGCTGCCTGCCTCTATGGGGAGACAAACCCTCTTCAGAGGGGTTGGCTGGAGAAGAACGTAGTTCTTCGACTGGGAGAGAGGGGGTCACCATCACAATTCCACAGCGTGCTTTGTCGCAATGTTTTAATGAGAGAGGATGACCAGTCCGGTTTTCAACAAAATTTATCTCAACGTTCGTCCCGCAACTCGAAAAAAATCCCAATCACAAAAACGTGAAAGCCAGAGAAAACATCGAGCACGTCAATGCTTCCCATCTACAGCGAGGGAAACACCCGGATAACATCCGACTGGGTGAGAATCCCGACCGGCTTTTTGTCCTCGACAACAATAAGCCGGCCGATCTCCCGCTCCTTGAACCGCCGGATAACCTCAAAGAGTTTCACATCGGACGCTATCTCCTCAACCTCGGATGTCATCACTTCCGAGACCGGGGTTGTCAGGGGAAGATGGTTCTCGATGGCGCTGGCGATGTCGCTCATGGTGACGATCCCCGAGAGAACGCCATCCTCGATGACCGGTGCACCGTGGATACGCTCGTGGTTGAAGAAGACGAGGGCATCGTGCAGGGTATCGAGGCTCCGGAGGGTCTTGAGGGGAGTTGACATGTAATTCCGGATGGGCTGCTTGGGGAGGGAGATCATCTCCGATGTTGCAATGAGGAGGGACTGCTTTGCCTCGTCCTTGCCGAATACCTCGCCCCGTATCAGGAGCTTGTTGACCGGTGTCGGGCCGATGGTGATCTTGTCCCCGATCTCGAAGAGTTTCGCGCTTCCTTTCAGCCTGATGACCGCATGGCAGACATCGGGATGGCAGAGCGTGGTAAAATCGATCTCCTGGGCGCTTGCCCCCTGCATGACCTGACCGTCCCTGCTGATGGGGACATCGTAATCGGCGCCGGATACGTTCAGGTTGAGTTCATTGTAGGCAAGGGCGGTGGGAATGTACCCGCCTTTCGGGCCCGGGACGCCGTCAACGAGACCGATCGCTTTTAACGCCTGCATCTGGTTGCGGACGGTTCCCGGGTTGCGCTGGATCCTCTCTGCTATCTCTTCTCCCTTGATCGAGTGCGAGTGCTGGTGGTAGAGAGTAATCAGGGTGATGAGGATATCACGCTGGATGAGGGACAGGTCCATAACGATAAACGGTATGACTGTCCATGATATATATAGGTAGGCGATTTGTGGAATTCGAAAGAATGCCGACGGTGCCGACTGCCGACGAGATCCTTGACCGGAGCTTCCGCCGTGCGGCAAAGAAGATGCAGGAGAAGGAGAACAAGGAGCGTGCCAATACCGAGTTCGTCCGCGCCGTGGGCGCGGCGATTCATGACCGGATGGTATACATTATCCGGGGCTTCCCCGAGTTCGAGAAACTCCCGCCGTTCTACCGGGAGATGGCCGACATCCTCTTCGGGCTCGACCGGATAAAACAGTCGCTGGGCGCTGTCGGCTGGGCGGCAAAGCATACCAAGATGGTGGGCAACCAGCTCGTGCTCCAGTCCCGGAAGGCTGAGGATACGCAGGTCATCCGCAAGCGTGCGGTCGCCCGCCTCGCGTCCATGGTCCACCAGATCGACAGGGACCTGCATTTCCTCAACGAAGTGCGTAACACCCTGCGGCAGCTCCCCCATGTCGAGGACGCTTTCACGGTCGTCATCGCGGGGTACCCCAATGTCGGGAAATCGTCCTTCATCCGCCGCGTCTCCTCTGCAGAGCCGGAGGTTGCATCGTACCCGTTCACGACCAAGGGTATCATCGTTGGTCACCGGAACGTGGGCCGCGGGAAGATCCAGTTCGTCGACACCCCGGGAATACTCGACCGCCCCGCGGAGGAGCGCAACGCCATCGAGAAGCAGGCGCTCTCGGCCATGATGAACATCGCGAGCGTGGTGCTCTTCATCCTCGATCCCTCGGAGCACTGCGGGTACCCGATGGAGGTGCAGCTCCGGCTTCTGGAGGAAGTGAAGGGGATGGTGAAATCCCCCGTCATCGTTGTGGCGAACAAGTCCGACCTCACGACAGCGGACGGGTACACGGCCATGTCCACCCAGACGGGCGACGGGATCGATGAGGTGCTTGAGAGTATTCTCAGCCAGAGGCCGAAGCGGACGGAGGAGGACCGGCTGAAGGAGATCCGGGCGCCGATTGTTCATGCGGAAGATGCACCGGAGATCGATCCGGTGACCGGCCGGGTGAAGCGGAAGCGGATCCGGAGGCCCCGGAAGCCGCGGACGAAGATGTCCTGAAGTTCTGGTAAATCCATCCCTCTCTTTTTCATCATCAATATTCCCAAAGTGGGAGCTGGGTTTGCAGGCATTCCCGGGTTTACACATCCGAAACCATAGTACACTGCCCGACCCCCATCAGCCATCCTCAGGACCAGAAAAAAGTCACAGGAAAATTGTTACTTCGTATAATTCGATTTGGGAAGACAGGAAATTATGGCGGATGGCAGACACTCTGAGGGGGGTTAGACAGTGTACTTCGGGAATCGTCAGCAGCTGAATCTACCGACACTATGCTGGGGCATTAAGATTTTCCTGGTAAAAATTACGTCGTATAAGATTACCATTCCCCTGCTGCCCGGACACCGGGTTACAGACAGGACAGGAACCAGAGTACACCGTCCGACCCCCCCTTCAACCACCAAGAATTTATCGGTCCTGCCCGAACCATTCTGATCACAGCCCGCCGGATACCCGGCAGAGAGTGAGATGCAATGGCCCACTTCAACCAGAAACCCGGGACAAAGAGTGCCTTCCGTATCCTGAAAAAACCGGTCGCAGACCTTGCTGCGTTTGATGGTATTGTCAGGTCGCTAGTCAGGGACAATCCGCTCGGATGCACGTCCTACCGGTCCCGGAAGAAGGTCCATACACCGGTGGAGAAAGTACGCGAGATGTATACAGCGAAGTTCATCTATGAAGGCAGTAACGGGAAACGGTGCGGCAGCGGGCAGGAGACCTATGACACGGTCGAAGGGTACGAGTATGGTATCGCCGCTGTCCTCTCCAACATGGCGAACACCGCAGCCCACCGGGGGAAGGCCCGGCATATTCCTGCTGCCGATCTCTTCTCGGTCATCCTTAAGTGCCATGACCCGAATGAGGAATTGTATTTCCTCAGCCTTTCCCGCGACAAGGTGACCGTTGCTTCGTACACGGATGAGCAGATTTGTAAAAAGGTAGAACGGTGGACGGAGAGCGTACCGGCGCTGGCATAGGGAACTGCGGCCCGGTTACCCCATCCACCCCATAGCCGCCATCCCGGCCAGGAACCCGAGGATCGTCCCGCCATTGAGCGGCGGCAGCCCGGCCTGCGGCTTGCCGGACATCACGAAAGAGAGGAGAACAACAAGTCCCGCGAGCGAACCGACGATTGCCCCGAGCGCCGGCAGGTTGATCATTCCTCCCAGCCGCGTGCCCTGCACGAAGACATTGGCCGAGACAACGAGGATCGACGGCATGATCATGTCGCCCATGCCGATGATGAACGCCGCCCGCTCCGTGCTTCCCCCCTCGTCGCTGCTGATCTTCCCGATCCCCTCTTTGATGAACGAGTAATCCCGCCGTTTCGGGATAACGAAGAGGATCGGCGTCTTCAGGTCCACGACCCCCTCGGCAAGCGTGATCATGTGCTTTGTCTTGTACACCGAGATCGCATCGTAGACAGCGAGCAGGATAAGCAGGATGATGACCGGCAGGACCTCGAGCGATGCCCCGAATATCGCGGCAACGCCGGCCCCGATCAGGATCCCGAGCCCGTCGATGACGTACCATTCCGGGTACATGTACAGGAGGATGGTCGAAAGGGCCGCGAGGACAATGACGATGACCGATGCAAAGAGCGTGTCGCCTGTCATGGATGCGGTCAGATCCGCCGGGAGGATCGCATTCCACCATCCCGGCGATGTCGCGGCAGTCATGTCCATTGCGGCAAACACGATGGCAAGATAGATGTACACGAACGTCAGGAAGATCGAGATCCCGATGACTGCAGCGATCACTTTTTTGAGGTCGTACCGGATCAGGAGCAGCATGAGCGCGGTGAAGGCGAGCATGATGACGATGAAGATGACCGGGTTTGCCATCGATTCGGGATCCTCGAATGCAACAACACCGGAAGCCTGAACGGGAAGTGCGAGCAGGAGGGCTCCTGCTTCCACCGCAAGGAGCAGGACCGGCATTGCAAGGAACGGGATGAGGTTTTTCGTCTCCAGATGGCATCGACTCCTGACCAATTAGCTTAATTAGTGTGCTCTCATTATCTAAAAACATGGATATTCGCGAATACCTGGTCGATATCCTCCTCACCGTCGTGATGATCGGTTCCACGCTCGTCCTCGTCACCCGGTTCTGGCAGGACACCATCATCGCGGTTGCAGCCGGCCTGATGGTCCTTGCTCTCGGCGGACTCCTCCTCTCCCTCAATATCAAGATGCGTCACCTCGAGAGGAGCGTGGTGATCCGCGAACGGATGCTCCGCTCCAACCTCGAGGAGATCTCGAACCGGATGCAGGACAAGTACGATATGGCGCTCTCCCACCTTGACGAACTGATCGGTGAATTTTCAAGGCGGGCGTACCGATAATACCTTCTCAGGAGGGGACCGCACATGGGCGTTGCATTACGGGATATCATCGCAGAGTACAAGACACCGGTAACCTGGGAGGCGCTGCCGGGCGTGGCAGCCATCGATGCCAACAACGCGCTCTACCAGTTCCTGACCATCATCCGGCAGCCGGACGGGACGCCGCTGATGGACCGGAAAGGCAGGGTCACGTCACACCTCTCCGGCATCCTCTTCCGGGTCTCCAGTTTCATGGAGAAGGGGATCAAGCCGGTCTTTGTCTTTGACGGGAAACCCACAGCACTCAAGCAGGCAACGATTGACGAGCGCCGGAAACTCCGGAACGAGGCGGGGGAGAAGTGGAAGGAAGCGGTCGAGCGGGGCGACGAGGAGGAGGCCTATAAGCAGGCCCGCTCGTCAACCCGGGTCGATACGACGATTGTCGAGACCTCGAAGGAACTGCTCCGGCTGATGGGGATCCCCGTTGTCCAGGCGCCCGGAGAAGGCGAGGCGCAGGCATCGTACATGGTGGCAAAAGGCGATGCCCGGTACGTTGTCTCGCAGGACTACGATACCCTGCTCTTCGGTGCCCCCCTTCTGGTCCGGAACCTGACCGTCTCCGGTAAACGCAAGATCCGGGGCCGGCAGATCACCGTAAGCCCCGAGCGGATCGTGCTGGCCGATACCCTTGCCGGGCTCCACCTCACCCGCGAGCAGCTGATCGAGATCGGCATACTCGTGGGAACGGATTTCAACCCGGGGGTCGAGGGCGTGGGGGCAAAGACCGGCCTGAAGATCGTGCAGAAAGGGGAATTTGCCCGGAAACTGAAGGAGAAGCAGCCGGACTTCGACCCGGCACCCGTGATGGAAATGTTCCTCCACCCGCCCGTCACCGATGACTACTCCCTTGCCGCAGGACACATGGATGCGGAAGCGATCCGGCGGATGCTCTGCGACGGGTATGACTTTTC
>Ga0302253_1001809_pt1 | contig 11873 bp, 10 predicted proteins | sample AAG_RA_Trp_MG_FD_193537 | JGI IMG/M metagenome (GOLD analysis project Ga0302253, IMG submission 193537) | Enriched activated sludge microbial communities from anaerobic digester in WTTP, New Holstein, Wisconsin, United States - AAG_RA_Trp | ecosystem: Engineered > Bioreactor > Anaerobic >... | reverse complement strand
CGAATATTTCTGCTATCTGGAGGTTCTCTATCGACTCTGGCACAAAGACGATGAAAAGCCAGATATTATTATTACTGAATCTGCAGGACTGCTGAAAACTATTCAAAAATGGCTTAACAAAGAGAATATAGCCTGTAGGTTCGTTTCACCATTCGCCATAACATTAAACTCTATTCGGCATTATCTTGTTTTTTTTTCATTATGGTGCAAATCCGCGCTTGTGCTCTTCTCCAGGTTTATCGCTGCTCTGTCATCAAGAGGCCATACTGAGAATCGCATTACAGAAAAAAAGTCCTATATTATCGATACCTTTGTCTTTCCTTATTCTTTTGCCGAAGACGGCTCCTTCAAAGACAGGCACTACCCATTTCTGTATGAGTACCTCAAGAACAATGGGATCAAAATATTAGTGCATCCTGTGCTTGACGGATTCAATCTCAATCACTTTTCTGTATATAAAAAAATGAGAAGCTGTGATACCGCTTTCATTATCAGTGAAGACTATCTGTCCCCTGCAGACTACTATTACTCCTTAAAATTCCCATACTATTGCCTTAAAAAAAAAATTACAAGCCATCAGTTTCGGTATTTTGATGTCAAGACTGTTGTCCAGGAAGATATAACCAATCGTGCAGTGTTCTCAAGTATTCAAGCGTGTCTCATTTACAGATTATTTTTAAAGCTGAAGAATAGTATCAATCCGGAAGTAATGATAAACTGGTATGAAAACCAGGTAATAGATAAGGCGTTGATTGCGGGTGTAAAACACTCATTTCCTGATACAAAGATAATAGGCGCTCAGCTTTTCATCTCTTCTCCCTTCGATCTTCATCTCTTTCCCTCACATTCTGAGTATGATGCTGGTTTTGCTCCGCATGTGCTCTTCGAGCCCAGTTCTCATCAATCAAAGGAAATAACAGTTTTCTGTGATAAAATCCCCTGTGAAACAGCAGCTTCTCTTCGTTTTTCACATCTCTATAAAGACAGCGAACCCCGCCATTTTCGTCCTGAGGAAGAGAAAAAAAAGGTGCTTCTATTGCTGCCATATGATAGCAATATTTCTATTGAGCTTCTTTCAGTTATAGAAGAAATAGCACCCATCCTGGGTGAAGCAGTTGAATACCTGATTAAGCCTCATCCAAACTGCTCAATAGTGCAGATAAATAAGGAATGGAGGAACCATCATTGGCCCGATAGATTTGCAATTTGCAGCGGCACACTTTCTGAAGTAATGAATGATATGGATATTGTAATTTCCTCTACATCGAATGCAATGGTTGAGGCTGCAGTCATGGGGATTCCTGTAATATTTATCGCACGCCAGACATCACTCTCCAATAACCTACTTGAAGGAATTGAGTTCCCGATAGTTGCACCTTGTTATAGCAAAGTAGAAGTGCACGAAGCGCTGACAAAATACTTGCATTTGACAGAAAGTGAAAAAACTGAGTACCGAGCCTTGGGGTTTAAGTTGCGCTCTCTTCTCTTTACTCCGATCAATGATCAATCTTTATCTCCCTTCCTGTTATCTTCAATTTGCACTCAGATCTGATGAACATAAAATGGAAAACTTATAGGACAGTTGCATATGACTCAAAACCTTCGATTCAGCGTTTTGATACCGGCATACAATGCTACCCCTTTTATTGAGAAAGCCCTCGATTCAGTTAGAAACCAAAGTTTTACCTCTTATGAAGTATTGATTACCAACGACGGTTCTGTTGATACCACTGAGCAGATCATCACTGAATATCTAAATAGATATAAAGACTTTCCTGCAACACTTTATAATCAGGAAAATAAAGGTATTGGTGGTGCCACCAATCTGATTCTTCAAAAAGCTCAGGGGCAATACATTGCACTTCTAGATGCTGATGACTTCTGGTATAGTAATAAGCTAGAGAATGTCGATAGATTTCTCAATGAAAACTATGCTGTTGATATAATTTGTCATAATGTTCTTGAAGTTCGCGAGAATGGCAGTAAACGAGTGCTGAAATGCCGGAAAATTGGAGAGCCATATTTTGAAGATCTTCTTATCAATGGAAATGGTCTTTTTCGATCTGCCACTGTAATAAGAAGTGTTCTGGCTCAGAAGCTGGGAGGATTATCTGAAGATCCTGATTTCAATGGAGCAGACGACTATGAATTCTGGTTGAGACTCGCTAATGAGGGAGCTCAGTTTTCAGCATTACATGAAGTTCTTGGAGAATACAGAAGAGTAACCGGCTCTCTTACATCTAAAATCGAAGAGCACTGCGAAAAATGTCTTAATACTCGATTGTATCATATGAGCTGTGCAGCGCAGGAAGGAAGATATTCCCCTGATAAAGTGATCAGAATGAAAAACCGAATACATAGAGAGTATCTTTATTCACTTGCCCGTGACTTCTTTTATGCAGGTAAGATGAAAGAATCAGTTCGATATTATGGTGATGCAATCCGACATTCACCGCTCTGGTGGAAACCTTATGCGGGAATAATTGATTTACTGTTTAAAATGCCATCCTTTGTGATAAAATCTTCGAAAAAGCATTATGGTTCATCAGAGAAGCATTAATGAAAGATAAAGCTTCGTTTTTTCAAAAGGTAGATCTGATAGAATGGGCTCTTTATTCCTATTTCTTTATCATACCTATCATATATGTTATTCAGGTTATCACTAAAAATCAATATCTCTCGCTTCTCCCTTCTTTCTTTCTATTGGTTCCCCTCATTCAGGTATTTACCAAAAAGGTAAATCCTTCTTCCAATAGTGTTAAAAAGAAAAAGTTTGATACTATCGATTACTTTATGATATTCTTCTTCGTTTTGACTGTTCTGTGGCTCCCAGTGGAGTTGGCATTGTATGGAGTAAAATCAGCAACTAGTATGACAATTAGATACATTGTTCCTTTTCTGATTTATGTGTATGTTTCCAGGTACTGCTCAGAGCGAGCGTTATTCTGGCTTCTCTATATAATTTCAGCGATGTCTTTCTGTGTGGCAGTGGAGCTTCTCTTTGAAAATGTATGTGTGCGCCTTTATCAATATGTACCAGAGTTTCAGTATAAGAGCTTCGAATATGTTCGGGATATTGTAAAAGGAGGAGAGTTGCAGCAGTTCATTAGTTATAAAGGGCGACCCACTGGTATACTCGAGCATCTTCATGCCACGGTATTTTACATAGCCATCGGGTCTTTAGCCAGTATGGTGGTGTACTTTTATAAAGGTTGGCTGATTCCATTACTATTTGCCCTGTTTGATTTTTTTGTAGTCTTTATTTCGGGTGCCAGAGTCCCCTTCTTTTTATTAGTGATTGGATTTATTCCATTTATCCTGATAGTAAGAAAAGATGCGACTCTTTCAAGAAGGTTTTATATATTTGTCATTATTTCATCATTGGCTTTTATCTGTGGCTGTGTTCTGCTTCTCTCGCAATGGCACATTGTGCACTTTTATGTTGAAAAACTCTATTTCCTTCTTTTTCTTAAGGGCCAGCATGCTCAAGGTTCATATATTATTAATGATTATTCTATACATACTCAATTAATATTGCAGAACTTTCAGAAGAATCTCTGGGTTCTCATCGCCGGTGTTGGTCCAACAACACTTATTACAAAGTACCACTTGGGCTCTGAAGATTTCTTTCTTTTAAGGGTTTTTGGACAATATGGTCTTATAGGAGGAGTGCTTTTCTATGTACTTTTTTTTATAGCCATACAGAAATGCAGCAAAAATTACGTAAATCTCACTACCACACAAAAACTGCTAGCTATTTTTTCAATAATAGTGCTGATGATGTTTCTTCTCTCGACTCTCCATTCTCCGGCGATGCTTCGAAAAGCAATATATCCATTTTATTTTCTTGCTTTGGGAATAGTAAGATTTTTCGTATTAAATGCAACAACAAATTTGAATGTGAAAAAACAAGACTAACATGACTTTCGGAGGATAATCCAATAGATCTCACGCAAACGTTGTCGTAACAGGCTTTTTGCATCAGAAATATGTAGTGCACAGTGAGTTTTCGGCAAGCCTGCTTGGATTGAAGCAGGCGAACGTGATATCATTTTCCCAGTATGACAAGGAGGGTCCTGGGAGCGATGAGAGAAAGCCGAAGACTGATCGAAGCAACCGATGAGCTGCTCGAAGAATTGAGCGTATGGAGAAAGGCTCACCGTCCTCACACACCACTTCCGCCTGAGTTGTGGGACCAGATATGCCCGCAGCTGTGCCCGTTCTCTCAACATGTCTGTCCAACCCCCCGCATGAGTCCCAACAATCCGCCGCATGATCCCACGAGAGCTTAACAGGTTTCCCTCTTTATTACCATTAATCTTATAGGATGGATTTCTTCCCTTCACTGGTAGATATTCTCCGCAGTTCCTCTCTGAGATTTGATACGGGAGTCTATCGCCACATAGAAGGGTGCTACATCTTCGATTCTTATCTCCCTCCGGATAAGCGCTGTAAATGCACCGGAGTGCCGCTTGCCGGGAGAAAGCTTTTTCATGTCAAAAAACATGATATGATCTGAGTTAGGGGACACGAATCTTCCCGCACCTGAGTGTGCTATCCTGGTTGCAGAAGTAGAAACTGACCAGGAGGCAGGCGTGGGTAAATTGACGGAGAGGGAACTCGTGTTCGCAGAAGTTTCAATGGAGCACAACCGAAGTATCAGGTATATTGCAAAGGAACTTGGCATTGATGAAAGTACCCTTCGCTATCGTATTGAACGAAGACAACAGGGGAAGAAGGACGGCCGGAAGGGGAAGGCCGAAGCTTGCGAACCTTTCAATGATGTAATCCGATCTTGGCTCGAAGACAATTGCCAGGGTGGCAATTCACGTCCAGAGAGCATCATTAGTCTTTATGAGCTGCTTGTATCCCAATATGGATACACGGGCAGCTACAAAGCAGTTGTCCGATATGTTCGCCGGCGGACTTCCCGCCCAAAACTTCGCCCCAAGCGGAGAGTTGAAACCAAGCCAGGCGCTCAGGCACAGGTGGATTGGGCGACCACTATGCTCAACATTGCTGATTTGGGCGGCCTTGTGAAGGTATGCGCATTTCTCATGGTCTTGAGTTTTTCTCGCATGTGGGTCGTGATTTGGACTTTGAGCCAGAATATGCTCACCTGGCTCGATTGTCACAACCGTGCGCTTATTGACATTGGCGGTATTCCATTGACCTTGCGGATCGACAATCTAAAGACAGGAGTTTCACAGGGTGTAGGCCCTTGGGCGGAGATAAACCCTGGCTATGACTCTTATTCGAAGCAGATGGGGTTTATCGTAAATCCTTGTCGGGGCGGAATGGGGAGCGATAAAGGGAAGGTGGAGCGCCGGGTCTTCGATGTAAAGTTTCTCCAGGTTCGTAAAGGCGAATCCTTTGCCAACCTGGATGCATTGCAGAGTATTACAGATGACAGACGCATCGAGCGCTCTCGAAGATTGCTCTGCCCACTCACAGGACGAAGCATATATGACACCTGGCTCGAAGAACAGAGTATCTTGAGACCTCTTCCTTTGACGCTACCGACGCCGTTCGATGTTCAGGTAACGCGTAAAGTCGAAGACGATTGCCTGGTGAGCTTTGAAGGTAGGCGATATCAAGTTCCTTTTTCTCGCTTGGGAAGAGATGTCCAGGTTCGTGGCTGTCCCCAGACCGTGGAGATCTATAGCGAAAATCAATTGCTCTCAGTGTATCCTCGCCACACCGCATGCCGACTATTGATCGATCAGGCTCTCTATGAAGGCGAAGAGGATGAGCGGGTCTGCCGGCCTACACCCCTCGGGGAATTAGCAAGCCAGATAGTCTTGCAGCGAAGCTGGGATGTTCCGCATCGCCCTGTGGCTGATTACGAAGTAATTGCAAGGAGGTTATCATGAGTACAATCTATACAGAATTGGACGTTACACGATCTCTTCTTTCAAATCTGGGTTTCGAGATGGTGCCAACCATTTTGCCTGAGCTCGTGGAGCGCGGTGTTCGAGAAGAATTAACTATGCTTAAATTTCTCGACTTGATTATGAATAGTGAGAGAAACTTCCGCGAGGAACGCCGGGTGCGGGCATCGTTGAAACTCTCTGGCCTGCCTGTGGGAAAGACATTGGAGACATACGACTTCAGTTTTCAGCGAAGCATCAGCCGTGACAAGGTTGATCTTCTTGCCAGTTGTGAATTTGCCAAGCGCCGAGAGAATATCCTCCTCCTGGGTCCACCTGGAGTTGGGAAAAGTCACTTGGCGGCAGGCCTGGGCGTAAGAGCTGTCTAGAATGGATTCTCAGTCTGCTTTATGAGTGCTGATGAACTGATAGAGCGCCTTCGTAAGGATGATGTCGCAGGAAATCGACGGATGCTTCGGCGCAAGTATATGAACGCTGCAGTTTTAATCATTGATGAATTGGGATTTCAAGCGCTGGATCGCAGGGATGCACATTTTCTGTTCAAAGTGTTGAGCCATCGCTATGAAAAGAGTAGCACCATAATCACGTCCAACAAGGGTATCAGGGAGTGGCCGGATATGTTGGCCGGGGATGAGGTTCTCGCCACGGCAATCCTCGATCGGTTGCTGCATCATTGCTATGTCATCCAGATTGACGGACGAAGCTTCAGGATGAAAGAGGTCGAAAGGAGAGCCGAGGGGATAAGTATATCGGACAAGATAAGTACTTCACGGGACAGGGGGATATAAAACTTGCTGATGTGCGCCATCGCTCATGCCCTGATCAACAGCGGTCGCTCAGTGCTCTACCAACCTACCTTTAAATTGGTCCAGGACCTGCTGGTGGCCAAGCGGTATCTGCAATTGCCACGAGTGCTTCATACGCTCGATATGTTCGGTGCACTCCTGATCGACGGTATCGGCTATGTGCGTATTCCACGGATAACAGATAACCGATCACGGATTCCAGGGATCCGGTGTCTCCTGAGGAGAGTCCGGTAGTCTGATCAGCAGGACGCCAGAACCCATTTGTGTATCGTAACGTTACGAAATCGAGGTGAGTAAATTGTCGAGACCACGCACTTATCCGACCTCTGCTGATCGGCAGAAGGCCTATCGGGCTCGGTTGGCTACCAGACAGGCCAAGCCCGCGCCGGCCAAGCCACGAAAGCTTCCTTCCCGGCCCACCCGCCTGATAGCATTGGAGAGTTCTCTGCGGACACTACAGATGGAGTATCAGGCTTGGCTGGATTCACTGCCTGAAGCGCTTGAGGGCAGCGTGCAAGCCGAGAGGCTCGGGGAAACCATCGAGCAACTTGAAGCAATAGCAGAACTGCTTGGCGAAGTCCAGCCACCTCTCGGGTTCGGAAGAGACTAATCTGGATCCAATTTGCCAGGCAGAACTCACGCGTGTCTCTACATAGGTCACGACATTGGAAAATACCAACTGATTTCATAGGGGGTGCCCCTCGGCGGCGCCATCGTCGTTCTCCGATATATGAGATCCAGCTCAGTCGGCCGGGATTTGGTCGGCCTATGGCCTCCCTCTTCCTGATTTCATGATCGGTAAAAGTAATTGACATCGGACCCTTGCTACATGAGGTCGAAGGAGTGTATAGCCCGGCTGAGACCTCTTGTAGCACACAACCATAGAAAGGAGGTGAATTACTCTCCGAACATGCGGGAAAGATCATGTCCCCTAACTGCGGGAAAGTTCGTGTCCCTTGACAAAGAGTTCATCGTCCGGTGAGTCGTCGCTCTGCTCCGCCGGAATGGCTACCCCGTTCTGGGTACGGAGGTAGTCGAGAAATTGTGGTAGCGTCGCCATTTCCAGCTTCGCTCGGTCGTTGTAATTCCCTCGCCAGCGTGCAGTGTACTTGGCCAAGTGGGACTCGTCGAGCTCATTCGCCTCGATCCGTCTCTGTCTCGCCCAACGGGCGAAGCTCGCGACAACTGTCCGTTTCTTCCGCAGTGTTCGCCTGGCGTATCCTGCGGCGCGCAGGTACTCAATGAAGCCTTCAAGAGGGAGGTGGTCAACCCTACCCATGGGCGGGCTCTCCTCCAATGCCGGGGAAGTGTTCATCATGTGTAGATCTCCTTTCTGGCTTGATGCCAGTCAGGATCTTACACTGATTATGCCGCGTGCGCAACTCCCAAGTGGACAGTTGACCTTGCCCTGCGTAGGCTGAAGCGGCATAATCCGGTAGTCAGCATAACATCTGTGAGCGGGCGCTCAAAAAGGCAGTTTTGCATCGGAAAAACGCGCTCTTCTATCGAACAATGAACGGTGCTCAGGTGGGCGATCTCTACATGAGTCTCATCCACACCTGTGAGTTGAATGGAGTGAATCCCTTCGACTATATGACCGAGTTGCAACGGCATGCTGAAGAGGTTCGTAAAGAGCCATCAGCATGGATGCCGTGGAATTATCCGGAAGCGCTCACAAGAACCAATAACTCTCCTCCTGATTCGTAGATAGCTTACGCAGCAATCTTCTCCAATTTCTTTTTTGCGCTCATGGGGTTGTGCACTGTTCCCGAAAGCTCACCTTTTTCTTTGCCTGGAATGTCCTGGATATCGTTGCCAATCCACAACTTTCATTCAATTTCATCGGTCGGAACCACAAAATGCCCTTATCCCATCATAATTACTGGTAAATTCAGCTGGGATTTTATTGGGATAGATAGCTGGGATGTACACCGAAAGCTCACGGTCCACTTTATGCCTCAGTGAAACTCCTGCCACATAACGACAGTGAGTTTGCCAAACTGCTGAAGTGTTTTGGTATAACGTGAATCAAAAGTCAGGTTGATGCCTTTCAATACGAGCCCGCTTAAAGAAGAATCAGTAGCAGATGATTCTCCATCCTCAATTGTTGCGTATGTGCCACCACATGCAATGGCACCTAGAATATTCAAGCGGCAACCTTCACTAGTAAAAGAGACCCCGTTATACAAGTTGATTAGGATCGTCCCCTTTGAGAGAATCATTCCTCTGAAATCACCTCGTGTGGAGAGTTCAATATTCTTAGCCAGAACGACCATCCCTTTGTCTTTCGAGTCAAGTTGGCCACCCATTATTTTAAGATTTCCGGAGACAATGAGGGTTGCATTATAGCCCTCAATAGATAAACCCGGACTCTTACTACTTTCAATTTGCATACCATTTGAATTACATTCGAGAAGTTCAACATCACCATCCACAAAAAGTGTGCAGTTTTTTAATATAAGACCAGCTTTTGAAAAAATTTCCTCGTCACATTCCCATATTATTTCATCTCCTGAAGGTTTACAATTGTTATTTGATATTGATGAATTATTATTAGTTTTAGCAATCTGCGAACTTCTTAAATATTTTACATAATGGTTGGATAAATTACCTCTAAGAAAAAATTTATTACTACATTCAGTACCTTCAAGTATAAGATTTTCTTTTAAAAAAAGAGAATGACCATAAAGGTTTTCTTTTACATACTGGTTTATTGCATTTTTAATAAGTTGATTATTCGATAAATATATATTTGCTGGTTTATTCACTTTAATATAATCATTAACAAATGATTTCACATCATTTGGAAGGCTCTCTATGTTATTCAGAGCTATAGAAGTATATGATATAATAAGTTGATTATATTTTTCTATTTTCTCCATAGAACCAACCCATGTGAAAGAACCTTCTTCGAGAGAGAGAGTCGCTTCAACTCCTGAATCATAGTTTTGAAGTTGTGGAAACTCTTTAGGTTTAAGTTCTTTAAATTGATTTTTATCAGGAAATTTTATTGATTCAAAATAAGTACTTTTTCTTATACCAGCAGGAGATAAAATGCAATATCGCTTATCTCCTTGTATTGTGTTTCCTTTATGAACATATATGGGATCGTTATTCACATTATTATTACTTGATTTTCTTGCAGAAGTATAGAGATCTCCAATAACTGTATTCCCTTCATCCTGTGATTGTGGTAAACCAAGAAAAATAAATAAAGAAGAAAACAAATTACCTTTTATCTGTGATGGAAGATATGCTCCTCCATTACTTTTAAGATTTTTGGGATTAGTAATAGTAATCCCTCCTTTCTCACAGAAAGCTGCATAGTTCCATATTCGGTTGATCAGTGCTTCAAAGTGCTTCTCGCTACTACCAATCTTCACATTTAGTATTAAGTCTATGGTAAAAGGCGGTACAGATAAGGTGCTCATTCCTTTATCTTTCCATCCCTTTGCAGGACGCTCTGAAAGCGAGTTGTCTGTAGAGTGATATTGCTTGGTGTCATCGAAAGTTATGGATACTTCACCGGGAAATTCGGAACGGGTGTTGTTGAAGACAGGGAATTCCTGGTATCTTACTTTGAGGTTTAAGGGCTTTGAAAGTGATGAGATATCTATTTCACTATTCTGAGACTGGTAGAGGTCCTGTTCGTAAAGAAACTGTGAGACTGCAGCTTGGGCTGTAAGGAGTCCCTGAGTATATTCTACACAGGAACGCACTACATTAATATTGAGACTGCTCAATGTGGTGAGGGCTAGCACTACTATAAGGGCAAAGGATGAGACAATGAGAACAAGAAGAACCGAACCGTCATTGGTTTCATTATTTTTCGCTGTTTTATACTTATCTTCTTTATGTTTTCTTTTCATAAGATGAATCCCTTGGTCAAGATACTTTTTAAATATTTCAGACGGTTTTATCGGACGCTTTTCTCCTGTAACTTAAGGAGTGTTGTACATGTATTAATCTCATGTAGCCTTTTACTTCAACTTTATTTCGAAATTTTCAACTGTTTTAAGTGCTAACTTTGCTTTATCATAGGTTGGAGTTATAATGAGTGCTTTTTGAAAACATTCCTTTGCTGAAGAAACATTTTTCTGATTCCAGTACATTACACCCATATTGAAATATACAAGCGAAGAAGGGTACACTGCAATACTCTTATTAAAGCATTCTAATGCTTTTTCATTGATAGCCATATTCATATAAAGAGTAGCCAAATAATTGTAGTTGAGATAATTATAGGGATCTAGAGAAATTGCTTTCTGATATGCCATTTCTGCTAAAGGAGCCGTTTTCCTATCAATATTTTCGGCAATATACTGATAGAACCGTCCAAGATTTACCCATTGATATGGATCAATTGAGTTAATCGAAATTGCTGTCATATAGCACTTTATTACTTCATCAGCATAGGATGATTTGAAAGAGTCCTCCTTCAGCATTGTCTCTAAGGCACAAGCTTTATAAAGATAATTCGAGTGGTTTTGAGGATCGAGTTCTATTGCTTTATTGTAATAAGCCTCCGCTTCTCCCCACATTTTTTCAGCTTCTGCCTTTTTTGCAAAGTTAAGACAAACGTTTCCAAATGCAATCCTACAAGAATAAATAATAAGTATTAATGAAAAGACAATTGTAACTGATATCAAAGCATATTGAATCGGTGTAACTAATACTGTATATTGTGCTCTAGTTTTTTTACGTATTAACTGTTTTCCTTCCTTTATTGAATTATAAATCCCCCCTTTTTGAACAGAATTATACTCTACTGATATAAGCGCAATATAGAACCACCATATTATTTCAGATGATATCGTTGGAAATAAAGTAAAGATATGTACAATATAAGCTATACAACAGGAAAGAATGCTCAACAAGAAAATTCTATGTTTTTCTGGAGATGCACGAAAAAGTATAAAACCTATGTATAAAACATTAACTATTATACCACAAAAGGCTAATAAGCCAAAAATACCTGTTGTGGAAGCTATTTCAAGGAATTCATTATGACAGGACCCCATATATTCATTTGCTTTTCTCCTAGTCATAGGTTCATTATTCCTGTATTTTAAATAAATGTAAGAAAAAGTTCCTGGGCCTGTACCTATAAACATATGATCTCGAAATATCATTCCTGCAGCCTTCCATAAAAAGAATCTACTTTCATAAAGACTAC
>Ga0302253_1001808_pt1 | contig 11874 bp, 7 predicted proteins | sample AAG_RA_Trp_MG_FD_193537 | JGI IMG/M metagenome (GOLD analysis project Ga0302253, IMG submission 193537) | Enriched activated sludge microbial communities from anaerobic digester in WTTP, New Holstein, Wisconsin, United States - AAG_RA_Trp | ecosystem: Engineered > Bioreactor > Anaerobic >... | reverse complement strand
TACACGGCCCGCCGCTACACCATCGAAGGCGATTATTCCTCGGCATCGTACTTCCTTGCCATCGCGGCAGCCTGCGGCGGCAGGGTCCGGGTGAACAATCTCGCCCCGCAATCCGTGCAGGGCGACCGGCGGTTCATTGATGCACTTGCCGCAATGGGCTGCAGCGTCACGTACGGGAAGGATGCCGTCACGGTCGAACGCACCGGCCCGCTGACGGGGATCACGTTCGACATGTCCGCATCGCCCGACACGGTCCAGACCCTCTGCGCTGTTGCAGCGGTTGCGCAGGGCCCGACACTGATCACGGGGATCGGTCATTTGAAGTTCAAGGAGAGCGACCGTATCAGTGACACCGCAGAACGGCTGCGGGCGCTCGGGTGCGGCGCGGAGGTCACACGCGACTCGCTGCGCATCGTCCCTGCCCCGCTGCACGGCGGCACGATCGACCCGGCAGACGACCACCGCATGGCGATGAGTTTTGCCGTCCTCGGCCTTGCCGCGGGCGGGATCACGATCGGGAACGCGGAGTGCGTGAACAAATCGTTCCCGGGATTCTGGGAGATGCTGGAACAGGCAGGGGTGAAGGTATGAAACGGATCGTGTTCTGCGGGTACCGGGGCACCGGCAAGACCGATGTCGGAACGATCGTGGCGCAGAAGGCCGGCCTCCCGTTCATCGACACGGACATCCTGATCGAGCAGAAGACCGGCCGGTCCATCCCGGACATCTTCCACGAGGACGGCGAGGAGCGGTTCCGCGAGGAGGAGCGGAAGGTGATCGCGGGTCTCCCTGCATCCGGGGCTGTCATCAGCACCGGGGGCGGCGTGGTGACCGATCCCGTCAACATGGAGCACCTGCGAAAAGACAGCACGGTCTTCGTCCTGTACGCCGACATCGATACCATCGCGGACCGGCTGGCAAAAAAACCCCGGCCCCCGCTGACCGGGCTCCCGCTCCGCGAGGAGATCGCGGAGATGATGGACCGGCGCCGGCAGCACTACATGGCCGCGACGGACTACTGCGTTGACACGAGCGAGACCACGCCGGATGCAGCAGCCGCAACGGTTATGGACCTGCTTGCAAAGGGGACCATCCCGCAGCAGGTCCGGGCACCCTGCACCAGTTTCTTCAAGACCGGCCGTATCCCGCAGAAGTGCCTGGACCGGCTCCTGAAGGTGCTTGCGGAAAAGCCGGACGATCCGCTCACGCGCCTGATGGGGGTTGCCGGGTACCCCTGCGCCCACAGCAGGGGACCCCGGCTCTTCAACGCCCTGTTCGAACGCTACGGCCTCGACTACCACTACACGTGGTTCGAGGACCCCGAGCTCGACGAGATCATGCGGGTGGCACGCGCCCTCGACGTGAAGGGGCTCTCGGTCACCATCCCGTTCAAGCAGGATATCATCCCGATGATCGACGAGATCGATGAGCACGCCGCCCAGCAGATCGGCGCTGTCAACACCGTGATCTTTGCCTGCGGTACGGCCATGGGCTGGAACACGGACTGGATCGGCGTGCGGAAACCGCTCGTGGACCTGAAAGGATCAAAGGCGGTCCTGCTCGGTGCCGGCGGTGCCGCTGCCGGCGCCGCGTTCGCGATGGTTGATCTCGATATGGACCTTACCATCCTGAACCGGACACCGGAAAAGGCAAAGGCGATGGCGGAACGGTTCGGCTGCAGGTGGGGGGAGCTTTCGGACTTTGAAAAAATCCGGCCGGATGTTGTCGTCAACTCCACCCCGCTCGGCATGAACCCGGGCGACCGGATGCCGGTCAGCGCAGACCTGCTGAAGAAGGACATGACCGTCTTCGACCTCGTGTACACCCCGCCCGTCACCCCGCTCATCGAAGCCGCCCGGGCAGCGGGATGCACAACCATCACCGGCACCGAGATGTTTATCGGGCAGGCACGTGAACAGTTCTACCTGTTCTTCGGTATCGATGTGCCTGCAGAAAAAATCCGGGAGCTCCTATGAACACGTTTGGCAACAATTTCCGCATCACCACCTTTGGCGAGAGCCACGGCAGGGCGCTCGGCGTTGTCGTGGACGGCTGCCCGCCAGAAATCCCCCTCGACGACTCCGACATCCAGGCGCTCCTCGACCGCCGCCGCCCGGGCACCTCCCCGCTCTCGTCCCAGCGTAAAGAGGCAGACCGGGTCGAGATCCTGTCCGGCGTCTTCGAGAAGACGACCACCGGGACACCGATCGCCATGATCGTCCGCAACACCGACACCCGGTCGAAGGACTACGAGGCCCTCCGCGAAGTCTTCCGGCCCGGCCACGCCGACTTCACGTTCCGTGAGAAGTACGGCATCCGCGACCACCGTGGCGGCGGCCGGAGCTCCGGCCGCGAGACGGTCGGCCGCGTGGCTGCCGGCGCCATTGCCATGAAACTACTCGCGATGCACGGCATCTCAGTCAAAGGGCAGATCCTCTCCGTCCACGGCAGGACCGGGAAGAAGGCGATCGAGGCAGAGATTCTTGCCGCGAAGAACAACGGCGACTCCGTTGGCGGCATCGCGGAGATCGTGGCAAAAGGCTGCCCCGCGGGGCTCGGCGACCCGGTCTTCGGCAAGCTGGACGCGATGATCGCCGGGGCAATGATGGGGATCGGTGCTGTCAAGGGCGTCGAGATCGGCGACGGGTTTGCCGTTGCCGGGAAGTACGGCAGCGAGAACAACGATGCCATGACAAAGAAAGGGTTTGCCTCCAACCATGCCGGCGGCACCCTCGGCGGCATCTCCACCGGGCAGGAGATCGTGGTCCGGATCGCGGTCAAGCCCACGCCGTCCATTGAAAAGACCCAGCAGACCCGGGACATCCATGGCAATGTCGTGGATATCTCGGTCAGCGGCCGTCACGATCCCTGTATCGTGCCCCGCATCATCCCGGTTGCCGAGGCCATGCTCGCGCTGGTGCTCGCGGATGCGCTGCTGGAGCAGGAGATGAACAGGAGGAGCCTGCGGTAATCTTTTTCACGGTCCTATCGTGGGCGTTTTCTCATTAATCGGTTGGGGGAGAAAAATAATCTGCAGTGATCTCACGTATCTTTGTGCCGGCAATCCTGTCTCGTTTTTTTTGCGATGAGCACCTGTGGTTGCATTCTCATTCGGGTTCCCGATTCTTTGAACGATATTCCCAAGAGCCGAATAACGACGTTTAGCGGCAGAAAAACCAAAAAAATTGCTGAAAATATTTTTAGAGAATACCCGGATACGTCAGGGAGATGACATTGCCCGGAACCTTTGCATCCGAGTATACCGCGGTTATGCTGAAGTAATAACTCTCCCCGGTCTGCAGGTATCCGCCAAAGTCGCCGCCGTTGTAATGATCTGACGAACTGATTATGGCATAATTCCTGTTCCGGTCGGTAATCCAGAACATATACCCGTCGTCAGGGTATTTCGGGGCAGGGTTGTTCTTCGAAATTACGACTTTGTAGCCCTGAAGGCACGGATTGATGATCACGTCCCAGTCAAGACGTATCTTCCCATCCTCTGTTGTACCGGAAACCTGTGGTGTTTCATGCGGTTCGCACTGCGATGGTGTGCAGGTTGGCGTAGGTGTTGGCGTCCCACTTTTCACCGTGATGTATTGCAGCCGGGTCTTTGTCGTACTGCCTGCAGCATCGGATGCTGTCAGCGATACGGTGTACTTACCGGCAGAAGCATAGCTATGAACCGGATGCTGTACAGTGTCATCGGAACCGTCGCCGAAGTCCCAGAACCAGCCAGTCGGCGATCCGGTGGAGGTATCGGTGAATTTCACGGTGAGCGGAGCTTTGCCATAGGTGGGTTTGCCATAGAAATTGGCGGTGGGCGGGGGTGTCCCTTTCACGGTGATATACCCGATCCGTGTCTTGGTGCTGCTGCCCCCGGCATTGGATGTGGTCAGCGAGACCGTATATTTTCCTGCTGACGTATAGATGTGGACGGGATTCTGTTCCGTCGCATTGGTATCGTCTCCGAAGTCCCAGTACCAGCCTGTGGGGGAACCTGTTGAGGTGTCGGTAAATTTCACGGCGAGTGGTGCCTTTCCGTACGTGGGTCTGCAATAGAAGTTCGCGACCGGTGGCGGGACATTCGTTACGACAGTGATATAATCTGTCTTCGTTGTGGTATTGTTGCCGTCAGTGTTGCTGACATCCAGAGAGACAGAATAGATTCCCGTTCCGGTGTAGATATGTTCGGGATTCTGCTCATCGGATGTTGCTCCGTCGCCAAACGTCCAGTACCAGCTCTCCGGTGATCCGGTGGATTCATCGGTGAATCTAACCGCGAGCGGGGCATTTCCGGTGGTGGTGTTTGCCGAGAAAACAGCGACCGGCAGGATGACCGGAGCCACGACGATAAGATCCGGTTTGGTCTCGGTATCGCTGCCATCTTCGTTGGTTACCTGCAGGGAGACTGTGTACGTGCCGGGCGCTTCATACTCATGGACCGGATCCTGTTCCGTCGATGTTATGCCGTCGCCGAAGTCCCAGTACCAGGCTGTCGGCGAGCCGTTCGAGGTATCGTTGAATGTTACGCTCAGCGGGGGTTTGCCGGCAGTGGGTGTCGCGGTAAAGCCGGCGTCGGGAAGAGTGACCGGGAGAACGGTGATGTAGTCGGTTTTTATCGTCAGGTTCTCCCCGTACTCATTCCCGGTGGTAAGGCTGACCGTATAGGTTCCTGGTTCAGCATAGATATGCTCCGGATCCTGATCGGCGGATATTGCCCCGTCGCCGAATGACCAGTTCCAGTTGTGAGGATAGAAAACCGTAGTATCATTGAACGCAACCGCGAGCGGTGCCTTACCGCGTGTGGTATCGGAAGTGAAACCGGAGACCGGTGCAACCTTTGATTCGTCGATGATGGGCGGGAGCTCGAATACAACCCGGATGTAATCGATCTTTATCGTGCTGTTGCCCCCTTCATCGTTCATCACAAAGAGGCTGACCGTATAATTCCCGGGAGCGGCGAACGTGTGTTCCGGGTCCTTTTCCGCAGCGTATGTCCCGTCGCCGAAGTCCCACGTCCAGTTGACCGGGCCGTTTTCCGATACATCCGTGAAGGCTACCGGGAACGGTGAGTAACCGGAAGTCTGGTTCGCGGCGAAGTCTGCAAGCGGGGGCGTTGAGGGATATACATGGATGTAATCTGATTTATTTTCGGTATCATTGCCATCATCATTCGATACTTTCAGTGAAACCGTGTAGATACCTGCTGATGAATAGACGTGCTCCGGATCCTTTTCAGCGGATGTTGCACCATCACCGAATGACCATGTCCATCCGGTTGGTGAGTGAGCTGACTGGTCCGTAAAGGCAACAGCAAGCGGTTCTTTCCCGAAGGTGATGTTTGCGGTATAGTCAGCAACAGGCTGGTTCGAGGACTCTCCCACAACAACGCAGAATTCTTTGGTCTTCTGGTAACGCGCTGCACAATCGCTATCTTCTTTGGTTAACGTTACGGTATAGTTCCCGGATGACGTATATTCATGTATAATATTTTTCAGGGGGGGAATGGCCGATCCGTTCTGGTCCCACTCCTGAGTCCATTCATAGGTGGATCCGTCACCAAAATCCCATAAACGATAATAAACCTGCCAATCAGGATACTGATCCGGCAATTCGGTAAAGTTGACAAGAAGCGGTGAATCCCCGGATGCCGGTTCATAGGCAAAATCAATCCGGACATCCCGGAAAACGGGAATATCCTCAAGAGATGAGGATGCACGCCCGAACGTATCGGTCACCGTAAGGTTAATAGTATAGTCCGTTCGCAGACAGTTGTAATAATCGCAAGTCTCCGGTTCCCGAAACGTTAAGGTGTGGATCGGGTTTTGTTCTGACGAGTTCGTCCCGTCACCGAAGTCCCAGAACCATTGTGTATCCTTCCCGACTACCTCGGATTGATCAATAAACTGGATTGTGACCGGAGAGGTACTGGTAACCGGATCAGACATACAGGCATAGCCGGACGTATAATTAAATGAAAAATGTGCAACCGGTGCGAGCCCGGTGTAATACACGTGGACATAATCCTCCCGCGAGATCGTGTCGCTTCCGAGGTCATTCCATACGGTCAGGTTGACCGTGTAATTACCGCTATCCCGGTAGAGATGCGAGGGGCTCTGTTCGGTCGAGTTCGTGCCGTCGCCGAAGTCCCAGTACCATCTCGTGACATTGGTCTCGGAAGTGTCGTTGAACCGCACGGCCTGCCATTTCGTGACTTCGGTTGGCGCCGCGGTGAAGTTGGCAAACCGGCGGGCGTAGACATAATACTGGATATCTTTTCCTCCATCAGTGGTTCCTTTGAAAAGCCAGGCCGGTTCCATATATTCCTGGATTTCATCGCGTCCCATCTCATAATAACCGAGCCGGATTTTTTTGACAGTGACGTTATACGGGTATCTTTTGGGATTCAGCACTTCCCCGTTCTGCAATTTTTCTATGGCTGTGGAAACTGGAATGACTGATACGTTACCGTCAGGAGAAACAGTCCGCCACACTTTATTAAGATAGAGTAACTCCCCGTCATTCCCGAGATCGATGTAGATATATCCACCCGGACCGACAACGGGAATATCATTAATTGAACGGGCATATTGAATGTTTGTACATATAGGATATTTTTCTTCAACCCCCCCTGTTGTCAAATTTATCCTCTCCAAATATTCCGTAGCGTTATAGACAAGTTTTGCTCCTTGAGGCAGACCCCCGTAATTATTTAAAATCTGTTGAGCAACTAATGGTGCATCAATTTCTGATGTTACATTAGCACGGATTTTTTCCAATTCATTACAACTGAAATAAGCCGTATCTTGAACATCAAGAATTACACGATATGTAACAACATCTGAGGGCGAATCTGGTAATTGTGCTGAAATTGTTACATTACCAATAGGTGAAATATCATCTGCATCCAATGGAAGACCAAATGCGGGAACAATTATTCCAATACTCATCAATAACGCAGCAATGACAACTAGGGATATTGGATAATTTTTCATTTTTCACGCCTCTTAATCCGTTATATTCTTTTCATCTGCAGCGATCGACGAATTATTCAAATATTTGTCTGTTTTTAGAGGGGAATCCCTCTCATACATGGGATAAAAAGGGGTCGTGGAGTTTAAAGCGGAAACAAGGTAACTATATTTTTCTCCCGATGATAAAGTACCCTTAAAAACCCATACTGGATTGAGATAATCCTGCGATTCGTTATAATCATTTTCCATATATGCCAATTGGACGTTATTCACCGTCAGATCACAGACACATTTCGGCTGTGCATTAAGCACATCCCCGCCCAGTATTTTTTTCAACGCCTCTTTTTCCGAGATTACCTGTGTTGTTCCAGCGGGAGTAACCGTTCTCCATACTTTTTTCAGATTCAGCAATTCGCCATTCTTACCCAGTTCTAATCTGATGAATCCCCCGATGACAGGCATACCCTCAAGCGAGCGCTGATATTTTACAACGGTTGAATCTGGAATCCTCCTGACAATCATCCCAAGTCCGTTAATTTCTTCGAGATATTCAGTTTCAACCTGGATTTGTCCTGCCCCCTCAGGTAATCCCCCATTCATATCCAAAAATTTTTTAACAATTTGAGGAGCTTCTGATTCTGATGGGACAGTCCCGTTTTTATTTACCGGATCCCAGTTCCAATAATCGATCATATCATTATCGCGTGATGTAACACGGTACAATGTCATATTCCGTGGGAGATCGGAGATATTTGTTCTGATTATCAATTTGCCGTATGGCGCGCTGAATGTTGAAATTGTTCCACCATCGCTATTCTGTCCAGGTCCCCCACCAGAAAGAACCGGAAAGACGGCATAAAAAAAACATCCGAATAGTAAGAGTCCGGCACATGCGAAGATGAGGAGTTTATTTTTTACCATGTTTCATCACCGCTTTTACAATTCCATTGTCGTTGATATACCGTATCAATCAATGGATCTCCATCTGGAGCGAGAGATCCCTGGCCCGGAAAATAATCATTTAAAAACTGGTCTTCGGTTTTTGTAATAATCGATGCATTCATTTCATCGCTTTTTACCGTGTCAAGAGTTGCCCTTTTAAATGCATCTTTTTATTTTTCTTTTTTCTTTAATTGCATAATTAAAAAAAGTATTCGGCAATTCTGTTTGAACTGAAGCGGATGTTGTCCATCCAAGAATTCCGTGAGAAGTTGTCATTGATCTTCCCCACGATTTATCCTCAAGGATATTGCATGAATCCAGCATCACCCATTTATTTTTTCCCCCCCATTTTCCGGAGACATCGGATGCAAGAACGTAATCAAATACTGAAGTAGGATTAGAATATCCTTTCAACAGGAGAGCAGTGATATGAATCGGCAAACCTGCATTTTGTGTATCTCCCCCATGTCCTGAATGGTAATGAAACGCAGAATCGATAATGGTTGGTCCGGTGTACATCGGATTCGTGAAAAAATCCTGGCGGGTTACTTCCTCATCCTTATGGTAGAAATTCATCTTGTATCCGGCGTTGATCAAATTCGATGCAACGTTATTGCACTGGTCTGTTGAACCTGAAATTGCGCACCTGCCATCCTTCCCGCAGATATGATCATAATGCTCGATGCAGGTTATGGAAAATGAATTGTCATACGGGGTTACCAGAGGGGTCTGCATGAGGTTTACCACCTGACCATCATGAGTGTATTGGAATGACACCGGTGCACTGTCGGTATACTTGTCCGCTGTCGATTTTACCGTATAGGATTTCCCCATCACAAGTTTTTCCTGGCCTGTTACCCCCGATCCACTGAAGACAACCTGCCCGTTGATGAGTGCGTTGAGCGTGAAGTCCTCTTTCTTCGCATTATCAGTCAGAATTACGTTGACATCAGGAACCCAGCTGTGCGTGTTCGTGTCTTCAACATCCACGACGAGGTGCGGCGGGAGTTTTACCACCCATGCGTCGCTGTTCCCGTTATTATGTCCGACATCGCCATTATCGCTTGAGGTTGTGCCTCCACCCAGGATATATCCCCCGTCAGATGTGGGCTGGATACTGCCCGGAGTATCAGCACCGGTTCCCCCTAACGTTTCCTGCCACAGATACTTTCCCGATTTATCGAGTTTGACAACCCAGATATCGGAATTCCCATGGTTCTGGCCGACATCTCCGCTGTTGCCGGAAAATGTATTTCCGGATACGATATAGCCTCCATCGGGATCCGGAATTTCATGAATACTCCCTCCGGCAATGTCACAAGCTGTTCCCCCCAGGAGGGTTTGCCATTCGATCTGATCATTTTCATCGAGTTTTACTACCCAGAGATCGCTGTTTCCATGATTAAAGTCCGAATCTCCGATCTGATACGAAGAGCTCTGGCCAAAGAATACGAGACCCCCGTCCGAAGTCAGCTGAATACCGTCATCATGAATGTAATTGGTAATTTCAAAACCCGTATTGCCATACTGTTGGCTGCCGATAGAATTTCCCTGTCCGTCAAATTTTGACAGCTGAATATTATAGTCCCCCTCTGTTCCTGAACCGGAGTGTGCAAATCCGTAAACGATATAATTATTGTCTGAATCTTCGACAACACTGGTCCCGTGGGATCCGGAATCCCCAAAGGATCTCTTCCATTTCAGCGTCCCGTCGTTGGCATTCAATGCCATGATCCACGCTTTTGACATCTCGGAAAATTTGCAGATCTTTCCGCTGTGACTATAATCTTCATAGCCCGCAAGGACATAGGTTTCACCGTCGCGTGTCTGCCGGATTCCTGTGCCGACATCTGTATTTTCCCCGCCAAATACCTGTTGCCATTGCATGACGCCGCTGGTGTTCAGCCTGACTACGTAAATATCGTATTCTCCCTGATTCTTGCCGGAAAACCAGCCATTTCTCGAATTTGAAAAACCGACCATGATATAACCGTTGTTGACCGGCCGGATGCTGCGGCATTCGTCACGCCCCTGCCCGCCATAAACATACTGCCAGTCAGGAGATCCGTCAGGTTTCATTTTCATGACCCAGGCATCCCCGTTCCCGTAGAACTGGGGGGCATTGATATCACCATCGGGATAATAGGCATCGGTCAGCCCGCAGGCAATATACCCTCCATCATCTGTCGGGTGAATGCTGGCAAATTCTTCAGCATACCTTGCTCCGTAGACTCTCTGCCACTCAATTCCCAATCTGGGAGATGATGCAGAACGCAGAGAACTCAGACCTGAAGATTGTATGGAATCTTCAGAAACAGATTCACTACGCTCCGGGCGGATCTTTGAAACAGGAGAAACATCTTCAATCAATCCCGGGATGAGGATGGTTGTTGAATTCTCTCCGTTTTTTACCATGACCGTCTGCACATTCTGCGCACACGCTGCAGATACCAACCCGGCAGCAATGCAGATAATAACCACTACGAGAAAATGACTCACGCAATTTTCCATCTTTTCGTCACCACAGGTTTCAGGATTTTTTCTGCGGCACGACCAAAAACTTCAAGAGAAACGAAGTTAATGATATCATGCCTTCGGGCTGGATTCGGGCTCATCAGGTCGTCAAACTATGGTGAGCCAGTCCATCAGATCACTTATATTATAACAATTGGTTTATATGCGTTGCTTTTTTATTCTGCTGCCATACTGCTTACTGCTTATCGTGGTTTAAAAGGAGACATTCCAGACGCAATAAATTATTCACGTTTCTTTATCTGCCGGACTTCTGTGGGATAATAGATAACCAATAACTGCCCCGAAAACAGTACCGGCAATGATAACGATTACCGAATTTAATATTATAATCATGTACACATGGAGCATCTTATAGAATGGAGCGAACAATGTAGAAAAAAAAACCAATGGAAAGAAAAAAATAAGGCCGATTATTTTATACAAAGAAGTGCATGTATCATCACACATTTTTATGGGATGATCTGGGGTAGGTGAGAACTGAATGAATATAATCGGTGCAAAATATAATGCACAAATGACACCGTAAATAAATCCAATCTTTGCCCCGGTTTTCCAGTTTCTCCATTCAGTCATACAAAATCATCCATCCATATTTTAGAAAATTCCACTGTCTTTAAATCCAATTAGAGATATTGTCTTGCCTTCGGGTTCATCAGTTCGTCAGACCATGGTGGATGGGCCAGTCTATCAGATCACATGTATTATAACAATTGGTTTATATGCGTTGCTTTTTTTTATTCTGTTGCCATTTGAGGAATGATACGTTTATGGGATAACGATAAAATAACCATATTTTCCGGTTTAATGCGATGAGAAAACAAGAGAAGACAAGAGAAGTACTCTGGGAAATGAACCTCCTGAAGGTATTCTTTCCCTGTCCCCCTCCTCCGGATATCCTCACGTGCCTGCTGGAAACCGGAATCGTATCAAAAATATATTTTTTGGCGCAATCCTGCGGGTCTCTGCATCGCACCGGTGCCTTGCAACCCTCTATATAATCCGCCGTAAATCTCCTGTGGAAGAAAAGGGGTGTAAGGATTGCTGCGCGATTTCAGGAATTATGAGGTGTACTGCGTGTTTGCCCTGTTCATCACCGCGCTGGTCGGGCTGGTCCTTGCCCGGGATCCCGGGCCTGCGGTTGCTGTGGTGGAGGGGCCCGTTCCTGCACCCGAGTTCCCCTCGCTCATCATCCCGGCGTTTGTTATCGCCAGCATGGCCGGGGCAGTGCTCGTGATTAAGAGGATCGGGGAATCGTGAGGAACGCGTACCCCGCCGCTATTTTCTGCTGACCTGCCTGTCCTGCCGGCCCGTGACAACGCCGGCAGCGTTCCCGCCGGACACCGGGCCGGCAGAAAAGACCGCCCGGGGCCGGGCACCCGGCACGCAATTTCTTATACCTGCAGCCACGATCTCACCGTATGGA
>Ga0302253_1001807_pt1 | contig 11879 bp, 9 predicted proteins | sample AAG_RA_Trp_MG_FD_193537 | JGI IMG/M metagenome (GOLD analysis project Ga0302253, IMG submission 193537) | Enriched activated sludge microbial communities from anaerobic digester in WTTP, New Holstein, Wisconsin, United States - AAG_RA_Trp | ecosystem: Engineered > Bioreactor > Anaerobic >... | reverse complement strand
CATCCCAATCATGCTATAAAAAATGAATGTACCTATATAAACGATACGATACATGGCAGTTTAAAGGAATGGAACGACAAAGGTGTTTTGCTTATGGAAGAATATTATGAGCACGGTAAACACACGGGTACATGGAAATATTATTATCCATCGGGAAAAATAAATGCCGTCATAACGTTTAAACCGAATGGTACGGTAAAGGAAAAAACTGAGTATGCCGAAGATGGGAAAATATTGGACAAATTTTCATCACAATAATATATGATAAACGTAGCCATCGTAGGAGCCACTGGACTGGTTGGTAGAGAAGTCATCAAAGTCATGGAAGAAACAGATTTCCCATCTGAACAATTATTTTTATGTGCTTCGGAAAAATCTATTGGCAAATCCATTGCATACAAAGGAAAAGAATATGGTGTACATTCCGTAGAAGAAGGCATTGATGCCCATTGCCCTATTGCCATCTTTTCGGCAGGTAGCGAAGTATCTAAAAAATATGCTCCTGCCTTTGCCCAAACAGGCACTTATGTTATTGATAATTCCTCATACTGGCGTTTATTTGACCAAATTCCACTTGTAGTCCCTGAAATCAATGCAAATACCATTTCTCAACATACCTCTATTATTTCCAATCCCAATTGCTCTACCATTCAATTAGTCATGGCATTAGCACCGTTGCACGCAACTTACAAAATCAAACGACTGGTCATTTCAACCTATCAATCGGTAACAGGAACAGGCATGAAGGCTGTTCAACAACTTATGGCAGAACGTAACGGTGAATATGTAGAACGGGTTTACCCCTACCCTATCGATTTAAACTGCTTTCCACACGGTGGAACTTTTTTGCCTAACGGTTATACTACCGAAGAGCAAAAATTGGTGGACGAAACACATAAAATTTTAAACGACCCTTCCATTAAAATTACGGCTACAGTTGTTCGCATACCCGTAACAGGCGGACATTCCGAATCGGTCAATGTAGAATTTGAAAAACCTTATGCCATAAACGAGATTAAAACCTTGCTTGATAAAATGCCTGGTGTAACGGTTTTAGATGAACCTGAAAAGAATCTTTATCCTACACCCATAATGGCAGCAGGGAAAAATGAAGTTTTTGTGGGACGATTGCGACGTGATGAAACCGTGAACAATGGTTTGAATATGTGGATAGTTGCCGACAACCTTAGGAAAGGTGCTGCCACCAACGCTGTTCAAATTGCATCTTATATTTACAATACCTTTTTTCACCATGTCTAAATCCAAGCCATTATGTCGTGCACCCTTTGCCAATATTTATATAGATGGCGACGGAAACATTACTCCATGCTGTTTCAACAGAAACGATATTTTGGGTAATATTTATACGGATGAATGGAATGCCGTATGGAATGGTGATAAAGCACTTCATCTGCGAAAAGCATTGTCTCAACAAATATTTCCCAGCGGTTGTCATCTTTGCAAAAAAATGATGGAACAAGGGAATTACTATAATTCCGGCATATATACATACAACAAACTGAACTATAAAACTACAAAAATTCAATCCATCGATTTTGAACTGAGTTATTACTGCAACCTTTCGTGTATTATGTGCAATCTGCACGAAAAACAATACCGACTGAGCAAAGAACAGGAAACCGTTATACTTGAAAAATTGAAACCGCTTATACCCACATTAAAAAAAACAAGATTTTATGGTGGTGAACCGCTTGTTATACCTATATATCAAAAAATATGGGAACGAATTATCAAAGAAAATCCACAATGCAATATCCTGATACAAACAAATGGAATGATAATAAATGAATCCATAGAAAATTTGGCTAAGGGCGGAAATTTTACTTTTAATATATCTCTCGATTCGCTGGATGCAGAAAATCTTTCACGCATAAGAAAGGGAGCAAATTTATCCCTCATCTTAGAAAATCTGAAACAATATAAAAAACAAAGTAAAAATTCGTTAACCCTAACTGTAACCCCTATGCGTTTAAACTGGAAAGAAATTCCTGATATGGTTCGATTTGCCACCAAAGAACATATACAAATATTCTTAAATACCTTAATACAACCCAAAAAACTTTCTATTTGGACCTTACCTAATGCATCATTGCAAGAGATACAGCAATATTATGATTCCATTACGCTTCCGGTTTATTCATCCATACATCTTTTCAATCGAATTAAATTTAAACATTTTGCTCGACAAATTCATGAGGCATATCGTTCACGTCCCCACTATTCCAGTATAGAACTGGAAAAAATAATGGATGAGACTATTAAAATCTTAAAAGAAAAAATACCATCCCAACCATTAGACGAAACACTTATCAGAAAATTTTTAACGGCTTACCTTGAAATTCATAAAAAAGAAGAGGTATTACATTTTATTAATTCTTCCTCTGAAAAGGAACTGCTCAGCAAAATTCAAAATCTGCTGCCTGAAATTCGTTAACAAATCAAAGAAATAAAAAACTACATTTTTCACATTTCCATATAAAAACGTATCTTTGCAAAAATTTTGAAATTGGTTCATGAAAGATAAATTGAACAAAATGATTCAAGATGTAATGGGAGTTATGCCTGATAAGATTAATATTATACCCTATACTATTCCAATGGAAACTCAACTGTCCTACTTTGAAATATCCAAAAAAGTAAAGGAAAATGTCAGTTATGAAGTTGTTTTACAAAATTCAAACTGGTTATTTAAGGATGATGTATCCAACGAGGATAAAAAATGGTTATTGGCTCAATTGGCTTCTATTGATAAACCCGAAGCATACAGAATAATTGAAAAGTATGTCAATCAAGCATCGGGTGAAATGCTCGATTGGGCTCGTATTGCCTTAATCGAAAGCCGCACATTGCTGGAATCTGAATTGCTCAATGAAAATCAAATCATCATATCTTCAGGTCTTGGGGGAGAAGACAACATGCTCCGTTATTTTATTGTTTTTTCTAAAAATGATGAAATACCTTTTTCCGAAGCACAATGCAAGTTAATTGAAATAGAAACACAGGAAGCCATAGAAAAAATAAAGGGAGCCGTAGAAGAAATTACCTTTCATCCATTATACGCATCCATACTGATACTTGTGCCTTTTCAAATGGACGTACGTTCCGTTTTAACCGGCATTATTCAGACATGCAACCAATACGGCTCATTTCTCAATGTAAAATTTATCATTACTAATGTAAAAAAACTTACTCACAACGAAATTATTCATTTCCTAAATAAATCCGACAACAACGAGTCAAAGGAAGAATAACATTATTATTCTCCTAAAAATCTATTTTATTTTGTTAATAATTTCATTAAACATGAGCGAATCACGAAGGGCATTAAATGCTGTTTCGCTTTGAACCATAGATTTATCCGAAAAACCTAACTTCACTGCTTTAGACAGCGAATCCAAGGCACGCGTGGATTGATTTAATTTTGCAAAATATACACTCCAAAAATAAAGCATATCGCTATTGTATGGGTCTGACTGCTGATAAATACTAAGAAACTTTCGAGCCATAAGCATTTGATTTTGCTGCAAGGCATTTCTGGTATATGAATAGCACATCAAACCGATAAAATTCAGCATACGAATATCTTTATAATCGGCAGGACTTAGTATTTTCTTATTTTGAATGTCTTTATAAAAACGAAGCGTTTTGAACCACCAGACCGAATCCTTTTCCAAAAAATTAGTTGCCATGGTGCGTCGTTCTTTTTGTTCAGACACAAGAATATTTTGAAGTTGTTTTATAGTATTTTTGCTTTCATATTTATTAATATACTCTGTCATTTCATTAAAAGGGCTGGCATAATATTTTTGATGAAAGCAAAGTGAGCGGAGCGATTGGTATATCAATATTTTTTTCCAATTATCACGCATGGGTATTTTTTTAGCAATAAGATAGGTATGCTTAATAAAAGTTGCCAATTCGGAGGGATGTTGATTGCCAAAAAAATTCAAAAAAGCAAACTCCATCACCGAATCGGCAGGCCACGCATGTTCTCCTTCAAAAAAATAAGACATGTACAAAAAACTGACATTTCTTTGCATTTGACTGCTCTCATACACTTCCTGAAAGTTCATATCCTTAAATCCAGCCATTTGAATAATACAAAATGTAGAATCACGCCATGGCATAGGTTGGTCAAAACCTGCACCACTGGCAACAATACCTTTATATTTTGGCTCCATGCCTATTTCATAAACCGCCCGTGCCATACCGCTAAAACCTCCTATATATATCTTTTGCATATCTATAGGTAAAAATTCTTTGGCATCGGTAAATATTTCCGATAAATAATGTTGAATTTCTGCCACGCTTTGCTGATTATGTGTATTGTTGGATGATAAAACGATAACATCATACTTCTCCGCCAGTTTTTGATACAACGATACCGTATAAGTTCCTTTGGCATGCGGGTCAAGCAAAATCAAAACAGGGTATGAAGGCAAACTGTCTTTGGGATAATAAAAACTATACGAACAACTTGGGTCATTCAATGCGGTAACATCATTAATAATACCTCTCTTTATAATTGTTTTGAAAATTTCTAACGTGTCGGTCATGATGTTTTCATTTTCTTTTTTTCGTGTTGGTGTGTTGCACGAATAAAAAAATATTATCCAGCAAACTAACATTATTCCCGCTACTTTCTTTATGTATATCGGCTTCATCACTTCATTTTTTTATTTAACTGTAATTTTTGCAATGATACTACTTTTTTAGAAATCATTTTTCTTTTTTCGGGGAGATACCAGAAAAAAATATCTTTTTGTAATTTTCTTTCATCCATACTCTGCGAAACATATACTGGTTTAAGCGTATAAGGATTTATATGTGAATAGTACATTACAGAAGCCAATGTCATGGGTGTAGGAGTATAATCCTGTACCTGTTCCGGTTTTATGTTTAATTGCTTGAGTTCCGATGCCAGATTCATCATACTTTGCAATGTACTGCCGGGATGATTAGAAATAAAATAAGGTATTAATTGTTCCTTTAATTTGTATTGACGATTGACAGAATCAAAAAATTGTGCAAATTCTTTAAATAAAGAAAATGAAGGTTTTCTCATCAACGATAACACGTCATCATCTATATGCTCGGGTGCAACTTTTAACCTTCCCGACACATGATGAACGATAAGTTCTTTTAAATATTCTTTATGATTCCTGTTTTTATCCCATTGACGTACATGAATATCGTACCGTATGCCACTTCCAATTGTTACTTTCTTTACATTTTTCATTCTGCTGATTCGCTGATACAAATTTATCAACGGTTGTGGATTGGTCTCCAAATTGGAGCATATAGCAGGATAAATACACGAAGGACGCTTACATTTTCTGCATAATTCCATTTCTTTGCCCTGCATGTTATACATATTGGCTGACGGTGCTCCTAAATCGGTAATGTATCCCTTGAAATCGGACATTTCCGTTACATCTCTTACTTCTTTCTCTATAGATTCAAGACTTCTGCTTACGATAAATTTACCCTGATGAATAGCCAACGAGCAAAATGAACAGCCCCCAAAACATCCGCGATGAATGGTAACCGAATGACATATCATTTCATAAGCAGGTATGGGCAGTTTATTTTGATATTTTGGATGAGGTACACGTGTATAGGGCAAATCGTAATAACTATCCAGTTCTTTGGTCGTAACAGAAACAGGTGGCTGAACAATAACATAATTATTCCCGTGAGGTTGAATTAAAACATCAGGACTTTGCTTATTACTATTTTCTTCAATGGTTTTAAAGGACAGGGCAAACGCTTTTTTATCTTTCACACAGGTTTCAAAAGAAGGAAGCATAACATACGTTTCAACGGGGACTGATTTGCTCAAAATAACCGATTGAGGTAAATCATTTATTCTACTGAACGGAATTCCCCGTTTGAGTTTCTGCAAAAGCATGATAAGCGGTTTTTCTGCCATGCCGTATATCAGCATATCGGCTTTTGAATCAACCAAAATGGAAGGTTTAAGCCTGTCGCTCCAATAATCGTAATGCGTTAATCGTCGCAACGAGGATTCTATTCCACCAATTAAGACAGGAACTTCCGGGAAAACAGTTTTTAAAATATTACTATAAACAACCACCGCATAATCTGGACGTGCTCCATGCTTATTTCCCGGAGTATAGGCATCATCATTACGCAACCGCTTATTTGCTGTATAATGATTGACCATGGAATCCATATTGCCAGAGGTAACAGCAAAAAATAAATTCGGCTTGCCCAGTTTTTTAAAATCACGTAAATCATCCTGCCAGTTTGGTTGAGGTACTACGGCTATTTTTAATCCCTGACTCTCTATTATTCGTGCTATGACTGCCGCACCAAATGCAGGATGGTCAATATAGGCATCTCCTGAAAAAAGAATAACATCAAGACTATCCCAGCATCGTTGTTCAACTTCTTTTCTGGTTACAGGTAAATAAGGAAATGTCATATAATAATAAACGCCAAATATACAATAATACCGCTAAACTTCAAACACAGATTTATCTTTTTTATAGCAAACCGCTAACAAAAGAATGAAATGAATTTTGTTCGTTTGCTTTGGTTAATTTTTTGGACTATGTTTTTTTTGAAAAAAAGATTATTACCTTTGCCCCGTGTCAAGTAAATTTTTTCGTATAGAAAAAATTGAAAGGGAATTCGGTGAAAATCCGAAGCAGTACCCGCTGCTGTAAGTTTCTTTTTATGTTTGCAATACCCACGCCACTTTCGATTAACCGATGGGAAGGCATTTGCAAATGAAACGAGCCAGAAGACCTGCTTGACACAAAGTGATTTTTCAACGCTTTCGGGAAAAAAGCCACGAAAGAATTTACTTCTTTCTACTCTTTTACCGAAGTTTTGATGAGGTGAGAGACCAATTAAAACTTTATTGTATATGATGAAAAAAATTTTTTTTACCGTGTTGCTTCTTACGATAGTAACCTATGCTCCCTGCCAAATCGTTGACATGGAAAATTTAAGCCTTCCTCCCGATTCTTTCTGGAACGGCAGCGATAATAGTGGGCAGTTTGTAGCAAACCAGATAGCAGTTTTTCCAAATTCTTTTACCGACTGGGGTGGTGGAATAACATCATGGTCGGGTTTTGCTTATTCCAATAAATTGGATACTGTTGTTCAGGATTTTTCAAACCAATACAGTTGTTTTGCAGGGCAACAAACTTCCAATTCAACTATTTTTGGCATTTCATACAACAATATCGATGTAAACACCTATCAACCCGTTCCTAATACCGTTTCATTTGTTCACACTATCAAACCATTAACCATACATATCACCAACGATACTTATACCGCACTGACCATAAAAAACGGCAGTGCATACAGCAAAAAATTTGGCGGAAGTAGCGGCAATGACCCCGACTGGTTTAAATTAATTATAGTTGGATACATGGATAGCATTACTACCGATACCGTTGAGTATTATCTTGCCGATTACCGTTTTGTCAATAATCAACAGGATTATATTGTTAAAAACTGGCAAACGGTCGATTTATCAAGTCTTGGAATTATTAATCAATTAAGTTTTACTTTATATTCAAGCGATACAGGAAGTTTTGGAATGAATACACCTGCTTATTTTTGTTTTGATAATTTATATTATGAAAACGCCCAATCGACCATTACTGTTTATAATGAAACACCTCTAATGTTATACCCAAATCCTGCTCACGATGTAATCCATTTTAATAAATCCATAAATAATATTGAAGTATTTAATATTATTGGTAATAAATTATTTACAACAATTACTTCAACTAATACTTTAAATATAGTTTCATTACCTTGCGGCTATTATTTTATTCATGCAACAGATGGAAACAATGCTTATATTTTACGTTTTTATAAAGCCCAATAATATGAAACAATACTTATCATTGATTTTTTTTCTTTTCATCACTATCCCAATGAAAAGTCAATTTCCACCAGCAGCAGGAATTGATGGTACAACGGCGATTTATGTTGATAGTTCCATATTGGTAAACTGGGCTTCGCATTGTTATATACAGAGGGGTTATATGGATATTAGCCATAGCGACAGTGGTTTTGTTGATTATGGGAGTGCATACGATGCATTGAACAAAGCCGATAATAATGTAGTAAGTCTTGGCGACAGTGGCATTGCCATACTTATATTCCCCCACCCTATCTGCAATAAAAATGGTTATGACTTTGCCGTATTTGAAAATGGATTTATGGATACCTTTTTGGAACTGGCTTTTGTTGAAGTAAGCACAGACAGCATTCACTGGTTTCGCTTTCCTTCTATATCGTTAACTCAAACAGACGAGCAAATCGGAACTTTTGGAACACTGCAACCAGAAAAAATATACAATCTGGCAGGTAAATACCGTGTTTTATACGGTACTCCCTTTGAATTAGATGATATTCCCGATAATGCTTTACTCGACAAACAAAAAATCAAATACATTAAAATTATTGATGTCATTGGTTCTATTAACAGTCTTCATGCCTCTTATGATTCGCAAGGTCATATTATTAATGACCCGTATCCTACTCCATTCAACACTGGTGGATTTGATTTGGATGCCGTCGGAGTTATTCATCAATGCCCCGATGATATTGATAATAATGAAATACCAATTGTTCGTATTTATCCAAATCCATTTTATAGCAGCATTTATTTCAATTTACCAGATAAAATAATAAACGTTCAATTATTTAATCATTTGGGTAACCCATTGTTTTTTTGCCAAAATTGTACTTCCATTGATGGTTCTAATTTTTCCAAAGGATTATATTTTATTCGTATCACTACCGAAAAGCAAACTATAATACAACGTATTGTAAAAGAATGAAATATATTATTACGTTCATATTGCTTTTATTTATTTATGCTCTATATTCGCAAGATACCATACGATTGAAAGAGGTTGTAGTAGAAGATAAATTTGAACATCATTTACAAATTTATTATACCGACACGTTACGTCAACATTATTATCAAAATCAAACGCTGGGAAATTTCATGGCTTATGAACCCGGCATAACACTAAAATCGGAAGGCAGTGGTGGCATTCAAGGCATCAGCATACGAGGTACACAAAACAGCCACAGCCAAATAAACTGGTATGGCTTGCCTGTAAATTCTTCTCTGAATGGGCAAACAGATTACTCATTACTGACTGTGAACGATAATTCCAGTATTCATATTCTATACGGTATAAATAGTTTGCAATATGAAAATGGCGGAATAGGTGGAATAATTACACTTCAATCATTATCCATAGACGAACTTGAAAACAAAACAACGGCTATGGTTAACTATCAAAGTTTAAAAAACCAATTCTATTCTATTAGCAATACATTCAAAATAAAAAATAGTGCCATAACTAACACATTATCATATTCATCTGGAAAAAATTATTTTCGATTTATGAATGAAGCATTGCTTCCACAAAAAAGGTCAACCAACGAAGCACTTTTTTCCACCATTAATTATTTCAATCAATGGTTATGGAAAAATAAAAAAAATAAGATTAGCCTTTTTACCAATATATTCACCAACGACAGAGATATACCACCACTTATGACCTCCTATTACATGTCGGAGCATAAAGAAACACAAGCAGACAAAGGGTTTCGTTCAATCTTACTGTTTCAGCATGACTTTAAAAAAATACAGTTTAAACAACTGTACGGTTTTTCATTTTCATATATGGATTATCAACTGTATCATTCCATTCAAAATACTGACGTTACCATAATAAACTCCAATGCCAACGAGCATATTGTCTATATTGCGACAGAGGCGACCTATTCATTTACAAACCGCCTTCGCAGTCAAACAAAAATTAATTGGCAACAGGATTTGGGTCAATATCAAAATTTAAAAGAAGGCACAGGATTTTACAAAACAAGAAATCAATTTTCATTAAATCAATCGTTGATTCAAAATTGGAATAACCAATTTAAACAATCAGTTATTATACATATTTATAATTATCAAAAAGATATTTCCTGTTTGCCCGCGTTAATTTCGACATATTTTATCACCCCACATATATCCATTAGTCATTCCATAGGCATAAATCAGCATATTCCCAGTTTGAACGATATGTTTTTTCTACCCGGCGGTAATGCCGAACTAAAACCAGAACAGGCTTTTCAGACGGAATTAACATTCAAATTCAATAAGAATGAGCATTTTGTTGCACAACTAAATCCATATTATCAGCAAATAAAAAATTGGATAATGTGGACACCCAGTTCATTCGGATATTGGCAAGCCACAAACATTCGAGAAATACAGTTATACGGCTATACAGCCAATATAACGTTTAAATTTAACATTAATCCTTCCATTGAATTATATTCTAATATAAATTATACCTACAGCAAAGCAAAAGGAAATGATGGTTACTATACAATACTTCATAATCCTTATATTCCAACACATCAAATAAATTTTACTACGCAAGTACAATGGAAAAAACTGCAATGGTATATTGAAAGTCAAGGCTTCTCCACACGATACACGATGACCTACATAGACGACTATTATTTATTACCTTATCAAATCTGGAATACAGATATTTCTTATACATTGGGCAAGAAATGTACGTGGCACTTTACTTTCGGATTGAAGAATATATTCAACGTGTCTTATCAATCAATTATATGGCGACCTATGCCGGGAAGGCACATTGATGTGAGCATTAAAATTACATTGCCATGAAAAAAATTTTCTGGATATTATTTTTAGGATTGCTTTTTTTCTCATGCAGAAAAGAAGACAAAACAAACTTACCCACCATAAGTAGTGATGGTTTTTATATTATTAATGAAGGAAATTATACATGGGGCAACAGTTCTCTTTCCTATTTTGATGAACAAAAACAAACTATAGAAAACGATGTATTTTATAAAGCCAACCATGCACCCATTGGCGATGTAGCAATGGATATGAAAATTATTCATAACAAGGGATTTATAACTATCAACAATTCTGGTTTAATCTATGTAGTAGAACCATCTACAGCCAAATATGTTGCCACCATTGGCTCGTTAATTTCTCCACGCTATATATTGCCCGTCAACGATAGTCTTGCTTATGTCAGCGATTTATACAGCCCTTATATCAGCGTTATCAACACCTATCGCTATCAAACAATAGGGCATATATTTACAGGAAAATCAACCGAATCAATGATAAAAGATGAACATCAGATATTCGTAACCAGTTGGTCATTTAATAACAAAATATACATTATTGATGAATTACAGCAAAGAGTTACAGATTCCATAACGGTTGGTTTACAACCAAACAGTATAACATTGGACAGGGAAAACAATATCTGGGTTTTATGTGATGGTGGCTATTCAGGCAATCCCGTTGGTCATGAAAAATCATCTATCTGGAAAATAAATGCTGCTACACATCAGGTTATTGAATCGTTTTATTTTCCGAACATAAACTATGCTGCCCGTTCACTTGTAATGAATTCTTCAGCAGATACGCTTTATTATATTTATCATGATGTATATAAAATGAGCATTTACGATAGCATTTTACCTCAACAATCGTTTATTGAAGCCCATCAATCCAATTTTTATTCTGTATGGATTCATCCCTTAAAACCATGGTTGCTCTTGACCGATGCCAAAAATTATACTTCCAACGGAACTGTATTTTTATATCATATTCATGGGAACTTGTTGGGGAAATACGATGCAGGCATTATACCCCGTGCCTTTTGCAAGCAATGAGTTTTTATTTACCTAAAATTCACCCTATTTTTATACACTACAAAAATTTTTATCAATTGCTTTCATAATTTTTTCTTGCGATTTTTTAAGCGTAACCATTTTTGTCCACT
>Ga0302253_1001804_pt1 | contig 11903 bp, 11 predicted proteins | sample AAG_RA_Trp_MG_FD_193537 | JGI IMG/M metagenome (GOLD analysis project Ga0302253, IMG submission 193537) | Enriched activated sludge microbial communities from anaerobic digester in WTTP, New Holstein, Wisconsin, United States - AAG_RA_Trp | ecosystem: Engineered > Bioreactor > Anaerobic >... | reverse complement strand
CATCGAAAACGTGACCCAGATCCGGCCGGACAGCCGGGTCACGACAGAATACCCCGGGCTCACGAAGAAGTTCTTCGAGGACCTGAAGATCCCGGTCCAGCTCTTCCACTCATTCGGTGCATCGGAGGCAAAAGTACCGGACCTGATGGATGTTGTCGTCGACCTCACCGAGACCGGGACAACGCTCCGGAAGAACGGCCTCAAGATCATCGGCCAGATCATGGAGTCCCACACGGCAATCATCGCAAATAAGGCAAGCTGGGCAGACCCGGAAAAGCGGCGCGAGATCGAGGAGATCCGGACCCTGCTCTTCGGTGTGATCGATGCCCGGCACAAGGTCCTTCTTACGATGAATGTCCCGACAGCGTCCATGGAGAAGATCGTTGCAGCTCTTCCGGCAATGAAGAAGCCGACGGTCAGCCGGCTCCACGGGATCGACTACTACAGCATCCAGACTGTTGTACCGAAAGGTTCAGTCAACGGCCTCATCCCGAAACTCAAGAAGTGCGGGGCCGAGGATATTCTCGAGATACCGATCTCGAAGATTGTGCCGTGATGCAGGCACGGTAAAAAAAATTTCATTATTTGTTTTTACATGGTATTTTTCCGTCTTTGGTTGCCATTTATTGCGGCACACAAAACGGGTATGTATTCTGATACGCTCGCAATGATGATGCGCAATCCGGTACGATGTGAAAAAATGTTGTTCCGGTTGCCCCGTCAATCAATTATTCGAGTCTGATATAGATCGTCCCTCCCGCTGCACTGATACAGGTGGGGCCGGATTGCGTCACCGAATCATCTGCATCTTCTGCCTGGGCAATAACCCGGAATTCGTAGCATTTCCCTTTTGACCAGAGCGAGGTATCCGAAAGGGAAAGTGTATAGTATGAGGGTGAATTGACCACCTGATTGCCGATTGTCGTTATGCCGCCGGGGAGTATCTGCCATGGTGCAGCACTATCCGCCAGCCGGGACTGCAGCGTTTCTGTAACGGTTTTGTCACCATCATAGGAGGTCTTCCATGCCAGCTTCCACACGGTTGGATCGGTGGTAGTGACCGTGAGATCGCTGACCTGGAGTGTTTTTGTACCAAACCCGGGATTTTCTCCCACCGGATACACCTTGCACTGCATTTCCGGGATGAACGCTGTCTGCGTCACCGGATTCGTGGTATCACTCATATCGGTGAAGGTAATAGAGGAGGTGCTGTCAGGGCCGAAGAGATCGAACGATCCTGCCTTTGTCAGTTTCAGGCGTAAGGTCGCACTCCAGGTCTCGTTGAGCTTAATGGTTCCCACATTGTAGTTTATCTGGCGGGCATCCCAGCCATTCGAGTCGTCCTGGACTGTACTGAAGAGCTGATGATAGACCCCATACTTGGTGACATTGGTCTTGTTGATATAGGTCGAACTATCGGAAATTGGGATCTTCTCTTCATTCACATAGTCCATATACTGGGTGATGTCACCTCCCGTATTGTCGTCTATTGTCACGGTCCCGAAATCGAGGGACACTTCCGTGTCACCCCCGGCGGTTTCCTGAAGGTCCCCGGCAATTGTAATATACACATCTTCGATATTTGCCGACGACGCTTCAAAGTACTTTCCCCCGGTTGTTGTGGCAAGCGTTTCAAGCGTAGTCTTCCCGCCGCTGGAAATACTGTCGCCGAATGCAATGGAATAGATCTTAATCCCGTTATGGCTTGCATAGGAAGCCATGTTCTGGTATCCGTCGGTATCAGGATAGATCATATAGGATGTTGTCAAATCGCTGAAGCCCGTTGGACTTTTCTGTGACGAAGAATACCCGGTTCCCCTTGCGAGCGGGTCGCCGTAGTAATTGTAATCCCCGTCGGATAACAGGATAACTGCCTTGATGGCATTAGATCGTGTCCTCGATGATTTCAGCTCCTGAACTGCTTTCCTAAGACCATCCCTCAGCGGGGTACCTGAGTAGGGAACCATGGAATTGATCGCAGTCTTCGCTGCAGCCGGATCCGAAGTCAGTTCCTGATCCACGGTTGCATAATCGATATATAATGTCGGAGACGCCGGATAGTGCGCCAGCTTATACGAGGCATCGTCACTGAGGTCCAGGTCAATCCCGGGGCCCGGGCCTTGAGGTGCCCCCCACCAATATGTATAGGTTGCAGCAGAAGTATGCTCCTTGTTGCCAAACGAGACCACGCCAATCTTGTCGTTTAATCCCATCTCGTCAACAAATGCCGAAGATGCGTCCATGACATTGACCATGCGGTCCGGGTTATCTTCCATCATGCTACCGGAACGATCAGTGGTGAGAACAACATCGATGGGGTTTGGCTTGAGCGCGGCACCGTCTCCCTTGAGCTCGATGGTCAGGTTGAGTTCATCCCCTACATGGGCATTGTCACACTTCATAGACGAAAAAATACTCAGATAGGGATAGTTCTTCCAGACGAGAAGGATATCCCGCGATTTGGTAATGGTCCCCGCGGTATTTGTCCAGCGTGCAGTAACTACAACCTGCCCGGTGGCAGTCGGATCAAATCCCGTCTGCCCCTCTGGAGTAAATGCCCCGGGACTGAATTCCGTGGTCGCATACCCGTCATCACCAACCAGGACCGCTTCGGTCGGACCTACGGCAAGCACCGGATCGGTTGCCCCGATATATACCGCGTCATAGGTTGTGGTGCCAAGCGAGAAGTATACCTTCTCGTTTTTCACTGGGTTGCCTTTCGAATCGACAACCCGTGCCTGAAGGATAGCCCGGGTCGTGCTGTCCACATCAAGGCTTGCCATAGACTGCGGGTTGGCCGTAAACAGCATGTCCACCGGATCGGTATTATAATATTCAATCTGTTGGCTGCAATATCCTGCACTGGACGGATCCCTGCAGGTTGCAGATGGATTGGCAGTAGTGGATGCATTGAGCGTGAATACCTTCGCTTCATCCTGCGCCGGGAAGATCACCGTGACCTTGCCATTGAGATTCGTGTTCCGGGTCGCGCTCTGCCCATCGGATGATGAGCAGAGCAGAGGTGCGTCATGAATCGGGTTACCGAATTTATCCGTGAGCGTATACGTTATCGTCACGTCATTGACCGGGAGCCCATCTGCCGGGAGGGGCGATTTTATTCCTTCAGTGTTAATGGCACGGGTCTGCTCGATATACCAGGGGATCTCCTCTGCAACCCCGACAACGGTTTTGGACGGGATCATTACAATGGTACCGATAGGATCCATCCAGAGCGTATTCTCACCGGCTGCCGTGGAGAGCCGGAGATCGATGGACACGTTGCCCTCTGCATCGGTATAATACATTTTTTCGGTTACGTACTCTGTGCCATCCTTCAACCCAACGCCGTTACCCCCTGTAACGGTGATCCGCACCGCTTCCGAAGCATTTCTGTTATCAACGCGGTTGTTCCAGTAATCGTATACCGTCAGGTTCACCCGCGTCTCGGAACCAACCGTCAGCTCGGTTGGATAGGCATCGAAAACCGCTTTATCGGGAGTGTTGTGATCGATTCGCTGGTATGTGCTAAGCGGTACGGGGGGTGTTTCTCCATCATTGACGGAGATAACTGCATGGATGGTTGCATTGCCGCTGATCGTTTTGGCAGTAAAGACTACTGTCGCAATGCCATTCGTATCGGTTTTGACAGGAATTGCAGGGGATATCGTCCCGAGTGTCTGCGAAGCAGCATCAAGGGAGAAGGTTACATCCGCACCGGCAACAGGGCCGATTGTTGTATCCATCACGGTAACGGTGATAACGGAACTGTCTGCTCCGTTTGCCGTGATCCACCCCGGCGTGCTTATCGTTGAGGATGAGAGATCCAGTGCTGCTGCTGAACTGACAAGGAGGAGAAGTCCGATCAATCCCAGAATCGTTCGTTTCACTATCCTGCCTCCTTCCTGAGGGAGTTTTTCCCTCTCAAAAGTATATATAATTTTGTATTTTTAAATTTGCTTTAATTATTGTTAGATTCGTGAAAAAACCATTTTTCGAGCATTTGTTCCCCCACAGTCAAAATTTTTTTCCCAGAATTCCCTACCGGAATCAGATTGCCAACCGGACTCTCATGATGGACAAGATAAGTTAATTAGACAGGAATTATTTCGTGCTCGATTCTCTGACAGGGAACGGAATGCAGAGACACACTGCCCAACACGGATCTTCACCATATGGGAGTGCCGTAGTGTGAACAGAAAAATCATGCAATTATTCGTAATCGGGTTAACAGAAGGAAATACAGTCGTATCACAATTAACGAAAATTTATATTCCGGCTCCCTCCTATAAACCATTGAGCAACTCCATGAAAAAAATGGCATATCTCCTTTTTTTTATCGTAATAGCGGGAGCGCTTCTCGCACTTTCAGGGTTGGTCTCCCTTCCTTCACTCAGTTTTTCTTCCGAAACAAAGGAAACACAAGCCGGCACCGGTTTTATCATTCTTAACCAGTCCGATCCTGTAACGGGGATCAGTTTTCCGGATACCGCATCACGCATCCTGTTCAGCCTTCCTGACAGGGGAGATAATGCTACAGAATCGCCCGGTATCCGTATGATCCGGGGCTATCACCTTGACGCCAATGGAAATGCCAGCAGCTGGGACATTATTGTCTGCCAGGCGGTGCATTCATATCTTATCACCTACGGCCGTTCCGGAGAACGGATAAACAACTGGTCGGGAAGATGCCCGGAGCAGGAGATTCCCCTTTCCCGGATAATCACGCCCCGTGATCTCTTCCTGAAACACAAGGAGCGGATCTTACCGCAGCCGGATTCGATCGCAAACGAGTCGCGGGACCTGACCCTCGCGGGAAATACCTACTACCTTACCATCGCCGGCCCGAACGTTCTGCGGGAACTCAGGTTCAATGCAACAACAGGAGCACTGATTTCCGCAAATGACTGACGATACCGGTGCAATGTCCGTAGACTTCCTGGTCGGGTTTACCATCTTCATCCTTGCCTTCATCTGGGTGGCAACAATGATCCCTGGGCTGTTTCTTGGGATCCAGTCCCACACGATCGATTTCGATGCTGTTGCCTACCGGACAGGAGTAATCCTTGTCGAGGATCCCGGGGATGTCAATCCCCTGGCCGATGCCGGCATCCCCTGGGAACTGCAGAAGAACAAGCTCAATATCGCCCGGTTCGGCCTTGCCATTGCAAAAGACACACCGGGAATTCTCGATGAGACCAAGGTAGAGCGTTTTTTCAACACCGTGGATTTCACGTATCCCGCGGATTACCAGAAGCGTGCGATATTCGGAGATTTCCCGTACCGGTTCAATATTTCCTTACAGGAAGCAGGTACAGGACCCCACCACTCTGTCGGCGAGGTCATCCCTCAATATTACCAGTATGGCTCCATACGCAGGGCGGTAAAAATCAGGAGCGGGAGCAACGCGACGATCGGCAAGACCCTCATCGAAGCTTACGACTTCAATAATACGGAAGATGTGCAGAATCACCGGTTCTCGATTGTAATCAATACCTCATACCTGTTATTCGATACTCTGGGATCACAAGAGAGACCAACCGGTGATGCAGCGTACCGCATCAGCCCGCTCAGGGACAGGATCATCATCAACATCACGGATCTGGAAGAATCACGGGCCCCGGATAAACAAGGTTCACCCCTGAGCATGTCAGTGTCGAACGTCCAGTTCTATACACGGTCTTACGGGAAATCCACACTCGATCCGTTCATCATACCGGCAGCATCCTACAGCAGTTTCCTGTACCTTGACGGGGAAACACAATCCACTCCCCCAACACCGCCGTTTTCAAATGGCATATCGATGGTATTTGAACCGGGCTTTTTCCTGGCAGCGGGAACGGACGATACCATCTTTATCAACCTCACGTTTGAAGTAGTCCCGGAACAGCAGTTCCTGAACAACACCCACACCGAACCGTTTCCGTACGATTACAATCCGGTGAACGTGACCCAGCCTGAACTGACCGATGCTGTGATGGAGGTGGCGGTATGGTAAATGATGACGGCCAGTTGTATACCATTGAGGGCGTCGCAGCAGCGCTCATCCTCCTCCTGACCGCGTACATGGTAGTGAACTCCACATCCGTATACACGGCGGGGGACACCCACATCAGCGATATGCAGCTCGAGGTTGTGGGGGGCGATGCCCTGAAGATGCTGAATACTGCCCCCAACAGCTCGGTTGACAAAACCTCCCTGCAAACCATTGTTGAGACGGGCGATGCTGCGCAGTTCCGGGCGATGTTTGATACTATCGTGAATGCAAAGACCGGTACAGACCGGGATCGAATCCAGTTCATGGCAAACGTTACCTGCGAGCGGGACGGAATTGTCAGCAGCGTTCCCCTGAGTGCATCTTCCCACATGTTTACCGGAGGAGAACATGCTGTGCGAGTGTCCGAGTGGATCATTGTTGACAGTTCTGACTGTACAGCTCCCTCATCAGGCAAACATGCCGTTTTGGTGGAGGCGTTAGTATGGCGCGACTGAATGATGATGCGCAGTGGATTGTGCTTATGGGGTTTGTTGTGAGTTTTGCCCTGTTCTTCATCGCTATCCTGATCAACCAGTCAACGGTTGTGGGACAGACCACCGCTGAAGCGGTGTCGGAATTTCCCAAAACGGATATCCGTGAGGTCCGGGGTATGATCATCCAGTCGGAATTCCTGAGCGATGAAAACGATAAGACCACCGTGCAGAGGGAGATCCGGAACCTTTCCTTAAGCAGGCATAATGCCGTGGTGAATTTTTCCTCAAACCGACCGGGAGGATCGGATCCCTACACGTATATTGAAATTCACTACAACAACGGGGTGACAGCATACAATGAGACCTGGCGATCAGAATAAAGAATGCGGGGGGAAAACCGACGCCGGTGTGGCAACCCTGATCGAGTATATCCTGATCTCCGGCGTCCTTACCGGCCTCTTCGTTGTTGTACTGCTTCTGACGAATGCGCATTTCATGGAAATGCCCGCAAAAACCATCACGTACTCGGCATACACGGATATCAGCAACGGGGTCTCCACAAGGATTGTTGATATCTATTCCATCGCACCTGCCAATGGCGATATCACCTCACGGTTCGATATCCCTGACGAGGTTGCCGGAAGAGAGTATCTTGTTGAAGTCGGAAATCTTTACAATGAGGACCTCTCTGCACAGACCGTGCGCATCAGCGGAAATTCTGTTATTGCCAATGTGGCAATTGCCGGGATAGGATCCACGCGAAGGGCCGGCGGAAATACCACGAGCAGCGGTTTGAACAGGATCAGTTACAATTCCGGAGGATTTGTATGACAAAGAGAACAATCCAGGTATCGTGCACCGAGGGCGTATCGGAGTCCATCGGGTTTCTCCTTATCTTCACGCTGATGATGGCGGGCATTGGCCTTGTTACCCTGTACGGGTACCCGCTGCTGATGCAGCAGCAGACGAGTGCGGACGAGAAGATCATGGAGAAGAACATGATCGTGCTCCAGAATGACGTCAAAAGTCTTGCCTACAAGACCGTCCCCTACAAGGAGACCGCACTCAAGATTGGGGGAGGCACCCTTACGGTCTATAACTCGCAGTACTCTCCACCAGCGTTAACAATTACTATTCGCGATGGACCTGGCGCTATTATTGAGGACTTTACATCCGGGGACCTGATGTACCATTCCGCATCAACCAATACCGAAGTATCTCTCCAGAACGGTGCTGTTGTGAAACGCCAGAATCCGGGTTCCGTCATGCTCGCAGAGCCGCGATGGTTCTATGACGGTCAGACACAAACCATGGTCATCAACCTGGTGAACCTGACAAGCAACGGCCTGATGGCCCGGGATGGTATCGGCACGGTACAGATGGCCCTGGGCGAGACCCGGTTCAATGACCACGTGCCGTTGAATGACATGTATCTCGATTACACACCGGATACGAACCGTGATTACTCGACAGCCTGGGATACGTATTTCCAGAATACCCTGGGGATGACGCGGGTGCCTGCAACCGAACCGTTGCGGACGTACAGGTTTCCTCCAACAAGCAGGCTGGTCATCAAACAACACGAAGTGATTATCCGGTCTCTCTGATCTTTTTATACGATATCCATCGGGAATTTGTTACGGGCGGGGATTGGGGGAAAACGAGACTGTAAGGTAACCCTGCGTTTACTACGGATTATCAGGAAGTTTAAGCAAAAAAAAGATTACAGATAATTATTTCGTCTCAGCCACTCCACCTGCGGGCCGGTGTACCGGTACACGATATCGCATTTCTCGTCCTGGAAGTTCCAAGGGATGACAATCAGGATATCGCCTTCCCGGATCCAGACTTTCTTCTTGATCTTCCCCTTGATCCTTCCCATCCGGGTCACGCCATCAAAGCAGCGGATGCGGATATGATTTGCACCCATCATGAGCTCGGCACTGCCGAACATCTCCCGGTTGCGTTTCTGGGGCAGCCTGACCCTGATGATCTCATCGCCCGGGGGTGCTGCCGGTTTCTTCTCTGTCAGTGGAACCTCTCCCGTGATCCCGTAATGACGGCTGGTACGTGCTTAATTGTTGGTGTTTGGGAAAATATAGTTATTCTTACGGGGTTGGGGGGATGGTGTTACAACCCGGTGAATCCCGCCAGTGCGAGGACCGGCGCAAGGATCATCACTGCCCCGACACCTGCAATGAAGATACCGGACGCATGGTTGATCAGCGTCAGGTTCCTTTCCGTGAGCCGGGCCCGGAACGACCCGACCATCCCACACAGGATGACCCACCACAACGCCGAGCCGGCAATGAAACCGGAGACAAACCACCCTGCCGACAACAGCGAGGTCCCGCCAAAGACAAACCCATAGCCCGGCAGGGTCACCATGAGAAAGACAAGCGTCATCGGGTTTGCAAGGGCAAGGGCAAGCATCGAGAGAAAGTCCTTTGAATACCGGCCAGGGCCGGCCTTATCCTGCCTGCGGTCGGGGACAAACCCGACGATCCTCACACCAACGGCAATGAGAACCAGCCCGGCAAGGATCCTGAGCGGGACTTCAAAGGAGAGGATAAAACCGGAGATGGCAGCAAGCCCGAGGAATGCGATGACCGCATACACGGAATCGGCAACGGTGATGCCAAGCCCGGAGAGAAGGCCGTGAAGCCTGCCGGACGAGAGAGTCCGCTGGATGCAGATGAGAGAGAGCGGCCCGACGGGTACGGCAAGGATGAGGCCAACAAGGATCCCCTGGATGACGAGCCCGATGTCCATAGCGCAAACCCGGTGTTATTGGATACTCTGTTGACTGTGTCCCGTCATCAATGTTGCAGTGTCACGCACAAAAAGCGCCAGGCAGTACGGAAGGCAGCTGCCCGGCACACTCCCCTGCCACACCCCGGCTTACATCACGACCCGGGTCACGACACCGTGGATCTTCTCCGGGGGAAGGGCATAGAACTGGATGAACGGCGGGGTGTTCTTCTTGATGATCCCGTAGATCTTCCAGATGAGCGTATCGGAGACCACGCTCTCGATGCCGTAGAAGATCGTCTTCTCGTCGATCCCCTTCTCCTGCAGCAGTTTTACCACGTCCACGATCTCCATGTACCCGCATTTCACCCGGAAGATGTGGAGGCCGGGGGCGATCCCGGTGTCAAAGTCCGTTGCGATGCCAAACGGCTTGTCTGTAATCTGGATGGAGACGAGGATGTTGTTCTCGTACAAAATCTCGTTTTTGAAGATGACCTGCGGGAGGTATGGAGAGAGCCTGTGGATATCCCCGACGAAATAGAGGGCGGTCCCGCGGATCTTGTGCAGGTTTGCGTAGCTCTCCTTGTACTTCGGGAGGAACTCCTCGATGGGAACCGGGCGGAGGATCGCGTGAAGCCGGTCCTGGCCGAGGATGAACGTGACGATGACGATTAACGGGATCGTGGCAATGAAGAACGACCAGTACGCGCCGTGGGGGATCTTGAAGAGCGTGGAGATGAAGAAGATTGCGTCGAGGATGATCAGGGTCCCGGCAATGAGCATCTTCGCTTTCTGGTCCCTCTTGAAGAAGATGATCGTCATCAGGATGGCGGAGATCATCATCGATCCCGAGACGGCAAGGCCGTACGCCGCCGAGAGGTTCTCCGAGGATTGGAACTCGAAGATGACAAGGAGTACACCAAACAGGAGCATCCAGTTGACCGTGTCGATATAGATCTGGGAGCGGAGCTCGGGGGAGGTGTACTCGACCTTCATCTTGGGGATGATCTTTTTCATCATTCCCTGGTACATGATCGAGAACATACCCGAGATCATCGCCTGCGAGGCAATGACGGTGGCACAGATGGAAAGAATGAGAAACGGGACCAGGAGCAGGGGATTGATGTGGTTGATCATGGAGAAGAGGACATTGTGGGTATTGTCCGTCTGCATGACATACGCCCCCTGCCCGAGGTAGCTGAGGACAAGCGCCGGGAAGACCACCGCCCATCCCTTGACGATCGGCTCGCGGCCCAGGTGCCCCATGTCTGCGTACAGTGCCTCGCCGCCGGTGACACAGAGGATAACGGCCGACATGACCATCAGCGATGCCCAGCCGTTGTCGATGATGAAATCGATGGCATAGGTAGGGCTCAGGGCAAAGAGGACCTGCGGGGCAGCAATGATCGAGATGGCCCCGGAGATGGCAAGGGCGGCGAACCAGACAACCATGACGGGCCCGAATGTCCAGGCAACGCGATCAGTCCCGCGTTTCTGGAAGAGGAAGAGCCCGATGGCAATCACGGCAGCAATGAGGAGGAGCGTGAACTGCGGGATCCCTTCGAACCCGGGTATCAGCGCAATTCCCTCGACCGCCGAGAGGATACTGATCGCCGGGGTGATTACCCCGTCTCCGATGAAGAGGGCAATCCCGATGATGGTGAGGACCGAGACCGCGGACGCGGCAATGCCGGGCTGCAGGAGCGTATCAACGATATTTTTCAATACAATGGTCCCGCCCTCGCCTTTGTCGGAGAGCGACATTGCAAGCCAGATGTACTGGACCGAGATGACGATAAGGAGCGTCCAGGTGACAAGGGAGAGGAGGCCGAAGATGTTGAACGAGGACGGGATCATGAAGAGCATGACCGCACCCATCGTGTAGATGGGGCTTGTCCCGATATCCCCGAACACGAGCCCGAGGGACCTGACGATCTTCGATAAAGGAGTTCCCGGATCGCCCATTATCTCATTGGTTAGGATTGAGATCGGGTAAACCTTTTCATTTCCTGCCGTGCAGGGGCGGGACTTATTAAAAAACGTTAATCGAGACCGAACCTGCGGATGATCTTCTCGCGGATCGCATCCTTGGGATACGCCCCGATGATCCGGTCCACCAGCTGACCGCGGGAGAAGAGCATCATCGCCGGGATGGCATCGATGTTGAACTGCATGGCAAGGCGCCGGTTATCGTCGGTATTGCACTTGCCAAAAGCAACTTTCCCGGCAAATTCGATGGAGAGCTCGTCCATGATCGGCGCAATCCTCCGGCAGGGCCCGCACCATTCCGCCCAGAAGTCGATGACCGCAAACGGGTTGGTGGTCACGAACTGCTGGAAGTGCATCTCATCGACGTGCTGTACCCCGCCTTTTTGTGCGCCCTGCATTGTTCCGGTCAACTCCTGCATCCGCTTCTCCCGTATCCGGGCAAGCTCGTCATCCATGGATTCACTATACTGTTGTGCCGTTATAATGCTAGCGGAGGTGGAGGGAGAGGCCGGGACCGGAAAGTGAGTAAAGTATATCAGCGCCGCCTGACTATATTATAACCCTGATTATAAGGAAGCGAGGTAGGGTAGTCAGGATATCCCGACGGGCTCATAACCCGTAGATCGATGGTTCAAATCCATCCCTCGCTACTGGCTGTTTTAAAAAAACTGATTGCGGGAGATTACTTTCTGGAT
>Ga0302253_1001803_pt1 | contig 11906 bp, 16 predicted proteins | sample AAG_RA_Trp_MG_FD_193537 | JGI IMG/M metagenome (GOLD analysis project Ga0302253, IMG submission 193537) | Enriched activated sludge microbial communities from anaerobic digester in WTTP, New Holstein, Wisconsin, United States - AAG_RA_Trp | ecosystem: Engineered > Bioreactor > Anaerobic >... | reverse complement strand
GCCGTCTCCTTGCAAAGAGCGTGCGGATGGTTTCCGTGTCACGCCCCTCTTTTGCCGAAAGAAGATCGCCGATCTCGGCCGGGGAGAACCCGAGCGTGCAGAGCGTCTTGATGGATACGCCCCGTGCGATCTGGGCGCCCGTGTAATACCGGTAGCCCGTGCAGAGGTCCTTTACCTGCGGCACTAAGAGGCCCCGCTCATCGTAGAACCGGAGCGCTTTCTGGCTGAGCCGGGTGATGAGCGAGAACCGGCCGATGGGGATCTGGTCGCCTGCCATTGTTACACTAACCTGTGCGCTGCAAGACCAAATAGGATGCCGGAGTCTGCCATGGGGGAGTGTTCCGGTAGGGTGGGGGGACGGTGACGGCGGGTTCCGACACCTCTCACCCGATACTTCCGGGGTCACGTGCGCAAACCCGCAACCGGCCCTGCCCCTGAGGGCCACGCTCACCTTGTTCCCTGGCAGAAAACCCGGGCCGGAATGTGTTCCCCTCTTTTCCCGGTTTCCTATGGTTTATATGCAATCCTCTGCTAACCATGGAACCATTGTAGTGTATCAGGCGGGTGTGAAAAATTTTCAAAAATCCTTCGCCGCTTGCCCGGCTTGCAGTGTTTATGATCTGGTTATCGGTTGCCGGAGCGGTTGTTGCCGGTGTGTATTCCTTTATGGCCGACCAGTCGCAGCAGAAAACGGTCACGACACCATCAGGTGAATACGATCCGGAGGCCATGTACGACTGCCAGACTGCCTGGGCCAGCTGCATGAACAGCTGCGGGCGTGTCGATACTCCCGGGAACGGTGACTGTGAATCCCGATGCAACGATCGTTTGGGGATCTGCATCAACGGATAAGTTGTCCGGAGATTCCTCTTTTTTATCAAGTGTTCACCATCCCGGCTTTCTCCAGGATTATTAACGTTTGATCGGACGGGTGTCTGGATTCAGATGCGAAAAAATCCGGTATCTTCGGGGAACGCATTACTTCCCGGATCGGGAAAAAAGTTATCGTTTCTTCTTACCTGGTGCGGGAGATCCGGTCAGACCAAATCCATATGACGCGAACTCCCGCATATCGGGGGATTTCCCGTCCGATGCAAGGGACGGGAGAATGAACCGGAAGAAACGGCTGCAGTACTCTTCGTACCCAAACCCTTCGTTAGCGATTACCTGTTTCCATTTCTCTTCCATGGAGAGGATGCCCATGAAGGAGATCATCAGGTACATGGAGGTGAGGAACGGGTCGAGATCGGCCCGGATCGATCCGTCGTCCATGCCCTGCCGGACCGCGTCCCGCAGCACCATGCGGCACGACCCGTACCCTTTCCCGATCTCTGCGGTGCAGGGATTCTCTTTCGAGAACCGTTCGGAGCCGTAGAAGTGGATCATCCGGAGATATTCCGGGTGTTCCTCTGAGAACCGGTAATAGGCTTCACCCATCAGCGTGACCTTGACAATGCCCGGCGCGTCCTTTGCCATGCACTCCGCAAATTTCTCCTTCAGGAGTGCAATGCCCCGCAGCACGATGGCAGCGTAGAGCGCCTCCTTGTTCTCGAAATAGAGATAGATCGTAGCCTTGTTCAGCTCGACTTCGCGGGCGATCCCGTCCATCGAGACCTCTTCGTAATTCTTCGCAAAGAAGAGCCGCTCGGCTGCATCGAGGATCCCGGTCCTCCGCTGCTCCTTTTCCCGCTGTCTCCTGTCAGATATTCCCATGGTTTCCTCATGCAATGAAATATTCCGGTTCCTTTCGTTCGTTATACAATGTGTGCAGGCGCAGCTGTGCGTCTTTCAGGAGCCCGGGCTTCATGGTCCGGGCATGCGACGGGCACACCCGGATGCAGGCACAGCAGGTGATGCAGAGCTTGGTATCGATCTTCTTTGCATCAGCGGGATCGATCGCCCCTGCCGGGCAGCGTTCCGCACAGGTCCCGCACTGCGTGCAGGCATCGCTGACTTCGATGAAGTCCAAAGTCCAGAGCCTTGAATCGCCGCGGTACGGGAACTCACCCGGGATGTGGGCTTCCGCGATCTGCGTGACCGAAGAAGCGGCCTGCAGCTTTTCCCGGATTTTTTTCCCGAACGCTTCTGCGAGGCTGAGGTCGTTTTGATCGGGACGGCCCTGTGCGGTCGGGACCGCAGGGTCCGAGAACGAGTGCTCGCCAATGAAAGCACAGCCCGCGATTGTTCTGCACCCGGATTTTGTGACAATGTTCCTGAGTTCGAGCAGGGCGTCCTCGTACGTCCGGTTGCCGTACAGGACAACGCAGACCGCGGGGGTGTTGCGGGCTGCGATTGCATTCAGCCAGTCACGGATAATGGCCGGGACCCGGCCCATGTACACCGGGACGCCGATGATGAGGAGGTCGTTTTCTGATGTCCGTAGCGGTTGCACTCTTGCTGCCGGTGTTGTGATGTCGATCTCTTCCGTGGTGCCCGGGCTTACGCCGCGGGCGATCGCCCGGACAACTTTTTGCGTTGTGCCGGTTGGTGAGAAGTATACGAGTTTTGCTGATTCGATGTTCATGGTATGAGCTTCCTTTATTGTAGCGGATTGTTCCGGATTTTTACGGGAATTTTCTGAAAATTTTTTGTAAAATTTTTGAAATATTTTTGAAAACCTTCTGATTTTTTTAAATTTTTTAAATTTTTTCACGCTGCACGCGGGCAGCCCGGTTACAGGATCTTTTTCCCGGGCTCCGGGTCCGGCTTGACAAGATACACGCCCGTGATCTTTACGAGCACCGCGGACTTTGGCAAAAACTTCGGCCAGCTCTCCTTCATCCAGGCAATGTTCTCCCGGAAAATTTCATCGTTTGTGTGGAGCGTGACCGTGCCCTTGACCTGGAACCCGCCCTTCTCCGCCCACCATGAGAGCGCGATCTCCGGGTTCTGCTTCAGGTTTTCCAGCGTCTTGTTGAAGTACTGGTCCGAGATGAGCAGCGTCCCGTCATCGCGGACTTTGAACGCCGCGATCGGGACAACGTTGGGGATGCCGGACTTCGATGCGGTTGCAAGGAACGCGAGCTTCGCGGCCTGCAGGGATTGTTTGATCTCCGGTGTCAGTGTGACCATGGGATTTCCCGGTAGATTGTGTACTCTTGGTTATATTATAACTATCGGTTAGTGAATAACTGTAAGTTGAGATTGTTGGGTACCACGACGGTGATTCCTCATTACAATAAGGTTTTACCAACGTCGAAGAGCCTTTGGCTCTTCTCCTCGTCGGGGTTAGATAACCCCTCCGATCCGAAAACGGTCATAGATGTGGTCAGGCAGCGTTTGGCAGGGGGGATGGGCCAGGAACCCCCTGCAGGGAAAAATCGGTTGCTGAAACGTGGCTAATATTTACCGCACCTCTCCGACGTGAAATTGGGAAAAATGCAGAAATTATTCCCTCATTTTGGGGAATTATTCCCTCTGGGCCGGGTACCGGGGGGAAACGGAGCCCTGTACGCGGCCGGATCAGCCCCCCTGTTCAACGGGGAATCTGTGCGGGGAGATACTGGTGGAGGGGGTCCTTCGACCTTCGGAGAACACCACCCGTCCGGGGAATATAACAAGGGGAGACCATCCGGCCGGGACGGGGCGATACCGGCATTTTCTCTGGGGTACCCCGGCCGCGGGACCGGTGCGAAGCTCTTGCGGGTTTTGCTGCGGGAGAAGTGAGACGGGGTATGCATCGGGAGTAAGAAGAGTGAACTCGAAAAGGGAAACCGGGACCGTGATCCTGGTGGAATCGCCGGTTATGAAAAAATACCGGCACGAATGCCGGAAATAATACTTGCAACAATACCGGTAAAAAATAACGGTAAAAAATACCGGTTAAATGTACCGGTTTTTCCGCAGCCAGTCGGTCTGCGGCTTGAGATACCGGTAGATAATATCACATTTTTCATCCTGGAAACTCCAGGGAACGACAAGAAGGGTATCGCCTTCCCGGATCCACTGGCGTTTCTTCATCTTTCCTTTGATCCTGCCCATACGGTTGACCCCATCGATGCACTGGACACGGATATGGTTAGCCCCCATCATCAGTTCTGCGATGGCAAATTGTTCTTTGGCCCATTTCTTGGGCAGCCGTACGCGACATACGGGTGTTCCGTCAGGATTCAATGCGTTCGGATCTGCTGCGCCTGTATCATCTTTTCTGTGAAAACCACTCATTCAACCAACTACGTTATACTACATACATGGTGGCTGACATGTTGAGTGTATGTATGGGGAACTACATGGCTCTCGTCTCTTATCTGCTGGTATTTTTACGACGGGGATAATCGGACCTCCGACGGAGTGCCCTTTCAGTCCGGAGCCCGTATTCGCTTCCGGTTCATTTAAGCAGGCACCAGGAGCGAATGAAGAGCGATCGTTGAACCAAAAGGCACCAATTAGGTAGATTTTTGAGGCTGATGTGGCCTTGAATGGGAATACTATCAACACAATGGGCGTATTTTCAAAAGGATGTGCTGTAATTCGTGAAAAAATACGACTTTTAAAAAAGTCACTTTTTTAAATTGAGCCCGGATCCGAAAACGGAGCGATTTACGCAGAGATTAGTTTTAGGCAATTCATCCCTCGACGGGTATAGGAGCTCCGACAGAGGATGCCACTGCAATCCTGCACATGTCCTGGCTAAAGACCCGGGGGCCGGTGATTTGGAGAAAATTGCACGAGTTTATTCCACTATTGTTGTCTTTATATATCCTGCCGGAAAACAGGATCATTACAAGGATGGTTATACCTTTGTCTGGATCAAGATCCCCGCTCGCCCGCCTCGTACTGTTCATGGTCTGCCTGTCGATTGCCGGTGCATTCATTGCCGGCGTGCACTATGCTGCGGTTGACCTGCCGCAGCAGCAATCGGTGACGGCGCCGACAAATGATTGCAGAGATCTCACCGGTTACCTTAACTGTCATGGTGGCTGCACCAGTAGATACCCGACCGATCGTAACAATCCGAACGCTCCGAACTTTTTGGAGCAATTAACGTGCCAAAATGCGTGTTGGTATACCCATTGGATTTAATGAGGTACCAGGAACCCCCTGTTATCTCCTCATTTTACCGACGGTGGATCCAGGAAACGGCCATAGCCGCGATCCGGCAGCGTTTGGCTGGCCCGGACCAACTGGAACCCATTGATGGAAAAACCGGCTGCTGTAACTGTGCCATACCTGCCTGTTTTTCTCCGACGGAAAACTGAGGGAAAATGGAGGGTTAATGGCTGCTTTTTCGCGAAATGTCGAACGTTAACAAACGTGAGACACGAGAAGACGAAATCTTCGAGTCCTGGTTGTCGGTCCCGAGAAAATGGTAAATCCGGGCCCTATACGCGCCCGGATTGGACCCCCCAATGTAGAGCCCACCGGACGACCTTGTACCGGACCCCCCCTAGGTTCCCCTGACCCCCTTCGCACCCCTTCGCCCTAATTGTCCCATATTGTCCCGTGTTCCGGAACCATTCTACCGTCGTAAAATTGACAGGAACCTCAGGGAAATTCGCGAAACAGTCCCGCTTTTTAACGAAACTATCACAGATTTTCTGATTTTAGGGGGGAAACGGAGCCCGCAGTGGGCCCGGATTTGCGCAGGTATCTCTGGGGGGCAGGCTGGAGGAGAGGCCCGGGTGCCCGAGATGGGGGTATGGCAGTGGAGCTTTTCTCTGTGTTGTATTCACGAGTCCGGATGTGTACAGGTGTTTAACTTTTTCGCGATTTGGAAGTGATCGCGTTTGATTTTTTTCAAACGCGATCCGGATCGCACGTGAAAATTTTTCAACGCGATCGCGATCGCATTTGATTTTTGAAAAATTTTTCGGAGATCTGATTACGCTCCGGTGTGGGGGCTGGAATTTTTTCGGAGTTTTCACGTAAAAAATTTTTACAACGCGGTGGTGATTGCGATTAAAAAAATATTTGCGAGCGGGACCGCGTTTGAAATTTTTGAATGCGATCGTACGCGAATTCGTGAAAAGTTAAATGGTTGTGAAAATTATGAGTCTCACGCGCAAAAGGTCTGCCGACTTTTGCGCTACTCACTTACCTGTATGGGAATTTGCGTACGGGCCGTTGCCCAGCGAGGGCCCGACGAGGCGCCCGAGCGACTCCACGCGTAGCGTGGAGGGGGAGGAATCGCCTTTTCAAAATTTACCGTTTGGTCTCGTGAAGATAGAACACGGTCTACTGTTCAAATGAGTTTTCTACTCCAGAGTTAACACCAGATGATCCTATGTTTGATGGATTTATTACAAAATATTCCTAGGATAAAGAAGGGGAGTATTGGGATGCGGAATTTAATTTTTTTATTTTCCGGCATATATGCTACTTTCCTTATTGTCCCTCTAATTTATTTTTATACCAGTATTTTATCAAAAATCCAGCGATTATCATTGAAAAAATTGTGACTATGATGACCCATACTTTATCTATTCCGACAGAAATAGAAACAGCAGCCAAACTAAAGATTAAGGCTCCCATCATTAGATACAGATTGCAATACAATAATTCGCGATTTCCTTGTTCGTTGTTTTTATGAAATTTAAGTAATTGGAATAAAATGGCTGTATTCAATTTATTCGTGTCCTCTCTCAAATTTTTACATAATTCCTCTTTCGAAGTGATTTGATCTAATAATATTTTATAATCATCACAAATTTCATCAATATCGTTAATATTGGACAGATTTGTTTTCTTTAAAGTATCATCCGAATCTAAATTGGGTACGGTTGTGGCATTTAACGAGAGTGCACGAATCTCTTTTCTTAAAATATTGAATGCCTTCTTATGTGAGAAAGATGCGCTAATCAATAATGAAATTCCAAGAAAATATAGGCCGATTCCAAATGCCATCCACATTCTACTCATGAATTCTTCGCTTTGAAAAATAGAAAATATGATGAAAACTGTGCCTAATACCGCAACAAGTAATCCTCCCCAAAAACCTATACGATCTCTTAAATCCGGATCATTATTTTGAACATGAATGTCACACATAATGATGTAATCCGTTTTATAATAAAATCAAATTTCCGATCAACGTGATTATATCAAGAATCACGCGAGTTTAAGTCTCGCTAATATTCTTCTTTCTCATTCCGAGACCATATTGGATCTTTTGAAAATGTGCTTGTGATTCTGAGAGGGTAATTATATCATCTTTGGATAAATCGGGTTCAAGAACATATTTTCCAAAAATCAGATATCGCCATTTTATGAGTTTATATCTCTTGGCAACCAAATAATCATAGTAATACAAGTCAGGATCTTCAACCAACCGATTTTTATTATAAATTTGTGTATTTATCGTGTTTCGAAGTCTAAGAAGCTCGTTTAATCTGTCATTCATCATACTAGATCCGATATTTGAAGAAAAGAAATCGTTACTTATCATGATGATAAAATATTCTAACAAACACATTATTCCTAAACAAAAAAAATTATTTATTGTCAATAACTCTGGAATGATTCTATAGTATGTTAAGAGAAGGATTCCATAATAACCAATAATTGAATAGTACCAAATATCACGACTTCTTAAATGAATTTTTTTAAGATCATTGTAAACAAAATACCTAAGATTTCCTTCAATCAACGTCGTAAAATAAAATGAAACAAGTTGAATAATTCCAATAATGATTATGAAGAAGTTAATATCAATTACAGAGGTCAAAACACAGTGTATGTATGAAAATATTATGAGAAAATAAAGCAACCAATAGCCTACTTGATTGTTAAATGCGTTCTTTGAAAATGCGCTTGCCCATAAAAAATTAATTGTCAAATCAATTTCACTATCTTTTTCTTCGTCAAATCTTACTATACGAATCTTTTGCGATAATAAATCAATATCTGAATATTTGCTAAAATATTTTTTCGGAATATTATCTATACCCTTGTCATTATTATTTTGCTTACGAAGAATTTCCTTTTTCCCAAAAACTAATTTTATACCATCAGATCCTGAATTCATTTGTAGTGTTTTGGATATTACGAAAGGTCCAGCAAAAAGGCATAAGATTGCAAATGAGGTGGAGGAAAAAAATGTTGCAATTGCCAGTATTCCTAAAATTAGAGCAATAATTTCAATATTACTATGTTGGACTGTAGAAATATAATTTTGAGTTAAAGCGATTTCACTTTCAAGAATTGCACGAAGCTCATGTAATTTATCGAAATAATCCGCATCTGAAAAAAATTTAATAATCTACACCAGTATTGAAATGACCTGTTTAGCTAATTTATTTTTACGATATTATTTGGATGACAATCTGACATCCGATTTTTTTAAATTAGTCCAGTTTCACTTTTGGTCAAATTTTTAATGGAGCATCCTATCTTCAGAAATAAAGTGCTGCTATGGAGAATCGGACTAACTTAAAAGAAGAACGCAGCACCGCACACCACGTCACGACCGCCTGCCGTGCCTTGGTCGGGGGTTTGAGGACGTTCTGCCCGGGGAGCGTGAACCAGGTCTCGAGCCCCGAGAGCGTCCGGGTGCCGGGCGGGGCAATGGTGAGATGCCTGTATCACAGGTGTCATCTCTAATATCAAAACCAATTAAATAATATTTTAACATTTGATCTTCAGATATAAATTAAATGCAATCCATCACCTTCAAAGAAGCCCTTGAAACATGGATTGCATATGGTTTTTCTCTGAATCTCTATATCCGGGATCCTGCAAAAATCCCACCAGATGTTGAGCCGAAAATTGCAGAGACGATTAAAAAATTAGATGCACTCGTTGAGTCATCCACCATATCCACCGAAGAGTGGCTTTGGATATCTGATTATCAAAAGGATTCCGATCCCAAACTCTATCGTGCGGTTTGGGGACCCTTTGCGAAATCCATTATTGACGATATGAAGAATCAGGATAAGCAACATCTGTTGGCAGATCCGGGTTTTCAATCGTGGACTTCGGATATTGACATTGCATTGGATCATTTCTCCAACGGGCAATCGAAGCATAACTTACTTTTTCAGACAGGCTGTTATATTGGAGAACAAGCGTACGTGATTGGAGGTTATGCCCAGGAAATCTTATTTCCCAGAAACAAATGCTGGGAAATTGTTGATTGTGAAACAATACAACGAAGTGGCCGGACTATAATTTTATTAACCGTAAAAGAGTATATTTGAATCAGGATATATGCAACTCAACAAAAAACACAGCCCTGCCAGATACATGAATGCTGCCAATCATTTTGATGAAATAGTCCCGGCTGCGAAAATTGACGTTGATGTTGATTCAGTTCTCAAAGAACATAACATTACAAAAGAAGAATATGAGAAACGTTTTTTCTGGCATGAAGGGAAAATCGCTCTTGTAAAATAATATTATTTAGAGCATCGTTCTTTCATGCTAATTCATTTTTTTCAAACAGGGCAGCTTTCAGAACGGGACATCTGACCATCGGTGTAAAATGCTGCTGCCGTGTTTAACCTTAAGAAAACGTTTCACGTCTTCCCATCAAAGCAACAAAAGGAGTGCGCCGACCGGGATTCCTGACTTAAGGTTATGTGCGCTTACGGTAAATATTTAAATACGGGAAACCAACGCGGATGCATGGCGCGGGATATATCGGCTTTCAATCTTGTATGTTCTGAATATGCGGATAACTCGATCGACCGGGGGATCAGGAAAGGAGTGTTAACCAAAAAAGACGCGGAACTGATCCACACATTCACGGCAGAATTACAGTCAAGGGAGGGGATCTCCGTTTCCCGGGCCAATAAGATAACCTATACCCTGGTGGGGTGGCGCCGATTTATTCTAAAGCCGTTCAACACTTGTGATATTTCCGACATTCACCGGGCGATCCCGGCGCTGAAAGCGGGCAAGTCCTCACACGGGCGATCCTATAAGACCAATACCATCAGCGATTTCTTAAAGGTTCTTAAGCAGTTTTACACGTGGTTGATCAAAGAGGGGTACAGCAAAATCCCGAAAGATAAGATTCAGGATCTCCGGGCACCCGGACGGGACCCGATGACCACCAAATCAAGCGATTTACTCACTCCCGATGAAGTCGAACAGATGATTAACTCCTGTAAACGCGATGTGGATCGGGCTATGCTATGGACACTGTATGAGGGCGCGTTTCGTATCGGAGAGGTCGGGCTGATGAAATGGGGGGATCTGACCTTTGATACACATGGAGTGATCGTAAATGTATCTTTCAAGACCGATAAACCCCGGTATGTCCGGCTCATCATGGCAAAAGATTACTTAGCACGATGGCGGGCAAGCTATACCGGAAAGCCTGAAGGGGACGCCTTGGTATTTGTAAATCGGAACGGCGAACCATTCACCCATGCACAAGTACGCAAACAGATCCGAGTAATCGCAGACCGGGCAGGCATCCGGAAGCGTGTTAATCCCCATGTATTTCGACATTCCCGAATTACTCACCTCATCAGGCAGGGAGCCCCGGAAAGCGTGGTAAAGGCGGTTTGTTGGGGCTCACAGGATAGCCGGATGCTCAAGACATATCTTCATCTAACAGGGTCCGATATCGATAACGAAATGTTGAAACTGTATGGTATTGAGGTCCCCAAGAAAAAAACCGAGCGGGGGCTCAAGCCGATTCAATGCCCACATTGCAAGATTGTAAACAGCCCGCTTAACAGCTTTTGCGCTTCATGTGGACGGTCCTTAACCGAAGAAGCAGAGGATGAAGAGGCAGAGGTCCGGCGGTTTGCAAACAGCCCGGCAAAGCTCAGGAGATTGGCGGATATTCTAGAAAAGGGTGGAATGACTGACTAATTTTTTAGGACTTCGAGAGTTGTCGAGACCATGCCGTTCTACATCTTACCTTTCCACAAGTGGGGGATCTTCTGGTTTTTGGAATGTATTCAACACCGCAACAGGGGCACTGTTTTGTAGAGTTGTACCCCATTTTTCGAATGGTTTCCTCTCGTCTTTTTTCAATAAATGCCGCATTTTTACATTCGGGTGAACAATACCGTTTTTTCTGGTTTTCTGATTGAAACTGATGCCCACAATGCCGGCAAGTGATAAGGTATCCGTTGATGCGAAAGTCTTTTCCTAATCTTGCACCTAAAGTTTCAGGCTTTAAATCACCTTTCTGCCATCCCCCTTCTGTTAGAATTTCGAAATTCGGGACAACTCCACCAACATATTTACCGATCCATGGATTCCACTTGCCAATACCCATTTTATTTTTTGAGTGATACCAAGAAAGGAAACCGTCATTTCTCTCATTTTTCATTATCGGGGCTCTTCCCGGCCCGGTTGTGTCTATTTTCACTTGGCCATTATTTGTAAAACTGATAACTTTTTTCTTACCGGCTAATCGAAACCATTTCCCTTTAAAAATTGGATATTTTTGAAGTTCGGTTAATAATCTTATTGCCCCATCATCTTCGACTTTCACCACATCCGTTCTCATACTGTGTAACAAATTTGTTGCGCTTAAGTAAATATATTATGGTTGACATGTGATGCACGCAGTAAATATGAGTATGTATTCGAATGAACGATCAACAATTGCAGTTCATAAGGAGACAATGCAGCGCCTCAGTGATCTGGGTGGCTTCGGTGAATCGTATGAGGATGTCTTAAACCGGCTCATCGATCAAGCATCAAACAAAGAGCGGGGAGGTGAGCCGTGAGCACCACTCCAGACGGAAGGCCGATATTCTCCCGGGGCGCTGTCATTGCTTGGGCCCGGTCTATCGGTATTCCAGATAAAACCGCATTGGAGTTCATGCGGCAGGAAGGCGCGCTCATAACCGAAGATGGAAAGAACGCACGTTCGCACAGCACCGATGGGGTAAAAAATGGCTCTTCCGTACTCGGATAAAATTATCCCCCACCACCGGCGCGGCGCGGAAGTACTGCTCGAATCTGCTGATTTTGATATCGGCCAGCTGAGCGCGGAACAACTC
>Ga0302253_1001802_pt1 | contig 11913 bp, 13 predicted proteins | sample AAG_RA_Trp_MG_FD_193537 | JGI IMG/M metagenome (GOLD analysis project Ga0302253, IMG submission 193537) | Enriched activated sludge microbial communities from anaerobic digester in WTTP, New Holstein, Wisconsin, United States - AAG_RA_Trp | ecosystem: Engineered > Bioreactor > Anaerobic >... | reverse complement strand
AGGGGCATTAGTTTCAGTCATGCCCCAGCCGTTTAACAGGTGCGCATCAGGGCAATATTTATGGAATCTCTTCAAAGCATCTGGCGAATTTGAAGCCCCGAATGTGACCATCCAACGCAGAGAAGAAAGGTCAAAGCTTTCAAATTCTTTCAACTGCAAAAACGCATAATACATTGACGGCACGATCCAGAAACAAGTCACCCTGTAAGCCTGAATATTCCTGATAAATTCCAGCGGTATAAAACGCTCCATTATAACTATGGTTATGCCGAAAGATACGCAGTTCTGAATATGGATCAGGCCCCCTGAATGCGAAAAAGGCAATGCGCAAAGCACAATATCTTTTTCGTTTAAATCCACAAAGAAGCCCATGGATTTTGGCGCGGCTCCCAGCTGCAAATAATTAATTAAAACACCTTTGGGTTTTCCGGTAGTGCCCGAAGTATAAAAAATTATGGCATAGTCCTTATCATTGACAGCGGCCTTAGGAGCGGCATTCTTTCCCCGGCAATCAGCTCTTCAAGGCCAAAGCAGCCTTCTTTTTTTTCAAAACAGGTAATAATATTTTTCAGCGACGGACAGGCAGATTTTAATTTGTCCAAGGAAATATTTGCTTTTGTTTTTAGTATCAGCGTCTTGGCCTCACAATGGCTTATGCAGGAAATAAGCTCATCTTCGGTAAGCATAAAATCTAAAGGCACGGCTGTTGCGCCCAAGGACCAGATAGCCAAATACGCATAGAAATACTGGGGGCAGCTGGGCAAATAGATAGCTACCTTGTCCGATTTATTAACCCCCAGCCCAAACAGGCTGTCGGCTAATCTAAACGAATTATCCTTCAGCTGTAAAAAGCTGATATTCTGGTCTTTAAAAATTACTGCTGTTTTTTCGGGCGTTCTTTTTGCCCTTGATTCCAAAAGGTTTATCACGTCCATATTTACACCCCGTACCAGTAGTTGACTATCGGTTTTGCGCCTTTGGTTTCATCAATAAATATATTTTTTAATTTTGTATACTCCAGCATCCCCTCCCGGCCCAGCTCCTTGCCAAAACCACTCTGCTTAAATCCGCCGTAAGGCAACTCATTGTAAAACATCCCGTAAGTATTAACCCAGACTGTGCCGGCATTAACCTGCGCGGCTATTTCTCTGGCTTTACTGACATCTGCGCTCCAAACACATGCGGCCAGGCCAAAATCCGAATCATTAGCCAACTTTAACGCTTCTTCGGTATTAATAAATTTATTCACGCATACAACCGGGCCAAAGACTTCCTGTTGAAATATCGTATTTCCCGGATCCACCTGGGCGAACACAGTAGGTTCAAAGAAATATCCATCTTTAAATTCTTCGCCCCTGGGGATATTGCCGCCGCAAAGCAGCTGCGCCCCTTCTTTTTTGGCTTTCTCAACAAAAGCCTGCACCTTCTTTTGCTGGCTTTCTGATATTAACGGCCCGATCTGCGTTTCGTGGTCAAGGCTATTGCCTAATTTAAGCTTCTTAACTTTGTCTAAAAACGCCTCAATAAATATCTCATAGATTTCTTCATCCACCAGAATACGCGACATCTGCGTGCACATCTGGCCCTGGTTCAAGAACACGGAACACAGCGAGGCATTAACAACAAGCTCCATATCCGCATCTTTTAGAATTATTGAGGCTGATTTGCCGCCTAATTCCATAAGCAGTTTCTTAACGTTTGATGAGGTATATTTTAATATTTCTTTGCCCACTTCATTGCTGCCGGTAAAAGAGATCATATCCACACGCTTATCCGAACAAAGCTTTTCTCCTAATAACGGGCCGCTTCCCACAACCAGATTAACTGTCCCTTCAGGCAGGCCGGCATCATCCATTATTTTGATCAGCTCCAGTGCGGTTAACGGGGTCAGGCTCGAAGGCTTCAAAATAACCGTATTGCCGGCAGCCAAGGCCGAAGCTAATTTCCAGGATGCGATTAACAACGGGTAATTCCAGGGAATTATCAATAAAACTACTCCTTGCGGCTGGCGTACTAATAAGCTTTTTGCGTTCTCAACTTCCAGCCCTTCGGGTTTGAGATATTCCTCCATGGCCTGTGCGGCATGTTCAAAGGCCTTAGCGCTGGAAGGGATGTCCATAAAAGTCGTTTCTTTAATGGGCTTGCCGGAATTCATTGACTCTAATTTCGCTAATTCAGCGGCATTTTCTAAAATCCCCTTAGAGATCTTAAGCAAAATATCCCTTCGTTCGCTTAAAGGCATAAGCGGCCATCTGCCGTTATCAAAGGAATTGCGGGCCTTGGCAATAGCGCTTTCAATGCGCTCCTGGCTGTCAGGCTCCAAATGAGTGATAATTTCAGAGGTACAAGGATTGATTATTTCTAGATTTCTCATTTAATTTTGACCATCCTGAATTTCTCAAAAACCTTTGTAAACGGCACATACCAGCGGGAAAGCTTGCCGAATTCTCCTTTTAATTTCATCTTGCCCTGCATTGTAGCCACAAATGGGTCGATCTTGCCGTGAAATATCATTTCCCAGACATCGGTTGGCGCTGAAATTATAAAAGGCGCGTCTTCTTCAGAATCAAGTTTTGTAATCACGCCTTTTTCAAAATTGAACCTGAAAGGCTTGCCTGCGCCGTCCATTTTAATCACCAACTTAACAGTGAGATCCAGCTCCCCGCCTTTTTTGCGGATAGCTTCATCTTTATTTACAAGGTCAACTATTGCCTGGATATGCTCCTGGCTGAACATAAGAAAGCTCTTATCGCTTTCAAGGTCGGCCTTTATACCCTTATCCAGCTCATCAAAAATATCTTTCTTAAATATTCGCGCCACTGCCGCAACTTTTATCGCTTCTTCCAGCGTTTCTATAATATAAAGCGCATCGCTGAATTTATCGGCGATTGAAATGACCCCGTGGTTTTTAATCACTACTATACTGCTTTCTTTGAGGGCATTGATCACTAATTCCGGCTTGGTAATCGTCGGTGTATCCTGTTCTACAATCGGAATATTGTCCAGATAAAGCTTGGTTTCAAAAGTAATCGGTTTAATATCCGGATAAACCGCAAAATAAGCATTGATCAGCGTCGGATGGCAATGGATAACAACTTTACTGGGAAAATTCTTATAAACTAACGAGTGTAATGGAAATTCCGAAGTCAGGCGATCTTTTTTCATGTCCGCGGAGCTGGAAAGATCCACTTTGATAATATCTTCATGGGTAAGGCTGCCTAAAGAAGTTCCGGTGGCAGTGACCAGAATACAATTCTCATCTATACGCTGGCTGATGTTTCCGGAACGGGCAACTACTAAACGCAAATCGTAAAGCTTTTTGCCTAACGCGATTATTTCGTCTCTGTATTTGTTTTCTTTATTAAAGATCATTTGCCTACCCCTAAATGTATGTGTTTGGTGATCAGCTCGCTGGGGGTCACGTCAAAAGCCGAATAATACCCTTTTACGCCTTTGGGCGCTAAACGAACCTTGCAAAACTCCAAGAGCTCCTCTTCGGGCCTGATCTCAATCTTGATATCTTTGCCGCTGGCAAAAGACGACGGCGGCGGGCAGATAACATAAAAAGGAATAGCGAAATGTTTTGCCAAAAGAGCAATCTGATATGTGCCGATTTTGTTGGCAATATCTCCGTTCTTAGTCAAATGGTCTGCTCCGACAATCACTTTGCTAACTTTACCTTCGCCTAGGACATGCGCCACCATATTATCGGCGATAACCGTTACATCAAACCCTCCCTTTTTCAATTCCCAGGCAGTTAAACGCGCGCCCTGTAAATAAGGCCGGGTCTCGGTAACAATAAATTTAATTTTCTTCTTCTGCCTGCAACAGAATTCTGCGATTAAAGGCATTAGCCCGCTGATATTGCAATGGGTCAGGATCGTATCGCCGTCTAAAATAAGCTTGCTCGCCTCTTCCGCCTGCTTTATGCGCCTGCCTTTTAACATTTCTAGAAATCCGAGAATACTCTGCTCTAAAGGTTTTCCTGCTGCGACCCAGCCCAAAACCATATCAGTCATAAACTTAAAAGACAGCGTCGGACGCGTCGCGTTTATAGCCTTGGCTACTTTCTGTAACACCGGCAGGATATTTTTGTTACGCTTAATCTTTTTTGCCTCCAGAAGAAAAGTATAGAATACCAGGAGCACCTGCCCTACTGCTCGGGTCTTCATCTCTTTTATCGCGCGGCAAGAGCCTTTATAGTCTCTTACCTTTATATAGGAGACTTTGGACGGCAGCTTAGTCTCATCCAATATTGAGATGAACTTGCCTTTTAATTCAATCGGCCAGAAAAGGGGCGAGAACTTCATGATTATTTTCCTTCCAGTTTTTTCACTGTTTCCAAAGCGATTTTTATCATATTGGCCTCAGCCATATAATAAAGCGGGTTCATAAAACCCATTTCGCCGGTAATTACGTTATCACTGACAGCCAGAATCGAAGCGGCTTTAACGTTATATTTCTGGGCAATGGTCAGGAGTGTTGAAGAAACCATATCCACTGCCGTAGCGCCTTCTTTACGTTTTGCCTCAACTATTTCTCTGGTTTCGCGCAAAAGCGCATCTGTAGTCCATGTGGTGCAGCGGTGCACATTACAACCCATGTCTTTGGCTATATTAAACATCAAATCCGATATCTTCTTATCTGCAACTGTCACAAAATCTTTATCCACATAATAAGGCGTTACTCCGTCACCGCGGATAACTTTATCTACAATAACTAAATCGCCCACTTTGATGTTCTCGTCAAGCGAACCGCAGGTGCCGATACGAATGATATTCTGAATTCCGGCATTGCACATAACTTCTGATGTGATTGCAGTATCAGTTGAAAACCTCCCACCGTTAATAGTAGTCAGTTTTATACCTTCAAACATTCCGGTATACATAGTATATTCCATAAACGAGAAATTCTTTACCGGATTCTCGATCTTTTTCATTAAAACTTCCATTCTGTCGCGCGGGCCCGGCACAATCGCGTATTTACCCACATCCTGCGGCCTTAGCTGCACCATTGCCGTCAAATCCTTACCAGTTAAGTGTACGTCTTTCTGCATTTGCATATCTATTTCTCCTTAAATGAGCAGACAACTTATGGAGCATGAAATGCGACATAAGTTGTAGCTGCTGCTATTGATAATATACAGCGTCTGCGAATTTACGTCGCCCTATTTTTAGGTACGAGCGACGCTAAAAATCAATTCCCCAATTTTGCTGAGGGTTAAAAACGCCCCCCCGCTGGGCCAGAAATTTGCTGCGAACAAAACTCGCAACAAAATTAAAAAAGAGCTTTCTAAGGGGACTGTCCCCTCAATCCCTAGCTAAGCATTAATTCCAAATTCCCGCCTAAGATTGACTGCTTGTCGCTGGCGGGAATGGATAACTTATTTACTGCTTCAATTGAGGCCGCGATGTCTTTTTTTGCCGGCCAGTCGCTTCCCCAGACTACGTGAGATGCTCCGAAAAACGATACCGCTATCTCAATATTCAATTTATTCCTATCTCCTCCGGTATCAACGTATATTTTTCTAAGAAACTGCGACGGCTGGCCGCCGATATCTTTGACAAAATTCATTCCGCGCAGCATCTGATATGTAGCGTCAAAACGATGCTCTAAAAACGGCATTGCCCCGCCGAAATATCCAAAGACCAGAGGTGCATCCAAATCCTTGAGCTTACCTGACATCATCAGTTTTCCGATACACATGGCAGTATCAAAGATATATTCAATAACCGGAGTAAGCAAAGGGTCTTTTACGCGCTCAACTCCGATCGGCTCGATAATCTGGGAATGCACAAAGACCGGAATACGCCTTTTTTGAGCTTCTTCCAGCAAAGGGTCAAATTTAGGGTCATCCAGATAAATACCTGAATAACTAGTAGCTAAAGAAATCGCTTTAAACCCAAGCTCTTCGATTGCGCGCTTTAACTCATCCAACATCAATTTACGATCATCAACCGGCAGTATTGCCGCGCCGATGAATTTATCCGGAAAACGCTTAAGTATTTTGGCGACGTTGTTGTTAAAGATTGCAGCGGTTTCTTTAGCGCCCAGTTTTAAATGCGCGTCAGATGTGGGATAACTCAAAACTGCTTTATCAATCCCGGCATCCTGCATTGCCTTGGCATGCGCCTCAATATCTCCCCAGCCTTTGTGAAAAAAATGGGCATTGGATATGATTTCATCAGGTAACCAGTGAGAGTGGCTGTCAATTATCATTTATGCTCAGTGCTCTTTAAGATGCGCTTAATCATCTCTTTTTCGTAAGAGGCTTTTATCCCGGCCAGTTCTCTTGGGCCGAATTCTTTCCTGATTGCCTTCTCTATGGCCAGAAGCTTTATGCTCAGGAAATAGTATTCGGGCTTCAGGTCTTTCCCTTCGTATTTGAGCGCAAGGCCATCTTTTTCTTTACTGGCAATATAGTCTTCAAATTCCTTGATCTTGCCGGCCGCATGGCCTGCCTTGTCCAATGACTTTAGCTCTTTCAAGATAAAACGGTCCAGCCCGGCTTGAGTAAATTTACGCTCAATCCTGTCCAGCTCATCCTTGGTCACTTTATAGAACCAGATAAGATAGCGCTTTTTAAGGTTTTTTAAGTCTTTCTCAATCATTATTTTTCGATTAATTGAACTGTATCAAAATATAATACGCCTTTGGATTCCGGGAGCGGCTCAACCTGATAATTCTTCAGGGGAAAATCTATGGTTATATTCTTTTCCGCATTATCCGGCTGCCAGTCAGAACGGGCAACAAACTGGTCAAACGGGCAGGCTACCTGTTTCCAGCCTTTGAAATCATCGGTTACCATATAACGCCAGATCTCATTTCCGCTGTCTTTAAAATCAAAGGCAATCTGGCCCTTAGAATCATTGCCATACATATGAAAAGCGATTGCTTTGTATTTATTCCAGTCTATCTTGTCCGGCTTGATATCCCAACCGGCATTTTTAGCATCCAGGCCTTCTCCCCTGGCCACATAAATATATCCGCCGGCAACAGCATCATAGGTAATCTTCAAAGCTAATTTTCCCCCATGAAAGCTTTCCGAAGCAGACGAAACTTCAACTGATGAGCCGTTTCCCGCGCCGAAATCAACCGTGCCATCAGGTCCGCCGATCACTCCGATTTCCAGGTCATCGATCACCAGAGGCGTATTTTCAGCAAAACAGCAGGTTAAAATGGTAAAAACGCACGCTAAAAACAGAAAAAATACTTTATTCATCTGGCTCTCCTCTCTATTTATTTGGATGATCCTGTTTATAGGGTATAACCGGTTTAGTCCATGGCGTCTGCTGATTGATCACCGCAATTTCAAGCGGACAGACATTTTGAGGGACAGTCAACGCAAACCTTACCGCATTTTCAATAGCCTCTGTAGTCATCAGCCGCGAAGCATCGCCGGTGACTTCCTGCAATTTTCCGGTCAGGTCAGTATCGGTAACTCCGGGCAATAAAGACGTGACTTTTATTCCATGGTCTCGCAGCTCCCAAAAAAGGCCTTTTCCAAAAGCCCGCAAGCCCACCTTTAACGAACTATAAACCACAAAACTGCGCGGCACCGGGTCGCACAATGTAGAACCTGACACCATATTGATTATCGCACCGGATTTTCTTTCAATCATCTCATTGATTACCAGCCTGATCAAGCGCACATAACCAAGATAATTTGTATGTGCCAGCCTCTCAAAATCTTCAATAGGCTGCTTCTCAAAAGGATACTGGCTGGAAACTCCGGCGTTGTTAATCAGAATATCAATTTTGCCGAATTTCTCACGGGCCTTATTTACCAGATTCTCTAAATCCGCCAATTTGGTCACGTCGCAAGGAACGCCGATCACATCAACTTTGTATTTTTTCTTTAATTCTTCAACTGTATCTTTTAACGGCCCTTCCCCGCGCGCAGCTATAACCAAATTTATGCCTAATGACGCGGCGGTTGAAGCCAGGGCCTTGCCAATGCCACGGCTGGCTCCGGTAACTATTGCTGTCTTGCCTTTTAATTCGTTCATTTTTCCTCCCTATTTTACTATTAATAATCTTTTTGTTGACAACATCAGCAAAAGCAAAGATACGCCTAATACAAAAAATCCGATATTGAAACTATATGCCATCAATATCCCTGATAAAGCAGTGCCGATGCCTCCGGAGATAAAACGCACTCCGCTGTTTAAACTCGCCGCCTCATGCAAATAACGATGCGGCAGATCAGTGAGCATTGTCGAGAGCGCTGCATGGTTGAATGTCCAGCCCAGGCCCCAGACAACCATAACGATAGCCAAAAATGAAACCGGTAACTTTATTAAAAGCAGCGATACTGCGAAGATCATCAGCAAAATGCCGATATTTACTGTCCTGATCCTACCTGCCTTGTCAGCCATCCTCCCGCCGCCGATCTCGCCGAATACCCCGCTTAAACTGGTCAGGGTAATCAACATACTGATCAAAAACTGGTTCAAACCTAACTGGCGGGAAAAATATACGCCCAGCCACTGCTGTACTCCGTGATAAAGCACGCTGACTAAAAATATATAACCGAAGATCGATAAAACTGTTTTATTTTTAAAGGCCTCTGAATAATTAAGCCGGAATCTTTCTCCTGACTGTTTAAAGCTGGGCATATAAAACCAGATAAATACGCATAGCAACAGGCCCAGATAGCCGGGCAAAGAATATATCAGGCGCCAATTGATGATCCCGCTTAAGAACAAACCTAGCAACGAAGCAATAAATGTAACGCCGAAAAATATCCCTACTGACTTACCCCGGTTTATATGTTCGACGTGCTTTGATATCAGGATCAGGCCCAATGGTATAACCGAGGCCCCGAAAATACCCATAAGCAGGCGCGCCGCAAAAAGGGTATTAATATCAGTGCTAGAGCCGGCAAGCAGGTTGCTCAAAGAAAATAAAAAAAGACATATGAGCTCTACTTTTTTTGCGTCAAACGCGCGGACCAGCGGCCCGTATAAAAGAGCGGCGATTCCATACGGCAGCATATAAAACCAGATTATCCTGCCGGCGATAAACGGCTCAACAGCCAGGTCTTTGGCAATTGCCGGGACCAGTGCAGCTGTCGCAGCCACATTAAAAGATAATATGGCGCCTTCAAGGCAAAGAAGAAAGAACGTTGATCTTTTCACTTCAAAGCGGATTTCTCTATCACTTCTTTAAATATCTTTAAATTATCTTTTGAGTGTTTATTGATAAAACCCTCTACCTGCTCGTCGTTAAATTTGGCTTTTTCATCCATTTCAAAATGCTGTATCCAGGTCATCTCCACCCCGGATGGCTTTTGAGTATAAAGCCAGATTATCTTCATATATTTAAAGGGGAATTTCGGCTCATGCCTTTCGGAATAGGTAAAAAATTTATCTTTAAATAACAAGCGCCATGATACCCATGATTTATCTTCGTCATCAGTCAGCCGGAAAGTAACCTTATTGCCTTCTTTGCTGACGACTTCGGCTTTTTTATATTCTGCGCCGAATAATTCGGTCCAACGCGGGAAATCATTGGAAATGTCAAACACCAGGTCATAAGGTGCGCTGATTATTATTGAATTACAGGTATGCCCCATATCCTCCTCCTATATTATTGCCACTACTCTGGCCCAAGCTGCTCCGCAATCCAGGATCTTGATCGGAAAACATTGCACTTTGAACCCGCTGCTGGGTAATTTGTCCAAATTCGTCAACCTTTCAATATGCGCGTATTCTTTCTTTCTGCCAAAAAAATGCGCCGGCCATAGATATGCCGGGTCCTTGGTGCGGGAAAAATCTGCCATCATAAATTTATACGGCCGGTCAAAACCCAATGTATCTATTCCTATAATATTAGTGCCTTTATCCAGGATAAACTCTATTGCTTCCGGGCTCACCCCCGGATATTTGGCTAAATATTCCAGAGTGCCGAAATATTTATCCGCTCCGGTGCGCAAAAGCACGATATCATTGGGTTTAATCGAATAATTTATTTTTTTTAGGGCGGCTTCAATGTCGGCTTTAGAGATCACTTCACCGGGGTTCTTATGGGTAAGGTCAAGCACAACTCCGTCGGAATAACACCACTCTAAAGGCAGTTCGTTAATACTTTTGGAGGCGCGGCCTTCGGATTTTGTGCCGTAATGGAAGGAATAATCAATATGCGTGCCGATATGCACCGGGCAGTGCACGGTTTCCAGCGATAAAAATTCCTCATCAGGCAGTTGTTTGGGGCTGATAATCCTTTTCCCCAAGAAGAATGCGATCTTTCCCTGCAGATTTTTTTTCATCATCACCCAGTTCAGGTGACGCACGCCTTCTTTGTGGCCCAGGCGCTCAATACCGAAAGGATGGACTTCCGGCGCGCGCTCGTCAATCGGTAAGCTAAGGTCTATGATTTTCATTCATCCCTCCCTGCTTTACTTTCCTGATTTGGACGAAACTATTTGTTCAATATCATTGATGGTGCAAAATTTAGTTATCTCTTTTGGGCTAAGCTTGGTATTAAAAGCCTTCTCAAGAGCAATAACCGCCTCCACCATCTCGGTAGAATCAACTCCGATACTATCCTGCAGGCTGACATCGTCTTTAAGCTGTTCGGGTTTGACCCTCAATAAATCTACCAGCAGGTCTTTGATCTTACTCTTTGTATCCATTGTACCTCCGTTTCGGGGACACTTCTGTGATTAAATCCAGAACCGTCCCTTGAATAAATTAAGAACCGTCCCTAAATCTGGACCTCGCCTTTAGTTGCTGCGGCTTCCCATTTGTTTATACCGTTCATAACGTCCTGAAAACAAAGCTTGGCTAAAGGATCAAAATCGCTTTCCATTATCCTGTTTACCCTGCCGGGCTTTGAGAAAAATTCCCTCATGCACCATGAACCCAGCCTGCCCAGGTCTTCCGTAGTCAAGTGGTCCGTAGGGATTACCGGATGCAGAAAATCCCATGTGCCGAAATCAACTTTATTGACATCAATCCATCCCTTTTTCAAAGCTATCTTCCACATCGGCGAATTCGGAGCAGGAGTAACATAGCCTACCCACATAATATCCGGGTCAACTTCGTCGGTAAATTCAAAACGCTTTTTAATTATCTCTTCGGTATCATAATCAAAACCCATCATTATATCCGCTACAATCGCGATGTTTTGTTTACGCAATATCTCAATTGTCTTTTTGATCTGATCAATGGTGATGCCCTTGGCGATTTTTTTGAGTTCGGATTGTGTGGTAACCTCAATGCCGAAAACTCCCATAAACAAACCGTTTTCTTTCATCATAGGTAAAATTGATTCGCAATTAACCCAGTCAATAGCCCGGCCCAAAGACACCCACTTGATCGGGTTGTTTGAGGCTTTTTTCAGTTCGCAGAATTTCTGAACTCTTTTAGGGTCAACGTTAAAATTGTCGTCTTGAATAACCACAACCTTAACTCCGTATTTCCTGTGCAGAAGATTCAACTCTTCGATCACTCTTTCCGGAGATTTTGCTCTCCATTTTAAAAAATCCGAAGGGCTGCGCGGGTCAAACTGGTCCCACTCATAACAGAATGTACATGCCGAAGGACAACCACGCGATGTAACCATATCCACAAACGGCTTCCAATAAGTATGGCCAACATATTTATCCATCGGAAAAAGATCATAGGCCGGCAAAGGAAGCTTATCCAGATCTTCCATAAGCGGCTTATGCGGGCCCATGACTATCTGGCCGTCAATACGCGAAGTAACTCCGCCCACGTCTTTGAGCGGCTTATTTTTATCAATTGCTTCAATCAAATCACCAAAAGATTCTTCTTCACCCATAACCACAAAATCAACTTCCGGATTACGCTCCAACGTGTGCACTGGCATTGCCGAATACCACAGGCCGCCAAGGATTATTTTTGTTTTAGGTAAGGCTTTTTTAATGCCTACTGCCGCGTCTTTAAA
>Ga0302253_1001801_pt1 | contig 11915 bp, 7 predicted proteins | sample AAG_RA_Trp_MG_FD_193537 | JGI IMG/M metagenome (GOLD analysis project Ga0302253, IMG submission 193537) | Enriched activated sludge microbial communities from anaerobic digester in WTTP, New Holstein, Wisconsin, United States - AAG_RA_Trp | ecosystem: Engineered > Bioreactor > Anaerobic >... | reverse complement strand
GTGAAATCCCATTTTGGTAAGATAACCGTCATCAATATCAACTACCAAAAAACTGCCGATGAATCCGCCAGTAGGGCGTGCTTCAGAATCATTCTGCAGAAGCACAAGGTAACGGTGCGGATAACGATCGCCAAGCAGGTCCAGAATGGCCGGGATCTGTTCGCGTAGTGTGCTTACCAGCGTGGAAATCTGGCGCACTTTCTGTTTTAACAGCTGAAACTTGGCGCGGAAAGTAATAGGCAAAACATCCTCACTGACGGCTTCCAGGTTATTGGTTGCGGCGATGATTTTTTCACCGGCGTTTTCCATGAAGACGAGATCATTTTTCAATTCATCGGTTAAAGAAGGTCCTGTTCCGCCTGGCCTGCTGCCGGAAGTCAGATAGGCCATGTTTGCCTGCATAAAGCGCATTGGGAGGTTTTTCATATTATTGAAGCCTTCCATAAAATCTTCGCCGGCTGATGAAATTTTACTGGCGGCTTCCAAGAGATTTTTAACGCTTTCCACTGTTTTTTCTTTAGCCAGGAAAATATCAGTGTTGGCCTTTAAGTAAGACAAGTCGTTTAAGGCGCTCTCAAAGTTGAGTTTGGCCTTTTCAAAATCGCCCGAAGCGGAGGAGGCATCAATTCTGCTTACACTGTTACCAGCCTGTAAAAGGCTTTGGTAACCATCAAAAGCGGAGGCGATAACATTATTTTTAAGAACTATTCCTTTCTGATAAATACTAACCAAATTGACCGCAAAGAGAATCAGAATGGCTATAGCTACCATCCTAACAAGCTCACCAAGACGGTCCAGGCGTCCGCCGGGGACATCTTCAACCCGCTTGAAGATGACTTCGCCTTCCGGCCTGTGGCTGACCCGGGTAGTCATAGTTCTGGGCCCGAGATCGGCAACCGTATTGACTTGGGAATTTACCGGACTGGTAATGATGGCGTTTTTTTCTTTTTCAAAAACACTTAAATCAACCAGGTTGGATTTGCGGGAGCTTGGAGCGACTGTGGATTTACGCACATTTTTTTTGACCGGACCAGTAAGGTCGATCTGTTTTTTGGAATTCCGCTGTATGTCCCTGACGATTTTTCGGGTCATCAAAAATGCTTTAAATTACCCGCAGAAAATAGATGGTAGAAACTCCATCGGTAAAATAATTTTTAGATACAGTCAGGTTGGTAAACGGCAGCAGGTACGGTTTTAACAGCTGGTTATCATTAAGTCCCAGGGCTTCGGTCAAAGCACCAAGCTGGATGTCAAAAACCTCATCCGCAGAACGGAGAATTGGAACCAGATCTTTCTTGTAAAGATCGGTGGTCGCAAAACTGTAAGTCAATTTACCATTAATCCTGTCTACGATCTTTTTGGCTGTATCATGCGATGTTGTGACGATGACCCTGTTTTTAACCTGGGCCAGGTAAATAAAATATCCGGTATCTCCGATTTTTATTACAGTTATGTTTTCGCCATTATAATCTTCATCACTGCGGCTCAATTTTTCCGGCGCGGAAACTATTTCCTGACCGACGGTACCATCAGGCAAAGTAACGTTTTGAATGTGGGGTGTTAAAATACCACCGGTGCGTAGAAACTCATTTACCAGACGGGTGACTCTTTCGGGATCTTTGATTGGATCTCCCATTGTCAAAAGCAATGTGAATTGAGGATCGCTAAAGGTGTTGGCAATGGAGAACAGGTATTCACCATTAAATAACGGGTAAACATCATCTTTCAGGCTGACGGCCTTGCCAAAATATTTCTGTTTCTGCATCTCAAGCATGCTGCTTAAAAGCAATGGATTGTTCTTGCTGCCATCGGCAAGAATCTGTTCCAGCCTGTCGATTTCCATCGACAAATCGCGGCCTCCTGCCAGGAATACCGGAGTCTCGTCAATTAACGAAAGAAGGCTGCCCTGGTATTTATCAGCAAAGGTTACATAACCTTTATCCTGACCATTCTCTACATTTATGGCGGTGAAGGTTTGTGCCGTAAATTTATCTTTGTCGGCAAAGATGGAAAGTCCGATGGCATTGAACATGTTTAAGTATGGCTTTAGAGACCCCAAATAACGCCCCTTCTGGGAAATGAAGGACGGGTCAGCAGCCATGGCGCCAACGTAGCCTTTTACATCAAGATAACCGAAAGCTATGCCCCCATGGGGCAGATTGTTTGATACTTTCTGATAGGAGGGCGTATCCGCTAATTTGGTTTTACCGCCTGTGTAAGAGTCAATCAAAGCGTAAAGAGTTTCCTGATTGTCACTGGCGGCAAGATAATTGTTCAGGAACGCGAACTGAAAACTGTGGCTGAATTTAAATGAATAAACAGTGATATTTTTGTAATCCTGGGAAACTATTTCTTCCTTTTGCCTGGTCATGGCAATCGATTTGATGCTGTCCAAAGTTTTTGAATAATCACGGGTCTCAATAAAAAATGCCCATTTAAGAGTACTTCGGGATGAACGGAGTACGTTTCCATCCGCCGGCGAAGGAACATTTAACAGCGCCGCGCCAACCTTGCGTCCCAGCCACGGCTCAAGGTCTTTTGAATAATCAAAAGGGGCAATGAAGTCGAATAATTTAATCAGATTGTCCCGCTGATAAACCGGATGGTTCTTTAATAATTCCAAAAACTGTTTCGGCTGATAATCAGTATTATCAATGTTGACTTCAAGGAAAGCCAGGCTCTGTTCGGCAGGGAGAAGTTCGGCCAGCGGCTGGGGCCTGAAGAATTTGGTGAACAGAAAGTAGCCGATAAAGGTAAGAGCAAAAAGTCCGATCAGTGTAAGCAGCCCCCCGCGAATCTGCTGACGGCGGCGTGGAGAGATGGATGCTTTGCGTTTCTTTAGTTTTACTTCATTGATAATTTTCCTGGCCTTTTCCTCAACAATTTTTTCTTTCCTGATTTCTTCTTCAGATGTGCCAAAAGCGCCGGTTAAATTTTTATCCACGTCTGAGGCTGGCTGTGGTTTGGAGGCCGGTAACGAAGCGATCTCCGCAGCCAAACTTTCCATTTCCTTATCAGCTTTTTTTTCTTCAACCGATTTGGAGGCCGTTGGAGTTGTGAGTTTGCCGGCTTCTCCTGCTTTTTTACCTCTACCAAAAAGGCCTGCCCAAAAAGATTTTTTTACTTTGGTGATTTTAGTTTTGGCAGTTTTCTTTAAAAACTTTTTTCCCTTTTTTTGCTTTGGTTGCGGTTGCCCACCGCTTACAGGTTCTTTTTTGCGGGTTGATGCTATTGTCTTTTTTTTGGATTTCTTTGCCATTATTTTGCTTTTTATTAAGCGGAAGCCTGTGCCCAGACAGAGTACCTGAGCGGCACCAAAATTTCAAGATATTAGAGCGTTTTTTACTTGTTTTTTACTTGTTTTCTAATTAGGCAATCTTGTATATTTATGCCGCTTTTTAAATCAGAAAATATGACAGCAAACGAACTTCGCCGACAGTACATTGATTTCTTCGTTAAAAAATATGGGCATGCCGAAATCAAAAGCTCTTCAGTGGTTCCGGAAAATGACCCGACTGTTTTGTTTACAACGGCAGGTATGCATCCGCTGGTTCCTTACCTGATGGGTGAAAAACATCCGGCCGGAACACGGTTAGTAGACGTGCAAAAATGTGTGCGTACAGATGATATTGATGAGGTTGGTGATGATACGCACTGTACCTTTTTTGAAATGCTCGGCAACTGGTCTTTGGGTGATTATTTCAAGGGGGAGGCCATTAAAATGAGTTTTGAATTTTTAACACTACCGGTTTTGGAAGGCGGGCTTGGCCTTAATCCAAAAAGATTACTGGTAACCTGTTTTGCCGGAGACAAAGATGCCCCCCGCGATAATGAGGCCGCGGAGGAATGGATAAAATACGGTTTTCAGCCCGCTGACCAGGTTGCCCTGGAGAATGGGAAACCGGTTGATTCAGCGCGCCAGATGGTTTTCTTTTATGGTAAAAAACAGAACTGGTGGGGACCGGCGGGACAAACAGGTCCATGCGGCCCTGATACCGAAATATATTATGACGTCTGCCCGGAGCTGCCATGGTATGAGCATAAACCGGGATTCCCAAAGGAAGCCTTAAAAAAGGGTTATTTTGAAGGCATTAACACCTGCCATCCCGATTGCGACTGCAAACGTTATGTTGAAATCTGGAATAATGTTTTTATGCAGTATAACAAGCAGGCGGATGGAAGTTATATCACACTCAAGCAACAGAATGTAGACACCGGAATGGGACTGGACAGGACGCTGGCTATTTTCCAGGGTAAAGACAGCCACTATAACACGGAATTGTTTGAGCCAATCATGCACAAGATTACTGAGCTTTCCAAACCGGAAGCTGGCTTAAACGGGAATGATCTAAAAGTTTCCAGCAGGATTATTGCCGATCATGTGCGCGCCGCAACGTTTATTATGGGTGATCCGTGGGGCGTGGTTCCTTCCAATGTTGACCAGGGATATATTGTAAGGCGCTTGATCAGGCGCGCTATCAGGCACGGACGTAAACTTGGGATTAATGATAATTTTACAGCAGCAATTGCGGAACTGGTCTGTGATATTTACGGCCCTGTTTACGATGAGCTGATTAACCGGCGCGACCATGTTCTGGAACAGTTCAGTCTTGAAGAAGAAAAATTCCAGAAGACACTGGAGCACGGACTGAAAGAACTTAAGAAAATCTGGAACCCAGAAAAAGTGGCTTTGGATAAGGTTATTACGGAAGGAGATCAGGCTTTCTTTATTTATGAAACTTACGGTTTTCCAATTGAAATGATTGAAGAAGAGCTGGCGCGCGAAGGTTATAAGCTTGATAAAGTGGCCTTTAGCAAAGCATTTAAAGAGGCTGAAGAAAAACACGCAGCAGATTCACGGGCAGGGTCAACGCAGAAATTTGCCGGAGGACTGGCTGACCATAGTGATGAAGTACGCAAACTCCACACGGCTACCCATCTTCTGCATAAAGCACTGAAAATTGTCCTGGGGGAGGATGTGAACCAGAAAGGCTCGAACATCACGGCGGAACGCCTGCGTTTTGACTTCAATTATCCGCAAAAAATGACTCCGGAACAATTGAAACAGGTTGAGGATATTGTTAATGAACAAATTAAAAATGCTTTGCCGATAAGTTATGAAATAACAACAGTGGAAGAGGCTAAAAAGTATGGCGCAGTCGGACTTTTTGAACACAAGTATGGTGACCAGATCAAGTGTTACAAGATGGGTGATTTTTCCATGGAAATCTGCGGAGGGCCGCATGCCGACAATACGTCAGACCTGAAGAGCTTTAAGATCATCAAGGAAGAAGCCAGTTCAGCAGGTGTCCGCAGGATTAAGGCTGTTATCGGCAAGTAAATAAAAATGGAGTAAATAATAAATACGGGTGGAAATAAAAAACCCTAAAAACTGCTCCCAGGATGAAATCCGTCAATTCGCCGCAATGGTAACGGCGGGTGGTGAAGTTGATTTATCGCTGCTGAATAAGGGCTTAATGAGAGCTTACATATTGGCTTTTGAGGATGATGGAGAGAAACCTGTGGCGGTGGGAGCTTTAAAAAATCCACTTGTTTCCTATAAGAAAAAAATTTTTACAAAATCCAGTAGTGGTTTGAATGCCAATGAACCTTGGCTGGAGATGGGCTGGTTTTATACTATCCCAGAGGCCAGAAAGCAGGGGCATGCCTTTAAAATAATGAAGGCTTTATGTAGTGAAGCTTATGGTAAAAAGGTCTATGCAACTGTAAGAAGCGATAATAAAGCGGCCCAGGCGCTTTTGAACAAGGCCGGATTCAAACGCATTGGAGAAAAGTATGCTTCGACGCGCGGTAATTATGAACTGAGCTTATTTATCTGCACTTAAGCCGCTAAGTATTTTTATAGTCACCGGGGTTAATTACTTGGCTTTTTGCTTTTTTCATTTAAAATACTATTTCCTAATTTAGTATTTAAATTTTTTATGAAAAATTTAGGAGAAGTTAAGGATTTTGTTGTAAAGGAATGGGAGCAGTTAGATCTGACGCCCAAGGCGCGCGCGCTAATTATGGCAAGTATTTTGGGTTTTATGACAATAGGTGGAGCATTCTGCTCTACCTGCGTTTGCTCAAAAAGCGCGAAAGGAAAAACGGGCGCAGGCCATGAAAGACCTGTCCCGACGGCAACGGTTCCAACGGCATCGGCGCCGGCAGAGACCGACCCTCAACTTAGTTTTGATGCCGCTCCAACGCAATGGGATGAAATTGAGGATTATAAAAAGTTTTTGCCACGCGGAGAATTTTCCCCTGAAGAAAGACTTAAAAGAACCCAAAAACTGCCCAATGGAGTGACGGTTTTCCGCGACATGGGCGTTCTGACTTTTTACATGGTTGAAGAAGGTGATAATTTTGAACGTATTAAAAGTAAACTTTCAGCAAATCCTGAATTCGCCTATGTTAGGGATTTACCGCCATCAAAATTAAAATCTTTTAATATTCCCCTTAAAGAGCTGAAAAAGGGGATGTGGATACCGATTCCATTACCAGAGGTAAAGCGGCAACTGACACCGCAACAGCTGTTAAGCTATTCAAACCAGGCTATTGATGAAATGTTAGCTGACCCGACTTATGGTGACGGTATGAGAAAAATGCTGGCTAAAATTGGGAGAAAAGAGGTTCTGGCAGAGATGTATGCGATAGGCAAACATGAAGCCGGAGGCGTGAGAATCGGAGAAAATGAATACCATAGATGGGAAGGCGCAGGAAGCCACCATGAATTTTCATTTTCACTATGGCACGTATTGATGACCGGTCCCGGACTTCGGGCAAGGAGAAATTTAAACCTTACTGAAGGCCAGACTTATCATCCAAAACTAGGCGCAAAAGCGCATTTGGCTTATTTGCTTGAAAAGCTAGGTGAGGAAAATAAAGGCGCAGATGCAATTTTGCCAATCAGTGAAAAACTGGTCAAACTGGCTGTTTTTTATAATGGTTCAAATTACAGAAAAGAATGGGTACAAAATGTTCCCAAATATTACAGGGAGGCACTTGGATTGTTGAATAAAACGGCCATATCGGCATCTTCAGCAACGACATCCAGCGCGACAGCAATGGGAACTTCGCCGGCTGCAACCAGCTCTGCTTCACCCGAAAGTGTTCAGTTTGCAACAGAATCCGAACTGCAGGATCTTAAAAATGCCTGTTTGCATCTCGCCGGTTCCAGCAAGGAAAATTGCCAGCCAAGCAGCAAGCTCTATCCACAAAACGAACGAATGCTAAAATTGGTTGTAGCTGAAAAAGTCAGCTTACCGGACGCTACACTTGAGCATTTGAGAAGTTACTACTGCGACCGGATGACCCAAATGATTGACCGCCAATATGCAGGAACCAACAAGAGGCCTGCCGGTAAAAACTGGCGCCAGAAATTGGCTGAAAGGCAGCAGGAACTGGATAAAATCTGCGAATGCGGAGAATAATAAATCAGGCTGACTCCCCTTTTACCAGCCACTGCAGGGCTTTGGTTATCTTTATCGGCAAAATTTGGCCAACCTGTTCGGGAGCGCCGGGGAACTGAACAACCTTGTTTTCACGGCTACGGCCTTCACATTCGCCGGTTTCTTCAATGTATTTTTCGACAAGGACTTCAGCGGTATGGCCAACCATTTTCTGGTGGTAATCGAGTGCGAAAGCCTCAAGCAGAGCGTTTAACCTGTGCCAGCGGGAAGCTTTTTCCTGGCGGCTAATATCGTCGGGGAAAGCTTTCTGGCTGACTGTTCCCTGACGTTCGCTATAGCGCGCTAAATAGCACATATCCCAGCCGATTTTTTGATAAAGTTCGAGTGTGTTTTGGAATTGTTGTTCGCTTTCGCCGCAGAAGCCCACGATAATGTCCGTACCAAAGGCGCAATTGGGAATGGTTGCACGGACTTTTTCGGCGATTTTCAGATAGTCGGAAGCTTTATAGCGGCGGTTCATTTTCTGCAGAATCTGGTCATCGCCGGACTGGATGGGCAAATGGATATGAGGACAAAGTGTCTTAAGCTGGGCGTGCGCTTCAATAAGGGCGTCGGAGAAATAGCGCGGATGAGGTGAGGTGAAACGCAGGCGATTTAATCCTTTACTATGCAGTTTATCAACTTGGGTTAAAAGGTAAACGAATGGTTCTTTTTGAAATTTTTCAGGAAGGCTGGAAAATTCCGGTATAACTCTTTCAATATTTTTGAGGTCGAGATCACTTTGCCCCCAGGAGTTTACAATCTGGCCGCCAAGGGTTATTTCTTTGCAACCGTTTTCAACCAATTTTTCACATTCACGCATGATGTCTGCCAATGGACGGCTTTGTTCGCGGCCGCGGGCGTAAGGGACAATGCAGTAAGTGCAGTACTGATCGCAACCTACCTGAATCGGGACATAGGCGATTAACGGACTGGAATATTTAGGTGTAATTTTAAGGTAATCATCCAGCCCCAGATCTTCGTATCCGGAAAGATTGAGCTCCCCGTTATCAATTTCCAGCCGCGGTTCAGCTTCGCTGATAAGTTCACCAAGCCGATGGGCGTCTTTAATATTAAAAACAAAATCAACGCCGGGAAGAGGCTTGCGCAACAGGTCATCCTTGTCTTCTTTGAGGCTGTTTTTGGTGCTGGTTTTGCGGACCATGCAGCCGGTCAGGCCAACATGGAGGCGCGGATTGGCCTGTTTCCAGCTTTTAATTTTCTTTAACTGTCCAAAAACACGGTCTTCACCTTTCTGTCTGATAGAACAGGTATTGAAAATGTATAAATCGGTCTGATTGGGCTTATCGGTTTTTTCGTATCCCATTTTTTCAAGGATTGCAGCAACGCGCTCCGTATCGGAGTAGTTCATCATGCAACCAAGTGTCTGGATGAAATATTTCATGGCCGCAGTTTATGGTGGTAAATCAGGATGGTCAAGCCGTGATTTACTCCATGTCGACCGAGGTATTGCCGATTCTCAGAGTTTTTCTTTTTACCCAGAAAAAGCCTTTTTCCGGAGTGATAACGGCTATATCAATGGGGCCGCCAACGCCCGGTGAAGAACCGGGGGCTGCATAGGTTCCATCTGTAATTTGCTGGAGATTTTCAGTTGTCCTAATGGCAAGACTGGAAAAATTGATAGCATCCTGAACAGTCATGGTGGCCCAGTTAATAATGTATTCCTGGTCATCAAGAGCGCGTAAAAAATCTTCGCGCTTTACCTGGGGCAGGTCCGCAATCACCTTATTTCGTTTGATTTCAGGGCTCCATCCTCTAACCAGGCGGACCAATACGTCAGTCTGCCCAATCCAGGTTGCGCCACAATGTCCTGGTGCCAATTTCTGCATAATCCCGCCTTTATCTTTTGCGTCCGGGATGGTTATCTTGTAAACGCCGCTTGTTCCGTCGGGATTAAAACCGGCAAGCAGAAATTCCAGTAGCGGTTGATAAAAATCCTGTTTCATCTCTTTTCCGGCAAGGTCCAGGTAGCGGACAGTAACCCGTTCCAGCTCACTTTCCGTCTGGATATCCTTGCAACCAAACTGCCTTAACTCATCAGCTTTTTTATCTTCAAACTCTTTGATGTAGGCGTTGTATTTGCCTATGAAAAGATCATAAAGGGTACTTGCGATCTGCTCCAGTGTCATTATTTCAAAGCTCTGTTCCCGCATATAGGCAGCCAGATGCTGACCAATGCTTTTGCCGTCCAGATAGGATAATCCGCAAACAGTGATACCTGCTTCTTTGTTAAGCTGGAAAATTTTCATACGGCTGAAAGATCCGTTACGGACATCGCCTATGGAATTCTTATATGTTTCCATGCTGTCGGCGGCAAGGACATGGCCTTCATTGGTTGTGGTAACGATGGCTAAAGACATAGTATGGATTAATAAAAGGGAAAAAGTGTAACAGTCACACTTTTAAGATGCAAGGACAAGTTCCTGCGTTTAAACGTGGTGGCCTCGGCGGGAATCGAACCTGCATCTAAGCCTTAGGAGTGCCTTGTTCTATCCATTGAACTACGAGGCCACGTCTGGAAACTTTTTTACTATGTATATTAAGCTGTTTGAGGAGTCAAGACCACGTAGCTGGTTTGTTCAGACGGGAGATCGCTTTTGGCGTTGATGGAAAATTTGTCTTTTGGCTCGGCTGTAGCACCGCACAGTTTCATAAAAGGAGCCACATCATCGTATTTCTCTTTCATTCCTGGAATGGCAAAGTGCATTGGAATAACGGCCCGGGGTTCGAGTTCTTCAACAACCGCGTGGGCTGTTTTGGCATCCAGAGTGTCGTTTCCACCCACTGGAATAAGAAGGATATCGACATTACCAATGCTTTCAATAAGGCTTTCATCAAGGCCTTTTCCGATATCGCCAAGCAGGCAGATTCTGACTCCTTCGACATCAAAAGTGAAGACCATTACTTCTTTTCCAGCCTTTTTCTTTTCTTCTTCCTGCACCAGTTTCTGTGCAGAAATAGCTACGCCCTTTATTTCATATTCACCAGGCCAGGTGATGATCTGCGTTGATCCCTGGATGGCGGCAACGTTGTTGTGAGCTTTCTGTTTACGGCTGGTGACAACGATGTCTGCTTTAAGGGCAGGGAGTTTTAAGCCGACTTCAGGAGAATATGGATCGGTGACGATGGTGCCGTTTTTGCTTTTGATGGTGAAACAGGAAAATCCGTGCCAGATAATATCCATAAATGTTGTAAAATTGGGTAATGCGAGGCGTATGATATCGGATTTTTTTAGGATTGTAAATTTTAGTGGGGTATATTAACTTTAGGAATGCTTTATGGGCGGGCGGGAATGTGGCCTAAAAACAGCCAGGGGAAGGGGCCCCGGGACTGTTGAAGGGCATATTCCCGCCCGCCACGACCAAAAATCTAAAAAAATTATCATCTAACCAAAAATAAATGTCGAAAATTACGAATATCCATGCACGAGAAGTGATTGATTCAAGAGGAAATCCCACTGTTGAAGTGGTTGTAAAAACACAAAAAGCCGAAGGCCGGGCCATTGTTCCAAGCGGAGCATCAACAGGAGCGCATGAGGCACTGGAAATGCGCGACGGGGACAAGTCCAGATATCTAGGCAAAGGGGTACTTAAAGCCTGTGAAAATGTGGATAAAAAAATCCGAAAGGCGCTAAAGGGCAAAGAGGTCCAAAAGCAGGCTGAAATTGATAAACTGATGATCGCATTGGATGGTACTGAAACCAAGAGCAACCTGGGAGCCAACGCCATACTGGGGGTCTCCCTGGCCTGCGCTAAGGCTGCGGCTGCCGAAAAAAAAGTAAGTCTGTTCAAATATTTAAACCCAAAAGCCAGATTATTGCCCGTGCCGATGATGAATATCATGAATGGCGGCAAACATGCGGATAGCGGTTTTGATATCCAGGAATTCATGATTATGCCCGTTGGCGCAACTAGTTTTAGGGAAGCCCTGCGGATGGGAGCTGAAACTTTTCACCAGCTGGGAAAACTTTTAAAGGAGGCCGGATTCCAGACGACGGTTGGCGATGAAGGCGGTTATGCCCCAAGCCTGAAGGATCAGGAACAGGCTTTTGAATTTATCCTGAAAGCGATTGAAAAAGCCGGATACAAGCCGGGGAAAGATATTATGCTTGGCGTAGACAGCGCAGCTACCGAGTTCTATGACAGTAACAAAAAAGTTTATAATTTCAGGATCAAAGGAAAGCGTGAGGCGCTGACCGGGAGCCAGATGGTCGCCTACTGGGAAGCTCTGGTTAAAAAATATCCGATCATTACGCTTGAGGATGGATTGGCTGAAGACGATTGGGAAAACTGGACCGCGCTTACCAAGCGTATTGGCAAAAAAGTACAAATTGTAGGCGACGACCTTCTGGTTACCAACGTTAAAAGGCTTAAAGAGGGCATCAAAACCAAGGCCGCAAATTCTATACTGATTAAATTAAACCAGATCGGAACCCTGACCGAA
>Ga0302253_1001800_pt1 | contig 11918 bp, 13 predicted proteins | sample AAG_RA_Trp_MG_FD_193537 | JGI IMG/M metagenome (GOLD analysis project Ga0302253, IMG submission 193537) | Enriched activated sludge microbial communities from anaerobic digester in WTTP, New Holstein, Wisconsin, United States - AAG_RA_Trp | ecosystem: Engineered > Bioreactor > Anaerobic >... | reverse complement strand
TGAGGAGAATGGGAGCTCATAGCATAATGGAAGAATCAGCCCAAAAATATGATTACACAGAGTTTTCCCTTGTCAGGGGAGGCCTTCTCTATCAGTGCCTGCTCTACATGCGCCTCATGAGACCCAATCTGGAGCCGCTTTATTATCGGGCGCTATTTTTTGCACTGCTGGCATGGTTGCCTCTACTGGTCTTATCGGCGGTTCAGGGGCTGGCCTGGGGAGGTTCCCTTAAGGTACCGTTTCTCCACGATTTAACGGAAATGGTCCGTTTTCTCTTGGCAGTGCCGCTCCTGATCATGGCTGAACGGGTGGTGGATTACAGATCAAATGAAGTCATCCGCCATTTCATCGAATCGGATCTCATCGATCAAGAAGAATTGCCGCGATATGAAGGAATTGTCAGGAAAACCACGGCCATGGTGAAGGCCGTTCCGGTCGAGGGTATTATTGCGGTGCTGGTGATTTTAAACACCATATTCATGCCATTTGAGTTTTCCGAGTTGTCGACCACCTGGCAGTTCTTAATCTCTTCTTCCGGTCCTGAAAGAAGTCTGGCGGGTTGGTGGTATCTGGTGGTGAGTGTCCCTGTTTTCCAATTCCTCATGGGGCGCTGGATCTATCGCTATCTCATCTGGTGTTCGTTCCTCTGGCAGGTATCCAGACTTAAATTGCGTCTTATTGCAACCCACCCGGACCGGGTCGGCGGATTGGCGTTTCTGGGGGTACTGCAGGTAATGTTCTGCCCCATCATTTTCGCCATGGCGGCGCTTGTCTCCGGCTATGTCGGCCGGGAAATTTTATTCGGCGGCGCCAGTCTGCAACAGTACCAAATGATGATCCTAGGCGACATTCTCTTTCTGGTCCTCATTTTCCTGGGACCTTATCTGGTGTTTTCCATGCAGCTTTTCAAGGCCAAGGAGCGGGGATTTCTGGCCTACAGCGGCCTGGCCAATGACTACACTTTTTCCTTTCACCGCAAATGGATCAGAAAGGAAAATCCGAATGGGGAACAGCTGCTGGGAACCAGTGATATCCAGTCCCTGGCCGACATATCCAACAGTTTTGCGATTGTGCGGGATATGCGTATTGTGCCGTTTGATCTTCAAACGACGATTGTTCCGTTTGCGACATGCGCCATCATTCCCTTTTTGCCGCTGTTGTTTCTGGTTTTTCCAGTGCAAGAGATCGTTGTTAAATTCATGGAGATACTACTGTAAATGTCTGTTTGCTTTGATGAAAGTGGATGACGTCGAACAACCTATTGGGGATTATACGTATGAGCCAATCATGAGGAGGTAACATGGTCAAGGTCGGGATCGAAATTGTCGCCCAGGGGATCGAGATTATTGCTCTTCTGATTATTACAGGCGGGATTCTGCAAGGCCTGGGGAAAGACCCCGGCTGTTTTTGGCGAGATTCCCCTGACACTTACAGAAAGCTTAAGGAGAGACTCGGGAAAAGCCTGATGCTGGGATTGGAGATCCTGATAGCCGCGGACATCATCAGAACCGTCACCCTTGAGCCGACTTTGGAAAACGCCGTAGTATTGGCAATACTGGTTATCATCCGGACTTTCCTGAGCTGGTCCCTGGCAGTCGAGATCGAAGGCCGGTGGCCCTGGAAGGCGTTTACAGAAAAAAATATCGAGAATTGACCGGGAAATTGTTCTCGTCGAATATTCATTGACTGGAGAAAGTGGGTAAAAACTGTGGAGGAAATCTTATACCGCATCCTGGAAAATCTGAGCGATCGGGTGAGCGGACCCATGAAGTTTCGTATTCTTCTTCAACCGATGATGGCGATCTTTTTTGCCATGCGGTCGGGGCTGCAGGATGCAAAGCAAAATCGCCCACCCTATTTCTGGGCAATCTTCACGGATTCGGATAACCGCCGGGAGATGCTGCGGGATGGATGGAAGGAAATAAGCAAGGTCTTTGTCTTCGCGATTGTGCTGGATGCGGTCTATCAAGCCATCGTCCTAAGATGGGTCTATCCGGGGGAGGCGCTTCTCGTTGCCGTCGTCCTGGCCATTGTTCCTTATCTGGTGATACGTGGTCCCATAAATCGCATTGCGCAGCGCATTTGGCGTAAACACGATAATTCTAATGTTTAGCGCAGGCAAAAACTGAGTACGAATGGAGGAAGCATGAAGATGGCTCAGAAAAAGTCGGTAAATCCAGTGACGCAGATGGATCTGGCCTTAGAGCGGACCTCCCTGGCGCTCGAACGTACGCTAATGGCTTGGGTCAGAACAGCAACATCTCTGATCGCCTTCGGATTCAGCGTATACAAGTTCTTTGAACTTGAGAAAGGTGCCGGCCTACTGAATCAATCTGTGATTGGACCACGTTTCTTCGGGATGGCCATGATATTCATTGGATTGGTGGCCCTGGCACTGGCGACACTCGAACATTGGCACTATAAAATGCATCTGAAACGGCAGGGCGTCGAAATTCGGTTATCGCTGGCAGGTCTCGTGGCCGGGTTGATTATTATGCTGGGTATTGCTGCTATGGCAGCGGTAATTTTCAAGCTTTAATGCGTCAGGCAACCATTAAAGATAGAGAAGCGGAAGTCTTTCGATGTTGAACTGGCGGTTGGGTCCGACTCCGAGATAAAAAAATGATTGCTATGCGGCATGTAATGAAGGGGAAAGAGGCTCATAGATGATAACAACTCAGATTCCAAAAGCTTTCCATATCATGGCGAAGCCGACTGGGGCCGATTGCAATCTCCAGTGTGATTATTGCTTTTTCCTCAAGAAGTCGAAACTCTATCCCGGCAGTGATTCCCGCATGACCGACGAGGTTCATGAGACCTACATCCGGCAACTCCTGGAAGCGCATCAAGTGCCGGAAGTGACCATTTCCTGGCAGGGTGGTGAGCCGACCCTCATGGGACTTGATTTTTACAAACGCTCTCTGGAATTGCAGAAAAAGTATCAAAAAACGGGCGCCTGCATCGAGAATACATTCCAGACCAATGGCATCCTCCTGGATGATGAATGGTGCCGGTTTTTTCATGACAACCGGTTCCTCATTGGATTGAGCCTGGATGGGCCGGATGAACTTCATAATGTTTACAGAAAGGACAAGGGCGGTCATGCAACTTTTGACCGGGTTGTGAAAGCCCTGCGACTTCTGCAGCAGCACCATGTTGAGTTCAACATCCTGTGTACCGTAAACGACAGGAATGCTGATCATCCCCTGGAAGTCTACGGTTTCTTTCGGGATGAACTGGATGCGCACCACATCCAATTTATTCCCATCGTAGAACGGGATAACGAAAGCGGTTACCAGGAAGGGAATCGGGTAACAAGCCGATCGGTTCGACCGGAGCAATGGGGTCGATTCCTGATGGAGATTTTCGACGAATGGGTGAGGCGTGATGTGGGCAATATGTTTGTCCTCAATTTCGACGGTGCCCTGGCCGGCTGGCTGGGAATGGCGGGGACCGTCTGTATCTTTGCACCTACCTGTGGTTTGTGCACGGCCATGGAGGATAACGGGGATCTCTATTCGTGCGATCATTTTGTCGAACCGAAGCATTTCCTGGGGAATATTATGACGACACCCCTGATTGAACTGGTGGCTTCTGAAAAGCAGCAGACATTCGGGCAGAACAAGAAGAACAATCTGCCGCGCTCCTGCCGAGAGTGCGAAATGCTGTTTGTGTGCCATGGAGAATGCCCCAAAAACCGCTTTGTCGATGGACCCGACGGTGAGACGGGCCTGAACTATCTTTGTGAAGGCTATAAAGCGTTCTTCCAGCATGCGGATCAGCCCATGCGCATCATGGCGGATTTACTGCGGAAAGGCAGACCCGCATCCGAGGTGATGGCCATCCTGGCCGGTGATCCGGTTGCTTCCCGGAAAAAATTCTCCAAGGCAGGCAGAAATGATTCCTGCCCCTGCGGGAGTGGCCAGAAATACAAAAAATGTCACGGAAAAGAAAAGAAACCGGCGCATTGCGATCGGTGATGGGGATCGCAGGAATTATTTCAAAAGAGTGAATATATGAAGAGATTAATACTTATTTTGTCATTATGTCTCGGTTTCTCGTCTCCGGCTATGCCACTCTGGGCACGGGAGGGAACCGATCAGGCCGCGGAACTGGCGAAGAAACTCTCGAATCCTGTGGCCAGCCTTATCAGCGTGCCGTTACAGAGCAACTGGGATTTCCGCATTGGCCCGGAGAAGGCCACGCGCTACACCCTTAATATCCAGCCGGTTATTCCCTTTTCACTGGGCAGCGACTGGAACCTCATCACCCGGACGATCGTGCCGATCATTCATGCGGATTCACCCGTCAAGGGGGGTGATGACAGCGAGGGTTTGGGCGACATCCTCCAGAGCTTCTTTTTTTCGCCGAAAGCGCTGACCCGGGGAGGGTGGACCTGGGGCGTTGGTCCGGTGATTCTTTATCCCAGTGGTGCGGCAGAAGTCAGTGCCGAGAAATGGGGCGCCGGTCCAACCGCTGTTTTGCTCAAGCAGAAAAGCGGATGGACCTGCGGCCTGCTTGCCAACCATGTCTGGTCATTCGCCGGCGATGACGACCGCAACGATGTAAGGGCCACGTTCAGGCAGCCATTTTTATCCTACACCACCAAAACGTACACCACCCTTGGCCTCAACACGGAATCCACCTATGACTGGGAGGCGGACGCGTGGACGGTTCCTGTCAACCTCACGGTAGCCCAGTTGCAGAAGATCGGTAAACTGCCCTTACAATTTCAAGCGGGTGGGCGTGTATACGCCGAAAGGCCTGAAGGGGGGCCAATTGGGGGCTCCGCTTTGTGGTGACATTTCTTTTCCCGAAGTAACTTGGAATACAGGCAAAAGCTGACATTAAGACCATAAGAAATATACGAGGAGGATTTTTAAAATGAGAAAGCCTAGGACGGAAGATCACGGGGAGGTTAAATTATGAGCATGAAATGTTTGATCAGGCTGGCAACTCTGATCATCGTGCTGAGCGTTCCATTCCAGTTGCAGGCCATGCCTTACGCTATGCCCGAGACCTGGGGCGGCGATCTGGCATCGCGTCCCCGGCTCACCGGCGACTGGGGCGGGTTACGGGACGACATGGCAAAGAAGGGTATGGTACTCGACCTGGACGTCTACTGGATGCCGCAGGCGATTATCAGCGGGGGAAAAGACGAAGAGAGTGAGGCCTGGGGCAATATGATCGCCACGTTCAATGTGGATACACAAAAGGCAGGACTCTGGCCGGGCGGCTTCCTCAAGGTCCAAACCGTCACAAGCTTCGGAAATAACGTCGCCCGGGAGACCGGGGCCATGGTGCCCGCCAACATCTCCTGGTTGCTGCCCACGATTGATACAGATACAGGTTTTCAGGAATTCACCTATACGCAATTCCTCAGCCAACATTTTGGGTTGTCCCTGGGGAAGATAAATTCCATTGCGCCAACCAATGTGCTGCATGGCGACTACACCACGGGGTTCCTGAACACGGCGTTGAACCTCCCCCTTGCCATGGCCATGGTCCCTCTATCGGCTTACGGTGCGGGTGCCTACTATCTGCCCTCGCATGATGTGACCCTGGCGGCCATGGTGTTGGACGCGAACGGCACTATCGAGAAAGACGATCTGGATGATGCTTTCGAAGATGGCGTGATGGTGCTTGTCAATGCGGATCTGAAGGTCAAGCCATGGGGGCTTCCCGGCCATCAGAACCTGACGCTCGCCTGGAGCAACAAGGATCGCACTTCGCTGATCCAGGATCCCGGAAATATTGCACGCCTTCTCCTAGCCGCACGTTTTCCGAGACTCGGCGAGCCTGGCCCGATCCTTATCGAAATCTTCGATAAGCTGGGCTTACCGGCGACGCCCCAGCCATTGAACGAGGAGGACGAGACATGGGCGGTCGTATACAGTTTTGAGCAATTCCTCTGGCAACCCGCCGGCGACCACAAGCAAGGCATCGGAACGTTTTTCAGTGCCGGCGTAAGCGACGGGAAGGCGAATCCGATCAAGTACAGCTTTTCCCTGGGATTGGTCGGCAAGGGCGTCGTGCCGCAACGGCCGCACGATGATTTCGGCATCGGCTGGGCGCGCACGAAATTCAGTAACGACTTTGTCCCTTATCTGCGCCGCACGTTCAATCTCGGTCTCGACCACGAAGACGTGATCGAGCTGTACTATAACGCCGCAATTACGCCCTGGCTCAGCGTGAGCCCAAGCTTACAGGTTATCTTTCCTGCCCTTGACAAAACGCTGGACGACAACGGAAATTTTGAGAGTCTGGATACGACCTATATGGTGGGTGTGCGCGCCGGAATACGCTTCTGAACTTTTTCGGCCTGAAATCATTCAGGTACTGGAACCATGAAAGGATAAAAGGAGGATGTTTGAAATGAGAAAGCTGATGATGGCGATAAGTATCGCGTGTGTAATGTTTTTCTTTGCGGGCATGGTGGTTGCAGCCGAGAATGGGCCGGTTGAGACGGTGGTCAAGGGTTGTGAGAAAGAGATCAATACCTACTGTAAGGCGGTAACGCCGGGAGAGGGGCGCGTTCTGGCCTGCCTGTACGCTTACGGTGATAAACTTTCCAACCGGTGCGAGTACGCACTTTATGATGCAGCGGCTCAGTTGCAGCGCTTTATTACAGGAATCAACTACCTGGCAACCGAGTGCCGGGATGATCTGAAAGCTTACTGCTCCGGTGTAAAACCAGGTGAGGGACGTTTAATCGATTGCATCGACAAAAACATGAACAAGGTTTCCGAGCGGTGCAAGCAGGCCATCAACGACGTAAAGCTAAAATAAGAGTCCGACCAGGCTGTGCCGAGACTGCAGTCAACAATCGGTAAATGTAAGGAAAACTATGAGCAAATTTTAGAAAATAAAACGATGTGGAGGTTATCATGAAATCAGTATGGAAGGTATTGACATGCGCTTTAATCGGGCTCGCGTTGATCGCAACGACCGGGTTTGCAGCAGAACACAAATACTCAGGTTTCCTTGAGGGCTATTATGACAAGCTGCAGCCCGGGCCTGAAGACGGCGCGAAAATGCGCTGGGTGAAACCAGGCGTTGACTTTGCCAAGTACAACAAATTCATGGTGGACGGCGTGGTCTTCTTCTTTGCCGATGATTCAGAATACAAGGGAGTCGATCCTCAAGTCATGAAGGACCTGGCAGATAGTTTCAACAGAGAGATCGTAAACGCATTGCAAAAGAATTACACAATTGTGACGGAGCCGGGTCCTGAAGTTGTGCGTCTTCGGATCGCGATTACAGGATTCAAGCAGAGCCGGCCGGGCATCAGTGCTGTCACATCGGTCGTGCCCGTAGGATTGGCAATCAGCACCGTTAAGAAGGGTGCTTCAGGTTCGTGGAGTGGTTCGGGGTCCACCAGTGCTGAGTTTATGGCTTTGGACAGCACGACCAACGACGTGATCGTCGTTGCCGCAGATGATAGGACAGCCGGGTTTACGGAACGGTTCTCGAAATGGGGTTCGGCTGAAGAGGCTTTTAAATTTTGGGCCGGAAAAATCGCGGGCTTCATGGACAGCCAGAAAGCCGGCGCCAAATAAGTTTCTCATTTTGAAAAATTAACGGAAGAGGTTAAGAAAATGCGAAATATATTCAATAAATATGCATGCCGGCAGGAAAACTTGTTCCTGCCGGGCGTCGCGATCTTCCTCATGGCGTTGCTGGCGTTTGTGCCGGCGGCGTTCGCGGCCAGCGCAGCGGAAATTGACAAGGATGTGGCCGTCGCCTTGGATAAACTCTATGTCCGATCGCAAGCGGCGCAATCGCTTGCCAAAGATGCAGTTGCCATCCTTGTTTTTCCGAACATAGTCAAGGGCGGCCTGATTGTAGGCGGCCAATACGGCGAAGGCGCCCTCCTCCAGAACGGCAAAAATGCCGGTTATTACAAATCAGTGGCCGCCTCCTACGGATTGCAGGCGGGTGCGCAGACATTCGGTTATGCTCTGTTCTTCATGAACAAAACCGCCTTGAGCTATCTGCAGAAAAGCAAAGGCTGGGAAATCGGTGTGGGGCCAACCATTGTCATCATGGATGAGAAAATGGCGGCGTCCGGTGCTCTGACGACCACAACCGGGAAAAGCGACATCTATGCCTTCTTCTTTTCCCAGAAGGGCTTGATGGCCGGCATTGGCCTGCAAGGCACAAAGATGACAAGATTCTATCCGAAGAATTGAAAATGGGTTGCACGCTGAAACGGAGGTTGAATCCATGGTAAACCATGACGGGATAACGATTGATCGACGGCGCCCGGCCCGTAAAATATTGAAGATTGTCGGCTGGATAGGTTTCTTTTTGACCATCCTGCTGATGGCCGGTTGGGCCTCGCTGGCGATCTATTACTCCAATCTTCCGGAATCTTTTCGTCTGGTCGCAGCCATTGCTTATGGCTTGGTTTCCGTTCTTGTTCTTTTGAGCATTCGGCCTCTGTTACGGGCTTGCCTGGTATTCAGCGGAATTTTTGCGATCGTCTTGATCTGGTGGCTGGCCATCCCACCCAGCAATGACCGGGATTGGCAGCCCGATGTGGCGGTGCTTCCTTACGCAAAGTTTAGCGGCAACATGGTCACGATACACAACATCCGCAACTGTGATTATCGTACGGAAACGGACTACACGGATCGCCATTACGATAAAACATTCGACCTGACAAAGCTCAAGAGTGCCGACCTCTTTCTCATTTACTGGGGATCCCCGTATATTGCCCATACGATGATGAGCTTCGGCTTCGGTAAGGGAGACTTCCTTTGCTTTTCCATTGAGACCCGCAAGGAGAAAGGGGAAGAATATTCAGCCCTTAAAGGATTTTTTAAACAGTACGAAATCACCTATGTTGTAGCTGATGAGCGTGATCTCGTACGCTTAAGAACCAACTTTCGCCATGAGGATGTCTATCTCTACCGCCTGAAAGTGCCACCGGATATCATCAAAAAAGTATTTCTGGACTATCTGCGGCAGGTGAACCGTTTGAAGGAGACACCCGAGTGGTACAATGCCCTTACCGATAACTGCACCACCGCCATGAGGGGCCATACAGCGCCCTATAATCCTCGGGCGAAGCTCGACTGGCGTATCATCGTTAACGGATTTGTCGATGAGTTTATCTATGAACAAAATATCATAGATCGGAGTATGCCTTTCGCGGAACTTAAAGCACTGAGCTATATTAATGCCCGTGGCCAGGCTGCGGATCGAGATCCAGATTTTTCAATACGGATTCGGGACAGTTTGCCCGGAATGTAAATTTAAAAATTTTTTCAGCGTATCAGGAAAGGAGTCTGCTGATGCAACAAATAAATTACGGTTCTGATCGGTTTCAGGCGAGTGCCGACATCGGAGTACGCTTATATCGGTCAACCCAGCACCTCCTGTTGCTGATCCTGATCTTGTCCCTTTTCGCCTGTGCCACACCGATTGGCGTCAACAAGATGGAGATGAGGGAAGCCTACAACAGCATCAGAACCAATGCCCTTGACTCAGACTCAATCAGTGTAGACACGACCATCCTGCTGAAACGGTATGACCTCCTTAAAAGTTTCGAAAAGGACACGGCCGCCGTAATTACGCTCCTCCATGAGAAAGCACGTCAGGATCAAAGGCAGGATATTCTGTTCGCACTGGCTGAATTGAGCTACTTCTACGGAGAACGGTTGAAGAAAGCGAGCCATGCCGAAGATTCAGGACAGGCGCCGGATTATTTTCTGATGTCAAGCATCTATGCATACCAATACCTGCTGGGACAAGGCGGTGAAGGTTCGCCTGGCACCTATGACCATCGATTGCAAATTGCCGGAGATCTTTACAATCGGGCACTGGCATTGGCTTTCGCAACCGGCAAAGAAGATCAATTGGAATTCGTAGAAGGAGTCCGCCGTTTACCCGTCGGTGATATCCTGATTTCCATCAACCACGACTCTCTTGGTTTGCCGTTGTCAGACTTCCAGATCTTCCTGACGGCAGACAATTATACGGTAAGAGGCCTGACCGTACGAAACCGCACGGCGGGTCTTGGCGCTCCGCTGATTGCTGTAAAAAAGAAGACAGAAAAGATGCCTCGAGGTCAGTCCCTACCGGTTACCGCTTTCCTGCAAATGGAAGGAGATGTCAATACGCTGAGTGAAAAGACAGCAAAAGCTTCTCTGGGACTCTATTCCATAATTGATGAAACGGAAATCACGGTGAATGGCAGGAAAGTTTCCCTGCAAACCGACTCCACGACGCCGATTGCCTACCAGCTTAATGATGCACCCATCTGGGATCTGGGTCTTCAATCGTTTCTGTCGCCGGGGAAGCAAAAGTCAGAGCTTTTTATGATTCAACCGTATCAGAGAGGTCGGATACCGGTGGTTTTCGTTCATGGTACCGCCAGCAGCCCTGTCTGGTGGGGGGAGATGTGGAATACGCTCAGTGCTGACCCGGTTTTGCGCAAGCATTATCAGTTTGCATTTTTTTTCTATAACAGCAGTTTGCCGGTTGTATCTTCGGCAAGTGATTTGCGCAAAATCCTCTCTGATACGATATCCAGATTTGATCCAAAGGGACAAGACCCGGCGTTACAGGAGATGGTGGTGATCGGTCACAGTCAAGGGGGATTGTTGACCAAACTGAGCGTGGTTAAACCGGGAGATGCGCTCTGGAGATTGATCAGTGATAAAGATATCAACGATTTGAACACGCCACGGGAGATGAAGTCCATGTTAAGGAAGTGGATGTTCTTTGAGCCGCTGCCCTTTGTTAAGCGGGTGGTTTACATAGCAACACCGTTTCGCGGCAGTTTTCGCGCCCAGGGTTGGGTGCGGAGCCTCATTCAGCGCATCGTATCCCTTCCGATCAATATCCTTTCTCTTCCCATGGATATTGTAAACAAAAATCCAAATGTGATCAAAGACTTGCTTGGCCAGACGAAGTTGCCTTTAGAATTTCGGAACAAAATGCCGACCAGCATCGACAGCATGTCACCCCAAAATCCGGTTCTGCAGACCCTTGCGAAGATGCCGGTTGCTTCCGGAGTCAAGGCGCACTCGATCATTGCCATCGACGGAGATGAAGAACCGCCGAACGGGGATGACGGGGTGGTGGAGTACAAAAGCGCCCAACAGGACGAAGTGGAATCCGAATATATTGTACGGAGTTTCCATTCCTGCCAGGGGCATCCCCTGACCATCGAGGAAGTGCGGCGGATTCTCCTTGAACACTTGAAATCAATTTCTCAAACCTCGGGAGTCGGGGTTGAGCAACATGGAGAATCAATTACCCCCAGATAAGATGTTTTGCATTTCACGGGGGAACAATGATGATTAATTGGTGTGTAGAAATAGGTGGTTGGGAAAATCCCACACGCTTTGTTTGGGATGTCCATTTTTTCAAGTCAAAATTATCCAAGAACCGGACGAACCTAAAAAAAGGCAAACCATGAGCAATACTAGGATATCCCCTTCTTTCCATGTTATGTCCAAGCCCGCCGGAGCGGCCTGCAATTCGAATTGCGGGTATTGCTTTTATTTGAAAAAGGGCGCGCTTTATCCCCGCGGGTCCATGGAGACCATGAGCGATGAAGTGCTGTCGGCCATGAACCAGAAACTCAATGCGCTGATCGCCGAGGAGATCGGGGAAGACAAAGCCATGTTCACCCCGCCGAAAAAAGATTAACTTAACCGAACGACGTTCGAAGGGGAGAGGTTAAGTGGCCAAGGTCTCCCTCTGGAACGTCGTTCGATAAATATTTGAGAAACAATTAAACTAGGAGGTAATTATGTCTTCAAAAACAAAAGACAGCCGGACAAAGGTGACCGGGGATAAGTTTCCCGCGTCTTCGTTGGCACGGATGATGAAGTGCAGATTCATCAGTAAGTTTATATTATTGGGAATAATAGTTCTTGCTGGGGGATTAGACATATCTTTCG